>Ga0247757_10002231_pt1 | contig 10349 bp, 9 predicted proteins | sample UWRJL126311R4_FD_180929 | JGI IMG/M metagenome (GOLD analysis project Ga0247757, IMG submission 180929) | Plant litter microbial communities from Arlington Agricultural Research Station in Wisconsin, United States - UWRJ-L126-311R-4 | ecosystem: Environmental > Terrestrial > Plant litter >...
ACTTGACGCACCTGACTCGTTTTCGGCTCCTTTCCAGCGTTTCATCACCGAGAACGTCTGGGCCGGCGTGTGGGACCGAGGCGTCCTCGACGAGCGATCCCGCAGCTTGGTGACCATGTCTATCCTCGCGACGAACGGACACTGGCATGAGTTCGCGCTGCACGTGGGCGGAGCCTTGCGAAACGGGTTCCTCACTCCTGAGGAGCTTTTCGAGGTGTGCGCGCAGCTCGCCGCATACGCCGGATATCCCGTTGCTCTGCGGGCCACCAAAGAAGCCAGACCGATCGTCGTCGAATTCCTGGAGGAGAACAAGTCATGACCGACACCACCGCCGGCCCCCTTGCCGGAAAGCTCGCTGTGATCACCGGCGGCAGTAAGGGGATCGGACGAGCTATTGCTCGACGCCTGGGTCAAGCCGGCGCCAAGGTCGTCATCGGAGCTCGAGGACAGGCCGAACTGGAGGAAGCACTGGCAGCACTGACACGGGACGGCATCGACGCTCGCGCCGTTGCGGTCGACCTGAGGTCGGAGGACGGTCCACGCCGGCTGATCGAGGAATGCCTCGCGTTCGGCGGACGCGTGGACGTCGTGGTGAACAACGCCGGCTCGGCGCCCTCCACCGAGTTCCTCAATCTCACCGATGAGGACTTTTTGGCCAGCTGGGAGCTGAAACTGCTCGGCGCCATCCGCATGATTCGACTCGCCATTCCACACATGCAGGCAGTCGGTGGAGGTCAGATCATCAACATTGCCGGGACGGGTGGGCGCGAACCGGGGGCCAATCAACTGGCTGTCGGCACCACCAACGCCGCGCTTCGGGTTGTCTCGAAGGGCATCTCGAAGGGCTTCGGCGCAGATGGAATTCGTTCGAACGTGATCAGCCCGGGCCGTGTCGACACCGACCGGTATGCGACCTATAAAGCCAGGAAGGCAGTGGAGACCGGTCTGAGCGAAGACAAGATCGAAGCTTCGGTTTTGACTGAGACACCGACGCAGCGCATCACGAGCCCTGGAGAGATCGCAGAGCTCGCGCTGTTAATGGCTTCTGGTCTGATGCCGAACCTCACGGGTGCAGATGTGGTCGTCGACGGGAGCGCCACGAACAGCATGTGATGGCGTTGGGCAGGCCGGATGGGGCGCCGCTCCGTTGCGAAAGGGCGAGCTGCATCAATCATCTGGCAGCGGCGACTTCAGCTGCCAGGTTGAGCGCGATGTCGATGATCATGTCTTCCTGGCCGCCGACGAGGCGGCGGCGACCGCACGCCATCAGAATATCGCGGACGTCGACGCCGTACTGGGTTGAGGCGCTCTCGGCGTGCCGCAGGAATGAGGAGTAGACACCCGCATAGCCGAGGGTGAGGGTCTCGCGGTCGACGCGCACCGGCCGGTCCTGGAGTGGGCGGACTATGTCGTCAGCGGCGTCTTGAAGTTTGAATAGGTCGCAGCCGTGTGTGAAGTCGAGCAGGTTGGCCACGGCTATGAAGGCCTCGATGGGGCAGTTGCCGGCGCCGGCGCCGTGGCCAGCGAGCGAGGCGTCGACGCGGAAGACGCCGTTCTCGACGGCGACCACCGAGTTGGCCACCGACAGGGAGAGGTTCTCATGGGCGTGGATCCCGATCTCCGTACCGGGATCGAGGACGTCGCGGTAGGCGCGTACGCGCGCTGCCACGTCGCCCATGGTCAGCCGGCCCCCGGAGTCGGTGACGTAAACACAATGAGCTCCATAGGATTCCATCAGTCTGGCCTGCTTTGCCAGCTCGGCGGGTGGCGCCATGTGGGAGAGCATCAGGAATCCGGCGACATCCATGCCGATCTCTCGCGCAGTCGCGATGTGCTGCGCGGAGACATCGGCTTCGGAGCAGTGAGTTGCGACGCGGACGGAACGGACGCCGAGGTCCCAGGCGCGCTTCAGTTCGTGAATGGTGCCGACTCCGGGCAGCAGCAGCGTGGTGAGCCGGGCATTACTCAGCACCGACGCCGCTGCCTCGATCCACTCCCAGTCGGTGTTCGAGCCGGGTCCGTAGTTGACCGACCCTCCGGCCAGGCCGTCACCGTGGGCGATCTCGATGGCGTCGACGCCCGCCTCGTCGAGTGCGGTGACGATCCGCGTCACGTCAGCCGGCGTCATCCGGTGGCGGACGGCGTGCATGCCGTCGCGCAGTGTGACGTCTTGGACGAAGATCGGCGTAGTCATGTCAGTTCTCCTTTGCAGCGGCCATGCGCTCGGCCATCTGCAGGGCGGCCGAGGTCATGATGTCGAGGTTGCCGGCGTAGGCCGGGAGGTAGTGAGCGGCGCCTTCGATCTCGAGGAATACCGAGACCTGGTGGGTCGGGCGTTGCGTCGCGCCGCTCGCGAGCAGCGTCTCGACGGGCTGGTCGGCCCGGATCTCGCCGATCTGCACCGGCTGCTTGAGCCGGTAGCCGGGCACGTAGGCGGCCACGTCGGCGACCATCTTCTCGATGAAGGCCGCGATCTCTTCGAGGATCGCCTGCTCGGGAGCCTGCACCAGCGCGAAAACCGTGTCGCGCATGATCATTGGTGGCTCTGCAGGGTTGAGGATGATGATCGCCTTGCCACGCTGCGCGCCACCGACCTCGACGATCGCCGCCGAGGTGGTCTCGGTGAACTCGTCGATGTTCGCGCGGGTGCCCGGGCCGGCGGACTTGGAGGCAATCGAGGCGACGATCTCGGCGTAGCACACCGGGACCACGCGGCTGATCGCCGCCACGATCGGGATGGTGGCCTGGCCCCCGCAGGTGACCATGTTGACGTTGGGTGCGTCCAGGTGCTTGTCGAGATTGACCGCCGGGATCACGTAGGGGCCGATCGCCGCTGGGGTGAGGTCGATGAGCCGCTTTCCCAGCGGAGCAAGTGTCGCTGAATTGGCTTCGTGCGCCTTCGCCGAGGTGGCATCGAAGACGATCTCGATCTCGTCGAATTCGGGTAGCCCGAGCAGCCCGTCGACGCCCTCGTGCGTGGTGGCGACGCCGAGGCGTGCCGCGCGGGCCAGTCCGTCCGAGGCCGCATCGATGCCGACCATCGCGGCCATCTCGAGGTGATGGCTGGTGCGCATTACCTTGGTCATCAGGTCGGTTCCGATGTTGCCTGACCCGATGATGGCCACTTTCGTCTTGGTCGATGCCGCGCTCATGCGTGTCCTCCAATGGTGAAGCTGACCGATCCGAGACCGGTAACGGTTGCCGTGACTGTGTTTCCGAGGCCGATCGCCCGCATCGGGCCGAGCGCGCCGGACAGGATCACCTGGCCGGCCCGCAGCGGGTCGCCCAGGTCGCGCGCCATTCGCGCGAGCCAGGAGACGGCGTTGATTGGGTCACCTAGGCAGGCGGCGCCTGAGCCGGTCGAGACCTCCACGCCGTCGATCGACATCGACATCTCCGCACTGACCGCGTCAAACTCCGTCAGTGCGCATCTCCGTGTGCCGAGTACGAAGGCGCCGGCCGAGGCGTTATCCGCGACGGTATCACCAAAACTGATGTCCCAGTTCGCGATCCGGCTGCCGCATATTTCGATAGCGACGACTGCGTAGTCGATCGCGTCCTTGACCTGCTCCAGGTCGAGGTTCCCGGCGACCAGCTCGTCTCTCAAGACGAACGCAATCTCAGCTTCAGCACGCGGCTGCAGTACCGCGTCGGTCGCGATCGTGTCACCGCTGGCAAAGGCCATGTCGTCGAAGAGAACTCCGAAATCGGGCTGGTTCACGCCGAGCTGCTGCTGGACGGCGGCCGAGGTCAGACCGATCTTGCGACCAACCACTCGGGCTCCAGCAGTGACCCGCGCCGCTGCGTTGAGTCGCTGGACGGCGTAGGCGGCCTCTACGTCGTCACTGCCGATCAGGTCGCGGACCGGGGGGACTGGCATCCCGCTTTCCGCCGCTGCACGCAATCGAGCTGCTGCCGCGACAAGCGTTGTCTCCTGGTCGACTTCGATCTCGGTCATGGCTACAGCGTGGTGGCTGCGGACCGCAGCCGCCACTGTCGCGTTCCACTCAGTGATACGCTGCGCGCGTGGCGTCCGGTCCCGAAAGCGTGCTCGGGAAGGCGCTGGTGATTCTGCGGTCGTTTGGTCCCGACGAGCCAGTGCTGATGCTGGCGGAGGTGGCGCGTCGGACGGGGATCCCGAAACCGACCGTTCATCGAATGGCCCGCGACCTTGTGGACCTACATCTCCTTGACACGGTCGAAGGCGGCTACCGGCTCAGCAGCGGCATGTTCGAGCTCGGTATGCGTGCCTCGGCCGAGAGAGCACTCCTGGAGCTGGCCATGCCGTTTCTCCAAGACCTCTATGAGCGCACGCACGAGACGGTTCACCTCGGAATCTCCGATGACCTGGCCGTCGTTTACGTCGGCAAGATCGGTGGACACCGCCAAGCCAAGTCCCCCTCACGCATCGGGGGACGAATGCCCCTGCACTGCACCGCAATCGGCAAGGTTCTTCTTGCTCACGCAGGGCCGGAGGAGCGTGCCTCTGTGCTCACTGGCCCGCTGGAGAGGCGTACTCCGCGAACCGTGGTCGCGCCCGGACTGCTGAGTCGCCAGCTCGATTCCATCCTCGAAAGCGGTGTCGCATTCGAACGGGAGGAGTCCGCTCTCGGGTTGCTGTGCGTGGCAGCCCCCGTGCTCGACGTCGATGGACGCGCTGCCCTCGCGGCCATCAGCGTCGCAGGACCTATTGGCCGCTTCCGACCCGAGATGCACGGCACCGCCGTACGCGCTGCCGCCCAAGCGCTCGGCAGCGTCCTGGCTCGACGCCGCACCATTCAGTAAGGGACACAAGGTATCCACGCCCTCGCATGTCCGGGCGGTGCCCGTCAGCACAGACGGTGCAATGGTGGCGATCTGCCTCACCGGGCAGTCGGGCATCACTGCAAGACGCGTAGTGCGAGGTGTGCAGTCTGCAGCGCTCGTGGCCAAAGGTCAGGTGCCGGGCCGGGTTCGCTACGGCTCCGGACTCGCGACGCGCCCGCGACCAAGGAGGCATGGCCTTTCTGAACCGGGTCACGTGGTTGACACGTCGACCGTTGTGAGCCACTATTGCGAACATAAACGAGATGATGTCTCGTAATGCGAGATTATATTGAGGTGGAGGGCGTTTTCAATGACTCGAGACGACACACTTCTGTCTATCCCTCCGCGTCCAGCTCAGTTCTTCGAGTTGAGCGCTGACTATGTCGGCGCCCAGGCCGCCGGGCAACTATCAACGGGATGGCAACTCGGAACGGGGAATCACTCCTGGTGCTACCGTGCCCAGAACTTCGCGGTTGGCCTGACCTGGCTGGACGCGGGGAGCGAACTACAGCACGTCGACACTCCCGACGAGCACGTACTCGCCGTCCTCGGTGAGGCAGCGGTTGAGGTGTACGCCGGTGGACAAGGTCCGGTGAAAGTCAGGGGTCAGTCTCTGGTTGTGGTTCCGGCCGGCGAGTCTCGCGTCGTGGGAGGTATCGCCGGCTTCGTGCTGACTGTCTTCACCGCGCGCAGCACTGACGCGATGGCCCAAGCGCGAAACGGCGATGCGTATGCCGTACCCGATCCTGCCGTCAGGGAACTCCCCACGCTCTGCCCCCCTCGCGCGCCGCGCGGTCTCCAGGTCTACTCCGTGAATGACTTTGAAGCCGTGGGAGATGTTCCTGGTCGGCCGTTCCGAACCGATTCCCTGACGGTCAACTGGCTTGCGTCCGAGATCGGGCCCGCGGACACGAGTCGGATGACACCGCACAGCCATGCTGACTACGAGCAGGCCAGCGTGACGCTTGCCGGCGAGTACGTCCATCACGTGCGGCGGCCATGGACGGCTCGACTCGCGGATTGGCGCGCGGATGAGCACGTCCACGTGACAAGCCCTTCGATCGCCATCATCCCGGCCGGGAACATCCATACCAGTCGACCGATCGGTGCCGAGACCAATCAGCGGATCGACGTGTTCGGAGTGCCGCGTCCCGACTTCGTCGACCGCGGCATGTTCATCAACCGGGAGTTGTACGACATCGACTACGGCCTATGACCACTACGGCCTATGACCGCCGCGCCGTTTGCTCGCGAAAGCGCCTCGGTGACAACACCGTCTGTCGGATCAATGAAAGGAACTCGTCGTGACCACAGTATTGCCGCCGGAGCCTTTGGCTGACCGGGCCAAGACAATCACCCCGTTCGAGACCGGAAAAGGAACTCCCGCCGGCCGGTACCTCCGCAGCTTCTGGCAACCCATCGCTCGCTCGGTAGACCTCGAGGTCGGGCGGGCAGTGCCGATCACAATCATGAGCGAGGAACTCACACTTTTCCGCGGCGAGAGCGGACGGCCAGTGGTGATGGACCCGTTGTGCCCGCATCGACTCACCAAGTTGTCGATCGGCAATGTCGAGGGGGATGCGATTCGGTGCCAGTTCCACGGCTGGAAGTTCGGCGCCGACGGGCGATGCGTCGAAGCCCCGCTGCAGACCCCGGCACTGATCGAGCGCGTCACCGTTGGAACACGGCCCGTCCGTGAAAAGTTCGGTCTGATCTTCGTCTACCTCGGGGAGGGACCGGAGCCGGAATTTCCTGACATTGTGGGATATTCACGAGCCCATGGGTTGGACATCGCGTCCGCCCCCATCCTCGAATCCGAGGTCTACCGGCGTTACTGCAATTGGTACCTCAACCATGAGAACTCGATGGACCTGGCGCATGTGCCCTACACCCATGCGCTCTCCGCCAGCCCGGATCTGACTCGCACCGGATTCTCCGACGACGCTGCCGTCGTCCGCGACTTCACCGTTGAACGGTTGGAATATGGGGTCAGGGTCGAACAAGTCGACGACGACGGACTCCACGCCCGAGTTACGGCCTTGTTCCCCAACGTGATGCACCTGATCATCCATATGCGCATCGGAACGCTCGAAAACTTCTACTGGCGCGTTCCCATCGACGATGACAGCCACAAGGGCTTCGGAATTTCGTCGATCCACACCGACGAACAGGGCGCCCGTGAATGGCGGCAGACTCAGCAGGAGCTCGAGGAGGTCGCCGCGAGATACCCTCTGACCGAGGACTGTGCCGCGCAGATCCTTCGCGGCGAGAAGAGACTGATCGACTTTGTCGACCACCCCAAGCTGCAGGGTATCGAGGACGCGCTCACGCAGCAGGGGATGCGCCGTATCGCCGACACGGACGCGCAAAATCTGGGCAGGTCGGACCGAGCCATCCTCCAGCTTCGACGCATGTTCTTGAGCCGCGTGGCCGATTTCATTGCCGGTGAACCGTCAGTCTTTGATGTCTGGCCGACCTCGTTGGACTGATTACCGACGCTGGGTGCGGCTGGGGACCTGACGAAGTCCTCCGAAGGAAGATCGAGCGACTTAGGAACGCGCCGCTAATTTCTCGGAGGCTTCGTCGTGCCCCACAGTGGTGCCACGCCGTCCGAGGCCAATCATTGGGCCTCGCCTACTTCCAGGCTCCCGGCGCGGGGCGTGCAGCTTCCAAACGTCTTAATTGGCACAGAGTTTCGCGTATCATGACTGATCGCGACCAGGCCAGTCGGATGCAGCATTGTCCCGCTCAGGTGACCTGCTCTGCCGCGATCTGGACCAGCGAGTGGGCCACAGCCGCAGGCGCGGTGATCATCAAATCGTGCCCGCCGTCAATCTCCCAAAGACGGCCCTCCGCTCTCGCCCCGGTCAGCAATTCCTCGGGATGGACGCCACGGTCAACGCTCGACTTGGCGACGATGAGGTAGTGCGGCATCGCCGCGACCGCCCGCTCGTTCTGGAGGGTGAGCTCCTGGTCGAAACATTTCCAGGGATGAGGGGTCAGACGCGGTAAGGCCCACGCGACGTCCTCCGGATCGGTAACTCCGAAGAAGCCGAGTAGATCCTCGCTCGGCAGGAGGACGAGTTCGACGCCGTCGATCACCTTGATGCTAGCGCGCAGGTCGAACATTGGTAGGGCCTCGGCTGCCGTTCGCCCTTGTGGAGCATCGAGGAACACGAGCTTGCCGACCCGGCCGGCGGCGCCGTCGGCGGCCCCCTTCGCGACCATGCCGCCGATGCTATGACCTACGAGGACGACGTCGTAAAGATCCTCGAAGAAAAGAAGATTCGCGACTTCGTTGATGTGCATCTGCAAGTCGACCTCAGGACTCAGAAGGTGGGAGCGTTCAGCGGAACCCGTCAGTGTCGGTGAGTACACAGTGTGGCCCGCCGCCGCGAGTAGACGAGCAACCCGCTGGTAGCACCAGCCTCCGTGCCCGCCGCCGTGTACAAGAACGAAAGTCGACATGGCGAGAATCTAGTGCGGACGTATTGGAAAGTTCAACATCGATGTTTTGTTCGTAGACAGCAGTGTTGTTGTCCGATGTTCGACCCGTTTAACCCATGTGCTTGCCATCACATGTGACGAGCGATACGCTGTTCGCAGTACGAATCACGATCTCGTTATACGAGATAGCAAGGGAGAGTGGGTATTGCAGCTTGTGATCCGGACAGCGCCGCGACGGCAGCTCGACACCTGTGAACGTCAACAATTTCGCCTCCGCGACCGCTCGGTGGGCGGCCGACTCCGGAAGGCCCGCTGAACTCACACACCGCCGTCCGTTAAGCGAACTTTCGTGGAGGGCAAAAAGGTGCGGCGTTCACTTGTTCGACCATGACACCAATCGGCAGATGGTCCCGCCACGGACTCGGCTCATCGGCGAAGTGGGCACCGAGTCCACGTGACACATGGAACCCAAATGGCAATCAAATTAACCAGATTCGGGAGGACGGCAGTCTTCCGGTCCGGGGATACCTGGCACGATATCGACCAACATCTAGGAGAAATACATGGCTACACACGATCGCGGTGAAACGGGATCCTCTTCGATCCGACGGGTCGCGCTTGCATCCGCCATCGGGAGCACTGTCGAGTGGTACGACTACTTCATCTATGCCTCAGCAGCGGCACTGGTCTTCGGCCCAGCCTTCTTTCCCGAGTATGACGTCGCCGCAGGAACTTTCGCAGCCTTCGCCACACTGGCTCTGGGGTTTTTCGTGCGTCCGATCGGGGCTGCCGTATTCGGTCACCTCGGTGACCGTATTGGCAGGAAAAGGGTTCTAATACTGACTCTTCTCCTGATGGGTACCGCCACCGTCGGAATAGGTCTGCTCCCGACATACGCAGCTCTAGGCATCGCCGCTCCTATCCTGTTGTCGACTCTCCGTCTGATACAAGGATTTGCCATCAGCGGCGAATGGGGCGGGGCAGTGCTGATGTCGGTGGAGCATGCGCCCAAAGGCAAGCGCGGTTACTACGGCAGCTGGCCTCAGGTGGGGCTGCCGGTGGGAACCGTCCTGGCCAACGGCGTACTCATTGTCATGACAACCACGTTGACCGATGAGCAGTTCTTCTCCTGGGGTTGGCGAGTTCCGTTCCTGCTCAGTGCAGTCCTGGTAGCCATCGGCCTCTACATTCGGCTCGCCGTCGACGAGAGCCCGTCATTCGCCCGCATGAAAGGGGCAGGCGTCGCGGTCCGGGTGCCTTTGGTGGAGGTGCTCCGCACGAAGCCTGTGACGCTTGTCTTGGGAAGCCTCGCTGTGGTCTCCAGCAGCGCCGTGGGCTGGATCGGTCTGGCATTCACACTTTCCTACGGAACTCAACAACTCAATGTCGACCGGGGCGCACTGCTTACCGGGGTGTTGCTCGGTGCAGCCCTGGGTGGAGTCTCACTGCTGGCGGCGTCCGCGTATTCGGACCGAGTCGGCCGTCGCAAGGTATTTCTCGCGGCTGCCGGCGGCCAGATCATCTGGGCTTTCCCTTACTTCTGGCTAATCAACACCGCCTCCGTTCCCCTAATTCTGCTGGCATTGTGCGTGATGCAAGCCGTCACCTTTCCCATGGTCGGAGTCCTGGGCGCAATGCTCGCGGAAGCTTTCCCCGCCACAGTTCGGTACACCGGCGCGTCGCTGTGCTACCACACTGGTTCAGTGCTCGGTGGTGCGATCGCCCCTATGGTGGCGACCGCGATCATCGCAGCCACGGGCTCCACGACGTTGATCTCCGTCTACATCGTCGGCGTAGCGATAGTCAGCGCAGGCGCGGTGATTCTCCTCAGAGAAACTGCGCAAGAGCACCTCGACAAGGAGGATGTCAAGGGATCAAACCCTTCCTCGAGACCGATCAGCGCCGTTGCTCCGGAGAACCAACTTTCCTGAGCAGTTGTGGTGGCCGGCGAGAGGCTGAAGTTGATGTTTGTCGGACGAAGCCGATCTGGTCCATGGGCGAAGCGGCGCCGTAACCGGGTGTCTTGGCCAAGCGGAACGGATCGGTGCAGCTCAATGCTCCTGCCTCCGAGGACAAGTCAGGCCACACAAGCGCCC
>Ga0247757_10002232_pt1 | contig 10342 bp, 11 predicted proteins | sample UWRJL126311R4_FD_180929 | JGI IMG/M metagenome (GOLD analysis project Ga0247757, IMG submission 180929) | Plant litter microbial communities from Arlington Agricultural Research Station in Wisconsin, United States - UWRJ-L126-311R-4 | ecosystem: Environmental > Terrestrial > Plant litter >...
TGCACCGTTCTGCGCCACAGCGTCCTCAAGGTCGTGCTCTGCTACGACAAACTACAGGGAGCCGTGTACCCGCCCTCGGTGCCCATCCCGCAAATGCCTCGCCTACGCCGGGGCAACAGAGAGGACCCGCCGGGTGATGACAGCGCGCAGTCCGTGGACGAGGAGGTGTGTCGGAAATTGGTCGAGGAGTTTATCACTGTGACCCCAAGTCTGAATATGGAATGGGGATATGGGTGGAATGTATCGTGTGGATGTTGAGCGGGTGTATGTAACAGGATTTTCGATGGGGGGTTACGGAACATGGGATCTGGGTATACATAGTCCTGGCCGGTTTGCTAGCTTGGTTCCCATTTGTGAGGGTGGGGATACGGCCAGGGCGAGCTTGATCAAGGATGTGCCGCATTGGTTGGTGATTCTCTAGGCTTTTTGATCGAAAGCTTGTGACTAACTTCAATCCAGGGTTCATCATGGGGAAAAAGATGACGTTATCCCGCTAAGGTCATCGCATCAAACGGTGGAGGCGCTGAAGAAGTGTGGTGGAAAAGATGACACAATCAAATTCATCAGATATCCTAATCTCCTGCATGACAGTTGGACGGTAACGTACGGGAATAAAGAGATATACTAGTGAATGCTGAAGCAGAAGCGGGGGAAGAGAGGTGAGGATATGGCAGTGCTAGGGGAAAACAGAATGGCCATGGACAGCAAGGAGGATTTCAGTGTGCTCAATCCCTCCCTATTTGACAAAACACCACATCTTGGTTGAGCTCCTAATTAATGCATATCATTGCTGAACCCAAAAAGCTGGTCATCGTACATTGACCTCCCGTCAGTGTTCGAAGCTGGTGAACTGAGTAAGACGTAACAGTAGATACATTTCTTGTGGAAATGAAAACGTCGGGAGGACCTCGAGAAGGGGTCTGAAAGGAAGGAGAGAAATGTAAACGGTCATAAGGGGCCTCTTACAGTAGTTCGGCATTTTCAGCTTCGTATTTTCTCCAAGAAATACATATACTGAACATGCCATATACGACTTCTAAGCCTCGGTTTATTACAAGCCTAAGCTTGGAGTGATACATTTCCACAACCGCTGCTTTGAATATAAGCTTACAAATTTAACGCATCAGTGCATCATCTCACCTTTACATCACCAAATCTTGCAGATAACTGTCGACAACAGCACCGCTTTTCGTCGGTTTCTCTGCTTTAAATCCGTACTCAGTGTTCAACTCGATTCTCAATTCCAGTTGTTTTCCGAAGAGAGTGAGCAGGGTCATGGCAGCGGCAAGCGTAGCGGCTACAATTCAAACCACTCTGAGACTTGCCACGAACAGCAAGACGATTTCGTCGCGGGTAGGCTGCTGGATCGTAGACATGAATTATTTCGTGGCCAAGGAGTATGCCTCGCCCCTAGAATATTGCTCCCGCACTGAACTATTGTGGACCCATCCGAGGCGTTTTCCGAACTCGTTAGAAATAGAAGCAGGGATTGTGAGACCCCATATGGCTTTGTAACCCCGCACATATGCAAATGCTGCTGTCGAAGTAGCATTATCTGCATCGGTGGTGGTAGCTTGGATAGCTGGTAGGAGAGCCACGGTTAAGGAAGCAATGCCTACTACATGTAATATCTGCGGCCCAACCCACATACCAGTAGAAGAACTAACATCGAGGAGAGAGAACGTACCGACACCCATCGCTGCTAAAGCTAGTGAACCAAAGTGAATGGGTTTGTACCGGCCAGTCTTCTCAAGCACTTGACCAGCAATGATAGCAAATGGTGCTATTCTAGCAGCAGTTGGAAGTAATTGAACGCCTGAGTAGGTGGTTAAAGAGCCGAGAACGCCCCGAAAGTAGACAGGCAAGAATTAGACCACCCAAATCTAAAGAAGGGCTTGACTAAAGGTTACAATGTACACGGCGGCGGAAGTGCGATTCCCAAATAGACGGGGATGGAGTAAAGGTTCGAGAACCCAAGGAGAAGCTTCCCAGATATGGAATTCTACGAGTCCTAAAAGCCCTAGAACAAGCGTAATGACGATCCGCCAGCTCGACCAGGCATACCGCGCCCAACCCGTCTACTGCCAGCTTGCCAACCTCTATGGTCGCCGATACGTCACTCTTTCAGCTATATCACTGCTCCTTCTTGGAAGCGTCATATGCGGTGGCGCATCCAGTGGTGACATGCTCATTGCTGGGCGCGCGGTTTAGGGTGTGGGCGGAGGTGGCATCAACATGCTCATTGAACTTATCGTGTGCGATCTCGTTCCTCTTCGAGAACGTCCCAAGTTTATGGGCCTCATGATGGCCCTTTTTGCCTTGGGAAATGCCATGGGTCCGTTCATTGGAGGTACTCTTGTCCAGCACTCTTCTTGGAGATGGATTTTCTACATCACGTTACCTATTGGTGGCCTTGTCTTCATTCTTCTCTTTCTTTTTTTTCAAGGTCAATTGCAAGAAGATCAAATTTAAAGAACCGCTTGGTCGATTTGACTGGATAGGCAGCTTCCTTGTTATGACAGCTACTATCGCTATTCTGTTCGCGTTAACATACAGCGGTGACAGAAAGGGCTCTGAAGATGGCCCAGAAACGCCATCCTCTGGCTGGGGTCACAGCTTCTTGGCCGTCTTGCATGGCCCACAACGTGCGCTTCCGAAGATTCAGTAAGGAGGGAGTCGTGACTTTGTGTAAGTTTTAAGCTCCGAGATGTGGGTGCAGACTCTTGTAGTTATGGGACATGGGAAACGCGTTCCTCTCCTTTTCACCGTACAAACCCGAACCGTACAAACCGCCGGACGACATAAGCAGCAGCGAGTACCGCCCCGAGCTGGCATTCGCCTCTGCCGAAAATGATGAGTGATCTGACACTGGCATGGTTTTGAGGACGAAATACGGGCGAAAATGGCAGTGGAAGAGTGTAGCAAGGCGATGAGCTGCAAGGGCCGTCTCTTGTAAAATCAAAACAGTCTGATGTAACATCCGATTAAGCACCTGTACAAGGAGTCCTGAACAGATTGAAAGATCAAGGCAGATAGCAGTGAAGGCCATTCAAAGGTGGTCTTGTTTCTAGTCTTTTGCTTCTACGGGAGAATATGGAGCCCGTACAATACATGAACCCCGCACCACCGACGACCGTCCTTTCCTCAACCATTCCACCCCAACAACACGACTATAGCGCGAAAACACATGACACGACGCTCACACACCCAAGAGCTGCTCTCTCAGCCTCGCCCCCGTAAAGCCTGTGACCGCTGCCACGGACAAAAACTGCGTTGCTTGAAAATCCCACATAGCGATGCATGCCTTCGATGCGTGAAATTCGGTACCGTCTGCACATTCAGGCGTCGAACATAGCGCCACAACATCCAGCAAATGCTCGATGACGCTCTTCCGCACATGGCACCAGAGGCGGCACATACTTCCGACGGTGAACAGGGCACGGCTGTATCCACCACTACGGACTCGTGGCTGGATCCGTTACCTCTACTTCAGCCCGAGCATTTCGGTCTTTCGCACAGCAACAGCCCGGAGCTCGACAGCTTCGCTGGAACTCGGATTCATGCTCCAAGCCAGTCGTTAATATGGGGTAGCAATGCGGTGGTCCCTTTCTCGCAGGCCATTGCAGAGGCGAATCCACCTGATCCTGTGCGAGAGCTTGCAGACCTGAACGTCAAGCTTGTGAACCATCATGCCACGCTGCCCTCCCATCTCCGTTCACCCGCCGGGCTTGAGGCCCCCGAGTCAAAAGCGTACGCTATGGACCAGACTTTTAGCCTTACCAGGCAATTCACTAGCATACTCAAGCGTCCTCGTAAGTTACTGTACATGCTGAGCAAGCCACCATGCTGGTTTGTCAGTCCTGCTACTTTCGACTGGCAGAAATCTATGAATCGCTTTTTATTGCTACACAATAGCTGCGCACAGAAACCACACACTCCGATTCCCCACGGGGTTGTGGTGCGACTGCGAGCCATCCAGATCGGCTCCTATGTTGCCTCAGATTTTTAGCAGCTGGGGCTCCAAGTGGAATCTCCCACATCATCATTTGCAACGCCATTCATGCTTGTAGTGTCACTCTCCACCGGCTTATGGGGTCAGTTACGCGATGAAGTTGCTGCCAGCCTTAGTCATGCGGAGAGTAGTGAGCCTGTGAGACAGCCTGTCAAGCTATGTGGAAGCGGTCAGTGGAACTTGAAGAGCAGACGCAGTTGGCCAAGGCTGCGGCAGTGCGGTTGGGCGTTGTGTGTTTGCAAGAGCAGCCGGGGTGCGACGTAGGACCTAATTTTGAATTTGCCAATCGTGTGCAGTCGAGGTAGCTCAAGCCCGTGTTCAATAATTTGGCGTCACGCTTCCTGTTTGGGCTCGGCGCCCGCTGAAACTTCGCGCAAGCGGGCCTTTGCACAGCACCACGACATCATCACTTCATAACGCGCACGCAAAGCTCATCAACTTCGACTGAGCAGCATAGCCACGCTCAGTCTACTGCGAACACGCGTTTTCCACTCCAATTTTTATGCAACCAGAGCCTACATCCGTTAGTCAAAACGCGCTATCTCCCGAAGTCGCCCCCGAAACACGCACACCCTCCTCCCAGCATGGACTCCAAGACGCTTACAACCCCCTCTCTCTGCTCCCCCACATACCTGAGGAGCAGCGGGAGCAGTATTTCGTGCGGACTGTTGGACAGGACGCGACCCGCGATGTGGGTTACAGTGGTGGTGACTTGGAGAGCGCGCGATTGAGCCCCGCCAGTCCGTCGCCGCGGAACAGGGTGGCAGATTATGAAAATGCAATGGCTCAGAGTCCCAGGAAGAAGAATGAAGGCCCTGCTTTTGATGTTATCAAATCAGTGCGAAAGCCAGACGACAAGAGTTGCCCTATTTTGAACTTGCCAAATGGTGAGTCACTATTGCGCTATATATGCCCTGAAGCCACTTTACTAATGCCCGCGCAGAGGTACTGACGCATGCACTCTCACATTTGTCCCCCAACGACCTGGCTGCCGTTTCGCTTGTATCGAAACGATTCAATGGCCTCGTCACGACCCCTCATGCCTGGCGTGAAGCCTTTAATCGCTATTTCCCAGGACCCACCGCGCTTGTTGATGATTCTATCCGACTAGCCATGGAAGAAGCTGGCAACTATTTTCAGTCAGAGAAGCGGGCATTTTCCAGGCTTACTGCACTCCCGTCTTGGAGAAGTGAATACATCCTTCGTACGAGACTGCTCCGCTCCATGGCTAGAGGCAAACCAGTTCAGGTGCCATCGACAACAGCTGCCCGCTCCGGTCAAGCCCAACCAAATAATCCCATCATAGAATACAATGCCCACACATTCACGACTATAAACCACATCCACGCCACCTTTGGAGCAGGTCTGAACAAGCGGGTCCCTCGTTTGATACACGGCGCCGATGACGTAGGGATGTCGACGATGAGTGACCCTATCCTTGGGAAAGTCGATCCTTGGGGACAGAGCGACCCGAATTTCTATCCACAGTTCTCTGAACGCTTTCCAGGGGCTGCAGAATGGGGTCTAGGATCTGGTGAAATAGTCGGTCGGCCTAACGTCATGGATGTGTCCCAACAGCACGGCATGGTTTATGGTCAAGGAAGTCCAGAAGGGTCATGCTACTACCGAGCCACCGATGAACAACGGGGCCGTTTCATTGCTGAGCCCACGGACTTCTCTTCACTTGAAGCTGGCATTCCTAAGCTTGGCATTGATGGTGGTGCTATATGCTCCGTATGGGTCGCCAAGACCACATCCATCCCAACTCTCACAGATGGATTAATCGGTCTTCTCATGGGGTCTGCTGCCGGTGTTGTCACCGCATGCAGTCTTGGTACTGATGGTTTGCGGGGCAGCCGTATTCAACGTGGTGAGTTAGTCGCACGCTGGGTGCTCAGCCCAGGCGTTCCCATTGTTGCCATCGTCGTCGACGAAAACTATTCTTTAAAGCGACAGACTCAAAACCGTATGTGGGTAGTCGCCCTCAACGCTCTCGGCGAGTTGTTCTACCTTACCAAATTCCCAACCCGGAGCCGGGCTTCAGAAGGCCACAGCGATGAGTATCTTGCTGAATACCTTGCTTGGGTTACCGGGCGTAGTGTATATTGGAACATTGTCGAACCCAGCAGACGAACCGCGCGACCTGATCCTTATAAGGATGCCGAGACTGATGGAAGCTATTCGCCGAGGAGTTCCTGGGATGGCATGTGCCTGAGTAAGGATCAAATACTTGCTGAAACCAAGGAAATCCAGAGCTTCTTCTGGAAGCAGCCTAAAGATTTTCGCAAATCATGTCTTGGATGGGATATGCGTAGAAGAATTGAGGTTGATTTCGCTGGAGATGATGGTAATTATGCTGGAGAAGCTATGGTTGTGTTCGAGTGTGGGCTAGAGGGGGACGAAGTAGCCAAGCTTACTCGGTACACCAGATGGAAAACTCGCGAGGAAGTCAATAGCGGCACTGCATCCGTCTCTGCTGCTTCAAAAGAGGTGCCGCAGGCATCATCTATGTTCGGCGGATCAGGCGCCGCCACCCCTGAACTGGCAAATGGCAGAGCTACCCAACGAACACGACGTTCCTCACACATCTCCAACACTAGCTCCCCCGAAAGAGCCAACTTGGTTGAAGAGTGGCGCGTTTCCAATTTCACGTTTGGTGGTCTTAAGCTTACGCCAGTCACTGCCACCACGATTGACTACTCTACGTATGCTCTCATGACTATGTCCGAAGACCCAGCGCTCGGCTTTTCTACTGCTTCGACTACCTCGTCTCCGTATGCCTCCCCCATGTCGGTAGCCAGTCAACCAGCGTCCGCTTCAGACATTCCTGGCCAGCGAGCTCGTTTCATCGCTGCTGGCACCCGGACTGGCATCGTTCTGCTGTGGGATATCCGTGCACCGGTGTCGCGTAGTGCTGAGTTCCCCAACAAAGTTGATCCGGTGCAGATCATTTATACTGAATCTCCCGAAATATCCTGTCTGGCTTTGACTGCACTGCACATCGTGGTCGGTGGAAATGATGGCCTTGTCCAAGCGTGGGACCCTCTGGCATCGAATACGAAACCCGTGCGAACATTGAACTCTCGCTTCTCTACTCGTGCCCGTAGGCGTCTTGTGCAAGCTCAGGCATCCGTTCAAGGGGTGGGTATAAATATGTTTGCTGCTGGTGCAATTGCCTTGGACCCTGATCCAACGGTCTTGCGCGGAGTTGTTTCTCTCGGCAATCAAATTCGCTACTGGAGCTACAGTTCATCTGCTGCGGATCAGTACAAAAGCAATAAACGCCGACTCCGTCGCTCTGAGCGCGGGAGCAACAATGCCGGCGAGCGCTTCGCTGGCACCACCCGCGTCAATCTGAAAAACTACATTGATCACGAGAAATTTGAACTGGAGCGTGAAAAGCAAGAACGACTAAAACATGCGGACCGCATGGCCGGGCGATTTGGCGTCGACCTTCTAGGTAGTGAAGAAGAAGCTCTCGCCTACGCCACGATGCTTTCACAGGAAGCCCTTCAGGTGGAAAAAGCAAAATGGCGTGAGGGCGAGGGGGAGAGCGGTATCGCAGTGGGCAGCAGCGCTGTCACCCCAGAACCCAGCCTGCGGGCACATTCCGCGTCACCAACTGTGGCGGACAACCAGGAGCTTGACGCTGACATCGCAGAGGCTATCCGGCTTTCGTTGCAGGATATCTCAGCACCCGGCATATACACCTCTGAATCCCCTACTTCAAATGATGACTGGAGTATACCGGTGAGGTACGCGAAAGGGAAAAGGTCACCGTCACAATCCAAAGGCAGTCCAGTTTGGTCTAGCACTACCAACATGATGCCAAGTTCTAGCAAAGGTACTGAACTGTCGGATCTGGAGTTCGCACTGCAGCTTAGCCTTGCCGAGGAGCAGAGTAGAAAGGAAGCTGAAGACGATATGCTAGACTTCCCACCCTTGAGTCCTCGGGAGGAGGGAGGCAAGGGGAAGGGAAAAGGAAAGGGAAAGGCAAGGATGGTCTGAGAGTAGAGGTAATTTGGTATTCGGGGGTTGCTATGCTCGGAGGATGTTTACCGCGAGGAGTCTATCTTCTAATTTTGGGCTTGTCTCTTTCGTCGAGATGGCATTAATGAGTAGAGATGTTAATAGCTGGTACAATCTGATTTCTATTGTTCGCTTGCATATTCGGGTCCTCTTTTCCCGAGTGTTCTATATGAACTGTAGGCTATTTCTTCTTTCGTGTAAGCCGGGGCGACGGCGATGTGTTTACCAGATCCTTCAGGGGGCCCATTCCATCCTATTCCTGTAGGTACATAGACAAATGTGTGATCGCGAAGAAGTGATCCGGGCGATGGACTTGATTCGTCGCATCTGCTGATCACCGTTCGAATTACTCGTTGTAGTCGGTATAAATGAAGCGCTACCGGGATGGGGCCCCGGACCGCTGTAATTTCCAGAGGCCACCTTCCACCAACCCCAGGGATCACTCCCACGCCTGCAATTTCGCACATATTGCACCCACGCCGCAAAACCTGGTAGCCATCTCTTGGGTCTGTTGAAAACCGGGTTAGAAACAATCTCGGCCTTGCTTATGACTTCATAGGAGTACGGCCCGCGATGGAGTTCTTTTCCTACACCTCTTTCTCAGCACGTCTGGACTGCAGGTCGCCCACAATCTAATAAACCCACTAGGCAACATGTCAGGCGACTTCTACAAGGGGGTATCATGAATGGGTTGCCCCCCCCCGGTCAGCGCCACCAACCTTGGCAAAAAATCCTGTTCTCATGAGATGTTCTATATTCTATATTCTCTCATTCTATATTCTACTACCACTGAGTATGCCCGCCACGGTTCTCGATAACTGCTAGGCAGCGTTGTTGCATGTTTCCGATATACTGTTTGTAGTCTACTGGCTCGAGCTTCTGCCACTCCTCCTGTGCATACTGCCGCACCTATTCCTCTGTCTTAGGAAGCCGCTTTTGTATACGGTACTTCAGTAACCGCCATACGTTCTCGATGGGGTTAAGATCTGGTGAGTTTGCTGGCTATGTCATGTATAGGAGGTGTAGGCCGTTATACTGCTGGTGGAGCTTCTGAGTATCCTTAGCTGTATAAATTGAGTTGCCGTCCTCCATAAGTATAGGATTCTGTATACCCTTCCTAAACCTATAGATGACAGGTACTACCTGCTTCCTATATACATCGCCGTTGACCTTGCCTTCTAGTATTACTAGAGGACCCTTCTGCTCACTAGTTATACAGGCCCATATCATACATGCTGAGTATCCTCTAAACTTTAGTATATAGTACGCTAGATCGTACTTCTCCTCTGCACGTCGAGTCATATACACCTAGCTATAAGAGTAGGCGATAGAGCACTCATCAGTCCATATAACGCGAGACCACTGCCATGGCGTCCAGCTAACGTAGGTATATGCCTATAGTAGTCGAGCCTGCTTATGTACGTCTGTAAGAAGTAGCTTTTCTGTTGCTACTCGTCGAAAGAAGTGTTCTTTTTTAAAGGCTTTAATAAGTGTACGCCTATAGGTATCTATACCCTCTAGAATAGCTATCTCCTGAAAGGGGAGCCATCTATGGTAGGCGTCTATCGTCGCTCGTTTGACTAGGCGCTGGCGTCGAGGTGTATCTAGAAGAGGAGGTCTTCCTTATGGCTTCCATGGTGTCTCTAGGTGCTGGATGATATAGCGAATAGTACTACGAGGAATCGCGAGCTTGGAACTGATTTGTGTATAGGACTAGCCAGCATGTGTACGTAGAGAGTAAATCTCTGCTCGTTTGCGAAGTGGAACACGCTCTCCAGAACCCTTAGGGGCATCGCGAATTCTATGTAGAGACGGCATGGCGATGGCGATGGCGATGGCGATGGCTCATAAGAACACCATATAGAACACTATATATATACATAGAACATTCAGGAAAACACTCAGGAGAACACTCAGCAGAACACTCAGTAGAACACTCGAGAACACTCAGGAGAACACTCAGGAGAACACTCAGGAGAACACTCAGGAGAACACTCAGGAGAACACTCAGGAGAACACTCAGGAGAACACTCAGGAGAACACTCAGCGGAACACTCAGCGGAACACTCAGTAGAACACTCGAGAATTCTCATGAGAACACTCAGAGAACAGGATTTTTTGCCAAGGTTGGTGGCGCTGACCGGGGGGGGGCAACCCATTCATGATACCCCCTTGTACATAGACTAGGCTTGCTACACTCAACCCCCGCAAATCTGCGCTTTCATAATTCGCCCGGAATACTGAACTAGGTTCCGCTACCGAAGCTTCGCCTCGTATATTGTCCCCACAGAAACGGACAGC
>Ga0247757_10002233_pt1 | contig 10341 bp, 8 predicted proteins | sample UWRJL126311R4_FD_180929 | JGI IMG/M metagenome (GOLD analysis project Ga0247757, IMG submission 180929) | Plant litter microbial communities from Arlington Agricultural Research Station in Wisconsin, United States - UWRJ-L126-311R-4 | ecosystem: Environmental > Terrestrial > Plant litter >...
CAGTTCGTCGAGGCGGCCCTCCCACGTCTCCAGCTCAGCCCGGGACGCGCAGGCGAATGCGGCATGGTCCAGCCCGACGCGGAGCTCGCTGAAGTCGTCGGCGGCGGCGGGTTGCGTGTGCTGATGAAGACCGAGCAGCGTGTCGTCGGCGAGAGCGAACACCACGTGTCGGTAACCGGCGTCGGTGTCCTCGTCGATCACGGGGTCCTCGCCGATCAGCTGGCGGTACCACGGTGCGCTGACGGACAGGTCTCGCACGGTGAGTGCGACGTGGGTGAGGGCGGGAAAGGTGGGCATGTGAACGTCCTTGTTCGTTGGATCCATCGCCATGGACACGGAACGCCATGCCGGATGGTTCGAACGTATGGCGATCGCGTCGCACTCGCACCCACCGATCGGAGGGTCTACGGATGCAAGGCGCCAAGCAACTGATTGAAGGCCTCGCTCATCGATGGGTGGGTGTAGATCCCGTCGCGAAGCGCCGTGGCGGTGATGCCGTGCCGCATCGCCAGGGCGACGAGATTGATGACCTCGTGGGAGTCGTAGCTCAACAACGCGGCGCCGAGAATCTGGTCGGTGGCCGCGTCGACGATCACCTTCATCATCCCGTCGGGCTCGGAGACGATGCGGGCCCTTGGCACCGTTGCCATGTCGGCCACCCGCAGGGCCGCCGTTCTGACGGACAGGCCGGCCGCCTCGGCCTCGCGCTGGGTGATGCCGACCCGCGCCAGCGGTGGCGTCATGAACAACGCGTAGGGGACCGCGACGCGGTCGGACGTGCTGCGGGTCCCGCCGCCCGCCAACTGATCCAGGACGATGCGATAGTCGTCGAGCGAGACGTAGGTGAACTGCGGCCCACCGTTGACGTCCCCGACGGCGAAGACGTGCGGCTGACTGGTCCGAAGGTACTCGTCGGCGACGATCGAGCCGTCCAGTCGCGTCGCGATGCCGGCGGCCTCTAGCCCGAGGTCTTCGGTGACGGGCTTCCGCCCCAGCGCGACCAGCACCTTGTCGGCCGGAAGCTCTTGCGGCACACCATCCTTCGCGTAACGCACCAACGCCGCATCGGCACCGTCCTCGACGGCGGTGACCTGCGCCGACGTGACGATCGTTACGCCCGCCCTGGCCAGGATCGCCCTGGCGGATTCGGCGACGTCGTCATCCTCGTTGCCCAGGATCGCCTCGTGCCGTTCGATCACGGTGACCTCGGAGCCGTAGGCGGCGTACATCGCCGCGAACTCGAGCCCCACGTAGCCGCCGCCGAGCACGACCAACCGGCGCGGCAACTTCTCGGTGACGAGAAGGTCGGTGCTCGTCACCGTGCGGGGATTGGCTCGCAGGCCCGGAATGTCGGGGATCGTTGGTTCCGACCCGGTGCCGACCACGATGGTTCCGCCCGCCACGGTCACCGTCGCATCGTCGAGCTCCACCTGGACGGTGTGCGGATCGAGGAACCGGGCGTGGCCCGTGAGCACGGTAGCGGTGGGGATGGTGTCTATCATCGCGAAGTTGGTGGCCCGCAGCTCGGCGGTGAGGTCCGCGGTGGCGTGTACCGCCGCCTCGTATGCCGCGGGCCGCGGCGGGTCGGTGATCTGCTCGGCGCGGAACACCATCGACTTGGTGGGCACGCAGCCGATGTTGATGCACGTGCCGCCGTACATTCGGTCGGACTGCTCGATCATCACGACTCGCTTGCCCTGTTTGCCGAGGGTGGCGGCAAGTGTCTTGCCGCCCTTGCCGAATCCGATGACGACGAGGTCGGCGTCGATGTCCGCGAGGGGCTGGGTCACCGCCCGAACGCTAGCCCACGAACTCGTGCGCGATGTTGGCCAGGTCCAGCACGGGCTGCGGCAGGGCGCCCAGCACCAGGGTGATGGCTGCCGTGAGGGTCACCGTCGCCATGCTCAGCATGCTCGGCACGACCACCGTGGGGCCGTCCTCGGGAGGGTCGGTGAAGAACATCAGGACGATCACCCTGACGTAGAAGTACGCGGCCACCGCGCTGGCGCAGACACCGACGATGACCAACGGCGCCGCACCGCCCTCGGCGGCGGCCTTGAAGACCGCGAACTTGCTGACGAAGCCACTGGTGAGGGGAATGCCCGCGAAGGCGAGCAGGAATAGTGAGAACACCACTCCCACCAATGGGTGGGTGCGGCCAAGTCCGGCCCATCGCGACATGTCGGTCTCCTCCTCGCCCGCGGCGTTGCGCACCACGCTGACGACGGCGAAGGCGCCGAGAGTGCTGAAACCGTAAGCGAAGAGGTAGAACAGCGTGGCGGCGACGCCGCTGTCGTTCAGCGCGATGACACCGGTCAGGATGAATCCGGCGTGCGCGACCGACGAGTAGGCGAGCATCCGCTTGACGTCGCTCTGCGACACCGCGGTCACCGTGCCGACCACCATCGTCAAGATCGCGATGCCCCACATCAGCGGTCGCCAGTCGTCCTCAAATCCGGGAAGCGCAACGTAGAAGATCCGCAGCATCGCCCCGAAGGCGGCGATCTTGGTGGCTGCGGCCATGAACGCCGTGACTGGAGTGGGCGCACCTTGGTACACGTCGGGAATCCACGAATGGAACGGCACCGCTCCAACTTTGAACAGCACACCGACCGTCAGCAAGCCGATGCCGACCACCGCCAGTGTCGAGCTGTCCGGGTCGGACGCCGCCTCGGCGGCGATGCCGCTGAGGCTCAACCCACCCGAATACCCGTACAACAGCGCGACGCCGTACAGGAAGAACGCCGAGGAGAAGGCACCGAGCAGGAAGTACTTCAGCGCCGCCTCTTGCGAGAGCAACCGACGGTGACGGGCCAGACCGCACATCAGATACAGCGGCAGCGAGAACACCTCGAGGGCGATGAACATCGTCAGCAGATCGTCGGCAGCGGGGAACAGCATCATCCCGCCCAGCGCGAACATCGTCAGGGGGAAGATCTCGGTTTGTGCCACACCGGCTTTGGTCGCCAACTTCTCGGCGACGCTGCCGGGAACGGTCGACGCCTGCGGGGTGAACGCATCGAGTCCGCTGGCTCCGTCGTTCGCGTCGACCTCGGAGGCGATCCGCCGTTCGGCAATCAATAGGGTGCCGAGAATGCCGATCAGCAGCAACGTGCCCTGCAGGAAGAGGGCGGGCTTGTCCAGCGCCACGGCGCCCACGACCGCGGTCGCGCCGACGGCCGAGCCGAGGTCGATCCATTCCTTGACGACGGCGACGAACGCGACGAGCTGGCCACCGATGGCCAAAATCAACTGGACGCGGTACCGGACGCTGCGAGGGAGGAATGCCTCGACGAGTACGCCCGCGACGGCGACGCCGAAGATGATCAACATCGGTGAGAGCAGCCCGTATTCGACTGAGGGCGGGGTCATGTTCACTTCGCGGGCCCTCTTCCGAATTGCTCCTCGCGTCCGCCTTCGGCGACGCGGGGGGCGGGATCCTGTTGGCCGATGGTGCTCAGCGTGTGCCCGACGGCCGGATCGATGATGTCCAGCGCTGGTTTCGGATAGACCCCGAGCACTAGGAGAAGCGCGATCAGCGGTGCCACCACCACCAACTCGCGCGGCACCAGATCGGGCAGCTTGTCGTTCCCGGGGGCGACGGGGCCGGTCATCATGCGCTGATACATCCACAGGATGTAGATGGCCGACAGCACCAGCGCGGACGCCGCGAACACGGCGAGCACCGGGTAGGTGGTGAAGGTGCCGATCAGTACCAGGAACTCACTGATGAAGGGCGCAAGGCCCGGCAGCGACAGCGTCGCCAACCCGGCGACCAGGAAGGTGCCGGCGAGCACCGGCGCCACCTTCTGCACCCCACCGTAGGAGGCGATCGCGCGGGTTCCCCTGCGCGACACCAGGAATCCCGCAATGAGAAACAGAGCCGCCGTCGAGATGCCGTGGTTCACCATGTACAGCGTCGACCCGGACTGACCCTGGCTGGTCAGCGCGAAGATGCCCAGGATGATGAAGCCGAAGTGCGAGATGGACGTGTAGGCGATCAGTCGCATCACGTCGGTCTGGCCGATCGCCACGACGGCGCCGTAGATGATCCCGATCACCGCGAGCGTGATGATGAACGGCCGGAACGTCATCGACGCGTCGGGGAACAGTTGCAGACAGTAGCGCAGCATTCCGAAGGTGCCGACCTTGTCGACGACGGCCATCATCAACACCGCCGTGGCGGGTGTCGACTCCACGGCCGCGTCGGGGAGCCAGCGGTGGAATGGCCACAGCGGCGCCTTGACCGCGAATGCGAACATGAATCCGAGGAATAGGGCGTTGAGCACCACCGGGTTGATGTTCAGGCTGCCGTCGGCCACCGCGTCGACGATCGCGCGAAAGTCGAAGGTGCCTGCGTCGAACGCAGGACTCTTGGCCGTCGCGACGTACAACCCGATGACCGCCGCCAGCATGATCAGGCCGCCGAAAAGGTTGTACAGCAGGAACTTCACGGCCGCCTTGGACCGGTCCGCGCCGCCGAATCCACCGATGAGGAAGTACATCGGGATCAGCATTGCCTCGAAGAACACGTAGAACAGCAGGACGTCCAGCGCGACGAGCGAGATGAGCACCATGCCCTCGACCGCCAACGTCAGCGCCATGTAGGTATGCGCGGAGCGGGCTTGATCGCCGCCGTCGTTCCAGCCCGCGACGATCAGCAGCGGCACCAGCACGGCGGTGAGCACCACCAGAGCCAGGGCAATGCCATCGAGTCCGAGGATGTAGCCGGTGCCGAAGGACGGGATCCACTCGTGGTCTTCGACGAACTGGTACTGGGCGCCCGCCGGGTCGAACGTGACGGCCAGCGCCACCGTGATCACCAGCACGATCAGTGAAAGGACCAGCGCCAGGTACTTCGCCAGATGTCTTGCGGCCGAAGGCAACAGGATGACGACTGCGGCGCCGAACATCGGCACGGCCCACAGGATGGTCAACCACGGCATTCCGGTCACCAGACCTTCACCACCAGGATCGCGGCGACCACCAGGGCGGCGCCTGCGAGCATCGACAGGGCGTACGAGCGGGCGAATCCGGTCTGCAGCCTCCCCAGCCGCGTCGAGGAGCCACCGACCAGATTCCCAAGGACCCGCGAGACGTCGTCGATGCCTTCGTCGTCGATCTCGACGAGCCCCCGTGTCACCGTCTGGCCGGGTCGCATCAGCAGGTCCTCGTTGAGGGCGTCGCCATAGAGATCCCTGCGCGCCGCGACCGTCAGTGCGGACACGTCGTCGGGGGCCGTCTCGGGGATGGCCCGCATCGCGTACATGCGGTAGGCGATGCCAATGCCGACCGCGACGACCGCGAGGGTGATGGCCGTCATCGCCCAGACCGGGATCGCATGGTGCAGCTCCTCGGCGCCGACGACCGGTTCGAGCCAGTGCTCGAGGGTGCCGCCGATGGCCAGCAGAGCGCCGGCACCCACCGATCCGATCGCCAACACGATCATCGGTCCTGTCATGCTGACCGGTGACTCGTGGGGATGGGGCTCCACCATCTCTCCCGTCGTTTCGCTCGCCAGGGGCTTCCACCGCTTCTCCCCGAAGAACGTCATCAGCATCACCCGCGTCATGTAGAACGCCGTGATACCCGCGCCCAGCAACGCCGCGCCACCGAGCAGGGCCCCTCTAACCCCGCCCGCGGCGAAGGCGGTTTCGATGATGGCGTCCTTGGAGAAGAACCCGGCGAAGGGCGGCACGCCGATGATGGCGAGGTAACCCAGTCCGAACGTGACGAAGGTGATCGGCATGAAGGTCCGCAGTCCGCCGAAGCGGCGCATGTCGGTCTCGTCGTCCATGCCGTGCATCACCGAACCCGCACCGAGGAACAGGCCCGCCTTGAAGAAGCCGTGGGTGATGAGGTGCATGATCGCAATCGCGTAGCCAGCGGGTCCGAGGCCCGCCGCGAGCACCATGTACCCGATCTGCGACATGGTCGACGCGGCGAGGGCCTTCTTGATGTCATCCTTCGCACACCCGATGACGGCGCCGAACAACAGGGTGACCGCGCCGACGATGACGACGCCCGTGCGGGCATCGGGGGCAAGGTCGTAGACGGGGCCGGAGCGCACGATCAGGTACACGCCCGCGGTGACCATCGTCGCCGCGTGGATCAGCGCTGAGACCGGCGTCGGGCCCTCCATCGCGTCGCCGAGCCATGACTGCAGCGGCACCTGCGCCGACTTGCCGCACGCGGCCAGCAGGAGCAGCAGACCGATGGCCGTCAGCGTGCCCTGCGTCATCTGCCCCGCGGCGTCGAAGACACCTGCGTACGAAACGGTTCCGACGGTCGCGAACATCACCATCAACGCGAGCGCCAGACCGATGTCACCGACCCGGTTGACCACGAACGCCTTCTTGGCCGCCGTCGCGGCAGAGGGCTTGTGCGCCCAGAAGCCGATCAGGAGGTACGACGCCAAACCGACGCCCTCCCAACCCATGTAGAGCCCGAGGTAATTGTCGGCAAGGACGAGAAGGAGCATGGCCGCCACGAACAGATTGAGGTAGGCGAAGAAACGCCTGCGTTCGGGGTCGTGGGCCATGTATCCGACCGAGTACAGGTGGATCAGCGAGCCGACGCCGGTGATGAGCAGCACGAAACACACGGAGAGCTGGTCGAGTTGGAGACCGAAGTCGACCCGTAGCGCCCCGACCGGCACCCAGCTGAACAGGTGCTCGTGGATCGTGCGGTCCTCACTCGATCGACCCAGCAGCCCGACGAATAGCACGGCGCCCACGGCGAAGGACGCCAATGCCGTTGCGCAGCCGAGCAGATGCCCCCAGGCATCGGTGGCCCGGCCGCCGAGCAGAAGGATCGCCGCCCCGATCAGCGGAAGCGCTATCAGCAGCCACACGGGAAGTGTCATGGCGCCGCTCAAACCCTTCTCTTCTTCGCGCGAGCGCTCATCACGTCTTCACTCTTCTTCGCGCGAGCGCTCATCAGTTCTTCAACAGGTTCGCCGCATCGACCGAAGCCGACTTCCTGGCCCGGAAGATGGTCATGATGATCGCGAGCCCCACCACCACCTCGCACGCGGCGACCACCATGGTGAAGAACGCTACGACCTGCCCGTCCAAGTGCCCATGCATCCGCGAGAACGTGACGAAGGCCAGGTTGCAGGCGTTGAGCATCAACTCGACGCACATGAACATCACGATCGCGTTGCGCCGCAACAGCACTCCCGCCGCACCGATGGTGAACAGGATCATCGACAGGTACAGGTAGTTGTCGGGATTCACTTGGGCGCCCCGTTCCTCGACGCCGACATGCTCCGCGGCGGCAGAATGCTACTGATCGAGGTGGCGGCATCGGAGCCGTCGGGCAGCCGGGCGGGCAGATCTACGGCATTGTGCCTGGCGTAGACGCCCGGGCTGGGCATCGGCGTGGCATGGCCACCGGGCGCGAACCGCTCGACCGCGAGCTCGCGTTGCGTCTTGCGCTTGTCGACGCGCTCGCGGTGGGCCAGCACCATCGCACCCAGCGTCGCGGTGATCAACAGCGCGCTGGTGAGCTCGAACGCCCACAGATACCGGACGAAGATCAAGGCGGCGAGTCCTTCGACGTTGCCCCCGGCATTGGCGTCCGCGAGCCCGGTGAATCCGCCCACCGACACGTTGCCGACGCCCGCAATCACCAGCACGCCGAAGGCGGCGCCCGCACCGATTGCCGCGATGCGTTGTCCGCGAATCGCTTCCACCAGCGAGTCGGCCGAATCCACGCCGATGAGCATCAGGACGAACAGGAAGAGCATCATCACCGCGCCGGTGTAGACCACGATCTGCACGACGCCGAGGAACAGCGCGTCCTGGGCGATGTACAGGACCGCGAGGATGATCATCGTCACCGCAAGGAAGATCGCGGAGTAGACGGCCTTGGGGGCGACCACCACGGCGATCGCGCTGACGATCGCGAGCACGGCGAGGATCCAGAACGTCACCGCCTCCATGGTGGACGTCCGGTAGGCGGTCTCCGCGGCGAGGATTGCGAGTTCCGTTGTCACCGAACCGCCTTCTCGACGGTCTCGCGCGGCTCGACGTCGGGCTCGGTCGTCGCCGCCGGCGTCGAGGACTTCACGGTGGGCATGCCGAGCGAGGTGGCCAATCCGTCGGCCCGGACGTTGCCCCGGTAGTAGTCCTCGTCGGTGCTGCCGGGTGCCATCGCGTGGGGCGGCGCGGTCATCTCGGGCTTGAGGGGTTCCAGCAACTTGTCCTTGCCGTAGATCAGATCGGCGCGGTTGTCGTCGGCCATCTCGTAGTCGTTGGTCATGGTGAGCGCGCGGGTGGGGCAGGCCTCGATGCACAGCCCGCAGCCGATGCACCTCAAGTAGTTGATCTGGTACACCTGCCCGTACCGCTCACCCGGCGAGAACCGCGCCGCCTCGGTGTTGTCGGCGCCCTCGACGAAGATCGCGTCGGCCGGGCACGCCCAGGCGCAGAGTTCGCAGCCGATGCACTTCTCCAGACCGTCCTCGTACCGGTTCAGTTGGTGACGGCCGTGATAGCGCTTGGCGGTCGGGCCCGGCTTCTCCGGATAACCCTCAGTGACCGGCTTCTTGAACATCGTCTTGAACGTCACGCCGAAGCCGGCGAGGGCGTCGACGAGGTGTGGCCTCTTACCGGACATCGATGGCCTCCTTCACGGGAATGGGGGGTACCGGGAATGCGCCTGGTTCGGTCGATGGCGGGTCGGCGAGCCGCGAGGGCCGGGTCTGCTTGCGGCGCAACGTCCGCCACAGATAGACGAGCAGGAGGACACCGGCGAAGGCGCTCGTCGAGACCAGCACGGTGGCCCATCCCTCGTAGCCCTCGTTGCGCAGGGTGCGCACGACGGCGACCGTCATGATCCACGCGAGCGAGATGGGGATGAGGATCTTCCAGCCCAGGTTCATGAACTGGTCGTAGCGCAGCCGCGGCAGCGTCCCGCGCAACCAGATGAAGAGGAACAGGAACGTCCAGACCTTGAGGACGAACCACAGCAGCGGCCACCACCCGCTGTTCGCGCCGTCGATCATGTTGAACGGCCACGGGGCCTGCCAGCCGCCGAGGAACAGCGTGGTCGCCAGCGCCGAGACCGTCGTCATGTTCACGTATTCCGCGAGCATGAACATCGCGAACTTGAGCGATGAATACTCGGTGTGGAAGCCGCCGACGAGTTCACCCTCGGCTTCCGGCAGGTCGAACGGCGCACGGTTGGTTTCGCCGACCATCGACGTGACGTAGATCAGGAACGACGGCAGCAGCAGGAAGACGTACCAGAGCCCCTGCTGGCTGGCGACGATCTCCGAAGTCGACATGGTGCCCGAGTAGAGGAACACCGCCGCGAAGCACAGCGCCATGGCGATCTCGTAGGAAATCACCTGAGCGCTCGATCGCAGCCCGCCGAGCAGCGGATAGGTGGATCCGGATGCCCAGCCCGCCAACACGATTCCGTAGACGCCGATCGACGTCACGCCGAGGATGTACAGCACGGCGACGGGGAGATCGGTGAGCTGCAGCGGGGTCTGATGGCCGAAGACACTAACCATGCCACCCATCGGGATCACGGCGAACGCCATTATCGCGGGGATGACGGCGATCACCGGTGCCATCAGATAGATCGGTTTGTCGACGGCAGCCGGGATCAGGCCTTCCTTCAGCGCGAGTTTGACTCCGTCGACGAGACTCTGCAGCAGGCCGAACGGTCCAACTCGGTTGGGGCCGAACCGCATTTGCATCCGACCGAGTACCTTGCGCTCCACGAGGATCGCCACCAGCACCGTCAGCAGGCAGAACACGAAGACGCCCAGTGCCTTCCCAAGGACGATCCACCACGGGTCGTGGCCGAACGAACTCAGATCGGGGTATGTCATGCCCTCTCACCTTCGATCGAGATGGCGACGACGGCGCCGGGCGACGCGGCCAGTGCCGGAAGCACCTCGGCGCCTCGCGAATTGAGTGGCACCCACACCACGCGGTCCGGCATGTCGGTGACCTCCAGGACCAGCGTGACACTGCCTCGCGGTGTCGAGACGGTGACGGGCTCGCCGTCCCCGGCGCCGATCTCGGCGGCGGTCGCCGGTGAAAGCCTGACCACGCTCGGCCGCGCCGTACCGGCGAGGTGTGGTTCGCCGTCCTGAAGGCGGCCCGCGTCCAACAACATCCGCCAGCCCGCCAGCACCGCGTGGCCTGCGGTGGGGCGTTCCGGCTCCGGCACGGGAACGGTCGGTGCGACGGGCGGGGTGCCCTGCCACGATCCGAGTCGCTGGAGTTCGTCGAGCGCTGCGGCCGCATCGGGCAGGCCGAGGTCGACGCCGACCTCCTCGGACAGTGCTGCGAGCACGCGCATGTCGGAGGTGGCGTTCGG
>Ga0247757_10002234_pt1 | contig 10340 bp, 11 predicted proteins | sample UWRJL126311R4_FD_180929 | JGI IMG/M metagenome (GOLD analysis project Ga0247757, IMG submission 180929) | Plant litter microbial communities from Arlington Agricultural Research Station in Wisconsin, United States - UWRJ-L126-311R-4 | ecosystem: Environmental > Terrestrial > Plant litter >...
GTCCTTCGCTACCGCCGCGCCTCAGTTCTTTCATCCAGTCGCCGCACAGCCGCCACCTACTCCTCCGAAGAGCCGCACAACCAGCCCTGGAACGCCAACATCGGAGTATTTCCCCACAGCAACACCTCTCACCCAGTCGAACTCACCCAGGATTCCCACTCCACTCTTCTTCTGCAACCTACTCTTGACATCACACCTTACCACTCTCCCCAACGCCCCTCCTCCGCCTTAGCATCCGTATCAAGGGACGAACAGCCCGCGGGCTATCAAGTGCAGCCTGAATCCCAAGCAGATATCTTGCCATCGCCGCTACCATCCTTGTCCGATAGCCACACAGCCACTGAATTTGATCTCCGCCTTTCGGTAGAGCCTGAACTACCACACGATCCTTCGTTGGAACTGCAAGACATGAGGTAAGTTTCGGAGCACTTGGCAAACACAGAGCCACGGCTGACCAAACCAGCGCTTTGGGGTTCATGATGGCGCCTGCACCATACGGTGACCACTATGGGTCTTCTCCGGCCATGGAGTCTCCCAGTAAGGGCAAATGTCCACCTAGTATAGTTCGGAGATTGACTAGAATAGGCTACCCGCCGATTAGCCAACCTTATACAGATTCTAAACCATCTACCTCAGGTTCATATGCTCCACCTTATCCTGCTCCTAGCATGCAGGGTCAACATCAACAAAGAAGATCCACAGAGCCATCAGGTGTCCCACCTTACCAATCAGCGTCTCTGCCACGAAGTCCATATCAACAATCCATGGGTCCTATTCGTACAAGTCCTGCCCCAATGACGTACCCTTCCAACACTGAACCATCACCAATGATGAGTTCGGCGCCTCAATCCTACACATACCCCGCAATTCATTCAAACCCACACCCAGCCTCACTTGGTAGCAACACATCGACTTACCCACCGTAGGTAGATCATGACACAAACCATTGACACGATGCTAACGTAGACAGACAACCGTTATACTCATCCAGTAGCTACGAGTACACCCATCCGCCCGCCACTCTATACCCTGCTACTACCTCTCCAGGTACATATCCGGGTTATGAGGCTGGTCCGAACCTTGCTCCACCCAACCCTGGACAACTCCCGGGACCTGGTACTGCGCAAGTAAATCAATCTGGTGGCCCAATGCCTCGGATTCTGGGTTCGCGGCCAAAACCCCAATGCTGGGAACATGGCTGCAACGGCCGACAGTTTTCTACATTTAGTAATCTCCTACGACACCAGCGCGAAAAGTCTGGCACTGCAGCGAAGAGTTATTGTCCGCGGTGCGGTGCAGAATTCACACGTACGACAGCTAGGAACGGACACATGGCGCATGAAAAGTGCAAGCCTCGGAGGACGTCAGACTCCAACAGGTAGTTAAGCGGTTGGGCTGAGCATGACACGCTCGGGCTGACCGCTGACTTATCTTACGATGCATTGTGAGCATGACAACTGTTTGGGGTTCCAGGCAGGGGAGTTTTGGATCAGAAGGCTTTTTGGTGGGGGCCTTTGCAAAGCGTGAACCAAGCTTTTATCAGTTTACTTGGTGACCACGACCAGCGTCTGCGCCCTTTTTTGAGGCGTCTTCTTACGCGCCTGCGTACCTCGGGACCCTGCCGTGAACGGCGAGAGAAGAAGGGTGTTTCGACCTTTTGACACACGATTCGGCAATATCAGGATGACGATTCTCGGGATTTTTGCATAAGACCGGAGTTTTTTGCAGCGCTTTCACACCGCACTTTTCGCAAATGGAAATCTATTCTTATATTCATCAAGCCCCAAAAACTTTCCATATTTGTGTCGACGTGCTGTGCGACAGAAGAAGCAAAGTGTCGCTTGGTTGCACAAGGGAAGAAAAAAAAATCAGGGACTATACGTCGCGTTGCATCACGGCACAGCTCAAGCGCTGAACTGATGCCTAGAGAATAGGAGAGAGAAAAATTAAAGTCTAGAAGCTTTTTCCATCCCGCATTTATGGATCGTTAAAGATGGAGGATGGAGGATCAAAGCAGGCACGGCAGGAACGAGGGGCGTTGTGCAGATCGCCGCCCGGACTATCATGGCCTCGCACAAAGTGACAGCAGATGAGGGGGGTTTTTTACGGGCGAAGCTTGTCGTGAGGCTGGGCGCAGAGGCGTGCTGAACCAATGGTAGAGGCGGACGCAGTATCCAACACGACCTTACAGAATCTACATGCACTGCCCAGAAAGGGACGGCGCGCAATTTTGAAAATCAATGCTCTCTTGACCTGAATCACAAAAACGTGCGCGCACTGGGAACTTCCCCGAGCACCGGCATCGGCATTGTCGGGACGTTCCAGATCATGTCACAAGTGCAGTGGCGACACGGGCCCAGAGTCACAAATGGCTCGCTAATCCAACAATTTTACCGTCTCAACAGAATTCATAAGCAGATGTCGCCGTCCTCGATGACCGTCTTGCTTGTTATGGTAGGAGGGTCGTTGTGTTCTAATCCGTTTTGTTACTGAAGTACGCAAACGCAAGCAAGCCAGTTTCACTTGTTCCGCGCGAAATACCGATGCGGCGTCACGCTAAATGTTGCGATTACATCGATGAATGTCTCGAGCGAGACTCAACTGGATGAGCTGGCGCTGCGGCCTCGTATGTACCCAAGCGCTTGCTGCTTGACTGGACCAGCACAGTCTGATAATCTGATGTGTAGCTCTGGTACTGCAGCGGCCACGTGCCAGAGCAAGACACGGGGTTGTCAGAGTTTCCGGATTTTGCCGGTGTCCACAATGTGCGGTGGCTTGCTGAAGGTCGAGTCTTGGTGCGTGCAAGGACAAGCAAAGGCCGCGACCGAATGTAACGACTCAAGTTTGCTATTCCATTCTGCGGACATGACATTTTTTTCGATGCCGGAGGTGAGATCACCGATCAGATAATACCACACGATGGGTATGGGAATGGGGTTGTTTGCGTTTGAATCCGTCCGGGAACGTTGTGCAGGACCATGTGGCCAGGGCACGTTCCATTGGGGGCCCTAGCCATGCCATGACCGCATGCGTAGTGAGGTGTGGTGGCCGTTCATTTCGGTTGGGGGCGGGAAGCCTCGCGTTCCAACCTTGGGAGACCTTGTTCTGATCTTCTTTGCCCTCTACACAGGCCACCCCTGCCATCGGGACATAAGATACAACGGACGTACTTTGAATCATGTGGCTAAGAGAGGATTACAAGATACAGCACTGCAGTAGCTATATCTCTGCAATGCTATATTGCGGAGTGGGGATGTTTAGTGTGCAATGATTGCAAGTAGTTCAATTCGCCGGCGCCGGCGCCAAGTGATGGTACTGCATCGGGCGTATCAGATGCCAATTTGATGGTCTCAAGGCGCCGGTCCTGCGCATTAGGTCAGAGACGATAATAGCTTTTTGGAATAAGCCACTAGACAAAAACTCTGGTGGTCCGGGTGCTCATACTCAAAGGTTTCCGTATCCAGCATAGTCCCCACAGCCTCAAACATGGTCGTTTCTAGGCTGGTTTGCGAATATCACGTGCTGGCTGGGCACTTGGACAAGGAGAACGGACTGTTTAGTAGGATACGGTGGGGCGAAAACCCGATATAGGGAATTTCCGGTGGGGAAACGCGGCTCTCGATTGTGTGAGTGCCCAGCTATCCTTTAGTTTCCCCACACCTTGTGGCCGCTAAATTAGTAGAGGATAGGGTAGACAAGCTAGAGCATATGGAGTGGCATGGATGCGCCAGTGGGCCTCTAGGCACAGTTTTCAAGCCTAGCTTCCGGATATAACACTTGGGTGTGAGCATGCTGCCTTGACATGTAGGTACGCATTTCGTTTCTTTTTCCCCGAGTCGGAACAATTCAGGAGCCGGGATGCACGTCGTTGGGATTTGATCCCCACGAATGTAGGAGGGGATGTGCGGCAGGAATGGCAAGTCCCGGCAGCGGGCGAGACGAGCAGGTAGGATCCTTCGATATGTATGCGGCTAACGGCTGTTGTTGTCTTGGGTCAACTCTAAACATGCCACTTGCGGGTCTTGCGGGTACCCACGCACGTAGTGTTGTGATTGGGTCCTACTTTCGCACGCAAACAGTCGTGATTGGCCACAGAACCTAGTCCGTGGCGCAGTCCCATGTGTGAATTTCTTCGGCTCGAATGCTCTGAAGCACCATAGCAGTTCTCCGGCTGGTTTCTTTTCTTTCTCTCTTTCTTTCTTTTCCTCAATGGCACAATCGTCTTAGTCTACGCTCGTGGCCATTGCTGCAGCTCAAGAGAACAGCGCGAGTGCATGTCCTCACCGCCCTTTGGACATCCAGGCCCAGGATATGGCCTCGGGTCCACCCAGTCGGGAGGGTGAGCTGCCAGGTCAGGTGCAATCACATGTGGGCGCTCCGTGACTGGTCCGCTCGTAACCATGCGGCGTCATAACTGAGTTCTGACATGAGCTTGACGATGTCGCTGACGCATACGCATGGCATTCCCAATCAAGCACCCCTGCGGTACGGTTGGGCGGGAAGGATGGAGTTTCATGAGTCGTAGTGTAGGTGCCAGGGACGGGACGTGCACAGGCTTCTAGAAAGCGCAAGCTGGCAGCAGATTGCGAGCAAATCAAACCCGGCTCCCTGCCCCCCGCGGGCCCGCCGATCACCTGAGGCTGGACGGGGTAGAAGCGACTGACGAGGGGGCGGCGGTTGTCCAACAAGGGCGGGCCAGGAGCAGTGTTGGACAAGATACGTAGGGCTGCGTCTCGTGTTGCACAGCGTGACCCGACCGCCCGTCCCTCTAAGCTTATCTCCTCCGGTGGCCAACGGGCTTGGCACTCACCGCCCTCGCAATGTTTCCTCAGCATGCGTGCTATGGACCAGCAGCTGGTCATATAGCACGCTGTGGCGGTTGGCTTACTGCCTTTGCAGTAGCCTGTCTGACCTACGGTAGCCATGCGCTGCCTGCCCACAGCCCGTCTCAAGATGCTTGCAGCCCTGCCGGCCAAGGCGCGCCTTGTGCCCATCGGCCCTCGCCATTGGACCCTGTGGACCGCTATGTCTGGTCGACCTGTCGTCGTGGTCGTGATGGTGGTGTGCGGGCCTGTCTTGTGTAGCTGACGGCATGCATTGTACATACTTTTACTGTCGAAGTGCAGCTAGCCCGTAAGCCGCCCGCATCAGCCATGCTCGACATTTTCCTGTTTCACATGTGCGGCTCTCGTACCCAGCGAGGCTACAAGTCTGGCGGAGAGACCGCATGCGCAGTATTCGAACAAGCGCATGGCGGAAGCCCAAGGGCTCGTTAGCCATCTTTTGCGCCGCGGGGCCCGCCGGTAATATTCGGAAGGTGACGACCGCAAGCCCACCGGACCATTTTTGATTGCTATACCCACCATCCAGCCTGGCGGACACCGGGGCGGGCGCACGCCATCGTTCATCCGTGGGATTAACGTCTGGTGGACCACTGTGCCGCATCCCTGATGGTGGTGGAGGACGCAACCTGGACGGGAGGAAGAACAAGATGCGAATCTATTTGATCCTTCTGCAAACCTTTAATTGACAGCACCCTGTTGGCCAGATTCGTATTGCGGAGACGGTGCCGCGCCGCTACGTCGCTTTTAGACAATGCTCAGGAAAGCAGAGCAGGGAGCGTCCAGCCACACGGGCCCATGGCTTGCGACCTTGTCGCTTCATGTACCGTCCGGCATGAGAACGTGGCCTAGCATATACGAGGCTGTCAAGTATGAATGAGGCCTGGCGGACAGTGAGCGTGAGCCGGCGATGCACCACACTGTGAAACGGGCGACTCAGGCTCGCCATCGCGCGCAGATGGGCCGTGTCAGCGACTAGCGCTACAATACGATTTGGGGTTAGATGCCTTGTCCTATGTAGCCGCTCGGTCACGATGGCCAAGGCGGTAGATCCAGTCGTCCCGTTTCCGCTTCAGGGCTCTGCTCAAAGGTGGGATGCAGTCCAAAGGTGGAACCAGAATCATTCGAGACGGCTTCTGGAGGTGCAGGGTACCATGACCACCGCGAGGGGCTGGGGCTGCTGCTCGACTTTCCCTTGTCGTCGATGCTGCATGGCACCGCAATTTAAACTGGGCGAGAAAAGCTCGCCGATGACGGCGAGGAAGCCAGCTCGGTACGCAGTTTACCCAGCGCGCACGTCTTACATGCCGTCGCGAGATTGAACAATTCTATTCTTGTGCTCCGCTTCACAGCTGCTTAGTCTCAAGGCCAAACCCCAAAAGCTGCGGCGTGAGTGTCCGCGAAGTGACGGCCCTGTGGCTGTCCAACGTGCATTACTGTGCCGCCTATTCGGCGACGTGATTTCACGACACCGTCTTAGCTCGCCAACATGAGCATTTCGTACGAGAATGACGTGAGAATCTAGTCGTGTGGCCCGATAGGCCACGCCAAGTGCATTTGTGCACGCTCGCGTGCGAGAGGCAAATATGAGCATGTAGTCATACGTGGGGATATGCAGCCCGACGCAGCCTCGCTATGCAATGCTTTGTGAATTCGCAGTGCGGGGTTGGATGGACTCACCCGTCTGCACCTTTCGTTGTCGACTGGATGGAGGCTTCTGCGCACGCCCGCCCCCTCTCCCCCGCAGATGGCAAGGTGGATCCGAGAAAAGGCGGTTATACAAAAGGGCGCGATGGGGGTGTGTGTGAAAGAGCGTCGATTGACCCAAAGGTCATGTAGCAGGACAGGAGTCAGAACTCATGTGGACGTGGATGATGTTTATCACGTGTTCGATGTTTATCACGTGTTCGACCAACGTGGAAAGCGCCGCTCTGCGGTAACTTCCGCTACGGTGACTCTTAAACGAACCTCAACTTAACCACGTCAACAGAGCGCACTTTGTGTACACACTCATCATTCTTCAGCTTCAGCATGGGCAATCATGTTTGATATCCGGCTTTCGTGAGCAGGAACTGTGTCCCCAGCCTTAACCCAAACACTCAACGTTTGCCCAAACAGCCGCCATCATGTTCCCCTTAACCATCATACTCTTCCAAATACACTATTCCCATACAAACACCCGTTCTTTAAGGCTCTTGCAGATCATTTTCTGTGAACAGCGGCGGCAGGACGTTCCTTGAGGCAGATCTTTATACTCTTCATCCAGATTGTGATAGCTCAATTGAACCTCAATCCTGGAAACAAGCATGGCATCAATATTTACTTTTGACCCAGACCCCCCTCGGGTCTCCAGTCCCTGGACTACTGCAACTCCACCTCCAGATCAGTCTCCACAGCATCCGATTCATACCGTAGGAACTGTCTCCGTGGATCCTGTTGCTGACCAAGGAGAGACTACCAACGCTTTAGCACTACCTTGCGTAGACTATAGTGCTATCACCAGATTGGAAGCTGAACCCCAGGAGGGGCCCACAGAGTATAAGTTGCATCTACTGCTTCGTAGACGCAGGTCCTTCATCCAGACCAGCACCAGCCGCCATGTGTCTGGATCCCTTCGTCGAATGGACCTTTCCATTCCAGAGTCGGTAGGACGCAGCGCATCGGAATACAACCTATCATCCAATAACCCTCCCCAGTCAAGCGCTAGACAGTCTCGTCAACATCGTTTGGAGCAACTCACCACTCAAATGCTTTGGCGTCTGCAGCAATCGTGTCCACACCACTCGTCTACTTCAACCGCCGGAGTCCTGCTCCAATTTCCCGACGAATCGAGCCTTGGTTCCACCCTTACGCCTCAAAAGCTTTATCCTGGGCTGGAGGAGAGCAAAGGAGCACTGTATGAGATTGGGGTCGCTGACGACGGAGAATTAGTTGGTCTTGCTGAGGACGAAATGGAAGAGTCCCTCAATAACCTACGTGCTATGGCTGCGAGTCTAGGCTGTGCCGTGGACGTAATACGTATGGTCTCCGTTGGCGATTGTGAATGGTTAGAAACTGTCGCCACGAAGCCGCCTGTTCTTCGCAAATCGAAACTTCTTGTCGTCGAAGCTTATGTCCACCCTGATCAGCAACTGATTGAACATGTGCGCCCTGGAGATAGTCCCAAGCAGGCAGTTGAGCCCCAAAACCATCCTGCGCTGCCACAGCTGCGCGTATCACTTATTGGGGCGACTAAATCTGGAAAGTCTACCCTACTGGTTACGTTATTGACAGGAACTCTCGATAATGGACGCGGTAAAGGCCGTTTAAGCCTTTTGAAACATAGGCATGAACGAGAGTCTGGACTCACAAGCTCCATTACTCAAGAGTTGATTGGATATGGAGATTCTCTCATCCATGAAGAGGGTCCGCCCCATGCGCGTATCATTAATTACGGCTGTACTGACATTTCGTCATGGACCGATATTCATGCGTCAGTAGAATCCTCTTCTGCAGGAAGACTGGTCTTTTTGACCGATTCCGCAGGCCATCCTCGTTTTCTCCGTACCACGTTACGAGGCCTTATCGGCTGGGACCCTCATTACACCCTGTTGTGTGTACCCGCAGATAACATGGAAGATGGCACCACAAGTCAGGACACAGCAGCATCCACTGGGGGGAAAACAGTGCCAACACCTGTCGACCTGGATCTTTCTGAGAAACATTTACAATTATGCTTGTCTCTAGGACTGCCTCTGATAGTGGTCATAACAAAGTATGACTTAGCCAATAAGATAGGTCTGAAAGGTGTTGTCTCTAAGGTGTTATCTGCACTTAAAGACGCTGGGCGAACCGGCCGTATTATTGCAGACCCTTGGATGCCTTCTACAGAGGCAGACTTGGCATTCATACCACCAGGTGATCTCCTGGAGACTCAAAGAATCGCACAGGCCTTTGGATCGTCGCCTTCGATCATCGTGCCTATCGTTCTTACGAGCGCACTTAATGGTACCGGACTGCGTAAGCTGCATGCCCTTCTGCGGACATTGCCTGTTCCCGCTATGCCGTCGACAACCCCCGCGGCTGCCGACACTTTATTCCATATTGAGGATACCTATGCTAGGCATTCGGGATCTTCACATACCGATAGCTCAACCATTATTGGTGGCCACTTGCGGTCAGGCACGTTGAGCATTGGAGACAAGCTCGTGCTTGGGCCGTTCCCAGTGGACAATAGCTCGGACGATAGCGACTCTGGGAGTGGGCGGCCTTCAACGCGCAACTCTCCAGTCCCGACATCTAAGTCATTCCCAGGTGCGCTGCAAAAACGCTCTACAATGACGGCTTACCATACTGACTCTAGTTCTGCTGTCGAATGGCGGGCCATCCGTGTCGCCTCGCTGCGCAATCTCAGGCTGCCAGTTTCCACTTTATACTGTGGCCAAGTGGGCACGGTTGGAATCGTCCCTACCCACATGCCTCTGTCAAACCCTGCAATCACTAGGGTCAGAAAAGGGATGGTCTTGTCCAATAAAGGCTCCAAAGCTTACAGAGGCATATCTGTGTGCTTTGTCGGAAAGCATGCCGCCCAAAGTGCTAGCATTCTAACCGTAGGCAGCAATGCGACTGTCTATGTCGCCAGCGTGCGAGCTTCAGCAAGAGTGCTTTCGCTCTCTTCTCATTCGTCTTCAGGCAAGGCTCTGTCTGAAAATGACCACGTGGTGGCAGAATCAGATGGGGAAGGATTTAGCTTTGGGTTTGGCTTCGACGAGGATCCGACTAATGATCCTTCAAGCGGGGGTCAAGGGGGCGGTGCTGCACCCAACTCGCTGGTTGCGCACTTTCAATTCATTGGATGCAAGGAGTTTATAGAAGAGAATACGCAGGTTTTGGTGATACCGGGTGGTGGGCCTGGTTTGACAGGCAGCGCAGAGAAAGGCGAGAAGGGACTGGCCAGTTTTGAAGGATTTGTTGGAAAGGTAGTCAATGGGCATGCATGACAAGAGCTAGGGAGTTGGCTTGCCAGACCAAGCCACAGCAGAGCTCTAGATGGTCTATGAACGCCGTCGGCGGCACCCAGTGTGATTCGCTTGCACCGGTCTCCGCCAGTGCTTTCACTGACTCCGTAAAGCTGGCTCAGTCATGACTGGACCTCTTTCTTTCCTGTACAGATCTTAGCCGGTGTAATGTCCTCCTAGTATTTGATTTTGGTGTAACGAACTGACTTTCGCATTTGCGTCGGTTTCTACATATGCTCGAGACGGAGTGGATTCCTAACAAGGTCGCAGTATGACCATGAGCCTCTTTATGGTTTTCGCTTGTCAACACACTCTTCTTGTCGTTCAAATCTTGTCATTGTTTTAGAATCTCTTACGGGTGAATGAATCCCGAGCACCTTGGTGTAGTATCAGCAGCCACCACCTTGTTCAAGCCAGTACCTTGCCCCCCGCTAGCATCTTAGATTTCCACTGTCAGTATCGATGCCCGCTACTCAAGGTATCATAGAGATATTGCATCGCG
>Ga0247757_10002235_pt1 | contig 10325 bp, 10 predicted proteins | sample UWRJL126311R4_FD_180929 | JGI IMG/M metagenome (GOLD analysis project Ga0247757, IMG submission 180929) | Plant litter microbial communities from Arlington Agricultural Research Station in Wisconsin, United States - UWRJ-L126-311R-4 | ecosystem: Environmental > Terrestrial > Plant litter >...
GCGGTGTCGGTGGCGCAATCCACCAGCGAATTCCGCGAGGCGCAGGGGTCGCGGATGATCGCCGTCGCCGAGAACATGGCGTCCACGCCGATCGTGCGCGACCGCATCGAGAGTGCGCCCGCCGATCCGTTCAACAGCCGGACCCTGGCGCCCGAGGTGGACCGCGCCGTGTCTCTGTCGGGCGCGACCCTGGCCGAGATCCTCGCCCCGGACGGGACAGTGCGGGTGTCCTCGATCCCGTCCCGGGTCGGGGCGCACGTCGACCTGGGCGCCAGCCGGGCCGACGAGGGCCGGGCCTGGTACGGCGACGCCACCATCGACGGCGTGCACAGTCTGGTCGGCCAGGTCCCCATCCTGTCGATCAACGGCGACGTGCTGGCCGTGGCGTCGGTCAGCGAGAACTACCCGTCGGTGTGGGCACTGCTGTCCGGGGCCGGCGAGCGGTTGCTGATCTACCTCGGACTCGGCGCCGCACTCGGACTCGTCGCGTCGTATCTCCTGTCGCGGCGGATCAAGCGCCACACCCGCGGGCTGGAGGTCACCGAGATCGCCAGCCTGGCCGATCACCGGGAGGCGTTGCTGCACAGCATCCGTGAGGGCGTCATCGCGGTGAACCCCGAAGGCGAGATCACCGTGCTCAACGACAGTGCCCAGGAGTTGCTCGGAATCGGCGCCGACGCGGTGGGCAGACGGGTGGACGCCGTCGGACTCGAACCCGCCGTGATCGCGCTGCTGACACCCGCCGGAGCCGCCGAGTCCGCCGAGGACCGGGTGGTCGCGACGCGCACCCGGGTACTGGCACTGAGCCGGCGCGCCGCGACCAGCCAGGGCGAACGGATCGGCACCGTCACCACCATGCGCGACAGCACCGAGCTGGCCGCGCTTCAGGGGCAACTCTCGTCGCACAAGAGCGTGACCGACACGCTGCGCGCGCAGACGCACGAATTCGCCAACCAGCTGCACACCATCTCGGGTCTGGTCCAGCTCGGTGAGTACGATGCCGTGCGTGATCTGGTGGGCACGTTGACGCGCCGCCGCGCGGAGATCAGCGACGCCGTGACCCAACGCATCTCCGATCCGGCGGTCGCCGCGCTGCTCATCGCCAAGACCTCGCTGGCCGCCGAGCGGGGTGTGGTGCTCGCCCTGGACCCGCGCTCGCACCTCGACCCGCTCGACCCGGCGCTCGCCACCGACGTGATCACGTTGCTGGGCAACCTGATCGACAATGCGGTCGACGTGTCGGCCGGGGCGCAGGCGCCGCGGGTGGAGGTCGCCGTCCTAGACGGTGACGGGCTCGAGATCGCGGTCAACGACTCGGGACCCGGTGTGCCCGAACACCTCCGGGAGGCCATCTTCGCCCGCGGTGTCACCTCCAAGCCGGATGTGCCCGGCGGCCGTGGAATCGGCTTGGCGCTGGTGCGTCTGGTGACCGCGCAGCACGGCGGCACGGTCTCGGTCACCGACGCGGCCGGCGGGGGCGCCCGGTTCGTCGTGCGGTTGCGCGGGGTACGTGTCCATGCGTGACGTGCTGGTCGTCGACGACGATTTCATGGTCGCCGAGATCCATCGCCGCTTCGTCGAGCAGGTGGACGGGTTCCGGGTGATCGGTGTCGCCCGCACCGGCGCCGATGCGCTGCGTGCCGCGCGGGACCTCAAGCCCGCGCTGATCCTGCTCGACGTCTATCTGCCGGACATGACGGGCCTCGAAGTGCTGCAACAGCTTCGCGCCGACGGGGATCGCGTCGGGGTCATCATGATCACCGCCGCGCGGGAACTGGACACGGTCAGCGGTGCACTCGACGGAGGGGCTGCGGACTATCTGATCAAGCCGTTCGAATTCGACCAACTGCAGAGCAAACTCACCGCATTCGCGTCCCGGGCCGACGCACTGGAGTCGGCGCGCGGTGTCGACCAGTCGATGATCGACGCGCTGTTCGGCCGACCCCCGCTGAGCCCGGCCAAGGTGCTGCCCAAGGGGCTGGGCGCCGAGACCGGCGAGCTGGTGCTGGCCGCCGTACGCGACGCCGGTGAGGTGTCGGCGGCCGAATGTGCTGATGCCGTGGGCATTTCGCGGGTCAGCGCCAGACGCTACCTGGAGCACTATCTGAGCACCGGTACGGTGGAGTTGCGGCTGCAGTACGGCGTCGGCCGGCCCGAGCGCCGGTACCGCATCGTCGATTAGGCCGTCTCCGATACCGATGTATTAAGTACCGCGGTACTGACGCGCCGCCGGCCTGCCGGGGTGATGCTCGGGCGAGCACCGACGGCGGGAAACACCATGCCCCTCACCCTCGAATCCGACCTTCCCGAGATCGCCTACGAGCACGCCGAGACACCGGCCGAAGCACACCGGCTGATCGGCGCGGCACGATCCGCGGGGCCGATCGCACTCGGCCCGCACGGACCCGAGGTCCTGACCTACGACCTGGTTCGCGCCGTGCTGCGCGACGACCGGTTCGCGATGCCCAAGGGCGTCACGCTGGCCGCGCAGGGCATCACGTCCGGGGACCTGTGGGACATCGTGCTCAGCGGACTGCTGAGCCTCGACGGCGCCGACCACCACCGGCAACGCAAGCTGGTCGCCAAGGCCTTCACCCCGCGCGCGGCGGGCCGGCTGCGCAACACCTGCGCCGACATCATCGCCGAACTGATCTACGGCGTCCGCGCCGCCGGGCGCTGCGACATGGTGGACGACATCGCCCGGCGCTATCCGGTGCCGGTCATCTGCGAGCTGCTCGGCACACCGCGGCAGGACTGGGACCTGCTCTCGACCTGGGCCGACGACGTGTTCAAGGTGTTCGACTGGAATGTCGCCGAGGACCAAGCCGACATCGTGTGCGCCTGGCGGGCGCTCGAGTCCTACCTGGACGCCATGGTCGCCGAACGTCGCGACCGGCTGACCGACGATCTGCTGTCGGCGATGATGCGCGCCGAGGACGACGGTGACCGGCTCAGGCATCCCGAGCTGCTCACCCTCGCCGCGACCCTGCTGATGGCGGGCACCGACACCACGCGCAACCAGCTGGCGGCCGCCGTCGAGGTGTTCTGCGAGCACCCGGAGCAGTGGGCCCTGCTGGGCGAGCACCCCGAGCTGGCGCCGCAGGCGGTGGAAGAGGTGATGCGGTTCGCCCCCGTCATCTTCGCCTCGTTCCGCATCGCGCTGCACGACGTCGAACTGGCCGGTCACCACATTCCGGCGGGCACCCTGCTGGTGGTCAACACCGCCTCGGCCAACCGCGATCCGGCGGTCTTCGGCGAACCGGACCGCTTCGACATCACCCGCACCGGCGCCGCGCCGATGCTCACCTTCGGCGGCGGGGTGCACTACTGCCTCGGCGCCCATCTCGCCCGCATCGAACTCGCCGAGGCGCTGAGCACGATGGCACGCCGGATGCCCGCGATCCGCCGGGAGGGACCGGCGCGGTGGAAGAGCCTCACCGGCATCAGCGGCCCCGCCGAGCTGCCAATCACCTTCGAATCGGGTTACTGAACCGTCCCGCGACGTCGGGGCGTTCGGACGTGCTGCGGTGCTTGGCTTGATAATGAGCGCGTGGCAGCCACGGTCCTGTTCCTGCGCAACGAGCCCATGGCCACCGAGGCGCTGCTCGGCGACGCCTTCACCGAACGCGGCTACGACGTCGAGACGTTCGAGGTGGTGCCCGCCGACCGGGTGGACACACCCGCGCTCGAGGTGACCTTCCCCGACCCGCGCGGTTACGACGTGATCGTGCCGCTGGGCGCCCGCTGGCCGGTCTACGATCCGGCCCTGCGCGACACCTGGGTGGGCAGCCAGACGGCGCTGCTGCGCGACGCCGCCGACGCCGGGGTCGCACTCCTGGGCGTCTGCTTCGGCGGGCAGTTGCTGGCCCAGGCCTTCGGGGGCACCGTCGCCCGCTCGCCGCGACCCGAGATCGGCTGGTACGACGTCGCATCCGAGCGGCCCGACCTGGTGCCGGGGGGCCGCTGGTTCCAGTGGCATTTCGACCGGTGGACGCTGCCGCCCGGGGCCGTCGAGGTGGCCAGGACCCCGAACTCGTCACAGGCCTTCGTCCTCGGCCGCACGCTGGCTCTGCAGTTCCATCCCGAGATCGACACACGGTTGCTCGAGCGGTGGCTGGCCGACGACCGCGACGGCGATGTCGCGGCCGCCGGCCTGGACCATGGGCGGTTACTCACGCAGACAACCGAACTCGCCGAAGACGTGGGCACCCGGATCAGGGCGCTGGTCGGCGGCTTCCTCACCCACGTGGCCGGTCAGCCCCTGCCCAGTTGATGGGCCAGCGCGTCGGCGACCTCGGAATCGCGGAACGGGTGACCGAGCGCCAGCAGTTTGGCCGGCACGACCCGCTGACTGGCCTCGGCCAACTCACGAGCGCCCTGATCACCGAGGAGCACCCGCGGGCCGATCCAGGGCACGGGCAGCAGCGCCGGCCGATGCAGCACGCGCGCAAGATCTTTCGTGTATTCGGCGTTGCGCACCGGTTCGGGCCCCACCGCGTTCACCGCTCCGCTGAGCCGGTCGTCCCAGAGCGCGCGGTGGTAGATGTCGAGCAGATCGTCCAGCCCGATCCACGACAGCCACTGCTTGCCGTCACCCACCCGGCCACCGAGGCCCGCGGCGAACAGCGGCCGGAGCAGCCGCAGTGTGCCACCCGAAGCCGACTGCACTATTCCGGTGCGCACCAGCACCACTCGCAGACCCGCATCGGTGGCCGGTGCGGTGGCGGCCTCCCAGTCGACGACGACGTCGGCGAGGAATCCCTCGCCGCGCGACCCGTCCTCGGTGAGCTGGACGTCACCGCGGTCGTACCCGTAGTACCCGATCGCCGAAGCGCTGACGAACGTTCTCGGACCGTCCTCGGTGTTTCCCGCCAGGGCAGCGAGGCGTCTGGTTGGCTCGATCCTGCTGTCGCGGATGGCTTTTCGATGCTCGCCGGTGAATCGTCCGGCGATCGACTCCCCCGCCAAGTGCACGACCGCGTCCACCCCGGCCAGCAGATCGTCGGCAGGGTCCAGCGGATCCCATCGACGTTCGTCGGCTCCGGTGGGGGCGCGGCGCACCAGCCGGATCACCCGGTGCCCGCCCGTGGTCAGCAGTGCGCCGAGCGCCGAACCCACCAGGCCGGACGCGCCGGTCATCGCGACGACCAGGGCGCCGGTGCCTGCCTGCGCGGCGCGCCGGTGGGCGGCCAGGTCCCCGACGAGCTGGCGGTGGCGGTAGCGGAACGTCGACCGCAGCGCCGCGGGCGGCAGGACCGCCTCGACATGGTCGTGGATGCGGGTGCCGGACCCGACCGTGCCGAAGGTGTGCGTGTGCCGCCACCCGCCGATGAGGCGGGGTGGCCACGACGCCACGCCATGGCTGGCCAACGCGTCGACGAACTGGTGGCCTGCACGGAACCCGGTGGGATCGTGACGGGCCACCCAGCGCAGGCCACCCGGCAGGCCGAGGACGGCGACACCGTCGGCCAGCGATTCGGCTTCGGCCAGCACCGTCATCGGCTGCCACGGGGGCACCAGACGCCGCATCGCGCCCGGCCGGGTGTGCCAGTCCCACACCTGCTCGCGCGGGTGGTCGACCACACTGTCGTATTCGATGCCCATGGTCCTCCGTGCTGTCGTCGGTCCTGCGTGCTGTCGTCGAACCACGAGTCATTCGTCGCAGGCACCCGCTCGGATGGGAGCCCGGCATTGCCCGGATCCTGCGCGCGGCGCGATACTGGCTGACTACCCCCTTCGAGCGACCATGACCAGAAGCGTCCGAACGTTCCGCGACCGCCGCGAGGCCGGCAGGGTGCTCGCGCGGGACCTCGCGGCTTATCGCGACCACGCCGACGTCCTGGTGCTCGGGCTCGCCAGGGGCGGGGTGCCCGTCGCCCGGGAGGTGGCCGCGTTCCTGCGGGCCCCGGTGGATGTCTGCCTGGTCCGCAAGCTCGGGGTTCCGCAGTGGCCCGAGCTGGCGATGGGCGCGGTCGGTGCAGGCGGTGCGGTGGTGCTCAACGAGGACCTGCTGCGCAGCCTGGAGTTGACCGAGGACGACGTGCGCGCCGTGTTGGAGCGCGAGACCGTCGAATTGCGGCGCCGCGAACGGGTCTACCGCGATGGCCGCGCGCCAGTGGACGTGGCCGCCCGCACCGTTCTGCTCGTCGACGACGGCATCGCCACGGGCGCGAGCATGGTCGCCGCCGCGCGGACAGTGCGGGCCGCAGGCGCCGCCCGGGTGGTGCTGGCCGCGCCGATCGCCCCGCCGACGGTGTACGCGATGTTGCGCCACGAGGCCGACGACGTGGTGCTCTCGACCATGCCGGCGGACTTCGGCGCGGTGGGCCAGGTGTACGCCGACTTCCATCAGGTCAGTGACGACGAGGTGCGCGATCTGCTCGCGACGGGGTACGACGATCCCGGGATCGGTTGAGGCTCAACCGTTGTCAGCTCTTGGCTGGATCCTCGTCGGAGTGCGCGACATCGTCGACGCCGTCTGAGTCGTCGGCGATGGGCGCTTCGTCGGGATAGTCCTCGACCTCACCGTCGGTCATGTCACCGTCGGTAGCGTGGTCGTCTTCGACGGTGTCGCTCTTCGCGCGGTCACGCAGCGCGTCGACGATGAGCAGCACCACACCGACCACACTGGCAGCGATGCACACCCAGGCGATCACGGCATTGCTGGTCACCACGGCCATCACCAGGGCGGCGAGGCCGATGACCGCGAGGACGAGCGCAACGATCAACATGGTCGGACCGGGTTAGTTGTTACCTCGGTTGAACTGGTTGAAGCCGCCGTCGTTGTTGGCCCCCGAGTCGACGGGTGCAGCCGAGCCGCGCTGACCGAGCTCCTCGAGCTGGGACTCGAGGTAGGTCTTCAGGCGGGTCCGGTATTCGCGCTCGAAGGTGCGCAGCTGCTCGAGCCGGCCTTCCAGGACGGTGCGCTGCTGGTTGATGGTGCCCATGATCTCGGAGTGCTTGCGCTCGGCGTCGGCCTGCAGAGCGTCGGCCTTTTCCTGGGCCTGGCGCAGCTGCTCTTCGGAGCGGCTCTGCGCGTCGGCGAGCATCGCGTCGGCCCGCTGCCTGGCCTCGGTGATCGTGGTCTCGGCAGTTTGCCGGGCCTCGGTGACCATGGCGTCGGCCTGGGCGCGCGCATCGGAGAGCATCTTCTCCGATTCGGCCTTGGCACCGTTGGTCAACCGGTCGGCGGTGTCCTGTGCCAGGCTGAGCACCTTGGCGGCGCGCAGGTGCTGATCTTCCGGCACGGGCGCGGCCTGCGCGACGGGTGCGGCGGGGGCCTCGTACACCGGCTGGGGTGCCGGGGTGGGCTCCGGCTCGGGCTCGGGCTCGTACACCGGCAGGGTCTGCGTCGGCTGGGCCGCACCGCCACCGGACCGCGCGGACGCCAGGTCGGAATCCAGCTCGGCCACCCGTTGCCGCAGGTCACTGTTCTCTTCGATCAGACGGGACAGCTCGTTCTCGACGAGATCGAGGAAGGCGTCGACCTCGTCCTCGTTGTAGCCGCGTTTGCCGATGGGTGGCTTGCTGAACGCGACGTTGTGCACGTCGGCAGGAGTGAGCGGCATCGTCTGCCCCCTTGAGTCTGGATCGTCGAACGATCTCACAGTGTAAAGCCTGGCTTGAAGGTAACTGGCGTCCATCCTGTCACACCAGACCCTGGGGTTGCAGTCGAGGGCGAGAAATAAGATCGAAATTCAACAATCACCGGCGCCGCGAGTTTGCCACGGCATCTCTCGCGCCTGTCCGGTGCACCGGTGAAAAGCCCTGCTCGCACGGCCTACCTCAGACAGCCGCCCCGAAGGCCAGCTGCATGCCGATGAACGCCACGAGCAGCAGCACCATGATCGACAGGTCGAACCGGACGGCGCCGATCGTCAGCTGGGGAATGATGCGGCGCAGCAGTTTCACCGGCGGATCCGTCAGCGTCATGATGACCTCGAGCACCACCACGGTCGCTCCCCGGGGATGCCATTCCCGGCTGAACGAACGGATGAACTCGACGACGACCCGGGCGATCAACAGCAGCCAGAAGACGAACAGCGCGAAACCCAGGATCTCGAAAAAGAGCCCCAACGGAAGGTGACCTCACTGACAGCAGATGTGACGGGGATGCCGGCCGGGAGAACGGGCCTGGCGCCGCCAGCCTACCCGCGCGGAGCGGACCCGCCATCGTGGTGCGCCTACTGGTAGGCGTAGAACCCGGCCTCGGCGATCCGCCGGCGCTGCTCGGCAGTGACATCCACGTCGGCGGGCGACAGCAGGAAGACCTTGGTGGCCACCTTGTCGAACGAGCCGCGCAGTGCGAACGCCAGCCCGGCCGCGAAATCGACGAGCCGCTTGGCATCAGCGTTGTCCATCGACACCAGGTCCATGATCACCGGCGTGCCGTCACGGAACCGCTCGCCGATGGTGCGGGCCTCGCTGTAGTCCTTCGGGCGCAGCGTCGTGATCTTGGCCATCGGGCTGCCCGCTTCGAACAGTTCGGCCATGCCGCGTGGGTCCATCGCGAGCGCGCCGCGGGTGGATCCGCGCATGGCGCCGAATCGCGGTGGCGTGCGGTCGAATTCGCGGGGCGAACGCATCCGGGCGTCGAACCGGCCGTCGTCGAAACCACCGGACATCCCGGCGCGGTAGGCGGCCGGCTCCTCGTACTCGCGGCGCCGCCCCTCGGGCAGGTCGTCGTACCCGCGGGTGTAGCCCTCTTCCTCGAAGCGGTCGTCCCGCGGACGGCGGCTGCGGGCGGGTCCGCGCTCGTCGTCCTCGTAGTAGTCGTCCTCGTAGTCGTCCATCGGCGCCATACCGAAGTAGGCCTTGACCTTGTGCAGTGTGCTCATTGTGAGGACCCCTCGTGCGGTGGTGACCGGTGGCCGGATTCCGGGATTGTTGCCTGTGATGAAGATGTGACTCGTGTGACTTCTGGAGGTGACGTTAGCGGCCGCTCGCCCAATAGGGCGGTACCGACACGCACACAAGTCGATCCGTGTCGGACCGCGGCTTCGAGGTCACCGGACATGCCCGCGGACAGCCCCAGCGGACCGTCGCACCGGTCCTGCACCCGCCGCAGCTCACCGGCCAACCGGGCGAACGCCGCGTCCGCATCGGCACCCACCGGCGGGATGCCCATCAGCCCCGCCAGCCGCAACCCGGACTCCGCCTCGACGGCGGCACAGACCGCGTCGACGCGCTCGGGGGCATCGACGTCGACTCCCCCGCGGCTCTCGTCGCCGTCGAGGCTGATCTGGACGAACACTCGCAGCGGCTCGGCCCGCGCACCGCGGGTCAGCGCGTCGGCCGCCGACCTGCCCAGGGCGGCCACCACCTTGAGGTTGTCCACGGAGTGCGCCGCCCAGGCCCATTCGCCGACCGAGCGGGCCTTGTTGCGCTGGATGCGGCCGATCATGTGCCAGCGGATCGCCGTGTCGAGGTCGCTCAGCTCGGCGATCTTGCGGGTCGCCTCCTGGTCGCGGGACTCCCCGAAGGACCGGCACCCCAGCCGGTGCAGCGCAGCGACATCAGCGGCGGGGAAGAACTTGGTGACCGGGAGCAGTTCGATGTCGGCGACATCGCGCCCGGCGGCCTCGGCGGCCCGGGCCAGGCGGGCCTGCAGCGCCTCGAGCCGGGTCCGCAGATCGTCGTCGCGCGCCCCCGTCACGGTGCGGGCTCCAGCCAGATCAGCGACGCCAACCGGCCGGTCGGGGCCTCGCGGCGGTGGCTGTACAGCGTCGGGTCGGCGACGGTGCAGCGCGGGTCGACGTCGATCGCGGTGACACCGAGGCCGCGCAGCTGGGCGGCGATGCCCGCGCGCAGGTCCAGTCCCGGCGTCCCGCGGTCGGTGGTCGTGCGGCTGCCGGGCAGCGCGGCCTCGACCTCGTCGGCCATCTGCGCGGGCACCTCGTAATTGCGTCCGCTCACCGCCGGACCGAGGAGCACCGACAGATCCTCGACACGGGCACCCGCCTGCTGCATCACCGACACGGCGGCGGGCACGATGCCCGCGGCCGCGCCGACGCGGCCTGCGTGCACCGCCCCGATCACCCCGCGGCGCGCATCGGCGAGCAGCACCGGCACGCAATCGGCGGTCACCACGGCCAGAGCCAGGGACGGCGTCGTGGTCACCACCCCGTCGGTGTCGTCCAGGGTCACCCCGCCCCGGTCGACGACCTGCACCCGCGCACTGTGCGTCTGGTTCATCCACACGATGCCGTCGGCCCCGGTCGCGGCGGCGAGCCGACGCCGGTTGGCGGCCACCGCCGCCGGATCGTCACCCACGTGATCACCCAGGTTGAACGTGGCGAAAGGTGGTCGGGACACCCCACCGGCGC
>Ga0247757_10002236_pt1 | contig 10322 bp, 9 predicted proteins | sample UWRJL126311R4_FD_180929 | JGI IMG/M metagenome (GOLD analysis project Ga0247757, IMG submission 180929) | Plant litter microbial communities from Arlington Agricultural Research Station in Wisconsin, United States - UWRJ-L126-311R-4 | ecosystem: Environmental > Terrestrial > Plant litter >...
GCCCGGGCGTAGGCCTCGCCGGTGGCGAACGGATGGCCGGGGTCGGCCTCGTCGCGGTCGGCGACCACCGTCACCGGCACCTGCAGCACGAGCAGGTCGGAGATCGCGCGGAACGGCCGCGAGCGCGGAATCGCCACGAGGGCGTCGGCCAGCGCGTCGAGGTCGTCGTGGGTGGCCAGCCGCTGACGCAGCACGGTCTCGATCGTGGCCCGCCATGCCTCCGGCACGTCCTGGACGCCGTAGGCGGCGACGAACCCGTCGATGCCGCCGGTGCGCAGGCCGGCGCTGAGCGCGTCCCACCGGGCGAGCGAGCGCTCGTCGCCGAACGCCGCCTCGTCGTAGGCCGGGGTGATCGCGACGATGCCCGCGACGCGGTGCGGCGCGGCCAGCGCGGCGCGCAGCGCGGTGTGCGCGCCCATCGACGCCCCGGCCAGCACCGCGCGGTCGATGCCGCGGTCGTCCAGGATCGCCAGGAGGTCCTCGGCCAGCGCAGCGTACGTGTAGGCCGCCGGGTCGGCCGCCCGCGACGACGTGCCGTGGCCGCGCGCGTCGTAGTGGATCACGCGGTGGCCGGAGCGCTCCAGCGCCTTGGAGCCCATGACGACGTACCGGCGGCTCGCGGTGAGCCCGTGGAGCAGCACGACCGGCGTGCCCTCCCCCGTGTCGTCGCCGCGCAGCGTCACGCCGTCGTGGACGACCTCGAACTCGGCCATCGGCTCAGCCTCCCGCGTGCTCGGAGATCAGGGCGGCCGCGCGAAGCGGGTCCTCCCACCAGAACATGTGCCCCAGGCCGTCGAGCCGCTCCAGGCGCGCGCCCGGGATCAGCCGGGCGATCAGCTCGCCGTTCGGGAACGGCAGCATCTCGTCGAGGTCGCCGTGGAGCACGAGCGTCGGGCGGTCCAGCGTGGGCAGCCGCGCGCTCACGTCGAACGCGCTGATCGCCTGCAGCTGCGTCATCACCACGGGCACCGGGGCCGGCGACCGCAGGCCGACCGCCCGGAACGCGGCGAAGTGCTCGTCGGTCTGGAAGCCCGGCGAGACGTTGCACTCGAACGCGGCGCGCAGGGCGACGTCGGCGTTGCCGGAGAACATGCCCTGGACGAGCTTGGTCATCGTCGCCTCAGGGGCCAGCAGGGAGCCCGGCCCGCCGCAGTACGAGCAGCCGATCGTCAGCGTCCGCACCCGGTCGGGCGCGCGCAGCGCCAGCTCCTGGGCCACCATGCCGCCCATCGAGATCCCCAGCACGTGCGCGTTGGGGACGCCGAGATGGTCGAGCAGCCCGAGCGCGTCGCCGGCCAGGTCGGCGATCGTGAACGTCTCGCCCTCGGCCAGCGGGGCGCTGGCGCCGATCCCCCGGTTGTCGTAGGCGATCACGTCGAACGTCCGCTCCAGCTCCTTCAGGAACGGGTCGCCCCAGTGGAGGTGGCTGCCGCTCATCCCCATGTTCAGGAGCAGCGGGGCGCCGGACCCCCGGCGGACGTAGTGGAGTCGGCGGCCGGCGAGGTCGGCGTCAGGCATGGCCCGACACGCTACTCGGACTCGATGCGATGCAGCGCATCCGCGTGGGACGGCCCGTCGGGCCGCGGCAGCTCCACCCCGGGCGGCAGCTCCAGGTGCAGCTCGTCGACCCGCTCGATGCCGATCGTCCCGCTGCGCACGTCGCAGCCCAGCACGTGGCCGGCGCGGGTGCGGTCGGCGCTGAGGAAATGCAGGTGATGGCCGACCAGCTCCACCTCGTCGGCGACCTGCGGGAACCGGAAGCCGACGATCGTCCCCGCCACGTCGGTGAACGTGAACTCGACCTGCTCGCCCGCGACCTCGGAGAGCGGCCGGTACGGCGGGGCCTGCCGGGGCACGGAGCGCGCGTGCACGCGGTCGAAGACGCCGTCGATGCGCAGCGCGTCGCAGCCCAGGCCGCCGGGCCGGTGGGCCTCCAGCCAGTCGATCAGCGCGGCGTGGCCGAGCGGGCCGGGCAGGATGGCCGAGGCGTCGGGCCGGAAGGGCACCACGACCGCGAACGGCGTGCGCTCGTCGCCGGCCACCCGGCGGACCGATCCGTCGACCGAGGCCTGCCACGCCTCGCCGTCGACCACGACGAGCTCGCCGTCCAGGCCGTTCAGCGTGCCCAGCCCCTGGTCGCCGCCGGCGAGGAGCTCGGCGATCGTCAGGTCCCCGTCGTAGGCGCCGTCCATCAGCGCCGCCACGGTGGACGCCTGCACGGCGCGGTGGGCGTGGCGCTCCAGCCCCGGCTCCCCGTGGTGGGAGACGTGCAGGTGCAGGGCGGCGGTGAGCGCGGGATCGAAGGCCATGACGGGGTCCTCGGGTCAGACGGCCAGCTCGAGCTGGCCGTTGGCGGGGCCGGCCGACCGGGTCGGCGGGCTCTCGTCCGCGAAGGCGGCCATGCGCACGCCGAGCAGCCGCACCGGGCGGGCCGGCGCGTAGGTCCGCAGCAGCTCCAGGGCGACGGCGGTCACCACCGCGGTGTCGTTGGTCGCCTCGGGCAGGGTGCGGGCGCGGGTCACCGTCGTCCAGTCGTCCAGCCGCACCTTGATGCCCACGGTGCGGCCGAGCCGGTCCTGGTCGCGCAGCGCGGTGCACAGGCGGTCGGCGAGGCGGACGATCTGCCCCTCCTGCTCCCCGCGGTCGTGGAGGTCGACGTCGAACGTGGTCTCCCGCGACTCCGACACGGCGATCCGCTCGCTGCTGACGGGGGCGTCGTCCTCGAAGCGGGCCCGGGCGCGCAGCCAGGGGCCCTGGCGGGGACCGAAGGTCGCGACGAGCTGGGCCTCGTCGGCGGTGGCCAGCGAGGCGAGCGTGGCGTGCCCGAGCTGCTCGAGCCGCTCGGCGGTCTTGGGCCCGATCCCCGGGACGAGGCCGGGCCGGGCGTCGGCGAACCGGATCCGCGCCTGCTCAGCGGTGAGCACGACGAAGCCCGCCGGCTTCTCGGCGTCGGAGGAGACCTTGGCGACGAGCTTGTTCGGTCCGATCCCCACCGAGGCGGACATCCCCGTCCGCTCGCGGATGGCCCGGACGAGACCCCGCATGGCGGCCTTGGGCGAGAGCAGGTGCGACAGGTCGAGGTAGGCCTCGTCGAGCCCCATGATCTCCACCTGGTCGACCGTGTCCGTGACGAGCGCCATGACCTGCCGGGAGACCGCGCGGTAGGCCTCGAAGTCGGGCGGGATGAGGATGGCCTGCGGGCACAGCCGCCGCGCGCGCGCCACCGGCATCGCGGAGCCCACGCCGAACTGGCGGGCCTCGTAGCTGGCGGTGGTGACGACCGAGCGGGGGCCGTTGCCCGCGACGATCACCGGCTTGCCCTTCAGCTCCGGGCGCCGGCGCAGCTCGACCGACGCGTAGAAGGCGTCGAGGTCCAGGTGGGCGATGGTGCGGGCCACGGAGTGCAGCGTACGCGGTCGTCCTGACGGTCACCCGAACCTGTGTTCGCCTCCCCGATCCGCCCGGTCCACGCCGAGCCCCACCCTGATCCCGCTGAGCGGGATCGAGGTGGGGCTCGACGGGAGGATGGCGCGAGGGAACGGCTAGTAGGCGACCTGGATCGTGCCGACGCCGTTGAACCCGAGGGCGCGCGCGGCGGCGCCCGTGAGGTCGAACTCACGGTTGCCGACGTACGGCCCGCGGTCGATCACCGGGGCGACCACGGTGCGGCCGTGGTAGCGGATGGTGACCTTGGTGCCGCACGGCAGCGACTTGTTCGCCACGCCGATCTGGTCGTAGCCGAGCGTGCCGTTGCTGCAGGCCAGCGGCCCGCCGTAGTCGTCGTACCGCGAGGCCAGCGCGCCGCGGAAGCGGATCAGGCTGACGCGGCCGGCGGAGCGGACGGTGCCCGCCGCGACCTTGTCGCCGCCGGTCACGACGCGGATCGCGCCGTTGGAGCCGGGCCGCCAGGCCAGCTTGTACGAGCCGTCGTGGCGCGTGTGGGTCCGCACGGCGGTGCTCCAGCCGTGGCCGGTCTTGCGCTGGACGACGACGAGCCGGCCGGCGCGGTGGGGCAGCACGTGCCCGGTGACCACGGCACGATCGCCCGAGGCGACCGAGGTGGACAGCGTGCGCAGGCCGATCGCCGAACGGACGCGCACCCCGTGGACGGCCGAGTACGGCGACGTGGCCGGCCCGTTGGCCGCGGCGTCGGCGCGAACGGCCTGGACCAGGCCCTCGCCGAGGGCGACACGCACGTTGCCCCGGCCGGGCAGCGCCCGGGAGAACGCGTAGCGGTGCGCCTTCGTGCGCGTCTTGGTCAGCGTCTTCCACGACGCGGCGCCGCGGGCCTGGTACTGCAGTGCGACGAACTGCCGGGCGTTGCCGCCCGTGACGCGGCCGGTGACCCGGACGGACTGACCCCAGCGAACCAGGCCGCGGTCGAGCTTGGCGGACACCGACGTCGAGCTGCTCGACGTGGCGGACGGCGCGGCGGACGCGGCACCGGTGGATGCCGCCCCGGCGGTGGCCGGGACGAGGCAGGCGAGCCCGCACAGCACGGGCAGGGCGCGCAGGGCGCCCGGATGGGACATGGGCCTCATACGAGGTCCTCCTTCTGGATACGCCGCCTACGGAGTTAGCTGACGGGCTCGCGGTGCGGCGCACGCGCATCTGACGCGTGTCGCTGCAGCGCTACGGCCGCAATCGCGGCCGATTCGCCCCCGCCGGCCCCTGACTTCGGGTCCGGCAATGGGTCCCCCGCTCATCGCGCACGGAAGCGCGACGACTCGGCGATCGAACGAACGGACTTGAGTGTAGGGACCGTTCGACCCCGGGGTGTGCGCTTGGGCACACCCTCCGCTCAGGCCGCTTCGAGCGCCTCCGCGCCGGCCAGCGCCGACACGACGCCGTCCTCGGTGGCGACCAGCGTCTCGCGCATCTTGGCCAGGCCCAGGCGGATCCGGCTCTTGGCCGTGCCCAGCGGAACGCCCGCGCGCCGAGCGATCTCGTCGGCGGTGAGCCCGCCCCAGTAGGCCAGGACGACGGCCTCGCGCTGGGGCTCGGGCAGGGTCCGCAGGGCGGCGAACGCGGTGCTGCGGCCGTCCTGGCGCTCGGCCTCGGCGGCCGGCTGCTCGTCGGTCCGCCCGTCGGAGCGGTCGACCACGAGCTTGAGGCGATCGCTGACCCGCCCGGCCGACTGCGCCTCCCGCCACAGGTCCAGCGCCCGGCTGCGGGCCATCAGCCGGATGTAGCTGCCCAGCTCCCCGCGGCGCGCGTCGAAGCTCGACGGCCGGCGCCACAGCCGCAGGAAGACGTCCTGCACCACGTCCTGGGCCTGAGCGGCGTTGCCGGAGATCCGGTAGGCGGTCGCGTAGGCGGCGCGGTGGTGACGGTCGTACGCATCGCTGAACTGCTGGGGGTCCGAGAGATCCATGTGGGTACGACGTCCTTTCGTGGCCCGTTCACGCTCCGGTGGGGGCCGCCCGCGTTGTTGTCCTGCTTCCTTACCTACCCAGAGTGTAGAGGGTTTACTCAACATGCTTATACATTCGTCTTCGAGCGCGGTCCGATGAGCGACCGGTTTGCGCCGGATGCGGTTCCCCGGGACAATCGCCGCATGCCCAACCCCGAACGCCTCTCCGGTCTCGACACGTCGTTCCTGCACCTCGAGAACGACGGGGCGCACATGCACGTCGCCGGCGTGCTCGTGTTCGAGGGCGAGGCGCCGCACTACGACGACCTCGCGCGCATGATCGAGTCGCGCCTGCACCTCGTCCCGCGCTACCGCCAGCGGCTGGCCTTCGTACCGCTCGGCCAGGGCCGGCCCGTGTGGGTCGACGACCCCCACTTCAACATCGCCTACCACCTGCGCCACGCCGCGCTGCCCTCGCCCGGCACCGACTTCGAGCTGCGCGCGCTCGCCGGCCGCCTGTTCGCGCAGGAGCTGGACCGGGCCAAGCCCCTGTGGGAGCTGTCGCTGGTCGAGGGCCTGGAGAACGACCGCTTCGCGCTGATCTCCAAGACCCACCACGCGCTCGTCGACGGCGTGTCCGGCGTGGACATCACGTCGATCCTCTTCGACACCCAGCCCGAGCCCGTGCCCGTCGCCCCGCCCGACCGCCCGTGGATCCCCCGGCCCGTCCCCACGTCCTCCCAGCTGCTCGGCGACGCGCTGGTCGAGCGCGCGACCGTCCCCGGCGAGGTCGCCCGCGGCCTGCGCGCCGTGGTGCGCCGGCCCAAGAAGGTCCTGGGCGCCGTCAGCGAGGGGCTGGCCGGCGTCGGCGCGACGCTGTGGGCCGGGCTGGCCGACACCGCGCCCGCCTCGCCGTTCAACGTGCCGATCGGCCCGCACCGCCGCTACACGTGGGCGGAGGCGTCGCTGGACGACATCAAGATCACCAAGAACGCGCTCGGAGGGACGGTCAACGACGTCGTGCTGGCCGCGGTCAGCCTGGCGATCGGCCGCTTCCTCAAGGGCCGCGGCGAGGACATCGCCGGCAAGGAGCTGCGGGCGATGGTGCCCGTGTCCGTGCGGGCCGACGTCGACCAGGGCGCGCTGGGCAACCGCGTCGCCGCGATCTGGGCGCCGCTGCCCGTCGGCGTCGAGGATCCGGTCGAGACCCTGTCGATCGTCAGCGAGGCGATGGGCAACCTGAAGGAGTCCGGCCAGGCCGTCGGCGCGCAGGTGCTGACCGAGCTGACCGACTTCGCGCCCCCCACGATCATGAGCCAGGCCGCCCGCCTCTCCGCCCGCCAGCGGTTCTTCAACCTCGTGGTGACCAACGTCCCCGGCCCGCAGATCCCCCTGTACCTGCTGGGCCGCAAGATGCTCTGCTTCTACCCGGTCGTCCCGATCGCCCGGAACCAGGCGCTCGGCATCGCGATCATGAGCTACGACGGGCACCTGTACTTCGGGATGCTCTCCGACTACGACGCGCTCCCCGACCTGGAGGCCCTGCGCGGCGACCTGGAGTGGGCGATCGCCGCCCTGCGCGGCGCCGCCGGCCCCATGCGCCCGGCCAAGCGCAACGGCCGCGCATCGGCCTCCGCCGCCAAGGCCGCCCACGCGGCCGTCACCCCGGCCTCCTAGCCGATCCGGGGCATGGGACATCCGGCGGTGCGCCGCGGGCTGATCGCGCTCGCGGCGCTCGCCGTGGCCGCAGCGGGCGTCGCGCTGCTGATCGGCGCGCTCGACGGCTCGGGCGCGAGCACCACCGACGCCCCGGCCCGGCCGGGCGCGGCGGTCCCCGCGGCCACCGGCGCGCTCGGCCGCACGCTGGCGGCGGGCAACGTGGTGATCGCCTACCGCGACCCCGCCGACGGGGTCGCGGCCACGCGCTGGGCCCGGGAGATCGGCGGGAAGCGGACCCCGGCGCTGGTCGCGAGCGGGCAGGCGGTGCTCGCACGGCAGCGCCCCGAACAGCCCGACCGGTTCGCCGCCCTCGCGTACGAGCGAGAGCAGCCCGCCGCGTCCCTGGAGGACCCGGCGCTGACCGCGTTCGTGGACGCGTGGCTGGGCCGCGGTGCCCCCTCCTCCCGCTGACGGTCACCTTTGTCCGCCCATGGCGGCGGAAGGTGACCGCCGGGCCCGTCCTGAGAGACTTCCGCGCATGACCGCCCCGTCCTTCCTGCGCGTCGCGCTCGCCCAGATCGACCCCACGGTCGGGGACCTGGAGGGCAACGCCGCCCGCATCGCGCAGGCCATCGCGCAGGCGCGGGAGCGCGGCGCCCAGCTCGTGGTCCTCCCGGAGCTGGCGCTGACCGGCTACCCGCCCGAGGACCTCCTCCTGCGGCCCAGCTTCCTCGCCGCCGCCCGCACCGCGCTGGAGGGCGTTGCCGCCCAGACGCGGGGCATCGTCGCGCTCGTCGGCTTCCCCGAGCTGGACGACGACCTCTACAACAGCGCCGCGGTGCTCGCCGACGGCAGGGTGCAGGCCACGTACCGCAAGGTGCGCCTGCCCAACTACGGCGTGTTCGACGAGCAGCGCTACTTCCAGTCGGGCCCCGGCGGCGCGCTGATCGAGGTCGACGGAGTGCGCATCGGGGTGACGGTGTGCGAGGACATCTGGACGCCCGGCTCGCCCGAGGCCGAGGAGTCCCTCGCCGGCGCCTCGGTGATCGTCAACCTCTCGGCCTCCCCGTACCACGCCGGCAAGGGCATCCAGCGGGAGCGCATGCTCGCCCAGCGCGCGCGGGACAACCTGTCGACGTTCGTCTTCTGCGCCCTGGTCGGCGGCCAGGACGAGCTGATCTTCGACGGGCACTCGGTCGTCGTCGACCACGAGGGTACGACGATCGCCCGCGCCGATCAGTTCGAGGAGGACCTCCTGCTCTGCGACGTGGACGTCTCCTCCGCCCGGGCCGCCCGCCTGCGCGACACCCGCCACCGCGCCGCCGCCCGCGAGCTGCGCACGGCCGTCCCCGTCATCGCCCGCCTCAGCACCGGGACGCCGGCGCCGATCGAGGCCGCGCCCGCCCGCCTGGAGCCCCTGCTGGATCCCGAGGCCGAGGTGTACGGCGCGCTCGTGCTCGGCGTGCGCGACTACGTGCACAAGAACGGCTTCCAGCGTGTCGTGCTCGGCCTGTCGGGCGGGATCGACTCCACCCTCGTCGCCCTCGTCGCCGCCGACGCGCTCGGGGCCGAGGCCGTCACCTGCGTGACGATGCCGTCGCCCTACTCGTCCACCGGCACCCGGTCCGACGCCGAGGTCCTGGCCGAGCACCTGGGCGTCGAGCTGCTGGAGCTGCCGATCGCCGGGGCGATGGACGTCTACGCCGGGCTGCTGGCGGAGCCGTTCGCCGGGCGCGACCCGGACCTCACGGAGGAGAACCTCCAGGCCCGCATCCGGGGCAACCTGCTGATGGCCCTGTCCAACAAGTTCGGCTGGCTGGTGCTCACCACCGGCAACAAGTCCGAGATGTCGGTGGGCTACTCCACGCTGTACGGCGACAGCGCCGGCGGCTTCGCGGTGATCAAGGACGTGCCCAAGACGCTGGTCTACCGGCTCACCGCCTGGCGGGACGCCCAGACGGACGGCGTCGGCGCGGGCCGGCCGGGCCCGCTCGTGCCGGAGACCGTCGTCACGCGACCGCCGTCGGCGGAGCTGCGGCCCGACCAGCGCGACGACGACTCGCTGCCGCCCTACGACGTGCTCGACGCGATCCTCGCCGGCTACGTCGAGGAGGACCTGGGCCGCGACGCGCTGGTGGCCCGCGGCCTCGACGGCGAGACGGTCGACCGGGTCCTGCGCCTCGTCGACCTGGCGGAGTACAAGCGCCGCCAGCAGCCCCCGGGGATCAAGATCACCCCGAAGGCGTTCGGTCGCGACCGCCGCATGCCGATCACCAACCGCTTTCGCGGGTAACCGGCGCCGAGCCCCACCTGCGTCCCGCTCAGCGGGCGCGACGTGGGGCTCGACGGGCGGGGGTCCCCCCAACCGGGGGGATTGGGCGCGTTCGCGCTTGAGGCCGCACCGGACGGGGCGCAGGATGTCCTCAACTCATGGAGCAGGCGCTCTCCCCGCCCGCTCGATGGGGGCGGCACGCCCGACGTGCCGTTGATGGGGACATAAGAAGCGCGAGGGGCGCGGCACCGAGCGTGCCGCGCCCCCGAGCCCCTCATCGAAAGCGAGTCGGGACGACCACCATGGAAGCCGCGACCTTCTTGCCCGCCGACCCATCCGTCCTCGTCGAGGCCTCCCTCTCGTGCCCGTTCTGCCTGGCCGAGGCCGACGAGATCGTCATCGAGGGCGGGGTCCTGGACGCGAGTGCGCGATGCTCCTGCGTGGCATGCAGTCGCGAGCGGAGCGTCGCGTTGGACCCGGAGCAGTTCCTGCGCCTGTCGCTGACGGTGCCCAGGACCGGATGAACGAGCCGGAGGGCGGGGCGCACATCGCGGCCCTCGACGCGTTCGTGCAGGTCCTCGCGAGCGTGCCGGAAGGCCCGAGCCCCCGCAGCGACGACGACGGGCGCGCGTTCTACAGCGGGCTGTGCGAGGCGATCTGCCAGCTCACCTCCGCCCAGCGCGCGCTGATCTTCCGCTACGACTCCACGCGGCGCCAGGTCCGGGCCGCCGGCGCCCACGGCATCGACGTCGAGATCTTCGACGACGGCTTCTTCACCGTCGAGACGCTGGCCGCCGCGCGTCAGGCCCTGGCCACCGACTCCGTGGTGGAGATCCCGCCGCACGACGCCATCCCCTCCCAGTACGCCTCGCTCGTCGGCGACGTCGGCGGCCTCGTGGTCACCCCGATGGCCGCGGGCGGCCGCTGGGTGGGCATCATCATCTCCGACCGCCTGTCGTCCGCCACCCCGCTGCCCGCCGCCGAGAGCCACATGCTGTGGACGCTCGGCAAGACGGCGGCGCTGGCCACCACCGCCCG
>Ga0247757_10002237_pt1 | contig 10322 bp, 11 predicted proteins | sample UWRJL126311R4_FD_180929 | JGI IMG/M metagenome (GOLD analysis project Ga0247757, IMG submission 180929) | Plant litter microbial communities from Arlington Agricultural Research Station in Wisconsin, United States - UWRJ-L126-311R-4 | ecosystem: Environmental > Terrestrial > Plant litter >...
CGGTTCGGCCGGCGAGCGCTGCATGGCCGTCTCGGTCGTCGTCGCGGTGGATCCGGTGGCCGACGCGCTCATCGAGAAACTCACCTCGCGCATGGCGACGCTGCGGGTCGGCGACGGCACGCGCAATCCCGACATGGGCCCGCTGGTCACGGGCGAGCACCGCGACAAGGTCGCGTCGTACATCGACGTCGCGGCGGCGGACGGGGCGTCCGTCGTGGTCGACGGGCGCGGCATCGAGGTCGACGGGGAGGCGGACGGGTTCTGGCTCGGGCCGACCCTGCTCGACAACGTGCCGACGAACTCCCGCGTCTACCAGGAGGAGATCTTCGGACCGGTGCTCTCGATCGTGCGCGTCGCCTCCTACGAGGACGGTGTCGAGCTCATCAACTCGGGGCGCTTCGGCAACGGCACGGCGATCTTCACGAACGACGGCGGAGCGGCCCGACGGTTCCAGAACGAGGTGCAGGTCGGCATGATCGGCATCAACGTGCCGATCCCGGTGCCGGTCGGCTACTTCAGCTTCGGCGGCTGGAAGCAGTCGCTGTTCGGCGCGAACAAGGCGTACGGGCCGGCCGGCTTCGACTTCTTCACGCAGGAGAAGGCGATCACCTCGCGCTGGCTCGACCCCTCGCACGGCGGGGTCGACCTGGGGTTCCCGCAGAACGCCTGACGCCGCTCAGGCCAGCGCCCGCCGGACCTCCGCCCTCAGCTCCGGGAGGACCTCCTCGCGGAACCACGGGTGGTGCGCCTGCCACGGGATGGTGCGCGGCGACGGGTGCACGAGCGGGAACTCGGACGGCAGGTACGCGCGGAACGCCCGCACCGTCTCGGTGAGGTTCGCCCTGCGGCGGTCGCCCAGGTAGTGCTCCTGGGCCGTCGCGCCGACCAGGAGGGTGAGCCGCACCTCCGGCATGAGCGCGAGAAGCGGCGGGTGCCAGCGCGCGGCGAATCCGCGACCGGGAAGCGCATCGCCGGACCTCCCCCGGCCGGGGAAGTAGAAGTCCATCGGGAGGATCGCGAAGCGGTCCGGATCGCGGAACGTCGCCTCGTCGACGCCCAGCCACTCGAGCAGCGCGACGCCGCTCGCGTCGGTGAACGGCATCCCGCTGGCCTGCGCCTTGGCGCCCGGCGCCTGCCCGACGAGCACGATGCGGGAGGCGGGCGACGCGGCGAACACGGGGGTCCAGCCGCGGGCCGTGAACTCCGCGTTCTCGGGATCGGCCGCGACCGCGGCGCGGAGCTCGTCGATGGTCACCGGATCGGTCACGGCTCCCATCGTGGCCTGGATATCGTCGGGAGGTGTCCGCACCGTTCCTCCGCCCGATCGTCGGCGCCGATCTGCCGGCCCTCCTCGAGATCAACACCGCGGCCGTGCCCGCGGTCAACCTGATCCCGGCGGAGGAGCTCGCCGAGCTCGTCGACGACGCGGCCATCGCTCTGACAGTCGACGACGGCGCGCCCGCGGGGCTCCTCATCGCCCTCGAGCCGGGCCTCGCCTATGCGAGCGAGAACTACACCTGGTTCTCCGAGCGTGCCGCGGCCGCCGGCACGGACTTCCTCTACGTCGACCGGATCGTCGTGGCCGAGCGCCTGCGGGGCACCGGCATCGGCCGCCGTCTCTACGAGGCCGTCGTCGCGGCGGCCGCCGAGCAGGGCCGCGACGAGGTCCTGTGCGAGGTCAATGTGCAGCCGCCGAACCCGGGCTCGATGCGCTTCCACCTCGGCCTCGGGTTCGTCGAGGTCGGGCGCCAGCGGACCAAGGGCGGTGCGGTCGAGGTCGCGCTGCTGGCACGCCGCGTCGGCTGACCGCGGCCGCCCCGCAGGTCAGCGCCGCCGCACGAGCTCCGCGAGGCGCGTGCCGGCCGTGACCATGTGCGCCGCCATCGCCGAGGCGGCGCCGTCGGGGTCGCGGCGGGCGATCGCCGCGTGCACGGCCGCGTGCTCCTCGATCGCGATCGCGGCGTCGTCGAGGTCGTCGACGGCGCGGTCCTGGAAGACGCGCAGCAGCGAGCGGATGATGCGCAGCAGGTCGAGCAGGACCGTGTTGCCGACGCTCGCGGCGAGCTCCTGATGGAAGGCGAGGTCGGCGCGCACGATCGCGGCGAGGTCGCCCTCGGAGGCGCGCGCCGTGTCGAGCACGGCACCGAGCGCCGCGATCTGCTCGTCGGTCAAGCGCTCCGCCGCGAGCCGGGCCGCGTACACCTCGAGCGCGCCGCGCACCTCGAGCAGCTCGTCGGCCTGCCGGTCGCCCAGCAGGATCCCCCAGCCGAGGCTCTGCTGCAGGAGCTCGCTGGCGCCGCTGCGGAGGTAGGTGCCGGATCCCGGGCGCACGTCGACGACGCCCAGCAGCTCGAGCGCGGCGAGCGCCTCGCGCACCGCGGAGCGCCCCACCTCGAGCGACGCCGCGAGCTGCCGCTCGGGCGGAAGCCGGGTTCCCGGCTCCATCTGCCCGCTCGTGAACAGGTCGAGCAAGCGCGTCGCGACCGCGCTGACCGCGGATCCGGCCGGCATCCGCCCGAGCGACGCGGCGAGCCGGTCCGCGCGCGGGTCGGGGGCGTAGGCCGGCATGGCGACACCCTATCCGCGAGCCGGGCGAGAATCGGATAGATTGGTCAACCGGTTCGACAACGAATCCCCCACCGGTGTGGCCCGCGTCGTAGCGGGAGGCGCCCCGTCCCCGCGAGGATCGACAGCATGACTCGTCTCTTCAACGATCCCGCCGCGTTCGCCGACGAACTGCGGGAGGGCTTCATCGCCGCCAACCCGGACCTGGTGCGCGGCGTGCCCGGTGGCGTGGTCCGCTCCACGGTCTCCCGCCCCGACAGCGTCGGCGTCGTCATCGGCGGCGGCTCCGGCCACTACCCCGCGTTCGCCGGCCTCGTCGGTCCCGGCCTCGCGAGCGGTGCCGCCATGGGCAACCTGTTCGCCTCGCCGAGCGCCCACCAGGTGGAGTCGGTGGCGCGGGCCGCGCATCACGGCGGCGGCGTGCTCCTGACCTGCGGGCAGTACGCGGGCGACGTCCTCAACTTCACCGCGGCCGCGGAGGCGCTGCGCGCCGACGGCATCGAGGTCGAGACCCTGTGGGTCACCGACGACATCTCGAGCGCCCCGCCCGCCGAGCACACGAAGCGCCGCGGCATCGCGGGCGGGCTCGTGGTCTACAAGGTCGCGGGAGCCGCGGCCGAGGAGGGCGCGTCGCTCGCCGAGGTGGTCCGCGCCGCCCGACACGCGAACGACCGCACCCGCACGCTCGGCGTCGCGTTCTCCGGCTGCACGCTCCCGGGCGCGAGCGAGCCGCTGTTCACGGTGCCCGAGGGCCGCATGGCGGTCGGGATGGGCATCCACGGCGAGCCCGGCATCAGCGAGACCGACGTGCCCACGGCCGACGGTCTCGCGCAACTGCTCGTCGAGTCGCTGCTCGCCGACCTGCCCGACGACGTCGCGCAGGTCTCCGGACAGCAGGCGCTCGTGATCCTCAACGGGCTCGGCTCCGTCAAGTACGAGGAGATGTTCGTGGTCTACCGGCGGATCGCGCCGCTGCTGGACCAGGCGGGCGTCGAGGTGGCGTACTCGGAGGTCGGCGAGTTCTGCACGAGCTTCGACATGGCGGGCGTCTCGCTCACGATCACGTGGCTGGACGACGAGCTCGAGCGGCTGTGGACGGCGGCCGCGGTGACGCCGACGTTCCGCACGGGGAGCATCGCGACGGAGCGCCTGAGCGACGACGCGCTGGCCGACGCCGAGGAGGCCGCGACCGCGATCCCCGAGGCGTCGGAGGCGTCGAAGGCGGCGGCGACCACGGTGGCCGCCGCGCTCCACGCGGCGCAGGACGTCGTCGACGCGCACGCCGACGAGCTCGGCCGGATGGATGCGGTGGCCGGCGACGGCGACCACGGCATCGGCATGCAGCGCGGCGTGCACGCGGCCGTCGAGGCGGCGGACGACGCGGTCGCACGCGGCGCGGGCGCCGGCACGACGCTCACGATGGCCGCCGACGCGTGGTCGGATCGCGCGGGCGGCACCTCGGGCGTGCTCTGGGGCGTCATGCTCCGCACGCTCGCGCAGACCATGGGCGACGAGATCGACCCCGACACCACGTGCGTCGCGGGCGGCGTCGCCGCCGCGGTGCAGCGGCTGCGCGAGACCGGCGGGGCGGCGCCCGGCGACAAGACGATGGTCGACGCGATCGTCCCGTTCGCCGGCACGCTCGACGAGCGCCAGGAGGACGGCCTCGCCGTCGCGTGGGCGGCCGCGGCCGACGCCGCGACGGACGCCGCCGCCGCGACCGCGGACCTCGTGCCGAAGCTCGGCCGGTCCCGCTCGCACGGGGAGAAGTCCGTGGGCACGCCCGACCCGGGCGCCCACTCGTTCGCACTGATCGTGACCGCGGTCGCCGCGGTCCTGGAGGAGGACAACTGATGGCCGGATGGAACATCGTCGTCGGCAGCGACGACGCGGGGTTCGAGTACAAGGAGATCCTGAAGAAGGAGCTCGAGGGCAGCGACCTCGTCGCGAGCGTCACCGATGTGGGCGTCGACGCCGACGGCCACACCCCCTACCCGAAGGTCGCGGTCACCGCGGGCGAGATGATCGCGCGCGGCGAGGCGGACCGGGCGCTCCTCATCTGCGGCACGGGGCTCGGGGTGGCGATCTCGGCCAACAAGGTCGCCGGGATCCGCGCGGTCACGGCCCACGACTCCTACTCGGTGGAGCGCAGCGTGCTGAGCAACAACGCGCAGGTGCTCTGCATGGGCCAGCGGGTCGTCGGCATCGAGCTGGCCCGCAAGCTCGTGCGGGAGTGGCTCACGCTGCACTTCGACGAGACGAGCGCGAGCGCCGAGAAGGTCGCCGTCATCACCGAGTACGAGACCACCGGCCAGTGCTGAAGACGGCAGAGCACTGAGCGTGCCGCGCCCCATCGTCGGCGTGAGTCTGAAGATGTACTTCTCGCTCGCGCGCGCCCGCACCTGGCTGCTCGAGGCCGCCGAGGTCGTGCCGGAGTCCGTGGAGTTCTTCGCGGCGCCGAGCTACCTCGCGATCCCCGAGGCGCTGGCGGTGTTCCCGGACGGGACGGCGGCGCAGGACGTGTCGTCCGAGGAGCCCGGGCCGTTCACCGGCGAGGTGAGCGCGGCCGAGCTCGCGGACGCCGGGGTCCGCTACGCCGAGGTCGGCCACGCCGAGCGGCGGCGGCTCTACGGGGAGACCGACGAGGTCGTCGCGGCGAAGACCGCCGCGGCCCTGCGGCACGGGATCGTGCCCGTGCTGTGCGTGGGCGAGACGGTCGACCCGGCGGGCGGCGGCTCGGATGCCGCCGACGTCGCCGTCGCGCAGCTGCGGTCCGCGCTCGCGGGCGCGCCGGCCGGGCGCGTGATCGTCGCGTACGAGCCGGTGTGGGCGATCGGCGCGGCCGAGCCGGCCTCCGACGACCACATCCGCGAGGTCGCCGCCGCGCTGCGCGACGCCCGCCGCGAGCCGCACGACGCCGTGATCTACGGCGGCAGCGCGGGACCGGGACTGCTGACCCGCCTGGGCGACGCGGTCGACGGCGTCTTCCTGGGCCGGTTCGCGCACGACGTGGCGGCCCTGCGCGCGGTCGTCGACGAGGCGGCCGCGCGGCCGTGAGGATCGGGCTGGGCACGTACGCCTACTTCTGGCGCAAGGAGCACTGGGGCATCGCCGACATGCTGCGCGCGACGGCCGAGCGCGGCATCCGGCTCTTCCAGATCTGCGACGACGAGCGCGTCGCGGCCCTCGACGTCGCGGGACTGCGCGGACTCCGTGCCCTCGCCGACGACCTCGGGATCGCGCTCGAGCTCGGCACGCGCGGCGTCGACCCGGTGCACCTGACCCGCTACCTCGACCTGGCGGGTGCCCTCGACGCGCCCCTCGTGCGCAGCATGGTCCCGCGCGACGGGGGCGCGGCCGGCGCCGAGCCGCTGCTCCGCGCGGTGCTCCCCGCGTTCGAGGACGGCGGCGTCGCCCTCGCGCTGGAGACCTACGAGCAGCTCCCGACCCGCGACCTCGTGGCCCTCGTCGAGACGATCGCGAGCCCCGCGCTCGGCATCTGCCTCGATCCCGCCAACTGCGTCGCCGCGCTCGAGGACCCGGCCGACGTGATCGCGACGTGCGCGCCGTACGTGCGCGACATCCACGTCAAGGACGCCGCGTTCAGCCGGCGCGACGGCTGGGTCGGCTTCACCTACTCCGGCGCCCCGGCCGGCACCGGCCAGATCCCGCTCGACGCGGTGATCGCGGTCGCCCCGGACGCCGCCCGCATCGTCGAGCACTGGCTGCCCTGGCAGGGCGACGCCGCGACCACCGCCTCCCTCGAGGAGGACTGGACCACCGCCACCCTGGACTACCTGAAGGAGCACTCCCCGTGACCGAGAACCTCACCCTGGCCGTCGTCGGCGCCGGCGGCAAGATGGGCATGCGCGTCTCGAACAACCTCGTGAAGACGGGCCACACCGTCTTCTACAGCGAGAACTCGCCCGCCGGCCAGGAGCGCGTGACGGCGACCGGTCGCACGCTCACCGACACGGCGGAGGCCGTGCCGGACGCGGACGTCGTGATCCTCGCCGTCCCGGACCTGGCCCTGCAGGCGGTGTCGGCCGCGGTCGTGCCGCTCATGAAGTCCGGCGCGATCCTCCTGACCCTCGACCCGGCCGCCGCGTACGCGGGGCTGCTCACGCGGCGCGAGGACGTGATCCAGGGCGTCACGCACCCGTGCCACCCCTCGGTGTTCGTCGAGCGCCACACGCCCGAGGAGTACGCCGACACGTTCGGCGGCATCGCGGCGAAGCAGGACGCGATCGCGGCGATCGAGTCCGACGACCCGGAGAAGAAGGCGCAGCTGGAGGCGGTCGTCCGCGCGATCTTCGCGCCCGTGATCGACGTGCACTTCACCACGATCAAGCAGCTCGCCCAGCTGGAGCCGACGCTCGTGGAGACGATCGCCTGCATGATCGGCGCGCTGCTGAAGGACGCGCTCGACGAGACCGTGAAGATCGGCGTGCCCGAGCCCGCCGCGCGCGCGATCCTGCTCGGTCACACGCAGGTCGCCCTCGCGAACGCGCTCCGCGGCGACAACCCGTTCAGCGACGCCTGCTACATCGCCATGGACTACGGCCGTTCGCACATCATCCGCGACGACTGGAAGCAGGTCTTCACCGACGCGTCGCTCGACGAGAACCTTGCGGCGATGCTGCATCTCGACAAGATCGAGAGGTGAGCGTGAACGATCTCATCGCCGGCGAGCCCGAGCGGCTCTGGACCGGGGGCATCTGGAGCGAGGGGCCGGTCTGGCTGCCCGCCCTGGGCGCCGTGCGGTGGAGCGACGTGGTCGGCAACGTCATCCGGCAGTGGGACCGGGCGACCGGGGAGACGATCGTCTACGCCGACCCGTCCGAGCACACCAACGGCCGCACCCTCGACCTGGCCGGCCAGGTCGTGCAGTGCTCGCACGGCCGGCGGCGCGTGGAACGGGATGTCGACGGCGTCCTGACCGGCATCGTCGACCGGTACGACGGGCACCGGCTGAACTCGCCCAACGACGTCGTGGTGGCCTCCGACGGGAGCATCTGGTTCACGGATCCGCCGTACGGCATCCAGCCGGATGAGCGCGAAGGGCACGCGGGCGAGCAGGAGTACGGCGGCTGCTACGTCTTCCGGTACGTCGAGGAGACCGGGGAGCTGACCGCCGTCGCGACCGACATGACGCGCCCCAACGGCCTCGCCTTCTCTCCCGACGAGTCCGTGCTGTACGTCGCGAACACCGGCGCCGGCGCGGGCGATCGCGACTACCTCCGTGCGTTCGACGTCGTCGGCGGGTCGCTCGCCAACGCCCGGGAGCTCGGCGATCCCGGCACCTCCGACGGCTTCCGCGTCGACATCGAGGGACGCATCTGGACCTCGTGGTCGGGCGAGGACTCCGGCGGCGTCGCCGTCTGGCAGCCCGACGGCACCGAGCTGCTGCGCGTCGACGTCGGCGAGCGCACCTCGAACGTGTGCTTCGGCGGACCGGACGAGGACGAGCTCTACGTCACCGCCTCCGCGAGCCTGTACCGGATCCGGACCACGACCGTGCCCGCACCGCGCCCGGAGCCGCTCGGCTGACGACACCCAGCATCGCGACACCCACCGCCATTAGCGTCGGAGGCATGGAGACCACCCCGTCCACCGCCGACCGCGCGCTCGCCCTGAAGTCCCTGCACGAGGCGCCCGAGATCCTCCGGGTCGTCAACGTCTGGGACGCCGTGAGCGCCCGCGTCGTCGCCGACCTCCCCGAGACGCAGGCCATCGCCACGGCCGGCCACTCGATCGCCGCGAGCTTCGGCTACGACGACGGCGGGATGCCGCTCGACGTCGCGCTCGCCGGCATCAAGACCGTCGTCGACGCGGTCACCCTCCCGGTCACCGCCGACCTCGACGACGGCTACGCCGAGCCCGGCGAGACCATCCGCCGCGCGATCGCCCTCGGGGTCGTCGGCGCGAACGTCGAGGACCGCCTCCGCCCGTTCGACGAGGCCGTCGCGCGCGTGCGCTCCATCACCGCCGCCGCGGAGCAGGAGGGCGTCGCCTTCCAGCTCAACGCCCGCACCGACGCGATCGCGCGCCGCGGCGAGCGCGGGATCGACGAGTCCATCGAGGACGCGATCGCCCGCGGCAAGGCCTTCCTCGACGAGGGGGCGGCGCTCGTGTTCGTGCCCGGTGCGATCCAGCGGGAGCACGTGGAGCGGATCGTGGCGGGCCTCGGACGCGGCAGGCTCTCGGTGATCGGCCTGCCGATCCCCGGGGTCCTCACCGCCGCCGAGTACCAGGAGCTGGGCGTCGCGCGCATCTCCTACGGCCCCCTGCCCCAGCGCGTCGCGCTGCGGGCGCTGCGCGACCTGGCGACGGACCTCTACGGGGACGGCGTGATCCCGGCTGACACGCCCGCGCTCAACTAGCGCGCATCGGCGATGTGGACGCGCACCCCGGTCTCGCGGATGCGCTCCAGCTCCTCGGCGTCGGCGGACGAGTCGGTGACGAGGTCGTTGATCGCGTCGGTGCTCGCGACCTGGGCGAGCGTCGCCTTGCCGATCTTGGATCCGTCCGCGACGACGATCACGCGCTCGGCCTGCGACACCATCGCGAGGTTGGTGCGCGCCTCGGTCTCGTCGTAGGTCGTCGCGCCGCCGGCCGCGCTCATCCCGTCGGTGCCGAGCAGCGCGGTGCCGATGTTGATGGCGCTGAAGCTGCGCTCGGCGAGCACCCCCACGAGCTCGAACGAGTGCGGCCGCACGACGCCGCCCGTCATGATGAGCTGCAGCGTCTGACGCGAGGCGACCTGCGTCGCGATCGTGAGCGAGTTCGTGACGACGGTGAAGTCGTGGCGCGTCGACAGCACGCGCGCGACCTCGGCGGTCGTGGTCCCGCCGCTCAGCGCGACGACGTGCCGGCCGGTCGGGATCAGCTGCGCCGCCTTGCGCGCGATGAGCCGCTTGGCCTCGCGGAACTGCGTGTCCTTCAGGCGGACCGGCAGCTCGATCTCGGTCTCGATGATGCGCGCGCCGCCGTGCGTGCGGCGCAGCAGGAGCTGCTCCTCGAGCTCGGCGAGGTCGCGGCGGATCGTGGCGGGCGACACCTGCAGCGAGTCGGAGAGCGCGGCGAGGGACAGGGATCCCGAGGCCGTGAGCATGTCGAGGATCGACAGCATGCGCTCCGAGCGCTTCATCGAGGTGGCGTAGGGACGCGGGTCCCGTTGCGGCGCCGTCGTCATGGAACCTCCCGGTCGAGCGGACGCGCTCAGTGTAAGTGATCGTTTTGCAGCAGAGCGCTCATTCTGTTGCAGAAAACGCGCAGCCGTCAGGAGGATGACGTCATGACCCGTGTCGTGTTCGTCGGTGCCGGAAGTGTCGTCTTCACCCGTCAGCTGGTGACCGACCTGGTCGGGTACCCCGATCTGGGAGCGCTGGAGCTCGTCCTCCACGACGTCGATCCGGCCCGGCTCGCGGTCGCCGAGGGCACCGCGCGCCAGGCGGCCGAGCGCGCCGGGTCGCCGCTCGTCGTCCGCACGGAGTCCGACCGCCGCCGCGCCCTCGAGGCCGCCGACTTCGTCGTCAACATGGTGCAGATCGGCGGCATCGACGGCACCCGCAAGGACCTCGAGATCCCGGCGCGCTACGGCCTGCAGCAGACGATCGGCGACACGACGGGCGTCGGCGGCGTCTTCCGCGCCCTGCGCACGTTCCCGTTCCTCAGCGGCCTCGCGGCCGACATGCTCGCCGTCTGCCCCGACGCGATGCTGCTCAACTACACGAACCCGATGGCCATGAACATCT
>Ga0247757_10002238_pt1 | contig 10318 bp, 10 predicted proteins | sample UWRJL126311R4_FD_180929 | JGI IMG/M metagenome (GOLD analysis project Ga0247757, IMG submission 180929) | Plant litter microbial communities from Arlington Agricultural Research Station in Wisconsin, United States - UWRJ-L126-311R-4 | ecosystem: Environmental > Terrestrial > Plant litter >...
GACTTGGTCGCCATTTGATGACTCAGTCAAATAGCGCATCCGTAGCACCAGCCTGCAAACATGCAGTGGTGCTAGTAGATTACGAATTACGTTTAGTGACCCCCAGATCCTACGAGGTTTTACTGACCAAGTCTTGTTGGTGTAGTGTAGGTTAGAAACTCAATCCATACGCATCATGCGGGCTCCATACAATCCCAGTTGAAAAAGCGCCTTGTCGATCATTTTTTGCCCCCACAAAGAACACGAAGCTGCATAAGCAAGAATCATCATGTCTATGGACCAGGCATATCCTTGGCTATCTTGGCCGCATCTTCCTCGAGGCTCAAAATCGCCGGAAAAGGCACTTGACGTGAAAATCTCTCCCGAAATGTAAAGCCTGAACTTTAACATACTCCTTTCTCGTAATCTACCGGAATACATCTATGTTCATAGATATTTCCAGAGTGACTATCAACTATATGCTACTTTGTAGATACATCGATAGAGTTGATATACTGGTGGAATATGCAAATTTGTTGGACCATTATGGGTATTATTTTTTGAGGAATGACTGCAATTTTGACTGATTGAAGTCTTTTTACGTGGGGCCTTAGCTCTACTGAACACCAGAGTGTGATCTGAAAGAGTAAGCACTAAGACAACGACAATGACACCGTAGTGAGAGACATATGTGCGTTTGTATGCATGATCCCGGACAAAGACGGCGTTGGGAGAAGATAGTCATCCTTCCCAAGCCTTGTGGCACGTAGAATGGATTCAGCTTTGACAAAACGAAATAGGATAAAAAGCCTTACATCCCCATCTCTGCTTGATCACATCAGTCTTGCTTAAATCTTTTCATCCTTCATAGCAAACTCTTTCCAGGAACGAAGATGCATCACTCTTCACTCTTCACATACCTAGTTCTACCCTTTATTTGCCTTTCTCCTACGCTAGCGGCACCAGCCAGTTCCGACGCCGCCATTGCAGTACTGTCTGGTCCATTCCCAACCGACTATAACACCACCACCTCCCAGCATCCCATCACTGGAGAGGATGATGAAACCATCCACACCTTCTCCGACTGCTACGGCGGTGGTGATATCAATACCGGTGACATCGAAGCTCTCGCCAATGACCTACAAAACCGAGGCGGCGACATGTACGCGCCTGCACTCTCCTGGTTCTCTTGGACGCTAGGCAGTGCTAAGGCGTGCGTGTACAATAACTATGTGTTTGACAACACGCATGTGAGCAACTGGGAGACTGGATGGGGTGTGCGGTCGGTGAGGGAACAGTGCTGTTTCACACCGTATTGTGGAGGAGGTACGTATTTGCATTCCGTGTTACAATGCAGCGGTGTTAACTGAAGAACAGGATTGCAACAGGGCCATGGGGATTCGGGTCTTGCTGTAAATATCGTTACGAAATCTGCAGGCCAGAGCTGCTAAAGATCGATTAATACGGTAGCTCCGATACTGCTGTCTGCTCTCTATCTTAAGATGATTGGTGGTCAATTAGGCTGTGAATGAACAGTATGGTTAAGTTAGTTCAAGTACTATCGCTCAATTAATGCGTGTTTCTTGCTTTCGGCCTTTATTAAAGTTCCGCAAAACTCCACATTCTGTGCTTGTACTACACGATGAATGCTGTGCATGACTATTGGCAAGCAGCTGAATGATGGCTTCCTTCGATCTCGGTACTCAATCGAGGCTCATCGGTCTATTTAGCGTCGTGGAACCACCGGTTAGTAATCTCTAAGTTGTGGGAGGTACTTCATAGTATCAGCAATCGAGGCAGCAACCAAGGGGCTGCGACCCTTCCTTCCGGAAGCAAAGAGTCGGAAGGAAGACACTAGATACCACTGTGGGAGGCCCTAATGCCGTCATTCTATTCAACCCCCCTCTTCATAAGGGACCTTGAGGGGATGCTGTTGGATTTGACCTTTTCGTTTCCACAAGAGGACCCTCTCTTTTTTGTGCACTTTGGTCACAACTAAATGGGACAGCCTTGAAACTCTATAGCCCTAGTAAATAGGTTTTGGTGTGGTATTTTGAGTAGGTCAATTTTGGCCGATATGCTGGTGCCTAACCATGGATTTTCACACTGATATCAGTCATCTCCTAAGAGGTGAGCTTGTTAAATAGGTACTAGCACCAAATCTATAGTTGTGCTGCGTGTAAATTCAGGCGCTGTGCAATTTCAGCTTTTGGTAGGAGACAGCGTACTGGTACCCGCAGATGCGAACCAAAAGTGAACTACTGTGAGGTATCGATAAGTTTTAAGGTCGTTGAGAGAGTAGTATTCGAGAGAAAGCTCTATTTTCTTGGTTCGGAGATATACTGGTTCTTTATTTTAGACCGTTAACACCAACGTTAGATTTTGCGGCGCCTTATTGAAGGCCCGCATATTCTTCTCCAATACCTTTGGGGCCTGATTATACCGTCATAAGTGAAACTCTCATTTCCCTCCTTGATTAAACTGCATACTATACCCACCTGACTGCTCATCCTTGGTAAACTGAAAATTGTCCGTGCTTAACCCAAAAGGCTTCAGTATACCGTTGCCTAGCTGCTTCAACTTTCCCATCATATCCGAAATCTCTGTATTCTTGGCTTCGTCCAGCTTCGGTGGCAGTTCCCTCAATGCTGCCTGTACCGTTCGTTGATCCAGACTAGACAGCTGATGTGGTGGTTTGGATAAGGTTTGATAGTCCTCCAATGCACCTTGTAATGACGACCAACCTCCAACTTCTCTCCTACCTTTTGCACGCCGCAGAAGAGCTTTAGTGCGGAGCTTGTGTACATCATTTATCGATTTGCCCGTGCGTGTGAGCGCGGCTATGCGGACCTCCGTCGCATCATCGACTTCCTCCACTACACCCCCTAAATCCGCATTGTCTTTCGAGGCTGCCGGTGGTGCATCGATGTTGTTCAGCGCCTCTAAAGCCTGTGTGGCTGATTCAACGGCCTGTTTCCATTCTTCTAGCTTGAGGTGACAAGCTGCGATGTTCGATCGGAGAACCGCAATATCATATTCGAGATAGGTTGGACAGATGGCTAGAGCCTTCTCGTAGCCTTGAATCGCGGAATCGTAATCGCCTGTTGAGAAGCGCTTGTTGGCTGTGCTCTTTTCCGCATTGGCTTCTTCTAATAGGGACCGTTCTTCCTCTGGGCCGAAAATTTCGGGGACGTTAATATCAGCGGGATTCGTCTCGGTAGGCGGTTCAGTCGAAGCAGGCGACATTATGCAGTAAGGAGGGTGGAGATGAAGGTGGTGTTGATTTGGTGCCTGTTGTACTTTGTTGTTCTGTTTTTGTAGTGACGTCTACCGCTAGGCTGGAATTGAGGTTAGCCTCGGCCTGTTTGTGGGGTAAGTCGTTCACCGGCCCCAAATTTCCTACTTTGCTGTAGTTAGTACACTGACTCCAATTTCAACTCTCCTGAGGTCGTCTTAACCATTATACAGCTACCTAAGCAGGGATTCCGTCAATATGGGATCTACAAAGTATGTCCATTTCTTCTAGAATCCTGCCTATAAACAAACTGACTCAATCAGTACCCCGCCCCCACCTATACGTGCCGCACTCTTCGACATGGATGGCCTCCTTATCGACTCTGAAGATCTCTATACCGAAGTGACTAACACTCTTCTCAAGCGTTACGACCGGCCCTCCCTCCCTTGGTCCATAAAAGCACAACTCCAGGGCCGCCCCGGCCCCCAAGCCTATGAAATCTTCCGGAACTGGGCTCAGCTTCCCATACCTGTTGAGCAGTTTCAAAAAGAGCAGGCTGAGCTTCAAAGGCAACTGTTCCCACGAGCCCAGCCGCTGCCTGGAGTAGTAGACTTGCTACAGGGCCTGCAGGAGAGAGGTGTGCACATGGCACTCGCGACGAGTAGCCATAAAATCAACTACGAACTGAAGACAGACCACCTGCGGGGCATCTTCGATAAGTTTTTTGTAGAAGAGCACAAGGTGCTTGGTGATGATCCCAGGATACCCAAGGGTAGGGGAAAGCCTGCACCGGATATTTACCTGTTGGCCATGTCCGTGCTGAATAAGACATTGGAGGTAAAAGGCGAGGCACTGCTGGTACCGGAGGAATGCTTGGTGTTTGAAGATAGTGTTCCAGGTGTAGAATCGGGGAGGAGAGCTGGGATGCAGGTGGTTTGGGTCCCGCATCCCGGGTTGCTGAATGAGTACAAGGGGAAAGAGCCTGAGGTGCTTGCTGGGTTGACAGGAGAGCATAAAGAAGACGAAGAAGAACAGTTACAGCGGACAGAAGACGAAGTCAAACAAGGAAAGAAGAGAGTGGGCATGCCGGGAGAGATTGATGATGGCTGGGGAAAACTATACGATTCGTTGGTGGGATTCCCATATCAGTCATATGGAATCAAGGACTCGTCAACATAGACACAAGAATATCAGCCAGCGGCACATTTTCCGAAATTAGATTTGAACCGCATGACATATGATAGATATTTAGATACCAACCAGCCTTCAAGTGGCTTTGCATCGAACAGAAATGTAGTGCACGAATGCACGTCAAGGCACGTAAACCCTTGTCTCCGACCACCGATGATATTAGTGCCTGCAAGGAATAACAGGACGATTAAGCCTTATGCATATCTCAACTCTTCAAAGCTTCTAGTCGCCCTCTCATCTGTGCCAGCATCTCCTCTTGGTTCTCTTCCTCCTCCTCCTCTTCTTCTTCGACTGGAGCCGCGGGCAGAGCCTCTTCTTTCGCTTTGGCAGCCGGTAGCCTATCCTTTAGTATCTCCGAGAGCACCTTGTCCACTTCGCCCTCGGCTTCCTCATCTTCACCTTCTAGTAATTCGTTGTCGGGTAGGGTATCTCCAACCATCTCCTCGATAATGCCAGCCTTCATAAGCTCAGATGAGAGCTCGCGCATCGTTCCCGTCAGTTCCGGTAGCCGCACTAAGGAATTTACGTCCTTCATAATGCCTGTGGATGCGCGTATGCTCCCCTCAATCTTGCGCACCGAGAAGGCTTCGTTGACCTGCATCTGCACGCTCTGCAGCTGCGCCTTGCTGGTCTGTAGTCTTCCGCTCTGTTTCCGTACACGGATCAGTTCCCGCGCAAAAATGCGCACGTCTTGGTTGGCTTGCTGGGCCAGGGAAGGATTGCGTTGGGCGCGCTTGGAGGACTGGAGGATGAAGTTCTTTGTCTTCTGCTCGGTCTGCTTGAGCTGCATGATATCACGGTCTAGCTTGCGCACATTTTGCCGGACAAGAGCATTGCACTTTCGTTTCTGTACGCCTGTTAGATGATAGCTGCGAGGTGGCATGCACGTGCGATGGCTGACCTGCTCCTCCGGCGTCGGCTTCCATAAGAGACCACGGATGGTCTCCATGGCCGTTACGCCTAGGCCGAGGTATAGCTGTGAGCTTCTGGTGTAGGCGGGTGTAAAGGTCGACTTTCCGATGTAGTGAGTGGGAAGCGTTGGTCGGGTAGGTGATTGGCGATCGCAGCCTGCAGCGATACTTTGGGGCTCTGGAGTTAGCTGGCTGACTGAAAATTACACAAGACGCTGGTGTAGCCTGCAGTATTATCCTGATGCTAGGGCTGGGTCGCGACGGCCTTCTCAACGTCGGTCATGTTACCTTGGAAGCGCCCTCGTCCCAGCGTCCCGCTCGTCGCTGTGTGCTCGGGCCACCCCAGTGACGTTCGCGGGGCAGCCTCAAACCACCAGCCACCAGCGACCACGCAGAATACTGGTTCTCTCACCGCTCTCGACTGTTCATCATCTGCCAATTGAATGAAATTTGTCGGACTTCACTTGTTTTGCTCCACCGCTGCACGTGTTAATATCACCCTTTGGTTCAAACTGGCTGCGGGGCTGAGTTTCCACATAGCTTCCATTGCTTTCCACCAGCCTCGCCACGCTTAGGCCCCTGCACCTGAAGCATTTCTTTCCTCCTCACTCGACCTCGACTACCGCAACACTTTTGAACCCTCTATACCCCACCTTACTCTACGTTACTCACGTTTAAGGACTCTCATCAGCCTTTTACTCTACTGCCTCTACTACTTTCAGCATGTCTACTGCCACTCCAGAAGGTAAGCTGAAGCTTCTATCAGCACCACCCAGCTCCGTTTTTGGATGCAAAACGGGCCTCACTGCCTAGATGTGTATGCGGAGCCTGTAATTCAGATGCCGCTATTGGACAAGCCCCCCTGCCTGCCTGCCATGAACCATTATCTACCTGTTTACCCCAATAAACCACGACAGATGCGCTGAACTTTGCTGACATACACTGTTCCAGTTACATGGGCGCAGCGCTCATCCAGCACCGAGCCCGAGAAGAACAAAGTCTACCTCACCATCGTCGCCGCTGATGTCCCAGAATCAGACAAGCAGCTTGACCTTCAGCCGACTAAGCTCACCTTTAAGGGTACATCAACATCGAAGAAGGTTACGTACGCAGTGGAACTCGAGTTCTTCGCCGAGATCGACCCCAAGGAGACCGGGATTCACCACACCGGCCGGGGCATTGATCTAGTATTGCGCAAGAAGGATCTCAAGGAGGAATACTGGCCTAGACTTCTCAAGGACAACAAAAAGGTCCACTTCTTGAAGACTGATTTCGATAAGGTAGGTTTTGAATCCAGATAACGAACCAAAACGAGGTTGAAGGAGGATGTGGAATACATGCTGATTTTCTGTAGTGGGTTGATGAGGACGAGCAGGATGAGGCTCCCGATGATGAAGATTACATGTCGAAGATGAACCCGATGGGTGGAGAGGGTGGCTTTGGCGGCATCGACTTCAGCAAGCTTGGAGCTGCTCAAGGCGCTGGTGGTCTTCCTGATATGGGCGCCATGGAGGGCGAGGACAGCAGTGACGATGGAGATGACGACGATATGCCCGATCTCGAGAGCGACGACAAAGCTACAGCAGCCGCGGGCAAGAAGGTTGAAGAGGTTGCGTAGAATCATGACGACTTGCTATGAGGAGTTGGCGGGAAAAATTGGGATGACAAGGGATTACCCATGATACGACAAACTACTTGGCCGGATTCACTTCCAGGCACACATGGATCTTGGATTTTGACCTTCGCGGTATCTCTGAGTCCATGCTTGCTATTGCTGATGGGCAAGCGGTGGAGGTGACGGGCAACGGTACATGACTATAAATACAGTTCATATCTCCAACTAGTCCCCTGGCACTTGTGATGATGATTACTATACCATCTGTTCCTAAGACAGGATGTCCTCAGCCCTTTACCTATTTTGGACCCAGCGTCTATATGAAATACAGGATCGAAGCAAACAGCGATGCTAGGCGCTGGGAAAGAGTATGAAGAGGCTCGAAGATGAAAAGAGATGAACCAGATGTAACAACAGAGGAATGCGCCACCGACAATGGTGCCAAGGTCCTTGGAAGGAGTGAATAGAGCGGCTACATGCGGAGCGTGAGGCGCCCGTCCCAAATGCAACCTCCCGCTAGTGGCCGCCTCTGCGTTGCTGATGCAATTCGGCAGGCCACTGCGATTTGCGCTCCCCCACCCTCACCGCCCCGGCAGAATTCGAAAGCGACGTGAACCACCATCGCACGCAGCAATACGCTCGCTATGGGGAGACGCCCAAACCAGCTGATACTGGAGTTCTTCGAGCGCGGGCCAAAACTCGAGGATGCGAGCAACCGCTACCAGCACACGTGCAGGTCGTGCGGCGAAAAGGTCGGTGTGCCCCACCGCATTTTCAGAGGAGCACATATGCGAGGGATGCAGGCTAACGAGACGTGCAGTTCCCCAAAGGCCGTATAGATAGCCTCACGAACCACTTGGTCAAAAAATGCCCGGCGCTCCCTCTCCGCGACCGGCAGCGCGCTCTGCTGCAAGTCCACGACCTGCACGACCTCCCTGATCTGGCGCACCCGGCGTCAGCGCCCATGCAGAGCGCCCAGACGATGAGCCTGCCCTTTACGCCCTCAAAACAAGGCCTGTCGGCACTAGAGACGCTTGCTGAGGTATCGCGACAGCACCTCGACCTGTCCGGAAAGCGCGTCTCGGCGAAGCAGTCCAAGACTCCACCTGTTCAACAGCAGCAGCAGCAACAACAACAGCAGCAGAGCACACACAACGGGAACAGCCAAGGGGCGTTGTTCGACGAGTTTCTCACCCACGACGACAGGCCAGACAGCGATATGAGTGCCATGTCACAGGCGCTGGACATGTCGCATGCGCCTGCCTTGCCGTCCATCTACCAGTTCAACGGCCCGCTGCACCACTCGCCCACGGGCTCACCGCACATAGGCAGCATGCCTCTAACCAGCTCTGCGTCGATGGCCCAGATGGTACCTTCGTTGGTCATGGCCGCCTCGCAAGCAAATGAGCTGATGCCATTGGCCAACGGTGGCCTCACCATGGAGCCAGAGCTCAATTTGACACATCCGGGCATATCTGATAGATTCTTCCAAGCCCAAGCACGTCAGTGGCCTAGTTCGATAGATCCTTTGCTCCCTGACCATACGAATAAGCCACCCATTGCTCCTAAAGAGAATACCGTCGAAGCCACCCCCCCGCGCCCAATTGCCATGAATCCAAGCGGTACACAGGCCCACTTCACGACTGACTTCAGCGTAAATCAAAAACCAGCCAAGCCTAAAGTACGCGGACGCTTCTCAGATACGAGACGGAAGGAGGTTCAAGAGGTTCGGAAACGGGGTGCCTGTATTCGATGTCGTATGCTCAAGAAGCCCTGCTCTGGAGATAACCCTTGCAACACGTGCCAGAACGTCGAAAGTGCTCGGCTGTGGAAGCAACCTTGTATCCGTACACGGATAGCGGAAGAGTTCAATCTCTATTCCGCAGGTCTTCATGGGGTGTTGGCATTCCACGCCATCAGTCAGGCCAAGAACCAGGTGCACCTTGAACAAATACCAGGCCGTATAGAGGCGACGCACTTCCCAGACTCGGGCATAGTCGCTACATTTACTCCACTGACATACCAGATCACTGCACATACCGACATTGACCCTGCTATCATGGCAGTCATCTCTCCGTCTCAATTAGAAATAATTGATAACGAGGATGATATCAGTGGGAAACTTGACTTATATGTCAAAAAAATCAGCCAGTCTTTCTTCGAGTCTGAGGATTCATCGTTTATGAAAACTACTTTAAACGTTGCAAGCAGGATCGGTTCGCCGAATCAAGACGGACTCTTACACAAAGCGCTTGAGCTATGGAATCTCACCCGAATTCTGACCTCACCAGCTGCGGAATGGCATCTCTTTTCCAACCCCTCACTGGCACCAACAATGACTCCCCCCACCATAACCCCTTCCGACCTTGAGACTATCAACCGAACACCCATCACGTCTGTTAACAATTCATCTTCTTATGAGCTAATTAAGATGCAACTTATGGGTGCCACGGAGAAGCGCGCGGCATGTCTTGCTCGCATCGTCATGAACGATCTTGAGCGCCGTCTTCTCCAACGGCAACAAGCCAACCCTTTCGAAACTTTCCTCGTCGCCGTCGTCTTACTGGCCTGCGTAGAGCGCATGTGCTGGCTTTTCCGCTCATGGGAAGACCAAAATACACTCTCTACTGCCCAACCACAAATAGAGGCACCGAAACCCGACACACCAACTACCGATGATACTCTCGCGCAGGCCCTACAGTCCGTCACCCCAGATACCGTCCAGCAATCCTCACGTAACCCCAAATGGCCATTTGACAAGCATCCCGCGTACTACTCGCAACAAGGCGAGCGCTTCAGCGACATCCTCTTCATGCTCCTGAAGATGCGAGGTGTGCCACCCAAACCTAAAGCTCGCTACACAGATGGTGTGCTCGTCATCTACAGCGGCGAAGGCGATGAGAAGGCGCGCGAGTGGTACGAAGGCATTGGCGTGACGAGCGAGCTTCTGACGGAGCGGCGAGAGGCAAGGTTCGTCGGCGAGGATCCAAAGGAATGGGAGCTCAAGTACGTGGGGAAGATCATCTCGGGGCTTTAGAAGGAGGGTAGCACGCTTGAGCGCCTGGTGTTACAGAGCAAAAATGGTCTTTACAGGCGTCGATTGTGCGGCTAAAATTTCGGGTTCTCTTGTTGCTGGCATACACGGGCGCGCAGGTACTGGCTACACAGTATGGTTTCTTGATGCGATCAGCAAATGATACCCGATGGGTGAGAATAGAGAATCTCCCCGCTTCTTATAGACAAGTATTGTTGGCTTTACAGCCGTCACATGCCAAATCATAGGCTCAGGTTCTGGCACTAGGAAATGGAAACATTCAAACATGCACAATAAATTTCAGTGTAGTCAGCGACGCGGTCGCACGAATGTGAACAGTGAAGGGAAAAAAA
>Ga0247757_10002239_pt1 | contig 10315 bp, 10 predicted proteins | sample UWRJL126311R4_FD_180929 | JGI IMG/M metagenome (GOLD analysis project Ga0247757, IMG submission 180929) | Plant litter microbial communities from Arlington Agricultural Research Station in Wisconsin, United States - UWRJ-L126-311R-4 | ecosystem: Environmental > Terrestrial > Plant litter >...
CTGTGCGTAGAAGTTGCACGCTCTTTCTGGAATAAAATACTGACATATATATATGTTTTATATAGCTGCCAAGGTATTATTCTCTTCTCTTCTTATGAAGACTTTACGCTGCTATGAAGACTCCACGCCGCCGCCTCTCCTATAAGGAGCGCATCCAAATCCATACTCTAGCTGAGCTAGGGTGGACGCAGATAGCTATATCGCAACGCCTTGGAATTCAACAAAGGACTATTTCAAACTGCCTACGAGCTCCTTGTACTCCTATAAAGCTAAAAGGTAGGAAACCTATACTTAATATACTACTCCAGCGCCTTCTTGTTTAGTATGCTATAGAGAACGCTGAGCAATGTAGAAAGACTAGAGAGGTAATTACTTAGGAGCTTGGTATTAATATCTGCTATTGGTCGCTTATTAAGGCCTTTGAGAAGGAGCTCTATCACCGTAGGAAGGCGACGCTTAAGCCCTTCCTCTTAGAGGCTTATAAGACTAAGAGGCTGCAGTGGGCATGGACTTACTACTAGTATATAGATAAGATGTGGGATAGGTGTGGCTGGAGTGATGAGATATCTATACGTACAGGCGCAGGAGAGATATATATTACGCGTAGAGTAGAGGAGACACTCTACTCTAACTATATGGTACCTAAGTTTAAAGACTTTAGCAGCTGTTAGGTATAGAGTATTGTCTCAAGCTCAGCTAAAGGCCCTCTTATCTTCTTTAAGAAGTTATAGTATACTAATAAGAAGAAGACTGTAGACTTATAAGTCTATATTTAGTATATTCTACCTTATATTTCTGCTTTTCAGCAAGAATATGAGCTTAGAACTAGTAAGGAGTTTATCTATATAGAAGATAACTCTTCTATTCACACCTTAAAAGCAACTACAGCTGCTTTTAAGGCTTAGAATACTATAAGAGCCTGGTGGCCAGCTAATTCACTAGACCTAAATCCTATTAAAAACGTCTGGTAGATGCTTAAATATAGAGTATAGAGGCGCATTCCAAAAACTGACGCGGATGTGAGGCTCTATCTACAAGAAGAGTGGTAGAAAATTAGAGTTGACGACTACAAGAAATATATTAGATCTATAAAAGAATGTTGCTGGGCAGTAATACAGGCCGGAGGTAGACATACCAAGTGGTGATGACTCAGAAATGAGTTTTTGTATATAATCTGTATAGAAAATAACATACCTTTGCCACTACTGCAGAGTTTCTCCGGCGCTAGAATTCTGTTTAGAGTGGGTGAGGGGGTGTACAACACATACAGGCAGCACTGCAATCTTTAGCCCCCTCAAGGAGTCTAGAGTCAGCACATGACGTGCAGCGCTTTCATCGATTGGACAACGTCTCGTGTTCCAAATGCTAGTGGGTGGGAAGCATCGTGAATTCCTAATAGCTAAAACGCCTGGTCCAGGAGTCACGTGCCTTTGCTCGGTATTTTTATCACCTAAAATAACGTCTCCAACACTTGGGCCTCGGCACTGCAATCTTTAGCCCCCTCGAGGAGTCCAGTAAGCATCGTAGATTCCCAACTGGGCCTAGCCGCTGCTGCCCCAAGCCCCCTAATGCCTACAGTATGATCGACGTCTGTGACAAGCTCAAGTGTCTCAGACCTCTCAAACCAACGCCCAACACCGCGCCGCCATAACTGACCTTAGAACTCTAATATCGATGATCGTGACTTTGTTCATGGTGAAAGACGCGTAAGAAGCAAGACGAGCCTATTGCCTCTATCTGAACGCAGTCATATAACATAATGAGCGATGCGCGATGCACGTACCTAGGCAGAGTCAACTACTACAAGTACTCCTGTGATCAGTCGAGGCAGCGACCCTCTGCGATGATACAACCTCAGGCCACTTAGCGCGCATTAGAAACGCTCCCTCCAACCACCGAGGGAAATGCTCCGTCCTGAGAGCGCCTCTCGAAACGGCTTCCCTATAAGACAATCCCTCTTTCTCACTGTGATCTGCCCAACCCGACAATCGTTCCCTTTCACGTTCTCTTCGTACCCGCTCATCTGGTAGCGTTTTTCTTTAATCCGACACTCGGTCCATTCATTCACCGCTCGTGCCGCTCTTCTTCCGTTCATATCAGCGAATCGACTGCCCAAGGAACAAACACACTTCCAAAAATGCACGCCTCTCCCATCCTCACCCTCGCAGCCCTAGCCCTCTCCACCACCGCCTCCCCCCTCTCCCGCCGCCAAAATGCCTGCTTCGTCGTCGGCAACACGCCCCTCCCGCAAGAAGTCAGCGACGCCGTGACGGCCATCGCCCCCTCCATCACGTGTGGCAACACGAAAACCATCGGCAACGTCCCCGACGTCTCCTCCAACGGCGTCTCCTTCTCCTCGATCGACTTCTCCAAATCCGGTTCCTCGCCGCTGCAATTCGCGCTCGACGAGTTCGCCACCGCGACGCCGCTCGCGTCGACGGACTTGGCTGCTTTCACCACGAAGCTGGACTTGTACACGGCGACCGAGGCAGGGATACGCAGCACGGGGGGTGATTTGGCGATCAAGGAGCCCAAGTTTTTCTTGGCCTTCCAAGTAGCGAGAATCAAGACGGCGCAGGGGGTGCCGGTGGATGGGCCCGGGGCGACGGTGGAGCATTTGCTGGGGAAGGTGCAGAAGAATGCGGGGAGTAAGGATAAGGGGTTGTTGGGGCAAGTGGAGGCGCTGGCGACACAGCTGACGTAGATGTGGTGCAGGGAGTGGTCTCGAGGATGTCGTGGGACGAATGTTGCGGTTGTGAGTGAGGAGTATTGTTTCGGATGGGGAAGCAAGATGGAATGAGATACCCAATCCCCTTTGCCGTATCTAATATTTTTTTACTCGCATAAAGGTATACTAAAATTTAGTCCTTTTTACATTGTTTGGACGATACCTTGTGAATGTTCTGGTGTTGAAGCATTGAATCTGTGTCCTGTAAGCCAAGCTCAGCACTAAGACCATATGACGGATCAGCATTCCACTACTGGGCATTGGTTTATTCTCTGAGACTGTTCGCATGGAGCTACAGGGGCGACCAATGACTTGTAAAGCAGCCAGAGGAATGGTCTGTTGCTTACGAAGGCGAATGATGACTACAGAGGGGTCATGGCAAGTTCATCATAGTCTGGATGGGAGAGATCTGGAATGTATATCACGCTACGCCGAACAAAGCAGGTGTATGTGATGGCAACCAATACACGACAGCCACAAGGATAGATCTGAACACGAACAGAAGTCTAAAGCCTGGAGCGACAAATTCTGCTGGCTCTTCATGGTAGTAGGCAACGAGGCAAGGAGATTACAGGCTGTGATAGGTAGAGCAGGGGGTTTGAGGAACTCGGTTGCGTGCTGCTGAGTGCGTAAGCCGTGGCTTAAGAGCAGTTCAGCGGCTTGAGGACAGTCCGTCTGGAGATCTCGCGCACGGAGCAGGGCATCAACGCGAGCACGTTCTTGGAGAGTTCGAGCATGGCGAACGAGATTCGTATCTGCCTTGGCAGAATGCACGGGTGGACGATGGCTTGGATGGCTTGGATGCGGGGTTTGAGGCGTGCACAAGGCTGCGAGTAAGAAAGAGGCGAACTGTCCTGGTGAGCCGAGGCGGTGCATGTCTTTTTTTAAAAAGGCATGTTCCTGGGCGGATGGTGGTAGCATCACGTCAGAAGCTTGGCCGGACCAGGCTGAAACAATTCCGTCGAGCGGGCCGCGTGTGTTGGTGGACTCGAGGCGAAGCGAGACGTCGCAGAAGTGAGGACGAACGGGCTGGAGAGGTGTCGAGGCATAGGAAAGACGGACCGACAGCAGCGATCGAGGCAGGCCGAGGCTGGGCGACGCGCGGACGGGCTGGTGCAACACGTGTGGGCAGGTGGTGCGGCTGGTGTTTGGAAACATGCACGTCGCGGGCTGTCCAGTCAAAGCCGGCTGCATTTCGCTTGCGGGCGGGCTACGCCTCTTTGGTGGACTCTGGTGGACTCTGGTGGCCTTTGTCCGGGTGCCAGGTCTTGGACGCCGCAGCCGCGAGCGAGCGACACGGCAGCTGCAGACTGGGACTGGCGTTTTGCAGCAGACACCTCCACAGCAACCACAACAACAACAGCGATACCAGCCAACAGCCCGCCAGCCCGCCAGCCAACCTCTGCAGCCTGCAGCCTGTCCAGACCCACGCTCCAGCTCCACGCTCCACGCTCCACGCTCCAAGCTCCAAGCTCCAAGCTCCAGCTCCTGCACGCTCGCTGCAGATTCTTGCCGACACCCTCAGCGCGGCCTGCGCCATCGCCCGCGCTCGGCCCACCGCCCCAACCTCTTTCCGTCCTAACCCCCTGGGCGTTGCTTGCTTGCCTCCCCTTCTCTGTCGCGACTTCGCTCACCCTTCCCGAAACAACCTCTTTACCTCCAAGTGTCGCCCCTTGTGCGGCTCGTCAAAGCCTCACCACGGCGCGAGGTCAGCGGTACGACGTCGCTCGTCGAGCCTCCGGAGCCCTACATGACCCTCCTTCTATGGCCCGGCCTGCGAGAAGACGGACGACTCTGACTTCCACTGACGACAACCATCGTTCTCCCTTCGCGCTATCCGCCCCACAATTGAATCAAGTACCCGAAAAACAAGGCGGATACAAGAAGCCTACGCCGTCGCTCGCCGCCCGCCTCAACCTCCGCATGCCAATGTTTCCCGAGCTCTCCAGCTGGCAATCGCACTGGCTCAGTCGTCTGCGGTCTGCCCTGCGCCTGCTAGTCCTTGTCCTGAGCGGCGCCGTCATCGTCTTCCTCGTCCACACCCTCGAGATCTTCCGCGGGAACAGATACCTTGACCTCCGCAAGGGCGAGCTGCCTATGACATGGCCCGCACGAACAAACCTCGCTCCTACCTTAATATTGTTCACCGTCGCCGTCCTTAACTTCCTCGCCTCAGCTGCTGTCGTTGCCATGTCGCTGAAGCGTTCATTTCGTAGACCAATTCGCACCCGTGGTGTCTATCGCATCCTCGGTGGTAGTCTTGGCGTCGTGCTCTGGATTGCTGCCCTCGCTGCATTCTCGCTGCTCGACCGGTCCAGCAAAGCAAGCTTAGGCAGGTACTCCTGCGGGAATAAACACGTGCTAAGCAACGGACGATACCAATATGCTGCTGTCTGTGAGGAGCAGGTGAGTCAGATTTGATTACACCGACAGAGTCATATTCTAATAGCCCTCAAGGGAGTTGCATTCTACATCGCCATCGGTGCCGCGGCCGCAGAGCTCACCACCCTCCTCACTTACACCCTTTCAACCCCCATCTCAGTCGACCAGCATCCTCCAGGTCCAAAGGACGACCACGAAAAGAAGCGCTCCATGAGCATCAGTTCCACCAAACGCTACCCATAATGCTCTCCCCTCCGAACCGCCTCTCTTCCGCTTCTCTGTACAGCTACTTGTTTCTACGTCACTGCATGATACCCCGGGGTTTGCAACATTTTGGTCTTTTACGTGCGGCTAAAAAGAACACATTTTGGCGTTTTTATCTGCTGTATGACGATTTTTCCGTTATCCCGCTGTTCTCTCCGCATGCATCTTTGCATTTACTTGGAGTTTGCATAGTTGTTGTTTATCCTCTTTTTGTTTGTTATAACGGCTTGACGATACCTTTTAGAGAAAGAGGGGGAATCTATTCTGGGCCACGCACATCCTCTCTATGAAGGAGCTTTTATTAGAGAAGGCCCTAGATTGGATTTTGTTTGCCCTTCGCCTCCCCCTCCCAATGGTCCCCATGTTTCATGGCTTGGATTTACAGACCTGGCAGATTATCGTTGTTGGCAAAGCTCGCTCGCATATCGTCATCATCATATCATGCGATGCCCGGAAAGTTTATTCAAATATTTTCCCTGTCTGTCCCTGTCTCTTTTCCTTTTTTTACAAACCATACTTAACACCTTTGTAATTCGCTGCAAGCACCTAAATACGCTTCTGCCAATAATAAAAAGAGATGTAAAAAAATACCACTACTTGCGTTTCAGGTCATGCGTGATCTACCGGTTTTCTCCATTCGGATGTGTTGAGGTTGGGATCGCGCTGGGAGGAGCAAGTGTGCCTGCATGTAGGCATCCGCACCGTTCCGGTGCCTCAGGCTCCGACCAAGGAAGGAACCCTGACTATACAAAATGCCATGGTTTTTTCGTGATGTTTGCCTCACCGACTGGGTCGCGCGCGGTTGTGGAGCAATGTGCGTCATGCAAAACTAGAATTTTTCTGCTTCTCTCTGATTTTTTTTGCTTGACGGTTTTTTTTTCTTGTGTCGCTACTCTGGCTTGAACTTGCGATCGTGATTCTTTTTTTTTTTCTTTGTGGGGCCGTCTCATCTCGTCTCTCGTCACTCACATTGCATATGGAATGAGCTTGTGAGAATTGCATATTTCTGTATATACAATATGTATGCATGCAAGTGAGACGGCATTGAGTACTTGGGTTTTTGCTGATGGGTCTCGCCACAACAGTACGTTGGGTGGGGGCCTGCGCTTTTAGCCTATGGGTTTTGGGCGGCTAGATGGGAAAGCGGATGATGAAATGTTTGTCCATGAGAGATACTGTCGAATCACGAAATTCGACATGGTGAGAAAGATGCCTATGTCGACTTGCGCTGGGAATGCGTGGGTGTCATTTCAGTGTTTGGGAAGCATGCGAGGATGAGTTGGTCAGTGTGAGGGGGGGAGGGGGGTTGTGAAGTGGATTGGTTGGGATGGAATTTTTTATTGATAGTCTCTTTTGGGGAACATATCAATATTACATCGACTATGGATTCGGAGGGTTGCATCGAGACGCCGCGGAACAGGATGCGATGCTTGCAAATCCGCGTCGCAAAACGCGATCAACTTGTCATCGGAATCGTCCAAGAGTCCGCCTGCATTCACTTGGCCCGCCTTGACACACTGGTACTGCCGCAAACAAGGAATTCGCAGGCTGGGCAGTCCTCTTCATAATACCTGTTTCTTCGCGCTGACCGGGCTAGCGCGTGTATGGCTGGTACGCACCACTACACGTCGGCCAAGCGCGTCGGATCGCACGGGTGTGTGGGTGGGTCGTAGGTGTGCTCGATTGGGCAGGTGGTGGTGGGCGAGGTGGGGGAGGTTGTAATTATTGAAGTGGAATGTATGTGAGCGCAGGTGATTGCAAGACAAGGTGCCAGTCAGTTTTCGCCGAGCGGTAGCGCTTTGATGGGCACACGATGGGTGGGTATTGGGAAGTGGGGGTGTAAGAAGAAAACCGAGTGTGGGTAGGTGTATGAGTCATTCAGGGTACATTGAGACGGGCTAGAGTTTGCTGCTGTTGAAATGTAGAGATGCGGAATGAATGATGGGCTTGGATTTACTGGTGTCTAGTAGTGAGCGTCGCGAACATTGTCTGGTAACCTCGAGAGTAATTTCCCGAAGAACACATCATAAGTAGCACTTAGTCAGCTTAGGTGTGATCGTCCCACATGAAGCGATGCGTTTACACCTGAGACGTGAGGTCTTAATTCTCGAGGATTGTCCTATGTTACGAGTACCGGCCCCAAGCTACAGATAGATTAGGAAAACTCCTAAAAGATACCTAGCCATATAGCGTGGTTCGAACGAAGTCCGACCCCGATCAGTCTCAACAATGATTGGTCTTTGACTACGCACCGCCTCATTACAGCTTAATTTTAGCCACACAGCCCGTACGTCTACTAAAGTACGGCATAGTGTACCGATTTCTACAATGCCAGGTCGCCGATGTGTGTGTAAGAGAAAAGGCGGTACGCCGCGAACAGCCTACTAGACGCTGCGAACGTATTGACCACATGGAGAATTCCCGCACGACGCTTTAAGGCCACTTGCGAACTGTAACATATGGCTTGCACTAGGTCGCTTGCAGCAGCTCATTGGTTCGACCAGGTGGTGCGGACAGAAGCGAGACGTCATGTCCGAAAAGTCACCTTGTAGCTGAAGGGCGTGCGTTAATGCTTGTGGTATGGGACGCCTAGCTCCTTTCCTTATAGCTTCAGCGAATTCTCAGATGGGAAAGTTATTCCAATGTATTTTCTCGCTATCAGCGACTAAGGGACTGCAACTTTAAGGATCGAATTGCTGCCAATTACCAAGGGGATCAGAGGATGAGCGATGGCTGGATACCACCTCTCAAACAGCGATGCCACACATCTTCCTTCGTCACAGAATTATATCACACGCCCTGCTCAAGCATCGGTAACACCGTCACGAATTACAGCAGACGAATCTGCAGCACCAGAGCTGGATCGTGCGTTCGAAGGGTTGCAGGTCGATCCCAACGGCCCATACCCTTATCCTACAATATATGGAGCCGACTCAAAAGCAAAATATTGGGTTCCTCCCAGAGCAGACGCAGAAAAACAATACTGGAACGGGGAGGAGGGTTTGATTCTTCAGGAAGAAGCAAGCCAGAGAAGAAGTCCCAGAATCTGGTGTTTACCGAAGAGAACATTCACTGTTGTTTCGGTCGTAGTACTTGTGATGATCTGCATCGCTATTGGCGGAGGCGTGGGTGGATATTATGCAAACAAGCGGTCTACGTACGTTGCACAGATTCTCTTCTGTTTGAAACCGAAGGAAGGGATGCATTTTCGTAGACTGCTAATTTCAAGCACAGGTCAGCACCCATTCCAGACTCAGATGCATGGGACAGCTCAGACAGCCGAAGTGTTCCAGTGACGAGTGGCACAACGGGCATGGCCAGCCTTCCCTGTCACACCGCCACTGTCTCACCGAGCACTGCTCCGCAGGCAACCCCCCGCAACATCCCCAATCCTTACGACTCTCCTAGCGGAGACCATGCGCAGTACGAGATAACCTGTCGGCGCGGTGCGCCGGATGTGGACCATAATCAGATATCAATCGACACCATCCGCCGCTTCATCACCTACAACTTCACAGAATGTATTGCCCATTGCTCCGATTTCAAGAATTGCGGCGGTGTCGTGTACAATGCAAACTTAACCGGATCGCTAGCAGATGGGGAGCCTGGGGGTAATTGTTTGCTAAAGAATGCGAGATTTGAGCCCACGTCTATACGCAAGCATTACGTAGCTAGCGCTATAAAGAAAATTTGAGATCTGGTTATATGAAACCAATTTGCTCCAGCACTAGTTCCCTCCGAGGACCGAGTAATAAGGATGGTATTTAGACATTAGACCAAAATACCAAAGGTTCATCACCTCTTTAAAATCAGAACCAGCTTTAGAGTCACAGTCACATAACCCTCTAGAACAGCTAAGAGCCCATCTCTCACAACCCAACCTACCAAGTTCCACAACGGAAACTTTCGAGATATCTATTCCAGGCCTTATCGTACTTTCCGTCAGACTTGATTTCAACATAACCTCCGGTGCAGCCTTCTTTTCTGATACAAAAATGATCAGCCGAAGACCGTACACCTGGAAGGCAATGAAAATACTCACTCATATACGGTACATGTACAGTGTGTATTCACCTCTAGACGCAGTATCTCTTCCTGATGCCCGGGTATATCTAGGTTGTAGCAGACTTGGTCGCCGAACCATTCATAATACCACGTTTGACTGACAGTGAGGTGGCCGCATGGCGGCGCATCGTTTGGAAATCCAGATTCAAATCGATCGATTGGTATGACGCTTGCGACGATGAGAGGGAGGTTAGGGAGGATGGAGGAAATATGCATCATGTCTTTCAATAAACTCAATGTGGGCCCTTTCAGAGAAATTCCGTCGAGCAGAGGCGTGTCTGGGGGTAAATGAAGCTGCTTACTGGGGCTCATGACTCGAGGTAGCCATGTGGTATTTTATACGGTGAAATAGTGCACTAGGCTATGTGATAGATTCAGCACATGACTAGTGTGCGTGCATGCACACTGGGTAAGGACTTGCTAGCGCACTAGTGGAAGTAATATCTTGCAGTTACTACTCTATCGCATCGAGTTGTAACTATGCTAGGTCGTCATAGCCCCAGGAATTCTTTTCCTTGATTGGAACGAGTTTGGTTTGTCTAACCATTTTGAATTTCGCTAGAAAGACCCCTCACGAAACTTACAGGCACGGGTCCTATAAAGCTGGACAAAAACCATCTCGAAAATTAAGATGGGACCACACGTATAATAGATAGAAAGCGCCCAATCGATGGATATAGTATCTCTAGTAGTCGTTTCATGATCAGGCATCTCGCGATATTTCACCATCGTATAGCATATGAGTCCTTTCTAGTCATTAAGAAATGTAGCCTATCGCCAATTTTTTATTATTAGGAAAGCAGATTCTGTGCGTGTTGTTGAATTATCCAATGACGGTTGCTCTCGGCTCCGTCAGCATGTCAGCAACCTGTAAAT
>Ga0247757_10002240_pt1 | contig 10314 bp, 10 predicted proteins | sample UWRJL126311R4_FD_180929 | JGI IMG/M metagenome (GOLD analysis project Ga0247757, IMG submission 180929) | Plant litter microbial communities from Arlington Agricultural Research Station in Wisconsin, United States - UWRJ-L126-311R-4 | ecosystem: Environmental > Terrestrial > Plant litter >...
CCTCCCTCCGACCCGGCACCGACCGCGGGCTGCCCTGCACCCGTCGTTCATCGGTCCGCGGACCTTTCCGCATGGGACACGGCAGCATCTTCCGACAGCAGCGCCTCTGTTGTCGCCGGCGCCGCGTTGGAGGTGGTCGTACAGGATGACCCCCCTGACTTGGCCGAAGGTCGATTCCCCCTTCAGCAGGACCTGTCGAGCACCTCATCAGCGAGCATGATCTGGTCGGGATCCGGTCCCGCCCCATCTGTCGTTCTCGGCATCGACTTTGACGCCGACGGAACCGCGGATGCTGACCTCAGCAGCATCGACGCGACCTTCAGCGCCTGGCAGCTCAGTGCGGGCGCGCCGAGTTCCTTGACCGCGACCGCCCCCGACGATCACGCCGACGGAACGTATATCGGATCGCTGACCGAGTGGTCCACGGCCTTTCCCACCGCTTCGATCACGAACGCAGGTTATCGGGCCGCAGCGTCGTCGAGCGGATCGATCAGCGATATCGCCGTCGGCTGCGCGCACCTCGAGTTCTTCTCGACGGGCCCCGCGGCTGAGGCGACGGTCACGGATGCCACGAGCGCTTTGGATGTGGGGACGCTGTCCTTACCGGCTCAGTCCCTGTCCAAGACTCGCCGACTCGCTGCGTCAAGGTCCATCGCGGTGGCCGCTGCAAGCGTTTCGCCATCGGTCTCCTCAACTGAGGTGAACTATCGGACCTTCCTGCCCTACGGAGACCTGGCGCGTGATCCCAACCCCGCTGATCAAGGCATCGTAAGCGCCTGCCTGGCGTTGGCCTTTGCCGACCCGAACAGCCCGGGACATGGACAAAATCCGCTCGACTACACCTTCATCGGCGATGGGCGGGGGTTCAAGCCGCCTACCGGTGCCGATTTCTCGTATCGCACGTACATGGACTACGTCGTCAACTGGAACACGCTGCACGGCGAGGGTTCGAAGAGCACGGGTTTCACCGACATCATCAACAAGAACACGCGTGACCAGCTCGATGAGAGGCATGCGCCCACCAGCCACATGACGTTCGACCATCAAACCCACACGAGCGGCTACTGGCACGTCACATTCGATCACGTCGCAAATGACCCCTTCTGCCCGCACCTCGGCGCCATCGGTTCGATCACCTACCGGGCTTCGATCTCGATGTACCGCAGTGGACTGGTCACCATCACAGGCGAGCGATTCGCAATGCCGGACCACGAGATGTGGGTCCGATGGAACGGCGAAGCACTCTGGACAAACGTGCTGGCTTTGCAGGCCAAGGGGCTGGCATGCCTCGTCCTAGGTGCTGCAGCCCCCTGGCCCCCCTGTCGCGACAGCCTCACCGGCAGCGTCAGCCGATCGCGCATTGGATGGAGCAGCATCCGCGCGGGATTCCTCGTCACCGATAGGGGTCAATCATGGTCAGACCCCAACAGCGGGCTCTCACCGATCCTCCCGATCGGATACCTCTGCAGCGCAGAATTCGGCCCTATCCCGCTACCAGACTCGGTACCCGTCAAGGCGGGAGCGGCAAGGCGGCAGGGGGTCCGTCTGACCACGACCGGCTCATTGCAGACGTGGACAGGATCTTTCCCAACGACGTATCTCGGGCGCCCTGATGAGATCGGAGGCGCGGACACCTCGGGAATCCCCACTGACGTTGACAGCCGCACATATAAGTCGATCGCCACCGCGAACAACGGCCAGACCACGTTCGGCCTCACAACCGGCGGGGACATTTACACCTTCGGCCGAGACTTCGGCTGGTCCGTCGACGGCACGACGTACAACGGCGTGAACCCTTCGCCGACCGTGTCCCTCTCTGGCGAGCACATCAAGTCGTTCGACGTCAACGACGCTAACGCTGTCGCCGTGGATACTGCGGGGCACCTGTGGCAAATGGGCTACTACGACAACTCGCCATCGCTCTACGGATGGAGCGGATGGAATGAGCTCTCGGTTCCCGGAGTGACCTTCACGCAGGCGGTGGCCTCCAATAGAAGTCTCTACGCCCTTGACTCGAACGGACACCTCTGGGGGTGGGGATACAACGATCCGACCGGATCGGATCCCGACTGGAACTGGGTCACGACCCCGACGCAGTACAGCGGCAGCGCCGCCTTCCGCACGCTCTACAGCAGCCCCGTCCGCGGTTGGATGGGCATCCTCGACGCGTCCGGTCAGGAGTACTACCCCGGAGACGGAGAAGTGGATGTCGATGCGGCCGCTCCCATTCCTGCGGTCTACTACGACGGCGCCGATCTCATCGGAACCGATGGCACCTGGTGGACGTGGTCGTCTCAGCAGCACGATTGGATCGACGAAGGTCTGCCCCCAACCCGAACGCCCCCCATGCCGCAGGTGGACTGCGGATCAGCGAGCTAGGACCGATGCATGACACATCACAGGACTAAGGCGACCAGATCAATGGACCGACGGGCCATCATTCTTGGTGTCGCGCTACTTGCGACTGGTCTATTGACCTCCTGTGTATCGCCAAGCGTTCGCATCCCTCCGGGCTCAAGGGACCTTCACCCATGCCCTGACAGTGACCAGTCCCTCGAGGTCTCTTCGCTACAGGTGAGCACACCAGTCGACTGCGACCTGACGGGCCAAACCATCGAGTTTCCTGGCGGTCGCTCCATGACCGTCCAGGCGATCGGGGTTGACAGATCCGTAAGCACGACGGGGGAGCCGACCTACGGCAACTTCAACTTCGGGCTGTACGGGATCGTGGCCTGGCGCGTGACAAAGTCCGGCACCACGACATGGTGGGGTACCAGGCAGGGACTCAAGGCCTATTGGGCCGCCTTCGGAAAGAAGGCCCAGTACCAGGACATCGCCTGACGACCTCGCGCTGCTTCAGGCGCCGTTGATGCCGCCGGGCTTCGCGAGCGTGCGGAGCCAGTGCCGGTGCGCCGAGAACGTCGCGGCCTTTGAGGGTGCGGAAGTAGCCGATGAGGGTCCGGTGCTGGCTGCCCTCCGCCCAGGTGACGGCGTGGTAGCCCTGCTCGCGGCCGCCGCGGAGCAGCCGGATGATCGCGTAGCGCGTGCCGTACTGGCTCGTCATCCACCACTCGCCGGGGTGTCGTTCGTCGATGGGGAAGATCGGGTGCCAGTCTCGGCTGTACCCCGACCGCGCCCGAGCGGCGGCATCGATGCCGTCCTGCGGATCGCCGTTGACCGACGGCCAACTTGAACAGTCAACCTCGCCGGATCGCTCTTGGAAGCCATGGTGGCTTGGCGAAGCCGCCCCCGCGAGAATTCAAAGATCCTCGGCGATGCAATGTGCAGGCGCCGCGAGCGTTGGTCGTCTCCGCCAACCTCGGGCCGGTCGAGATGGGCTCGAGTTCGTTTCGTCTACGCCGACCTCGCTTACTACTTCGACTTCTATCCGGATAGTCAGCGCGTCAATTCGACCAAGACGTGCACCCACTGCTGATGTAGGTCGGGCGGCGGCTCCGACACGCCGCGGCCTCGGATCGGTCTGCCCTCGGGCCGTTCGAGGACGTCGAAGGCGTGCGGTTCCGGGCATAGCCAGCAGAGGTTGTCGTCGAGCCGCAGCGGTAGTAAATGAACGGGGGAGTTCGGCGCCCCGATGTGGTTCATGAAGTCTTCGTCGAACGGGTGCGCGATCACACGCCGAGGCTAGAACTGAAGGCCGCAGCGCGGTGCTTGTTGTCCACACGCGCGTTGTCCCAGTGGTGTTCAGCGGCTGACGGAGACGTCCGACCGTCGGCCCGCGAGTTCGTACATGAGCCGTTGCACCCTCTCCTGGAGTCGACGATGGCTTCGAATCGATCGCGATGCTTCTCGCGTGAACCATGCCCACGCGAGGGATTCATAGGCGTAGGCCGGAGTCCACGCGTAGCGCAGGTCATCACCTAGCCGACGATGCGGTAGCGATCCGAAGACCGCGCAGATGATGGTTCCGACACCGGTCGAGATGGACACGAAGGACGTGATGGGCGACGCGCTGAGCCCGTACGCAACGAGCAGGAGCCCAACCGCGGCACTCGGCACCGCGATGGCGAGGATCACCGTGGCGAAATTGACCCAGCCGCGGTATTTGAGTCCTCGGCTGGCGAGGACGACGGCCATGACGCCGAGGTTCCATAGCAACACGAGTACAAGCTGTCCGAGCAGGGTTCGGACGGGTGGCCAACCCCACCAGATCCCGACCGGCAGAAGGACCGGGCCGAACATCGCGATCGGCCATAGGGCCCAAGCGCCCAGTACAGCGACCGATTGCCAGGCGGCTGGCGTGGCGGACGGGTCGGGACGCATCGCCTTTCGCCGGTAACGGGCGAGCCGATTGATGGATCGCACACTCGATTGGAGCTCTCGAGCCGGAGCCCCGATGTCGAAGATGCCAAGAGCGATGCCGAAGGCAGCAATCCAGAAGGTCACCGTCGCTATCGGGAGAACGCCCCCGAGCTTGTCGGGCTTGGCGAGGCTGGCGCAGATGGCGCCGAACGCGAAGATGACGGCCGTGGCCGCGATCAATGATCCGGTGATGCTGATGATGCGGTTCAGGAGGGCTGTGTCGGTGCCAAGCCCCAGCAGCGTTTCGTCGTCCGACAGCCGCCGGCGTGCTCCGTAGTCGGACGCGTACGCGCCGACCAAGATCGCGATCATGCTCGGAAGGAACCATTCGCCGTTCTCGAGGAAACCGGTTCCTGCGCTGGTCCAGAACGACACCGTCTCCCGTAAGTCGGACCCGATGCGGCTCAGCTGCAAAGGATCAGTCACGCGAACTGGGCCTTCTGAGGCGTAGATCACCAGAAACGGAACAAGAAAGAACGTGAGGGCGAAAAAGACCACCTGAAATACGGACCACACCAACCCCGCAATTCGGGAGCGGCGCAGGGCGGAAGGACGAGTCGGCATGAGGCATGCTCGCACACGTGCCGCGAGGTGTTCTCGGTACTGCGCCGGCTCATTCATGAGGAACCGTAATAGACGCGGGTGACACCCCCCCATCCGGCAGATCGGCTATCAGCACGCAGGCGGACCGGGAATCAGGGGCATCTCGATCGAGCCCGCGTCGCTGACCCACCGTGCGGCGAGGCGCATTGCCGCAGTCGATTGACGACGGCTAGCGCCTGCTCGCTATCGGACGCCGCGTGGCGGCGGCAGTGCTGGTGGTTCCTTACCCGTTCCGGCTGGGCGATCGTAGTTCGCTCCGCTTCTTCGCCGCGGGCTTTCGCGGCATATCCTCCTGCGCTGCGCTCGGTCCGGTATTCCACGGTCCCGCCGCTTCGGCGCTCTCGCTCCCTCTCGATCCCTCTGCCGGAAGGGCAAGGAATTCGAGCGAGAGGGACGAGCAGATGGGTGCGTCGAGAGGGACGCGGAGCACGCGAACGTGTCGGGCGGATTCGTGGGACGAGTTCGTGGCGATGGTGCAGGGATACCGAAAGAAGGACTCCCGTCGCATGGTCGAAGACCTGGTAGTGGACGCGCGACTCGGGATGATCGTGCGGCTGGCGGAGGACTGGTGCGAGAGGTCCAGTGTCCGGCGTGCGGAGATCGAGGCCCGGACTCTGCCGCTTCGGCAGGCACGCGCCGAGAGCATGCGGCTGAGGGTGGAGAACCTGCGCGCGTACGTGGATGACGCGACGAGGCGCACCATGCCGCGAGTGCATCGTCGGCAGAACACCACCGAGCAGCGACGCAAGATCACTGCCCGTGCCGGGAATTTCTTCAGAGGGTGGGAGCACGCCTCCCCGGGGCGGATCGAGCGCGCTCGTCGGCGTTGCGAGAACCCGCGTCTTCGAATGCTCGAGGATCCGTATGGAGGCCCGGTGCCTGAGGAGCGGGTCCAAGCGCTGCTGACGAGCATCCGGGAGTGCTGCCCACCAACCGTACGGAAGCGCTCCGTCGTGGAGCCCGCCGGGATGACGCCCGAGCGTGCTCTGCAGATCGCCGTGTCGGTGCTGCGGTGAGGCGAGCTGCGCGGCCGACATCGAGTCGGCCGCGCAGCATCAATCGCTCAAAGGGGCCGCGCCTGGGGGCGCGGAATCGGAGGCCGGCGCCGCCGGCCGCAGTGCCGGGTGGGGAGTCGGTTGTCCTTCCGGCCGCCGATCGTAGTTCGCTTCGGCCGCTGCGGGCCCGGCTTTCGCGGCATATCCTCCCGCGCTGCGCTTGGTCCGGTATTCCACGACCGGGCACTGCGCGGCCTGCGCTCTCCATCGATCTCTGTGCCGGAAGGGCAACCAAATCAGTCGATCAAAGGAGACAAGGAACACCATGACTGACACCACAACGCTCGGCACCATCGAGCACGTCGACCCAAGCAGCATCGAGGTCGAGACCAACATCCGCACCGTCGTCGACCTGCCGCGGGAGTTCGTCGACTCCATCCGAGAGCACGGCGTCCTGCAGCCGGTCCTCTGCCGCCGGAAGGCCGACGGAGGCCTGGTCGTCCGGGCGGGGCAGCGTCGCGTGCTCGGCGCGCGCGAGGCGGAGCGTCCGACCGTCCCGGCCTACGTCGTGGACGGGGATGAGTCGGCGGTGACGCGGCTGATCGAGCAGTTCTTCGAGAACGACCAGCGCGAGAGCCTCAGCGATCTGGACCGGGCCGGGTTCTTCCAGCAGCTGTCGTTCGAGGGCATGCCGCCCGCGGCGATCGCGAAGAAGACCGGCGCCAAGAAGACCGAGGTGGAGGCGGCGATCGCGGTCGCGTCGTCGCCGTTCGCCCAGGAGGTCACCACCGAGCGGCAGGTCACCCTCGACCAGGCCGCAACGATGGTCGAGTTCGAAGGCGACACCACGGCCCTGGACCGGCTGACGGGTGTCGCGAAGGACGACCCCGCCCAGTTCGAGCACGAGGTGCAGCGACAGCGTGACCGCCGCGTTCGCGATGCCGTCCGAAAGGTGGAGGCGGACGCGCTCACCGAGCAGGGTTACACCATCCTCGACCGTCGCCCCTCGCCGTGGGACGGGCAAGGCTACGTCGCGGTCACAGATCTGGTGACCAAGGGCGGGGACCCGGTCAGCAGGGATCACCTGATCGACGTGGTCGAGAAGTTCGCGCATGTCGACGTGCGGGCCTCCGACGAGGTCGACGTGACGCTGTGGGTGCTGGACATCAAGACCCCCGGGTTCAAGAAGGTCCGCACCGACGGCAGCACCGGCAGAATGACCGACGAGCAGAAGGCGGAACGGCGGACCCTGATCGCCAACAACAAGGCGTGGGGCTCGGCCGAGGTCGTGCGCCGCGACTGGCTGCGCACCTTCCTATCCCGCAAGGCACTCCCGAAGGACGCTCCCGCGTTCGTCGTGCAGTGCCTCGTCAACGACGCCAACACCGTCGCAGGGAGTCTTGCCGACCGCAACGCATGGGCATGTGACCTGCTCGGACTGGACAAGCCCGACTGGGGCAAGACGCATCCCCTCGCCCGGCACCTGAGCGACCACCCCACCAAGGCAGGGCACGTGGGCCTCGCGGTCGTGGTCGGGTCGTTCGAGAAGGCGCTCGGGAAGCACTCCTGGCGCAGCCCCAGCATGCGCGAGGCCGCCTACCTGACCCAGCTGGGCCAGTGGGGCTACCCGCTCTCCGAGGTCGAGCAGATCATCACCGACTCGGCCCAGCCGAAGGCCAAGTGCGCACCTCGCGCAATCCCGACGAGGACATCGGGTACCGCGCCCGAGCTCTAGCGTCCAGGGCGAAGAACGCGGTGGTCCTTGGGGTCGCTCTCGGGGGCCACCGCGGCGGCCCGGCAGGGAGGCCGGACCGATCTGGTCGACCTCAAGTTCCGTTCCGGGCCGTCACGGCCACGGGCCGCCCACCTGGCGATGAGCGGCCCGTGGATGTGAGATCGCACGTGTCAGCTCGCCACGCGCCAGGACTTCGCCTGGTCGTTCATCGGCCCCAGGCTCCCGGCGTTGACCTGGTAGCCGTAGATCGCGCCGCCGTAGTTGGTGCTGGAGAACACCGCGGTCTTGCAGCCCGAGTAGCTCTTGAACGAGGAGACCCGGCCGTACCAGCCGAGCGGTCCGATGTCCGTGAAGCCCCACGCGTTCGCGGAGCAGTTGCTGCTGACTGACATCGTGTACGAGCTGCCGCCGTAGCTGGCGTCGTCGTAGATCGTCGACACGGCGATCGACTGCGCAGAGTTGGGCGCGAGCGCGGCTTCGTGGGCCGCGTCGACCTTCACTCCGGAGATGACCGAGCCGTCCGGCACGACGAGGTGAACACCCTTCTGCTTGGCCACGGCCGCGACGAGGTCCTGCCCCGTCTTGACGCACAGCCCCTGCCCGGTGTCCGGGGCGTACCAGCAGCTCTCGCCCTGGCCGGCCTTCGGAGGCGCCGCCACGGGACCCGTCGCTCCCGGCGAGGCCGCGCTGGCAGCGCCCGCACCGAGCGCCGACATGAACACGGCCAGACCGAGGGCGGCGATCCCAGCGCCGACCCGTGTGAACTTCTGCATCGTGACTCCCTTGATCGTTGATGCTTACTCAGTGACTGCGGCCGCGAGCCAGAGTCAAAACCCGGTCTGTCTACCGAGGCAAGAGGCATCTCACGACACGCCGTCCTGATGGCTGGATCTGAGATGGATTCATCGCAATGCACATATACGAACCGAGCCATCGCCGAACTGTCGGAACTCATATGAGACACCTCGAGCAGTTGCGGACATGACGTAGGTGAGGGGCAAGATCAGCAGAAGGGGGACCAGGTGAACGTGCCGGCGTCCGACGCGACCGCGACATCCGTCATGGATGACTGCTCGGCCCTCGAACGCCTGCGCTCCAACGACCGCGATGCCCTCGCCGAGCTCTACCGACGGCACGCCGGCGCCGTCTACTGGAACGCCTACGGGATCCTGCGGTCCCGAGCCGATGCCGAGGAGATCACAGCCGACGCATTCCTCACGCTCTGGACCCGCCGACATGAAGTCGAGGTGTTCGGCACCTCCGCGCTCCCGTGGCTGATCGTCACCGCCAAGAACCTTGGCCGCAACCGCCAACGATCTAATGAGCGCCGACGAACCGACGACCTCGACGACGAACAGATGGTCGCCAATTCGCCACTGCCCGACGACCTCGCCGAGCTGGACGAAGCGATGCGGACGATCCGCGACGTCATCGGCCAACTGCCGCAGACCGACCAGGCGATCTTCCGGCTCTGCATGGTCGACCAACTCACCTATAAGGAGGCCGCAGCACGACTCGGCCTCACCCACGGCTCCGTCCGCAACCGACTCTCCCGCACGCGTCACCGCCTGCAACGAGCCCTCGGACTCCAGAACGAAGGAAACCGATGAACGCCTCACCCACCATCCCGAACGACTCGAACGAGCGCATCACGGACCTGCTCGGCCAGGGGATGACCCGCCACGTCCGCGGTCAGCGCCTGCGCCGTCGCGTCGTCGCGATCTCCGCGGCCGCAGCCATCCTCGTCGGCTCCGCCGGCTTCGCCTGGGTCACCGTCGCCAGCCAGGCACAGCAGAACCGCTCGGCCTACTGCTACAGCGCCGACGACACCGGATCCCGCTACACCCAGGTCGGCATGCCCGACCAGGCGACCGGACCGGACGGCGTGACCAAGACCATCGCCGACCCCGCGGACCGCGTCTCCTCGGCCCTCGACATGTGCGCCTCCGCCTGGCGAGCCGGCGTCCTCGGCTCGAAGACCACACCGACTCTCGTCGCCTGCGTCCGCCCCGATAAGGTCGTGGCGGTCTTCCCCAAGAACGACAGCGACAACAGCACCGACGCCCAGTTCTGCGACGCGCTCAGCCTCGGTGCCGCGAAATGAGCACCACCGAGGACCAGATCCGGCCCGACTCGCTCGAGCTCCCGGGCACCAACTCCATCGACGTGAGCTGGGCGCTGGGTGACCTCTAGTCGGGATCAGGGGCCAGTGAAGGCACTGGTTGCGACCGGAGTCCCCACTTCGGCACAGGCCTCCGGAATGCCACTGCGTTACACCCCCACCGGTGACCACCCGCGCACCCACCGCGGGAAACCCGAGAAAGGCAGACCATGTCCATCCGCATCACAGCCCGCCACATGAGCGGCGGCACCAGCCACCAGCACATCGCCGAGGTCAAATGGACCAACGAAGCGAACGGCAACGCCGGCGAGCTCAGCCGCGCCGACGCCGTCAAGTGGCTCGACGAGAACAAGGCCAACACCGCCTACGTCACTGACGCACAAGGCCGCCGCGCCTACGTCGCCACCCGCCACCCCGCCAACGCGGCCGCGTACATCCAGACGTACGCGGACAACGTTTGGACCGACAACCTCCTCGCTCTGCCCACCTACTAGGGAGACGGACCCCTAGCGAGTCGCTTGACGAGACAGCCCACACCG
>Ga0247757_10002241_pt1 | contig 10308 bp, 9 predicted proteins | sample UWRJL126311R4_FD_180929 | JGI IMG/M metagenome (GOLD analysis project Ga0247757, IMG submission 180929) | Plant litter microbial communities from Arlington Agricultural Research Station in Wisconsin, United States - UWRJ-L126-311R-4 | ecosystem: Environmental > Terrestrial > Plant litter >...
TCATCACCAAAGAAAAATTCAGTGCTTTTGACCTACAGTTTGAGTTCCGGTTGACGGATACCGCTAATTCGGGTGTAAAGTATTTTGTGGTGGAGAAAACAAGCGCCGGTACTGTTGGTCTCGAATTCCAGGTGCTGGACGATGACAAGCATCCCGATGCCAAACTGGGTTCGATCGGCAACAGAACAACCGCTTCTTTATACGATCTGATCCCTGCGAAAAAGAATGGTCGGGAAAAACTGCCGATCGGCGAATGGAACCGTGCGCGCATCACTGTATTCCCTGATGGACGCGTAGAACACTGGCTCAATGGCTGGAAAGTACTCGAATACCAGCGCGGCACACAGTACTATTATGCATTGGTAGCTAAAAGCAAGTATGCCAATATCAAAGATTTCGGGATGGCGGCCAGTGGTCATATCCTGTTGCAGGATCATGGGAATAATGTGTCGTTCAGGAGTTTTAAGATAAAAGAGCTTAAATGATTTGAAAATGTGGTAATTTGAAAATGAGGGTGTAAGACTAATGGTTAAATTGCTATATGGTTAAATTGTTGCATTGCTTTATTGTTGAATGGATATATGGTTATACGATAATCAGCAATATAACAATAAAACAATGCATCAATTTATCTATATAGCATTCTCATTCCTCATTTTCAAATTAGCACACCTTCAAATTTTCAAATTAAAAACGATCAGCTATGTCAAATACCAGAAGGGATTTCATCAAGAAGTCCGCACAAGCAGCAGCCGGAACTTATATCGCCACGATGGGTTTCAGCGCGCAAAGCTATGGGCGCATCATCGGCGCTAACGACCGCGTGCGTGTGGGCGTTGTCGGTTTTTCCGACCGCCATCGTGCATCGCATATTCCTCCGTTCATGAAGTTTTACAAGGAAATGAATTTCGATATCGTTTCCGTTTCTGATCTCTGGAAAAAAAGAAGGGAAGAAGGCGCTGCATTCCTGAAAGATAAAATGGGGCATGATATCAATGCCTATCGCAACAACGAAGAACTGTATGCGTCTAAAACAGTAGATGCTGTGTTTATCAGTACCGCGGATTTTCAGCATGCATTGCATACGATCGAAGCAGTAAAAGCCGGTTGTGATGTGTATTGCGAAAAACCATTTGCTGAAACAATGGAAGATAACCGCGCTGCACTCAAAGCAGTGAAGGCAACAGACCGTATCGTACAGATCGGTTCTCAGCGCAGGAGTGGACCTAACTACCAGGCAGCCGCCAATTTCATCAAGGAAGGAAAATTCGGTCCGATCACCATGGTTGAATTGAACTGGAATGTGAACCAACCAGGCCGCTGGAGAAGACCTGAGCTGGTAGCACAGTGTAAGGAAGAAGACCTGGATTGGAAGCGTTACCTGATGAACCGTCCTTTCGAAAAATTTGATCCGAGGAAATACCTCGAATACCGCTTATTCTGGCCTTATTCATCCGGAATGCCTGGTCAGTGGATGAGCCACCAGATCGATACAGTAAACTGGTTCTCCGGTTTTGCGCATCCCCGAAGTGTGGTAGCCAACGGTGGTATTTATGCGTGGAAAGATGGCAGGAGGAACTGGGATACGACTACGGCAGTATTTGATTATGGTCCTGCCAATGATGCAGGCACAGGTTTCCAGGTTGTATTCATGTCGCGCATGCATAATGGCGATGAGAACCCAAGCGAAGTATATTATTCCAATGGAGGTGAACTGAACCTGATCACGAATAAAGTATCACCTAAAGGCGGTATGCGTGCACGGGAAGCAGCTGCCATGAAGATGCAGCCTAACCTGCTGCCTGAATTGAACCTGACAGATATCGCGGTGAAAGTGGAAGCAGGTGCCAATACCGGTGGTGATCAACTGACCACTGCCCACGTTCGCAACTGGATGGAATGTATCCGCAGCCGCAAAACACCTAATGCGCCTGTAGAAGCAGGATATACTCACTCTATTGCCACCATAATGGCCAACGCAGCAGTACGCACCGGCGCCAAAGTTACTTTTGATGAAAAAACACAGGAAGTAATGGCTAATGGGAAACCGTTTAAATACTAGAGAAGTAAATACGCAATACGAAGTACGAAGTACGAATTGAGTTCGGCTTCGTACTTTTTTTATAACCTTAAAAGACCAGGAAAATTACGAATTACGAAGTACGATCTGTCAACAACAGTACTTCGTAATTCGTAATTCGTACTTCGTAATTCGTACTTCGTAATTAAAATGTCTTCCAAACTCAAAGCGCGTCTCGCGGTTTTATCAGGTAATTTCTTCTTCGGTACTTCCGTGGTAGCAGTGAAGCATATAACACCCTCACTGATGCAGCCGATTGCGCTTACCGCAGTGCGTGTTTGTTCAACAGCAGTTTTATTCTGGCTGTTGTTTCTGGTACGACCGGTGAAAATGGGTATTGTGCGGAAAGATTATTGGCTGTTGTTTGGATGTGCGATCGCGGGTATTACGATGAACCAGACATTCTCGATGCGCGGGATGTCGCTTACCAGTCCAATACATGCCTCGTTACTTGTACTCACCACACCCATCACCATCACATTTTTTGCGGCCTGGTTCCTGAGAGAAAAACTAAATGCATTAAAACTGGTTGGTCTTTTGCTGGGCGTTTCAGGCGGCGCGCTATTGATCTTTTCCCGTGATCTTTCCGATAAAGCAGGCAGCGAACAATCATTGGGTGATCTCTTTGTGATCATGGGGGCACTGAGTTATGCCACTTATGTGATTGCCATTAAGCCATTGATGGCAAAATATAAAGCAATGCACGTACTGCAATGGGTATTCCTGTTCGGCAGTTTTTTCAGCCTGCCATTGGGATGGAATGCACTAAGCGAAACCAACTGGCCGGCTTTTGATGGACTGAGCTGGTTTGCGCTGGCCTATGTTGTGCTTGGCGCTACATTTCTTGCCTACCAGTTCATGAATTATGGAATCAAAGTGCTGGGAGCGAGTGTCACCGGCTCCTATATCTACACACAACCTTTCTTTGCCACGCTTGCCTCGATGATCCTTTTGCACGAATCCTTAAGCCTGCCGAAAGTGCTGGCGGCTGCCTTGATCATGGGAGGGGTTTTCCTGACAAATTATAAGAAGAACAGCTAACCAAAAGCCATCAATTTAAGTTAACTGCATACTGCCGTCCTGGCAATACCCCCGCTTTTTATCTCTCATTTGAATAGCTTCCCGGCCTTGGATCCTGCAAACTGGAATAATGTTAGTTTTTCTAACATAGTGCCAACCATAAAGTAAGGTTCGAAAAAACTCATTGGATAATTTTGTGTGGTAATGGGGTGACCCCTGGTGAAACAACGGTTTTTATGACTCGAAAATAAACGAACATGAAAAGTCCATTTACTGGCGGGGAGGCATTGCTTCAGCGAGAAGAACGGAGCATGAATTTTCGGAAAGATGCCTTTCTGATCCAGTTTCAGTATTACCTGTGTGTGGATTCGGGTGAACAGTTTACGGATGCATTGCTGGATGAAGCAAATATCAACCAGGTATACAACCAGTACCGCGAAAAATACGGTATCCCTTTTCCGGATGAAATAAAATCGATCAGGGAACAGTATGATTTATCTGCGTCGAAGATGTCGGAAATCCTCGGACTGGGGATCAATGTGTATCGGAATTACGAATTGGGTGAAGTGCCGAGTGTATCGAATGGCCGCCTGATCCAATTGGTGAAAGATCCTGTGGAATTCAAACGGTTGATGGATTACAGTAAAAATGAATTTACGCCCGAAGAACAGGAGAAGATCAATAGGAAGATCGATCAGTCTCTTCATGGATGGAATGAGACTGGTAAAATGTACGAGATATTGATGCTGGGCGAAAAGCGTCCCGGTTTATTCAATGGATATAAGGTGCCGGATATCCACAAGATCAATAATATGGTCCTGTTTTTTGCTGAGCGCATAGCGCCTTTTAAAACAAAAATGAATAAGCTCTTGTTCTACGCAGATTTTCTGCACTTCAAGAGAACTTGTTTTTCTATCAGCGGACTTAGTTACCAGGCGATCCGCAAAGGCCCGGTGCCAAAGAATTACGATTGGATCTTCGATAATACGATGCAGCAGAAAATGGTGACCATATCCCTGCATGTTTTTGGTAATTATCTTGGCGAGAAGTTTCATCCGGCAGGTGAAACCAGTTTTGATGCAACCCTGTTCACTGAAGCGGAATTGCATACCATGAATCTGATCGCCGATGCGTTCAAAAAGGATACGGTGGGGCAATTGGTCAGCAAAAGTCATGAGGAAGAAGCATGGAAAGACAATGTCGGTTCTTTAAGTATGATCAGTTACGTCTATGGATTTGGATTGAAATACCCTGTTATTTAAAATATACGATCCGGTTCACTGCAGGTTCCGGACAAGGATGGAATAAGCATTTTTCAGCGCGGTTTTACCAAGGTATAAGAAGGGCTATTCTTTATTGAAAGGAGTAGATGGATAACTATTGTATTACCCTAACTATTTAATCAATCAATTATTCTCAATACTATGAGCAAGAAATCTGCCACTGCGAAGAAAAAAACGGTTAAACCCGGATTTGAATGGCAAACAGATGCCTATGAACGGAATGCGGAATTTAGATTCATACTGCCTGAGCAGTTCCTGTTATTGTGTAAACTGGTAGGTGTGCCACCCGAGGAAATGATCCGGGATTTTATGGATAATCTCTCTTGTGCCAGCTGGCATCGGAAAGGGCGTGATGAAGCCAAGGCGCATCTGATCAATTATTTTATTATGCATGGTTATGGCCAGCATCACTATACAGAAGAAGATATCCGCACCATGTTTAAAGAAATGGACGCGCTTGGCCTGCTGTTCCCGGAAAATGGAAGCCGGGAAGCCATAGACCGATATGCGGCCTGGCGGGATGAACACCATATTTACTGGTTTAACAAGTGGTTCACCAAACTAAGGAGAAATCCATGATAACAACGAAGCCATTCGACACCTGTTATACCGGCCCCGGAAGCCTTGGTGCGTTTCACAATGTACTTGTTGAAGCTATTGTGCAACATGCGGCTCCACAGGTGATCTACCTGCTTGGGATAAAGACATGCTCCAATAAGACCGATAGTATTTTTTGCCCGCCAGCAGCCATATCACCGCGTGTCTCCGGTTGTTTGTTGTTGATTTTGCTGAAGGATATCAGCCGGGTGGAGCAATACCAGTGGCAGGATCAAATTGAACGCATTTGCCGGAATATTGTTTCCGCTACAGTAATTGCTATGTCGGGCGATGAATTTATCCGCTGGCTGGAAGACGGACAGCCGTTTGCGATTCGTGTCAGGCAATCGGCAACATTGATCTATCAGGCCGAAGGAGAGAAGATACCAATCACTGATGCGCCGGCTTCATTCGCTGAAAACAAACCGGGCAGAAAATTTGTTGATCAGGGGATGATACGTGCCGAAGCGTTTCTTTCGGGAGCTGAATTATTCCGGGTGCAACAGTATAATAGTATGGCCGCTTTTATGCTGCATCAATCAATGGAGCATACATTGCATACCCTTATCAAAGCCGTGACCGGTTATCATGCCGTTACGCACAACATTGACCGATTGCTGAACTACGCCAGCTTTATATCTCCCGAACCGGTAGCCATTTTTCCGCGTGAAACAGCCGAAGACAAGAGAGTGTTTACCCTACTGCAGAAAGCCTATTCAGATGCCAGGTATGATGACCAATACAAGATCAGCAGCCAGGATTTGCTAATAATAACGGAAAAACTGAGGCGCCTGCATGCACTGCTGGATAAACTTTGATCTTTCCCCAACAACTAGAAGCCTGTTTATCCGGCAATCCCTCCGTGTACCTCTGTGCTCTCTGTGTTAAAACCTTCGCTTCGGTCAATTCAACACAGAGGCACAGAGGGCACAGAGGTACACGGAGATAGCCTGACTTATAATGGTCTCACCTGTATATTCCGGTAATACACCACACTATTCGGATCATGCCCCTGCAATGCAAAAGTGCCGGCGCTGATCTTTCGCTGATCATTGCCTTTGCCGCGTTCTTCCGGCTCGGTATAATCAACAACAGTTTGATCGTTTATTTTAATGATCACTCTTTTACCACGCACAATGATCTGTTCGGTATACCATTCATTATCCTTTGCGTAGTTTTCTCTTACATCATTGATGCCGTATAAGCTGCCTGTCCGGCGCCAGTCGGTATGGGAATTGTTAACCTGTACTTCATAACCTTTCTCCGGCCAGCCAGATTCCTGGTAGGCGGTATGGAAGTAAATGCCGGAGTTTGCGCCAGGTTTGGTCATTACTTCTGCTTTAAATTCGAAATCGGTGAACGAGTGATCTGATACCGGTCCCTCGTAAAACAGGTGGGCAGTTCTGCCATGCACGATGATCATGCCGCTGTCTGCACGGAATGTTCCGGCATTCTTCCCGACATGCCAGTTGTTGAGGGTTTTACCATCAAACAAACTGATCCATCCTTTGTCCTGTGCATTGTTTTTTTGTGTGGAGATTGATGCGACTATAATAAAGGCCAGTAATCTTTTCATGTGCGGAAATTGAATGAGTCTCCTAAAATACAAAACGCCGGGCATTGCGCAAGTGGGTGGATCGCGGGCGATGGGGTAGGTTGTGAAGCGTGGGTCCGGTCAGACCGCCGGTACAGGTTAAATTATCCGGTCGGGCTGCTTCGAGCGGCCCGACCGGGAAAACCTATACAAATTTAGTCACGCCGGGAATGGCAACAGGATAAAAGCCATCCGCATTTGGTAATACAGGCGGCGCTGCATCCCATGCATATGTTTTTGGCTGGATATCGATTCCGGAATTGATCGCTTTATCCCAACTGATTATTTGTCCGCTATAGGTAGCCATACGGCCGAGGATGGAAGTCATGGTGCTGTTGGCACCGTTCTCAGCATCCGCAAATTTGTATTCACCTTTTGCAATGGCAGCAAACAGTTCATCATGCTCCGCCTGGTAAGGTTCGTTCTCCGTTTTTTTGTCGAACTGGTACAGGGTGTTTCCTTTGCTGTCAACAATAGACCCTTTACCGCACCGGATTTTTCCTTTAGTACCAACCAGCAATTCATCCACGCGACTCATGGTTCCGGGAATATGACGGCACTGGCTATTGAGGATAGAACCATCGGCATATTCAAATTCTACATAGTGATGATCAAAGATCTCGCCATTGTCTTTTCCTTTTCTTACCTGTCTTCCACCCATGCCCTGCGCTTTTACCGGGTAACCCCCTTTGAACCAGTTGATCACATCGAGATTATGGATATGCTGCTCGGTGATATGATCGCCGCAGAGCCATACGAAATAATACCAGTTACGCATCTGGTATTCCATTTCTGTTTGACCGGGTTTGCGGCCTCTTACCCATACACCATCATTGTCCCACCATGCCTGTGCAGAAACGATATCGCCGATCATGTCTTTGCGCGAATACAATTCACGGTAAGAATTCTGGTAATGTCTTTGCAGGCCTACTACCACGTTCAGTTTTTTCTGCTTGGCAATAGCCGCAGTAGCGAGTACTTTCTGAACGCCGGCAGGATCTGTAGCTACAGGTTTTTCCATGAATACATGTTTGTTCTGTTTGATCGCTTCTTCGAAATGAATGGGACGGAAACCGGGAGGTGTAGTAAGGATCACCACATCTGCCAATGGAATCGCTTTCAGGTACGCATCAAAACCAGAGAATCTTCTTTCTTCCGGCACATCAATGCGTTTGCGCGCATCGGCAGGGTTCTCTTCGTTCATCAGCGATTTGTAACATTTGTCGATATTGTCCTTGAAGGCATCGGCCATCGCCACCAGTTTTACATTCTGTTTGCTCTGGAGGGCCTGCATTGCAGCGCCGGTACCACGACCGCCGCAGCCGATCAATACAACCTTGATGGTATCGTCTGCGCCTGCAAAATAATTAGCGCGGGAAAGCAGGGGAGCGGCCAGTAAGCCGCCGGCGATCAGGGAACTTTGTTTAACAAAATCCCTGCGCGAATTTTTGTTGGAAGCATCGTTGTGCATAAGCGTATTTTAAAAGTTTAGGATCCCAGGTAATTGGTAAAAAATTGTTCAATCTCTGCAGCGGTTGGCTGTTTTGCCGGCCGCACAATGCGTATGCCTACAGATGGTGCATCCGTTAGCCACCATTTGCTTTTCGGTATCTGTGGATCGCGGCGGTTCCAGGACGGTTCAGAATGAAAACGACTGGCGTTTCTGAGGTCTGAAGCTTTATCGGCATAACCACCACCACGTAATGTTTTTGGATATTTAGCTGCATTGGGTGTTGCAAACGGATCATTGACCGTTGAGGTTTGCGGCGCAGGCACCGGGTTATAGTGATCGAGTGTCCATTCCATCACATTGCCCAACATATCATACAGCCCCCAGGCATTGGGTTGTTTCTGTCCTACTTTGTGAAATTTATCTTCACTGTTCTGCTCATACCAGGCATAATTGCCGAGTTGGGTACTGTCGTCTCCAAAAAAATAACGCGTTGTACTGCCAGCGCGACAAGCATATTCCCATTCTGCTTCGGTGGGTAAACGATAGAAGATGCCGGTTTTGTTGTACAACCATTTACAGTACATTAATGCAGCATATTGAGACATACTGTTGGCGGGATAGCCGCCTTCTTTACCCATTCCCAAACTGAAGTCGATGTACTGAGGACTCGGGCGGGTGATGGCATCCATATCGCTGTTCTGGCTTGTGTTTTCATCTTTTAAAAAAACATCGAGCTCATCGCGTGTTACTTCATAGGCAGCCATCCAGAATGCGGACATATGTGTTTTCTGTTGCGGGAAATCATCCGGTTTCCTTCCTTTCTCCGAGGCAGCACTTCCCATTAAAAAATCACCGCTTTTGATCGGTACCATGCGAAAACGAAAACTGCTTCCGGGAATTGGCTGTTCATAGGCTTTAAAATCGACAGTGGATTGCGCGTTACAAAACACAACAGCACAAAGAGAAACAAGTAGGGCAGCAGTCGTCTTCACTTCAGGAATTTTAGGCGGGTTCAAGATAATGATTAACCGCTGATTAACTGGTTGATTGACCAGGAGAATCTGTGAGGAGTTTAGAATTTTTTTATCGGTATTGTGTACGAAAACGTTTTCGTTATTTGCCGGGCAATTATCCGGATACGCGAATGCGTCTAGTCTTTGGTCAGATAACGTGCAAAGCCACTGGAAGCATGGTACACCACTTTCCCATTTTCTATGGTGCCGATCAATACTTCTGCATGATACCGGGTTGCCAGCTTTTTTGCCATTTCAACAGGAAGAATGCTGCAGGCAGTGGCCAACCAGTCGGCCAGTGCGCCATTGGCGGCGATCACTGTTACATTGCGCTGCGACAATACCCCATAGCCCGTTCTGGGATCGATGATATGAGAGTATTTATGGCCTTTGTGTTCGAGGTATTGATAGGCATCACCGGATGTAGCAACGGCCATATCATGTAAAACAAATTTTTGAGCTAACATCGAATCGGTTGTTTCAGGAATGTTTACACCTACTTTCCATCCTTTCGAATTGGGAGGAATACCACTCATCGCTATATCACCACCGGCATCGGCAAGCGCCTGTCCGATACCCAGTTGCTGCAAACGGTTAATCACCTGCTGCGCAATATATCCCTTGGCAATACCACCAAGATCAAGATACATGCGTGCAGCGGGCAATAGAACGGTATGTCGCTTCATATCTATTTGTATTTTTCCGAACCCTACCTTTTTTTTATAGAACGATACGCTGTCTTCGGCTGGGAAGTTTTGTGTTTTCCTATGTTTTCTCCACAAACGGCTCAATGGCCCCACGGTGATATCGAATGCACCGGCGCTTTTTTTAAAGGCATCGCGGGATTGCAGGATAATATCCCAAAGAGCAGGAGAGACCGTGACGGCCTTTCCCGAACCTGCACTGTTATTTAATACACTCAGTTCGCTAACGTTTTCGTAATCACTAAAAATATGGTTGAAGGAATCCACTAACTTGTATGCCTGTTCGGCCAGTGCCGCAGCTTTCTGTGGATCATCTGTTACCAGTACCAGGTTGAATGGAGAACCCATTTTAGGACGGGTAAAGCTGTATTTTTTCAGTTGTGCACTACAAATAGTGTAGAAGAACAATGTGCCGGATATCAATAAAAGGAGTCTGTACAAAGTTCTTTTTTTATTCGGTGTTATGAGTAAATTTAGCGACAAATATAAAGATCCATGCAAAGGCGAAAATTCGTGCAACAAAGTTTATTAACGGGCGGCGGTTCCTTACTGGCCCTTTCTGCT
>Ga0247757_10002242_pt1 | contig 10292 bp, 8 predicted proteins | sample UWRJL126311R4_FD_180929 | JGI IMG/M metagenome (GOLD analysis project Ga0247757, IMG submission 180929) | Plant litter microbial communities from Arlington Agricultural Research Station in Wisconsin, United States - UWRJ-L126-311R-4 | ecosystem: Environmental > Terrestrial > Plant litter >...
GGCGGCGCGGAGAACTCTGCTCAACTCATGGGCCTGCCGGTGCATCGCACCAAGGTGTGGATCTACGTCCTCAGCGGAGCCCTCGCCGGTCTCGCGGGGATCATCTACACCGCCGAGGTCGGGGGCAAGGCGCAGAACATCACCGGAGTGGGCTGGGAACTCGATGCGATCGCCGCCGTCGTGATCGGCGGGACCCTGCTCACCGGCGGAGCCGGGTACGTGCTCGGGTCAGTCGTCGGGGTCTTCGTGCTCGCGGCCCTGTGGATGATCATCACGAAGGACGGCCGCATCGAGCCGCAGCTGCTGACGATCATCACCGGCGGGGTGCTCCTCGTCTTCGTCCTCCTGCAGCGCGCCGTCACCGCGAGACGGAGGGGGCAATGACCATGGCCGATGCGAACGCACTCGATGAACGCTGCGTCATCGGTATCGACTACGGCACGCTGTCCGGCAGGGCGGTCGTCGTGCGCGTCAGCGACGGAGCCGAGCTCGGCACCGCCGTGCACGACTATCGCCACGGCGTCATCGATGAGGTGCTCCCCTCGACCGGAGAGCGGCTGCCGCCCGAGTGGGCGCTGCAGCACCCGACCGATTACATCGAGGTGCTCCAGCTCGCCGTTCCGGGCGCGATCGCCGCGGCGGGCATCGATCCGTCGAACGTCATCGGGATCGCGACCGCATTCACGGCCTCGACACCGCTGCCCGTCGCCGCCGACGGCACCCCGCTCTGTCTGCTGGCGCGATTCGCCGATCGGCCGCATGCCTATCCGAAGCTGTGGAAGCACCACGCCGCCCAGGGGCAGGCCGACCGGATCAACGCCCTAGCCCGGGCGCGCGACGAGCCGTGGCTGGGTCGGTACGGCGGTTTCATCTCGAGCGAGTGGGAGTTCCCGAAGGCGCTTCAGGTGCTCGAGGATGACCCGGTCGTCTATGCGGCGACCGCGAGGTGGATCGAGGCAGCCGACTGGATCGTCTGGCAGCTCTGCGGCGAATACCGCCGGAATCCGACGACGGCCGGCTACAAGGGAATCCTTCAAGGGGGGAGATACCCCGACGAGGACTTCCTCACGGCGCTGAACCCCGACTTCGCGGACTTCACCGCGACGAGACTCGACGCGGTGCCGGGTGCGCTCGGTTCGGCTGCCGGCCGGCTCACCGAGGAAGCCGCAGCCTGGACCGGTCTGCCGGTCGGTATCGCCGTCGCGGTCGGCAATGTCGATGCGCATGTCACCGTCCCGGCGGCGAAGGCGGCTGAGGCCGGGCGAATGGTCGCGATCATGGGCACCTCGACCTGTCACGTGATGAACGGGGATCACCTCGCCGAGGTGCCCGGCATGTGCGGGGTCGTGGACGGTGGGATCACGACCGGCTACTGGGGCTATGAGGCCGGCCAGTCCGGCGTCGGCGACCTGCTCGGGTGGTTCGTGGAGAACGGCGTACCAGCCGGGATCGTCGCCGAAGCCGCGGAGGCGGGCCGGACCGTGCACGAGCAGCTCACGGAACTCGGCTGGGCCGAGCCGGTCGGAGCACATGGGCTCGTCGCGCTCGACTGGCATGGCGGAAACCGCTCGGTGCTCGTCTCCGCCGAGCTTTCGGGACTCATCGTCGGGCAGACGCTCGCGACGAGGCCGGAACAGATCTATCGTGCGCTCGTCGAGGCGACCGCGTTCGGCACCCGGAAGATCGTCGAGACCTTCAGCGCGAGCGGCGTGCCCGTCATGGAGTTCATCGCGGCGGGTGGACTCATCAAGAATCGTCGTCTCATGCAGACCTACTCCGACGTGCTCGGCATGCCGATCTCGGTGATCGGGAGCGAGCAGGGTCCTGCGCTCGGCGCTGCGATCCACGCGGCCGTGGCCGCCGGGGCGTATCCGGATGTCATCGCCGCATCGGAGGTGATGGGGTCGCTCAACTCCGCGGTCTACACCCCGAACGCCCTGGACGCTGCGATCTACGATCGCCTCTACGCCGAGTACGAGCTGCTTCACGACCACTTCGGTCGCGGCGGCAACGACGTGATGCGTCGGCTGAAGGCGCTGCGGCGCGAGCGCGTCGCCGCCCAGGCGGAAGCCGCCGAGCGCCTCGAGGAGGTCCAGGCATGAGCGGGAGCTGGACGGACCATGCGGCGGCGATCGCGCGGGTGCGTGCCGATGTGGCGAGCTTGCACGCCGAGCTCGTGCGCTACGGGCTCGTGAGCTGGACGGCAGGCAACATCTCCGGTCGAGTGCCAGGTGCCGAGCTCTTCGTGATCAAGCCCTCCGGGGTGGCGTATGAGGATCTTGAGCCGTCGAACATGATCCTCTGCGACTTCGACGGCGCGACCATTCCCGGGGTGCCGGGGTCCGAGCGTTCGCCGTCGAGCGACACGGCTGCCCACGCATACGTCTATCGGCATATGCCGGAGGTCGGAGGCGTCGTGCACACGCATTCCACGTATGCGACCGCGTGGGCCGCCCGCGGGGAAGCGATTCCCTGCGTGATCACGGCGATGGCCGACGAGTTCGGCGGGGAGATCCCGGTCGGCCCGTTCGCGATCATCGGTGACGACTCGATCGGTCGCGGCATCGTCGAGACGCTGCGCGGCCATCGGTCGCGCGCCGTGCTCATGCGCAATCACGGGCCATTCACGATCGGGACCGACGCCCGCGATGCGGTCAAGGCCGCCGTGATGTGCGAGGACATCGCGCGCACTGTGCACATCGCCCGTCAGCTCGGGGAGCCGATCCCCATTCCGCAGTCGAGCATCGACCGCCTGTACGACCGATATCAGAACGTCTACGGCCAGCAGCCGCAGGGAGGACTCCAGTGACTCGCAGCATCATCCCGGATCTCGCAGGGACCAAGGTCTGGTTCCTCGCCGGGAGTCAGCTCATGTACGGCCCGGAGACGCTCGCTCAGGTCGCAGAGCAGTCGAGACGGGTGGTGTCCGAACTCGACGCAGGGCTGCCGGTGACGGTCGAGTGGAAGCCGGTGCTCACCGGTCGGGATGAGATCCGTCGGATCATGCTCGAGGCGAACGCGGACGACTCCGTCGTCGGCGTCGTCGCCTGGATGCACACCTTCAGTCCGGCGAAGATGTGGATCGCCGGGCTCGACGTGCTGCAGAAGCCGCTCCTGCATCTGCACACGCAGGCGAACGCCGACCTCCCGTGGGGCGAGATCGACTTCGACTTCATGAACCTCAACCAGGCGGCGCACGGCGACCGCGAGTTCGCCTATATCGAGACGCGGCTCGGGGTGCCGCGGACCACCGTCGTCGGACACGTCTCCGACCCGGTGGTCATCGAGCGCGCGTCGGCCTGGTCGCGGGCCGCAGCCGCGCGAGTGGCTACGCAGTCGATGCGGGTTGCGCGATTCGGGGACAACATGCGCTTCGTCGCGGTCACCGAGGGCGACAAGACCGAGGCCGAGCACGTCTTCGGCGTGCAGGTGAACTCCTGGGGGGTGACCGAACTCGTCGAAGCCGTCGACGCGGTCGGTGAAACCGGCGTCGACGCGCTCGTCGCCGAGTACCTCGAGCTCTACGACGTCGCAGCCGACCTTCGACCGGGCGGCGAGCGGGCCGACTCGCTGCGCTATGGGGCGAGGATCGAACTCGGGCTGCGCGGATTCCTGGAAGCAGGCGGGTTCACCGCGTTCACGACGAACTTCGAGGACCTCGGCGCGCTCCGGCAGCTGCCGGGCCTCGCCGTGCAGCGGCTCGAGGCCGACGGCTACGGATTCGGTGCAGAGGGCGACTGGAAGACTGCGGTGCTCGTCCGCGCTGCGACCGTCATGGGGGCCGGTCTGCCGGGCGGCGCGTCGCTCATGGAGGACTACACGTATCACCTGGTCCCCGGCGAGGAACTCATCCTCGGGGCGCACATGCTCGAGGTCTCGCCGTCGCTGACGTCGAGTCGGCCGCGATTGGAAGCCCATCCCCTCGGTATCGGGGGGAAAGAGGACCCGGTTCGTCTCGTCTTCACCGCCGATCCGGGCCGCGCACTCGTGGTGGCGCTCAGCGACCTCCGGGATCGGTTCCGGCTCGTCGCGAATGTCGTCGATCGCGTGGCGCTCCCCGCACCGATGCCGCGGCTCCCGATCGGGCACGCGGTCTGGCGTCCTCAGCCGGACTTCCGCACGTCGGCGACGGCCTGGCTCACGGCCGGCGCAGCCCATCACACCGTCATGTCGACGCAGACGACCCTCGACATGTGGCGTGACTTCGCCCGGATGTCGGGCGTCGAGCTGCTGACGATCGACGAGACCACGACGATCGACGGCTTCGAGCGTGAGTTGAGGTCGAACGCCGCCTACTGGCGACTCGCGCAGGGGCTCTGAACTCCGGCTCCCCGGCATCGCCGGGCTCGCTCTCGGGAGCGCCCGGCGATCAGGGCGACGCCGGGTCGATGAAGAAGTTGTCCCGGAAGAGACCCGTGGGGTCGTACCGGCGCTTGAGGTCCCGCAAGCGATCGAGGTGCGCCGGCGGGAACGCCATGCCGAGCACCTCGGGACCCTGTCGGGTGTCGAAGCTCAGGTACATCCCGTCGAAGTGCCGCTCGAGCGGTGCCCAGTGGGCGTCGATCGCGTTGCTGCCGCCCATCGCGACGACGGAGAAGTTCGCCGACCGGCCCGCATACGCGGTCGCGTCGTCCGGCACGTCGGAGACGGCGCCGCCGACTGCGCGCACGCTGAAGAAATGCGAGGCACCGGAGGCGAGAAGCGCTGCCGCGTCGGCGGCGAGCGCCGCGTCGAGATGCTCGGCGAGGCCGGAGCGGGCGACCGGCTCCCCGCGTCCCTGATGCGGAATCTCCTGGAAGAAGATGCCGATCAGCTCGTCGTAGCCGAGCAGTTGCGCCGACTGGTCGGCGAGCGGGGCGATGTCGGCGAAGGGCTGCAGGAGCTCGATGATCCGCTCCGGGTCATCGGAGTCGATGACGATCATCGACTGCGCGTACGCCTGGCCGCCGCGCGGTGCGCCGAGGATGAACTGTCCGCTCACCTCGCGCGGAGCGGACTCCATCGTCGCGCCCCAGCGCTCGATGAATCCGGCGATGTCGGTCGCGTCGGAGACGAGCTGCGCGAACCCGATCCGACCGACGCGGTCCGCCTCGAACTCGAACGCGGTCGCGATGCCGAAGTTCGCGCCGGCGCCGCGCATCGCCCAGAACAACTCGGGGCGCTCCTCGGCGCTCGCGCGCACGGGCGTCCCGTCGGCGAGCACGAGCTCGACGGCGCGCAGGTGGTCGATCGTGAGGCCGTGCTCGCGAGCGAACCAGCCGATGCCGCCCGCGGTCGCGAGGCCGCCGACCCCGACGCCGCCGTAGTCGCCGGAGGTGAGGGCGAGACCGTGCGGTGAGAGAACGCGGGCGACGTCGACCCAGCGCGCGCCCGGTCCGACGCGCACGAGTCCGGTGTCCTCGTCGAGGAGGTCGATCGAGTTCAGCGCGCCGACGTCGATGACGATGCCCCCGTCGTTCACCGAGCGGCCGCTGACGCCGTGGCCGGCGCTGCGGACTCCGAGCGGGACGTCCCGGTGCCGCGCGGCGTAGCCGATCGCGTCCCGCACGCCGTCGACGTCGGCCGGCCGGAGGATGAGCCCGGGCGATCCGCCGCGGAGGTAGTTCGCGCTCGCGGCCCGATAGCCGAAGTCGCCCGGCTCGATCGCTGTCTCGCGGAGCGACTCGGGAACCGCCGCGTAGTCGATGCCCGGCGCGCGGAGGGCGAGCGCGGCAGCCGCCCGGACCGGCGAGGCGTCGGCACCGGTCGCGGTGCGCTCGCGTTCTACAGCCTCGCGAACGGCCGGCGCGACCTCGTCGGCGAAGCGCTGCATGAGGCGTGGGTCGTCGGCCATGACGATGAACACGCTCACGCCGTCCTCGAGCGCGGTGGCGGCGAGCTGCTCCGCGGTCTCGTTGCCCGTGATGTTGAGCAGGCGGGTGATCTCTCTCGGGTCGCGGCCGGCCGCCGTTGCCGCCTCGTCGATCGTCGCGTTCCCTGCGGCGAGTTCCCCCGGCCGCAGCCATGGCAGCGACGGCAGCCAGCCATCCGCTTTCGCTCCGATGAGCCGGAGCATCCGCGGCTTGCGGGCGCCGAGCCAGATCGGGATGGGATGCGCCGGCTCGGGGCCGCGTTTTGCGCCATCGACGCGATAGCGCGAGCCCTCGACACGCAGCGGTCGCCGCTCCCCGGCGTCCCAGATGCCGCGGATGATGTCGATCGCCTCGTCGAGGCCGGTGACCGCCTCGGTGGCGGTGAGTACTGGTCCCCCCATTGCCGCGATCGGTTCGTAGAAGCCCCCGGCGCCGAGGCCGAGCGAGAGCCGCCCGCCGGAGAGCAGGTCGAGGCTCGCGGCCGCGCGCGCGAGCACCGCGGGCTGGCGCAGGGGGAGGTTGAGGACGTTGCCGGAGACCGTGACGCGCTCGGTGTTCGCCGCGACCCAGGTCAGCAGAGTCCACGTGTCGTGGAACGAGGCCTGGTACGGGTGATCCTGAAAGGTCACGAGGTCGTATCCAAGGTCCTCGCTCCGGCCGGCGAGTTCGACGGCGCGCTCAGGCGGTTGATTCACCGGGGTGATGAACGTGCCGAAGCGCAGCGGGTGAAGGTAGTCGGGCATGCATCAAGCCTGATCGTGTCACCGGCTCTTGGCAAACGGCTAGTAAGTGACTTACTATGGATAAGTGAACACTACGCAGAGCCTCCAGCACACTCGCTGGGAGCAGATCGACGACGAGCAGTGCCGGCAGGCCTCGGGGGTGCTCGAGTTCATCGGACGGCGCTGGAGCGGGGCGATCCTCCTCGCGATCACGCGGGGCGCGAACCGGTTCAGCGAGATCCTCGCTTCCGTGGCCGGGCTCTCCGATCGTCTGCTCGTCGTCCGGCTCAAGGAGCTCGAGGCCGCCGGACTCGTCGCGAGGACCGTCATCCCGACGACGCCGGTCATGGTGCGCTACGAGCTCACCGAGTTCGGGAGCGAGATGATGACCGCGATCGAGCCGCTCGCGCGGATCGGACAGCGCTGGGGCGTCGGCCCGACCGACTCCTGACCAGAGCCGGTCTCGACCGGCGCGTCTCAGCCGAGGATCGCCTTCATCCGCTCGGCGACGATCTTGATCGCGCGCGTCGGCATGAGTCGTCCGATCCGATCGAGCGACTTCGCGTCGCCGCCGATGAGGAGGCGCGGGGTGTTCTTCTCGATCGCCTCGACGGTGAGTCGCGCGGCCTCCTGCGGGGTCGTCGTCTTGACCTTCTTCGCCATCTCCGCGGCCTTCTCGGCGCTCATTCCGCCGGGGAGACCGACGCCGGAGTTCCCGGTGATGTTCGTCGAGACGCCGCCGGGGAAGACGACCGTGACGTGGACGTTCGTGCCCTGGAGTTCTGCGAAGAGCGTCTCGGTGAACAGCTTCACCGCGGCCTTCGACGAGCCGTAAGCGCCCTGGCCCGGCACGGGCACGAGGCCGCCCATCGACGAGAAGTCGAGAAGCACTGCCTCAGGCCGGGCGAGGAGCTCGGGGAGGAAGGCCTTCACCGTGTAGACCGTGCCCCAGTAGTTGATATTGATGACCTTCTCGATCTCCTCGACGGAGAGTTCGGAGATCGGTGCGAATCGGTGGATGATCCCGGCGATGTTGAGCAGGCCGTCGATCGCGCCGTGCTTCGCGCGGATGATCGCGGGGAGTGCCTCGACCGCTGCACGATCCGTGACGTTGATGACGTGGGTCGTGAGCCGGTCGCCCGCGTTCGCGAGCCCGACGGTCTCGGCGAGGCCCTTCTCGCTGAGATCGAGCGCCGCGACGCGCGCGCCCTTCGCGAGGAGTTGGAGCACGACCTCTCGTGCGATGCCGTTGCCCCCGCCGGTGACGACGAAGACCTTGTCCTTGATCTGCATGACCATGCTCCTTCACGCCGATAACGGCGTTGACACGGTGATTCTACGCTTGAAGTCAACGACGTTGACTATAGATTCGCCGCGGCGCCCGGTGTGAGCAGCGCCTGCAGCACGGCGCCGTAGCGCGCGACGATTTCCTCACGGTCGGTCTCGAGCAGCACCTCGTCCTCGACGATCCAGAGCGAGTACAGGAGGCCGCCGGCGAGCGCGGCTGCGAGGCGTGCACGAAGGTCCGCATCCGGTCCGTCGAGCCTCGCGCGGAGCGGAGCGACGAAGTCCGCCTCGTGCATCCCGCGGAGCCGCGAGCCCGCGCCGTCCCCATCGCTCGCGCGGACGAGCGCGAGATAGATGCCGCGAACGCGGTCGTCCGGCTCGAGGAGGAAGCGTACGAAATCGCGCCCGATGGTCTCGAGCGGACCCTCGACGAGCGGCTGCGTCAGGAGTTCGTTCTCGATCGTGTCGAGGAAGAGTCGCTCCTTCGACCCGAAGTGGCGGATGACGAGGGCAGCATCGGTGTGCGCCTCGGCCGCGATGTCGCGCACCGACGTCCCGGCGTAGCCGCGCGAGTGGAAGAGCACGGTGGCCGCGGCGAGGATCGCGCCCCGCGTCTCCGCCGCCGCTCGCCGCACCATCCCCCAATCCTTCCACCAGTGAAAAGACCGGGTCACAGGGGCCGAAAGTAGAATCGCAGCGTGGCGATCACGAATGGCGTGCGCGCCTCGACCCCGAGTCGAGGCCGCGTGCTCCTGGCGAGTCCACGCGGCTACTGCGCCGGTGTCGACCGGGCGGTCGTCGCCGTCGAAAAAGCCCTCGAGCTCCACGGCGCCCCGATCTACGTGCGGAAGCAGATCGTCCACAACATCCATGTCGTCCGCACGCTCGAAGCCGCCGGCGCGATCTTCGTCGACGATGTCACCGAGGTGCCGGAAGGCGCCCGCGTCGTGTTCTCCGCCCACGGGGTGAGCCCCGCCGTCGTCGCGGGGGCCGCGGCACGAAACCTGGCGACGATCGACGCGACCTGCCCGCTCGTCACGAAGGTCCACCGTGAGGCGACGAGATTCTCTCGAGACGACTACCAGATCCTGCTCATCGGCCATGCCGGGCACGAGGAGGTCGAGGGCACGATGGGCCATGCACCCGAGCGCACCATCCTCGTCAACGGCCCCGACGAGGCCGATGCCGTCGAGGTCGCGGACCCGTCGAGGCTCGTCTGGCTCTCCCAGACCACGCTCTCCGTCGACGAGACGATGGAGACCGTGCGGCGGCTGCGCGAGCGATTCCCAGAACTCCATGATCCGCCGAGCGATGACATCTGCTACGCGACCCAGAACCGCCAGGTCGCGATCAAGCAGGTCGCTGCCCGCGCAGATCTCGTCATCGTCGTCGGAAGCTCGAACAGCTCGAACACGATGCGCCTCGTCGACGTCTCGCTTGCGAGCGGTGCGAAGGCAGCCCACCGGGTGGACTATGCCTCGGAGATCGACCCGGCTTGGCTCGATGGCGTCGAATCGGTGGGGGTGACGAGCGGCGCATCCGTACCGGAGGTGCTCGTTCGCGAGGTGCTCGAATGGCTCGCCTCGGCCGGCTATCTCGACGTCGAAGAGGTCGAGACGGCGCGCGAGGACCTCATGTTCTCGCTGCCCAAGGAGCTACGGGTCGACGCTGCGGGCAACCCGGACGAGCGTGCGCTCGGCGGACGCCGTGCTCAGCTCGACTGGCAGCGGAGCTGACCGCCTCGGCTAGACGGACTTGCCGGCGCTGCCGAGCTCCTGGGCGGCGACGATGACGCGCGCGGCCAGCGCCGCTTCCGCGACCTTGCCCCACGCACGCGGGTCGTAGCGCTTCTTGTCTCCGACCTCGCCGTCGACTTTGATGACGCCGTCGTAGTTCTTGAGCATGTAGTCGGCGATCGAACGAGTGAACGCATACTGCGTGTCGGTGTCGACGTTCATCTTGATGACGCCGTTGCGAACGGCGGTGGCGATCTCCTCGGGGCTCGAGCCGGATCCGCCGTGGAACACGAGGTCGAGCGGGAGCGGCCCGGTGCCGTACTTCGCGGCGATGCCGGCCTGGATGTCTCCGAGCAGATCCGGTCGGAGCACGACGTTCCCGGGCTTGTAGACGCCGTGGACGTTGCCGAAGGTCAGCGCCGCGATGTAGCGACCCTGCTCGCCGAGGCCGAGGGCCTCGACGACCTGCTCGACGTCCTCGAGGGTCGTGTACAGCTTGTCGTTGATCTCTGCGACGACACCGTCCTCCTCGCCCCCGACGACGCCGATCTCCACCTCGAGGATTGCGCCGATGTTCTTCATCCGGGGGAGGAGCGCCTGAGCGATCTCGATGTTCTCCGCGAGCGGCACCGCCGAGCCATCCCACATGTGGGACTGGAAGAGCGGGCCGCGACCAGCCTTGACCTCGTCCTCGG
>Ga0247757_10002243_pt1 | contig 10291 bp, 6 predicted proteins | sample UWRJL126311R4_FD_180929 | JGI IMG/M metagenome (GOLD analysis project Ga0247757, IMG submission 180929) | Plant litter microbial communities from Arlington Agricultural Research Station in Wisconsin, United States - UWRJ-L126-311R-4 | ecosystem: Environmental > Terrestrial > Plant litter >...
GCCTCGGCCGAGGAACTCGATCTGCCCGCCACCGAGATGCAGCACATAGTCTCCTGGGGCGACGTAGACCTTCCCGTTGAAGCGGCGATACGTCTCGGCAGTCTTCTGCGGGGCGTCGAGATAGCCGAGCGGCTTCGGGCCGAAATAGGCGAGCGTGCCGGTCGCGCCCGAGTCGGGATCGAGCTCGTTGTTCTCCTCGTCGAGGACCGCGGAGGCGTTCGCGAGGACGATGCGGCTGGGGAGGTCCTCGGGGGAGCGCACGAAGGCGAACGCGAACGGGCCGCCCTCCGTCGATCCGAAGATGTCGAAGAGCAGCGCGCCCGGTGCGAGCTCGAGCATCTCCGCCTTGCTCGCATCGGTCCACGCCATCCCGGAGCTGATGAACTGGTCGAGGCTCGAGACGTCGTACGGCTCGCCCGCGTTCGCGGCTCGCCGGAGTTCGTCGACGAGGGGTGCGGCGATCGCGTTCCCCGCGATCACGACCCGGGTGACACCGAACTTCTGGATGGAGTCGAGGACCTGGGCGGGGTTGAAGCTCGGGTCGTTGAGGAGGACGACCGCACCTCCGAGGGCGAGCGTGTTCATCGCGTTGAACATCGCTGACGAGTGCATGAGCGGCGAGATCGGGAGGAGCCGGGGCTTGCGCGACGTGGGATCGGTCGCTCGAGCGACCATCTCATCGACGCTCGTGGGCAGGGGCCCGCCGTCGGTGCCGTAGAGCGAGACGAGCTGCGCGTCGAAGAGATTTCCGTGAGTCCAGATGACGACCTTGGGCGTGCCGGTGGTCCCGCCCGTGAAGATGTAGATCAGGTCGTCCCCGCCGCGCTTCGGCGACGTCGGAAGACGGTCGCCGAGGAGGGATTCGAACTCGAGCGCCCCCGCGACCTGCGGAGCATCCGTGGGCCGATCCGCCACCTCGATGAGCTGCGGGGGAGTCTCGAGCGAGCCGAGCGCCTCCGCGATGGTCGAGCGCAGCGACGTCGGCGCGATGAGCACCGTCGTATGGCTGACCTCGATCAGCTCGACGAGTTCGCCGGCGCGGTAGCGGAAGTTCATGTTCACTGGTATCGCGCCGAGCTTGAACGCGGCGTAGATCGCCTCGAGATACTCGGGCCGGTTGTACATGAAGAGGCCGATCGAGTCACCCCTGCCGACTCCCAGGCCGACGAGCGCCGCAGCGAGCCGCGACGCCCGGTCCTCGAGTTCGGCGAAGGTCGTCGTCTCGCCGTCGGAGATGATCGCCGCCGAGTCGGGGATGGCCTCCGCGACGGCGTCCCAGACCTGTGACCAGTTCAGGTCCCAAGCCGACTGCTGTGCGCCTCCTTCGTCCGCCGCGTCCATCACGACGCGGACGGAGCGGACGGGACGGAGATCGTCACCGACTTCGTGCGCGTGTAGTTCGCCAGCGCCTCGGGCCCGCTCTCGCGGCCGACTCCCGAGTCCTTGTATCCGCCGAACGGGACTGCGGGGTCGAGCATCGCCCAGCCGTTGATCCACTGCACGCCGGCCTTCAGCTGCTTCGTGACCCGGAGCGCCTTGGCGGTGTCGCTCGTCTGAACGCCGGCGGCGAGGCCGTAGCGCGTCGAGTTCGCGAGTTCGATCGCCTCGGCCTCGGTGTCGAACGCCTGGACCGTGAGGACCGGCCCGAAGATCTCCTCCTGGACCGCCTCGGACGTGTTCGGCACGCCGGTGATGATCGTCGGCGGGTAGTAGTAGCCGCCATCGAGGTCGAGCGGCGCGCCGCCGGTGACGACGGTCCCGCCGTCGGCCTTCGCCTGGTCGACGAGCGCCTGGACCCGGGAGCGCTGCTTCTCGCTCACGAGCGGGCCGATCACCGTGCCCGGGTCGCTCGGGCTGCCGAGCGGGACGTGCGGGACGGCTCCCGCGAGGATCCCGACGATGAGGTCGTGGATCGGCCGCTCGACGAGGAGACGCGTCCCGGACATGCAGAACTGCCCCGAGTTGTAGACGAACGCATTGATGACGGTCCCGACCGCGGCATCCAGGTCGGCATCGGCGAAGACGATGTTCGCGCCATTGCCGCCGAGCTCCGTCATCGCCGGCTTGAGGTTCGCGCCGGCGACCGACGCGATGTGCTTGCCGACGGCCGTCGAGCCGGTGAACGCGATCGCAGCCACGTCCGGGTGCGCGACGATGTGGTTCCCGAGCTCGGCCCCCGGACCGGTGATGAGGTTGTACACGCCGCTCGGGACACCCGCGTCGGCGAGCACCTCGGCGAGCAGGAACGCCGACAATGGGGTGTCTTCGGCGGGCTTGTGCACGACCGTGTTCCCCGCGGCGAGCGCGGGGGCGAGCTTCGATGCCGAGAGGATCATCGGGAAGTTGAACGGCGTGATCGCCGCGACGACTCCGAGCGGCTCGCGACGCACGAGCGAGATCGCCGGCAGCGGCGTCTCGCGCACCGCGCCGTCGAGCGTCTGGGCGAGCGCGGCGAAGTACTCGAACTGCTCGATCGCCGTTGGAATGTCGATCATCCGGGTGAACATGATCGGCTTGCCCGCGTCCTGGGTCTCTGCCTGCGCGAAGTCCTCGAGGCGCTCACGCATGAGTTGTGCGACGCGGTTCAGGATGCGGGAGCGCTCGCGACCGGAGAGCGCCGCCCACGCCGGGAACGCCGCCTTCGCGGCGGCGATCGCGGCGTCCGCATCTGCCGTCGTCCCCTCGGGGACGTCGGCGATCTTGCCGCCCGTCGCCGGGTCGATGATGTCGCGGCGTTCGCCATTCGACGCCTCCGCCCATGCGCCGCCGATATAGAGCCTGGCTGGTGCAGCCAGGACGCTCGTACCGCTCATCTGGGTCATCTCCTCGTTGAGATCCGCGCCCTGTCCTCGGGCACGATTATCAGGTTTACTGAGATTATGCGGCAGAACCCGCAATCCCTCAATGACGAGAGGAAACCCATGGCCACGACTGGCAGAGGTGCGCTGGTCCGATCCGCCGGCGCACCGTTCGAAGTGGTCGAGCTCGAGTTCGACGACCCCGGGACGGGCGAGGTCCTCGTCCGGCTCGTCGCGGCCGGGCTCTGCCACACCGATCTCGGCGCACAGGCGATCGGGGTGCCGTTCGAGCTCCCGGGGATCCTCGGGCACGAAGGTGCCGGCGTCGTCGAGAAGGTCGGGCCCGGTGTCGAATCGGTGCGCCCGGGCGACCGGGTGCTCATGAGCTTCACCTCCTGCGGCGAGTGCGCATCGTGTCTGGCCGATCACCCCGCGTACTGCGCGACCTGGTTCCCCCGGAACATCCTCGGCGGACTCCGTCGCGACGACTCCGCAGCGACGCGGGTCGACGGCGTTCCGGTGCACACGCACTTCCTCGGACAGTCCTCGCTCGCCGAGTTCGCGATCGCCGACGAGCGTTCGCTCGTCAAGGTCGACGAATCGGCTGACCTCGCCGTGCTCGCGCCGCTCGGCTGCGGAGTCATCACCGGAGTCGGAGGGATGTGGAATGCGCTGCGCCCCGGCCCAGACGACGTCGTCGCGGTCTACGGCGCTGGCGCCGTCGGGCTCTCCGCGATCTGGGGCGCGGCCAGGCTCGGACCCGCAGTCCTCATCGCCATCGACCGAGTGCCCGCGCGACTGGAGATCTCGATGGAGTTCGGTGCGACACACGTGATCGACGCGTCGAGCGAGGATGTCGCCGCCCGGATCGCCGAGATCACCGGCGGTCGCGGGACGACGCTCGCGTTCGACTCGACCGCCTCACCGGCGGTGGCCTCGGCGGCGATGGACTCGACCGCGCCCGGCGGGACCGTGCTCATCGTCGGCGTCGCTGCACCCGGCACGATGCTGCCGGTCGAGATGACCGGACTGCTGCTCGGCAAGTCGCTGCGCGGGATCACGCTCGGCGATGCCGACCCCACAGTGCTCATCCCGGAGCTGGTCGCGCTGCACGCCGCCGGCGAGCTGCCGCTCGAGCGGCTGCAGCGGCGATACACGCTCGAGGAGACCGAGCAGGCGGCGCAGGACATGCACCACGGGGTGACCGTAAAGCCCGTCATCGTCTTCTGAGGAGCCCGCCGCTACCCTCGACCCATGCGAATCCTCCTCGTCGGAGCCGGTGGCGTCGGAGACGCGATCGCGAAGATCGCCGCGCGTCGTTCGTTCTACGACCAGATCATCGTCACCGACTACTCCCTCGAGCGCGCAGAACGCACTGTCGCCTGGATCGCGGCGAAGCACGGCCCCGAGGTGGCCGCGAAGTTCACCGCGGACCGGATCGACGCCTCGTCCGATGCGGTCGTCACGGAAGTGGCGCTGCGCCACGGCGCGACGCACGTGATGAACGCCGTCGAGCCGAAGTTCGTGATGCCGATCTTCCGTGGCGCGTTCGCCGCCGGAGCCGACTACCTCGATATGGCGATGAGCCTCTCCGTGCCGCACCCGACGCAGCCCTATGCCGAGACCTTCGTGAAGCTCGGCGACGACCAGTTCGGGCATGCCGACGAATGGGAGGCCGCCGGCCGGCTCGCGCTCGTCGGCATGGGCGTCGAGCCGGGCCTCTCCGACGTGTTCGCGCGCTACGCGGTCGACCGGTTGTTCTCCTCGGTCGACGAGCTCGGCGTCCGAGACGGCGCGAACCTCGTCGTGCGGGATGAGGACGGGAACGAGATCTTCGCGCCGTCGTTCTCGATCTGGACCGTCATCGAGGAGTGCCTCAATCCGCCGGTGGTGTGGGAGCGCGGCAGCGGCTGGCGGACGACGCCGCCGTTCTCGGAGCCGGAGGTGTTCGACTTCCCGGACGGGATCGGGCCCGTCGAATGCGTGAACGTCGAGCACGAGGAAGTCCTCCTCATGCCGCGCTGGCTCGGCGAGCGCGCCAAGCGCGTGACCTTCAAGTACGGGCTCGGCGACGAGATGATCGGCATCCTCAAGACGCTCCACTCGCTCGGGCTCGACAAGGTGGAGCCATTGCGCGTGCGCTCGGCCAATGGACCGGTGGAGGTGGCCCCGCGGGACGTCGTCGCGGCCGGCCTGCCCGATCCGGCGACGATCGGGCCGCTCATGACCGGCAAGACCTGTGCGGGACTGTGGGCGACCGGGACCGGCCTCGACGGCCGCCCGCGCTCGACGTATCTGTACCACGTTGCCGACAACGAGTGGACGATGCAGGAGTACGAGTCCCAGTGCGTGGTCTGGCAGACCGCCCTCAACCCGGTCATCGCCCTCGAACTCCTCGCGACCGGCGCGTGGTCCGGCACTGGCGTTCTCGGTCCCGAGGCGTTCGCGGCGGACGAGTTCCTCGAGCTGATGGCGCGACCCGAGGCTGCTGGCGGCTACGGCCAGTCGTGGGGCCAGCGCGAGGACTGACCGTCGCGAGTAGTGGGAGGATGTGCGCATGGGGGCTTGGAAGCGAATCGTCGTCGGGGGCGCAACGCTCGCGCTCGCACTCGGCGCTGCGGGCTGCAGCGGGAATCCTGTCCAGCAGGCGGCCGATGCCGTCACCGGGGCCCTCGAGCAGGTCGACGCGCTGTCCGTGAGCATGGCGGCGACCCAGGCGATCACTGCGGTCACGGCGTACACCGTCTCGAATCAGCGGCTGCCTGCGACGCTCGCCGAGGCCGGCTTCGCTGCACCTGAGGGTGTCGTCGTGAAGATCGTGCCGACCGGCGGTCTCTCGTTCTCGATCTGCGCGTCGGCTGGGGACCTCGCCTTCAAGGGGGAGAACGGGGCGGTGACCGCGGTCGCGTCCTGCTGATCACGGATACTTGACCCCCGAACAGGGGGTACTCAGGCTGCGTGGCTATGGTGTGCGCCATGCTCGGCGACCAGATGTCCGCCGGCGCGATCACCGCTGAGATCCCCGGCATCCCGACCCCAAGCCTCCGCCACTGGTGGTGGCTCATCGCAGTCGGTGCGGTCGTCGTCGCCGCAGTGGTCGCGGCCGTCGTGGTCCTCGTCGTTCAGCAGCAGCAGGCCGAGGCGCTGTCGCGCTCCAAAGCTGCGTACGCGAGCGCGATCGAGGCCCAGTCGACCGCGGTCGAAGCGCTCGCGATCGCGGTCGCGGAGGGGACTGCGCTGCTCGACGCGACGCCATCCGAGCAGCTCGCCGAGCCGGCGGCGAGGATCAGACTGGCTGCCGCCCTCGAAGCTGCACGCGACCGCGTGCCGGAGAGCGGCGCCGGGGCGGTCGGCCGGTTCGACGGTGACCCGGCGGCCCTCGACGCGGCGCGGGTGGAGATCGAGACGGTCACCGCCGAAGGCGACGCCGCGCGCGACGCGATTCGTGCCGCGATGGACGTCGTGACCCGCTCGCATGCGGCGAAAGCGCTCGCCGATGCGCGCGCGGCGCTCGTCACCGCGATCGGGTCCGCAGAGCAGGTCTATGCGGAGACGGTCGGCCGGGTCGCCGACGACGGGCTGCGAGTCGAACTCCAGGTCCGAATCGACGCGGGTAACGCAGTCCTCGGCGACGCGGACGCGACCGCTCAGACGGTCCAGGCGAGTGCCGGGGCGATCACCGAGCAGGCCACCGCGGTGAGCGCGGCGAGAGCGGCGATCTGGCAGGACGTGAACGGGACCTGGTGCGCGGCGAAGGATCCGAACGACTGCGTCACCGTCGCACTCCCGACGCTCGCCGGCGAGCCGATCGTCGATTCGGACGTCGAGCGCACGAAGGCCGGGTGCTTCCGGGCCGAGACGAAGCGGACGGGATTCATGGCGGGCTCGACACCGAGCGCGCTGACGTTCTGCCCCGCCGGACTGGCGTACGGGGTGACGAACTCGACGGAGAACGTCGCCTACGATCGCCTCGTCCTCGACCAGCGCTCGGATGCGCTCTACTACCGAGACGCGGAGGTCGCGGCCGCGACCGCTTCGTCGTAGCCGCATGCCGTCGGCGGAGAAGGGGGGATTCGAACCCCTCGTGAGGGGCCTGTGCTTGCACCCACCACCGCTGGCGGAGAAGGGGGGATTCGAACCCCCGAGGGCTTGCACCCAACACGCTTTCCAAGCGTGCGCCATAGGCCACTAGGCGACATCTCCGGGTGGTCCAAGCCGAGGATCACCCGGCGAAGACCGCCCACGAGTCTACCCGCTAAACTCGATGCGGCTCCCCGCGTGGCGCCATCCAGGCCAACTCCCCCAGGGCGGAGACGCAGCAAGGGTAACCGGGCTCTGGCGGGTGCGCGGGGAGTCCTTCGTTCCCCCCGCACGAGCGGATAACATTGCGAGTCCGGGCGAAGCCGGATCGGGGGCAGATCTGCGTCGCTCCCGCTTTGGCCCGCCTTCGTTGATCCGAGGTGGGAGGAGGCAGAGAAGATGGCGCGCAGACCGCAGTCCACGCCGCCGATTCTGCCTGGCTACGCCTACGTGCGCCCGCTCGGTGCCGGCGGGTTCGCGGACGTCTTCCTCTACGAGCAGGACATGCCGCGTCGGGTCGTCGCCGTGAAGGTGCTCAGCGCCGATGCGATCAACCCCGAGGTCCGGCGGCTGTTCAACGCCGAGGCGGACGTCATGGCCCAGCTCTCCGCGCACCCGTCGATCCTCACCATCTTTCAGGCGAGCATCTCCTCCGACGGCCGGCCGTTCCTCGCGACCGAGTACTGCCCCGAGTCGATGGGCGACCGCTACAAGCAGGCCGCGATCGCGCTCCCGTTCGTGCTCGATGCCGGAGTCAGGATGGCGTCCGCGCTCGAGACCGCGCATCGCGCCGGGGTGCTCCACCGCGACATCAAGCCGTCGAACATCCTGGTCACGCAGCTGGGGCAGCCGGTGCTCAGCGATTTCGGCATCGCGACCTCGCTGAGCGCGATCGACGACCCCGAGCAGCTCGTGGCGATGAGCATCCCGTGGTCGAGTCCGGAGGTCGTGACCGAGTCGACGACCGGGACGGTGCAGTCGGAGATCTGGAGCCTCGGCGCGACGCTCTACACGCTCCTCGCCGGTCGGAGCCCGTTCGCGGCCGCAGAACGCGAGAAGAACACCCGCGAGCTCATGCGCGAGCGCGTAACGAAGGCGCATTACACCCCGCTGCGCCGACCCGATGTGCCGCCGCAGGTCGAGCAGTTCCTCGCACGGACGATGGCGAGGTCCGCGGAGCAGCGCCCGCAGACGATGCTGCAGTTCGCGGAGGAGCTGCGCTGGCTCCAGGCAGAACTCGGACTCCCGCAGACCTCGATCGAGGTCGCGAGCACTGCGTGGGCCGCCACCCCGAACATCATCGCGAACGACGGTCGTGCGCGCGGTCCGGTCATCACGACCGTGAGCCCCGACTCGCGCAGGTCGGCCCGTGCCGCGAAGGCGAACCCGAAGGTCAGCCGAGATCGCGACGAGCTCGTCGCCGGGACGAAGAGCGGCGGAGGCTGGAAGGCCGGACTCATCGGCGGCGTCGTCGGTGCGGCAGCCATCGGGGCGACCATCGCCATCCTGTTCGCCACCGGAGTCATTCCCTGATGGCTCGGGTCGCGACGAAGACCCGAGCACCCGCGATCATCGCGTGGACGAGCGGCGTCGTGATCGCGACCCTGCTCATCGGAGGCGCGGTCCTCGCGCAGGGCTACGACGCGGAGGACGTGCCGACGATCGAGTCGGCGGTCTGGGTCTCGCGCGACGCGTCCGGGGGTCAGTTCGCGAAGGTGAACACCGACGTCGGCGAGATCGAGTCGGTGAACGACGCGGCGGGAATCGAAGGCGTCGTGCAGTCCCAGGCGTCGGCGTTCGTGTTCGGTTCCGGCTTCGCGAAGTACTGGCCGGTCGACTCCGCCAAGCCGCTCGACATCGGCAGCGAGGGTGCGGCGGCGGAGGCGGCCGCCGATGCGTCGCCGACCGCGGGGGAGGGAATCGAATCTCCCGACGGCACCACGGGCACCATCACCGCTGGCAAGTACCTGCTCTTCACCGGCACGAAGCCCGCGTATGCGCTCGCCTCCGAGTTGACTGCCGACGTGCAGGAGGTGCATGAGCTCGACCCGCCGCTGGACGCCGACACCACTGAGTACAGCGCAGCGGTCTCGACCATCTCCGCGGGGGGTCTCGTCGCGATGTACTCCATCCAGGCGTCGGAACGCCGGGTCCGCACCCTCGACCTCGTGACCGGCGTCTGGGACGAGGTCGAGCTCACCGACGCGCCCGACAGTCCCGCGGGCCTGCAGCTGGCGATGGTCGGCGACCAGTGGGTGCTCTACCAGGCGAACGTCGACAACCCGAGACTCTGGATTGACGGCACCGGGCCGTTCGCGCTGCCGGCCGGCGTCGGCGCTGCCGGGCTGCTCCAGGAATCCGGCCCGACTTCCGACGCCGTGCTGATCGCGTCGAGCGACGGTCTCTACCGATTCTCGATGACCGACGGCACTGAGCTCGAGCATGTCGAAGCCGCCGGAACTGCTGCGCGGCCGGCCGCGTTCGGGGACCGCTGGGCGGCGGCGTGGCTGGCGAGCGGCTCAGGGCAGCTCTGGGTCTCCGGTCAGGAGGGGGTCATCGATCTTTCGATCGACGGCGACGAGTTCGAGCAGAACGTCGAGATCACGCCAGCCATCATCTCGAACGGGGACCGCGCCGTGCTTGTCGAGCGCACTACCGGCATGCTCTGGTCCGTGCCGGATGGCGCGCTGATCCCGCTTGCACAGTGGACGGCGGGCGAGCCGCCGAAGGTCTCCGGCACGATCGACGTCCCCGATGCCTCCCAGCAGGAGCCGCCGATCGCGGTCGACGACACATACGGCGTTCGGGCGGGCGCTGTTTCGACGCTGCCGGTCCTGTACAACGACCACGACGCGAACGCGGACGACGTGCTCAGCATCGACCCAGCCTCGATCAAGGGTCTCGATCCCGCATTCGGGACGCTCTCGCTCGTCGGTGGCAATCAGACCCTCGTCGTCACCGTGACCGGCGCCGTCCAAACCGGATCGTTCACGTATGCGGCGACGGACGGGAAGAGCTCGAGTCTGTCGCCGGCAACCGTCACCCTGTCGCTCCGGACGGAGAACTCCGCACCGCAGTGGTGCGGGGACTATCTGAAGCCGGACACCTGCTACGTCGACTGGCCGACCCCGCAGATCGCGGTCGGCGGGACGGCGACATTCGACGTACTCAAGGGCTGGATCGATGGTGAGGGCGACGCGATCGTCATCGCGTCCGCGGTGCCGGAAGGTGATGCACCCATCGTCGCGATGCCCGGAGCCGATGGGCGGCTCGCGATCGGACACACCGACCAGGGTGGTGCCCCGGGCGAGTACTCGATCATGGTCACGACGATGGATGCGTTCGGTGCGCTCTCGGCGCCGAAGGAGCTCGTCGTCAACGTGCTCGGGTCGCCGGACTTCACGGTGAAGGGC
>Ga0247757_10002244_pt1 | contig 10290 bp, 8 predicted proteins | sample UWRJL126311R4_FD_180929 | JGI IMG/M metagenome (GOLD analysis project Ga0247757, IMG submission 180929) | Plant litter microbial communities from Arlington Agricultural Research Station in Wisconsin, United States - UWRJ-L126-311R-4 | ecosystem: Environmental > Terrestrial > Plant litter >...
CTCGCCGACCGGTTCGGCCTGCTCGTCACCGGATCGAGCGACTACCACGGCCGGGGCAAGCCGAACCGGCTGGGGGAGAACACGACCGACCCCGCCGCCTACGCGCGGATCGTCGCCGCGGCGACGGGCTCGGTGCCGTTCGCGGGCTGAACGGGTCCTCGGGGAGGGTCGCGGTCAGCGACGATCCAGGGGCGACGGCGGCGGGGCGACACCGGGTCCGCGCACGGCGGCGTCCCCGTATCCGGGATCGAACCGGACGCCGGTCGGGTTCGGCGGCATCGCGGACAGCACGACCTGGATGATCCAGCCGACCGAGGGGATGAGGCCCAGGAAGAAGAAGCCCCCGCTGAAGCCGGCGTCGTGCAGCCGGCGCCACTGGATCGCGAGGCTCGGCACGATCGACCCGAGGAAGACGATCGCGAACAGGCCCCCGAACACGCTGATGATGATCGTGCTCGCCACGGCGTCGTCCTGCCCGAGCGTGAACCCGAAGACGAGGGTCAGCGCGTAGAGCACCGCGTACACGATCGCGAAGAACAGGACGGCCCACCAGTACTCGCTGCGACTTGCGCGCCCCGAGAAGGCGGCGTAGTTGCGGAAGAACCGGCTCACCGCCTGTCCCATCGAGGCGCCGTACAGCGGCTGGTCGAGACGGTCGGCGGGAGTCGTCGTCATGCCGTCAGCCTAGGGCGCGCCCCTACGCGGTCGGCGTGGTCGCGGTGCCGCCCGCGGAACCGCCGCGACGGCGACGCGTGCGCCGGCGCCGGGCCGGGCTCTCGCCGTCGTGCGTCCCGCCGCCCTCGGCGCGTGCCGCGTCGCCCGCGGGAGCCGACTCGCGGGCCTCGCCCGACGACGACGTGGTGGTCGAGCCACCCGGACCGGACGACCGGCCGGAGCCGCCGCGACGGCGACGACGCGGTCCGCCGTCGCCCTCCGCGTGCGGGCCGTCGCCCGAGCGCTCGCGCGGCGGACGGTCGGCGTGCGGCGCGGCCGGGGTCGACTTGAGCCGGCCCTTCGCACCCACCGGGATGTCGAGGTCGGTGTAGAGGTGCGGCGACGACGAGTAGGTCTCCGTCGGCTCCGGCTGCCCGAACTCCAGCGCGCGGTTGATGAGCGCCCACTTGTGCAGGTCGTCCCAGTCGACGAACGTCACCGCGATGCCGGTCTTGCCGGCGCGGCCGGTGCGGCCGGCACGGTGCAGGTAGGTCTTCTCGTCCTCGGGGATCGTGTGGTTGATGACGTGGGTCACGTCGTCCACGTCGATGCCGCGGGCCGCGACGTCGGTCGCGATGAGCACATCGAGCTTGCCGGCCTTGAAGCGGGCCATCGAGCGCTCGCGCGCCTCCTGACTCATGTCGCCGTGGACCGAGCCGGCATTGAATCCGCGGTCGTTGAGCTCCTCCGTGAGCTTCGCGGCGGCGCGCTTGGTGCGGGTGAAGATCACGGTCTTGCCGCGGCCTTCGGCCTGCAGGATGCGGGCGACCACCTCGTCCTTGTCGAGCGAGTGCGCCCGGTAGATGACGTGCTTGATGTTGGCCTGGACCTGCCCCTCGTCGGGGTCGGTCGCGCGGATGTGGATCGGCCGGTTCATGAACCGCCGCGCGAGGGCGACGACCGGGCCGGGCATCGTGGCCGAGAAGAGCATGGTGTGCCGGGTCGGCGGGGTCTGCGCGAAGAGCTTCTCGACGTCGGGCAGGAAGCCCAGGTCGAGCATCTTGTCGGCCTCGTCGAGCACCATCTCCGAGACGTCCTTGAGGGACAGCAGGCGCTGCCCTGCGAGGTCGAGGAGGCGGCCCGGGGTGCCGACGACGATCTGCGCGCCGGCCTTGAGCTCCTCGATCTGGCCCTCGTAGGCCTTGCCGCCGTAGATGGCGGTGACCTTGGTGGATCGGTTCGAGGTCGCCAGCTCGAGGTCCTCGGCCACCTGCACGCAGAGCTCGCGCGTCGGGACGACGACGAGCACCTTCACGCCGGGACCGGGGTCGAGCCCGATGCGCTGGATGATGGGCAGCCCGAAGCCGAACGTCTTGCCGGTGCCGGTCTTGGCCTGGCCGATGATGTCCTGGCCGGCGAGGCCGAGGGGGATGGTCTGGCTCTGGATCGGGAAGGGCTCGATGATGCCCTTCGCCGCGAGCGCGTCGACCATGTCCTGGTCGATGTTGAGGTCGCTGAAAGTCAAGGAATGCCTGTCTGGAATATGAGAGGAGGCCAGTCTACCGGCGCCAGTAGGCTGTCGCCGTGCTGAGGCTGTTCCGGCGTCGCCGTCGCCCCGCCGCGGCGCCCGTGCTCACCCCGCGCTCGGAGGCCGTGGCCGCCGTGCGCGTCGAGCTCGCGGACCTGACGCCGGCTCCCGAGCCCTTCCTCGGGCAGGCCGCGTACCTGACGCTCGTGCTGTTCGAGAACCTCGGGCGCGCCGTCCAGACCGCGCCGACGACGGGCGCGAAGACGGCGCTCGGCGGCGCCGCGGCGCAGGTGCTGGAGGCGCACGAGGGCCTCGTGACGGAGCTGCGCGGACTCGGCGCCGACCCGGTGGTCGCGATGGACCCGTTCCGCGCCGATCTCGACGCCTACCAGACCCGCCTGCAGGGCGCGGACTGGGCCGAGACGCTCGTCACCTGTTACCTGACGACCGGATTCCTCGCCGACTTCTTCACGGGCCTCGCCGCCGGGCTCCCCGCGGGTCTCGCCGAGCGCATCGGGCTCCTGCTCGACGTCGACCACGGCGAGCGGGTGCTCGAGGAGCAGCTGCGCGGCGTCATCGAGCACAGCCCGCGGATCGCGTCGCGGCTCGCCATGTGGGGTCGCCGGCTGATCGGCGACACGATGCTCGTCGCCCGGTCGGCCCTCGCCCTCGACGCGGCCGGGGCGGCGCCCGACGCCGCGCGGGTGGAGCCCGCCTTCAACGAGCTGATCGGCGCGCACACCCGGCGGATGGACGCGCTCGGCCTCACGGCGTGACGTCCCGCGTCGTCACGGTCCGCGACTGCGAGCGCGTGCAGTCGGCGTGGTTCGACGCGCGCGCGTGGGCGGCGTCCGGGCGGGTGTGGGACGACGGGCCGCTGCACTGGACCGACGGGCCCGACGGGGCGCACCTGATGTTCCCGGCGACGATTCCGGCCGCGGAGCTCGCGCACGGCCTCGCGGCGTTCGAGGGGCAGCTGGTCGGGGCATGGCTGTCGTCCGGGACGGATCCGGGGGCGCTCGCCGCGGCAGGGTTCGAGCGCGGGTGGGCGCCGTGGTGGATGACCGCGCCGCTGCCGGCGCCGGAGGACCTCGCGCCGGTGCCGGCGATCCCGGGGGTCGAGATCGACGTCGACACCCGGATGCCGGGCATCGCCTTCCTCGCGACGGCGCGCGCCGACGGCCGCGAGGTCGGGCACGCGTGGTCGTTCGTGCACGGGCGGCTGTCGGGGCTCTTCGACGTGGAGGTGGACGAGGCGTGGCGGCGGCGGGGGATCGGCACGGCTCTGCTCGTCGCGGTCCAGCGGCCGGCGCGCTGGTGGGGCGCCGAGGCCATGGTCCTCAACGCGACGCCCATGGGATTCCGGCTCTACGCCGAGCGCGGGTTCACGAGGATCGGCGAGGGGATCACCTGGTGGCGCCATCCGACGCCGACGGGGAGTTAGGCGCGGCCCTTGCTCAGCTCGTGGAGCAGGTTCCCGTCGCCGCGGACCCGCCCCCGCCAGACGGCGAGCCAGACCACGACGGTGCCGACGAGCGTCGCGCCGAGCGCGACGACCCAGATCCAGCCGCCGTCGTACTTCCAGCCGAGCCAGGTGAGGCCCTCCCACACGATCGCGGCGATGACCACGGCGACGGCGGGGAGGAGGAAGAGGCCGTAGGTGCCGCGTCCGGGCAACGCGTACCGCACCAGACCGCCGATGGCGGCGGCGATCACCAGGACGAACAGCAGCTCCACGCGGGAAGACTAGCGCTCGGCGCCGAGGGTCAGGCGACGAAGCCGACCCGGCGCGACTCCTCGCTGCCGACCTCGAGGTAGCCGAACGAGGCGGTCGGGACGATGTAGACCTTGCCCTTGTCGTCGCTGAGCTTGACGAACTTCGCGTCGGAGCCGAGCGCGTCGGCGACGATCTTCTCGATCTCGGCCGCGGTCTGCGACGACTCGAAGCTCAGCTCGCGGGGGCTGTTGACGATACCGATGCGAATGTCCACGTGTTGAGGCTAGGGGATCGCGCCGGGCCGGGTCCGGGGGTTCGCCCAGGGCAGATCGCGGATGCGAGAGTGGAGCGCATGGCCTCCGTCCAGGCGCTCGACGAGGCGGACCGACGCGTGGTCGCCGCGTGGGCCGCGGACTGCGCGGAGAGAGTGCTCCCGCTGTTCGAGGCCGAGGCACCGGACGACGACCGCCCGCGCGACGCGATCGCGCGGGCGCGCGGCTACGCGCGCGGTGACCTCGGAGCGGCGGGGGAGATCCGCCGGAGGTTCGTCGCCGGGCGGGCGGCGCACGCGGTGAGCGCGCCGGCGGCGGTGGCCGCGGCGCGGGCCGCGGCGCAGGCGTCCGGGGTCGCGCACATGGGGGCGCATGCATTCGGGGCGGCGGCGTATGCGGCGCGGGCCGCCGGGCTCGCGGCGGGGGATCGGGACGCGACGCAGGCCGAGGTGGCGTGGCAGCTGGCCCGGATGACGGAGCAGGTGCGCGCGGCGCTCGCGCAGCTCCCGCCGATCGGGGCGGATCCGGCGGGCCCGCTGGGAAGCGGGCTGCTGGCATCCGGAGAGCTCGGTGCGATCATCCGCGCGCTGCAGGCCGGCATCGCGCGCTGACTCCGCCGCGCGCCGCCCGCGATGTCGCCCACCGCGGATAGCGTGGCCGCGTGACCTCCGTCGGCTTCGTGCGCAGCGCGTCCGCGGCGTCCGTGCGGGTGGAGCTCGACGCCGCCCAGCGGGAGGTCGTCGACCTGGCCGAGGGGGAGTCCGCCGCGGTCCTCGGCGCCCCGGGCACGGGCAAGACGACGGCGCTCGTCGAGCTCGTCGCGGACCGCGTGCTCGAGCTCGGTCACGGGCCGGGCGAGGTGCTCGCGCTCACCGCGTCGCGCGCGGCGGCGACCCGGCTGCGGGATCGCCTCGCGCTGCGCATCGGACGGCCGACGGACGGGCCGCTCGCCCGCACCTTCAGCTCCCTGGCCTTCGAGATGGTGCGCTCGGCGGCGCGCGTCGCGGGGGCCGAGCCGCCGCGCCTGCTGACCGGTGCCGCGCTCGACGCCGACATCGCCGAGCTGCTCGCGGGGCAGGAGGAGGACGGGACCGGGCCCGCGTGGCCCGAGCCGCTCGACGCGCAGGTGCGACGGCTGCGCGGGTTCCGCGGCGAGCTGCGCGAGCTCATGGCGCGCGCGACCGAGTACGACGTCAGCGCCGACCGGCTGCGGTCGCTCGGGCGGGCGACCGGGCGACCGGAGTGGGCCGCCGCCGCGGACTTCATCGCCGACTACCAGCGGATCGTGGGCCTCGTCCGTCCGCAGGAGTACGACCCCGCCGAGCTGGCACGCTACGCCGTCACGGCGATCCGCGCGGGCGGCGCCGACGACCGGGTGGGACGGCTGCGGCTCGTCGTGGTGGACGATCTGCAGGAGGCGACCGAGGGCGCGCTCGCGATGCTGCGGGCGCTCGCCGCGCGCGGCGTCGCGGTCGTCGCGTTCGGCGATCCGGACACCGCGGCGAACGCCTTCCGCGGCGGCGAGCCCGACGCGCTCGGGCGGCTGTCGGCGGAGCTCGGCGTCCCGGCCCGTCGCATCGTGCTGACGACCGCCCACCGGCAGGGGCCCGCGCTGCGCGCGCTCACCGTCGCCGCGACCGAGCGGATCGGCACGGCGGCCGCGGGCGTGCAGCGCCGGGCCGTCGCGGGGGCGGCCGACGCCGCGATCCCGCTGCTGCGGATCGAGGCCCCGTCACCCGCGCGCGAGTGGGCGGCCGTCGCGCGCGTGCTGCGCCAGGAGCACCTCGTGCGCGGCGTCCCGTGGTCGGAGCTCGCGGTCGTCGTGCGCAGCGGGGGGCAGGCTCCGGGGCTCGCCCGCGCGCTCGCGCTCGCCGAGGTCCCGACCCGCACGACGAGCGGCGGCGTCGCCCTCCGCGAGGAGAAGGCGGCGCGCGCGCTGCTCGCGCTCGTCCAGGCGGGCATCGGCGCGGTCGAGCTGACGCCGGAGCTCGCGGTCGAGCTGCTGGTCGGCCCCTTCGGCGGGCTCGATGCGCTCTCGCTGCGCCGGCTGCGGCTGAGCCTGCGCGCAGAGGAGCTCGCCGGCGGCGGCGTCCGGCCGAGCGGCGAGCTGCTCGTCGAGGGCCTGCAGGCGCCCGGCCGGTTCGCCACGATCGACAGCGCGCCGGCGCGCGCGGCGGCGCGCCTGGCGGAGACGCTCGCGCAGCTCGCGGCGGCCGACGCGACCGTCGAGGAGCTGCTCTGGCTCGCGTGGGAGCGCTCGCGCCTCGCCGAGCCGTGGCGGCAGACCGCGCTCGGCACCGGCATCCCGGCGGCCGAGGCGAACCGCGACCTCGACGCGATCGTCGCGCTGTTCGCGGCGGCCAAGGACTACGTCGAGCGGCGCGAGCACGAGGGCGTCACGTCGCGCGAGGTCGCGGAGGAGTTCATCGCCGAGACGCTGAATCCCGACGTGCCGGAGGACGTGCTCACCCCCCGCCGCGACGACGACGCCGTGCTCGTGACGACGCCGTCGGGCGCGGTCGGGCTGGAGTTCCGGACGGTCGTCGTGGCCGGCCTCCAGGACGGCGCGTGGCCGAACCTGCGGCCCCGCGGCTCGCTGCTCGGGCCGCAGCACCTCGTCCGGGCGGCGACGGGCGCGGCGGACGCCGACTCCGCCGGTCAGACGCTCGACGAGCGCAAGCTCGTGCTGGACGACGAGCTGCGGATGTTCGCCCTCGCCGTCTCGCGCGCCCGGGAGCGCGTCGTGCTCGCCGCGGTCGCGAACGACGACGAGGCCCGCAGCGTGTTCTTCTCCCTGCTGCCGGACGGCGTCCCGCTGGTCGACGCGACCGCCGCCGTGCCGCTGACGCTGCGCGGCGTGACCGGGCGGCTCCGCCGTACGCTCACCGACCCGCGCGCGGCGCGGTCGGAGAAGGAGGCCGCCGCATCGTCGCTCGCCGAGCTCGCGCGGCTCGGCCTGCCGGGCGCCGATCCGGCCGACTGGCACGGCCTCGCGCCGATCTCGTCCGAGGGCCCGATGTTCGCGGGCGAGTCGGTGCGCGTCTCGCCGTCGCGCATCGAGCGGCTCGAGGAGTCGCCGCTGGACTGGTTCCTCGAGACGATCGCGGGCGGCGACTCCGGCGTCGTCGCGAACGTGGGCACGATCCTGCACTGGGCGATGGAGACCACGCCCGACCCGACGTTCGACTCCCTCTGGCAGGCGGTCGAGACGCGGTGGCGGGAGCTCGTGTTCGAGTCGCCGTGGTTCGCCGAGCGCCAGCAGCGGCTCGCACGCGGCTTCACGAGGGCGCTCGCCGAGTACCTCGGCGACTTCGCGCGCGAGGGCAAGACGCTCGTGGCGGCGGAGGAGCGGTTCCTGCTGCAGTACTCGACGGACGCGTTCCCGACGATCCCGGGGGAGGCGCGGGAGGACGACGGCGAGCCGGCTCCCGATCGCGCGGGGATCGTGGTGAGCGGCTCGATCGACCGCGTCGAGATCGGGCCGGACGGCTCCGTCGTGATCGTGGATCTCAAGACCGGCCGGCCGATCACCTCGCAGGCCGTGATCGACGAGCTCCCGCAACTCGGTGCGTACCAGCTCGCGTACGCCGAGGGGCACCTGGGCGAGCGCCTCGCCGACGTGCCGGCGCACCGGGCGGGCGGCGCGAAGCTCCTCTACGTGCGTGCCGGCAAGGGCGACAAGCTCTACCGCGAGGGCGCGCAGGACGCGCTCGACGAGGCGGGTCTCGAGGCGATCCGGGAGCGGATCCGCAAGGCCGCCGTGCTCATCGCCGCGGCCGCGTACGACGGCCGTCTCGAGCTCGAGAGCTACGGCGGGCTCCCGACGATCCCGCGGTTGCGGATGCACCGCGTGCCCGCGATCTCGAGCGACGAGGGGGCATCGTGACGAGCGCGCGCGACATCGCGGCGGCGCTCGAGCTTCCGCCGCCCACGGATCAGCAGATCGCGGTCATCGAGGCGCCGCTCGAGCCCGCCCTCGTCGTCGCCGGCGCCGGCAGCGGCAAGACCGAGACGATGGCCAACCGCGTGCTGTGGCTGCTCGCGAACGGCCACGTGCGGCCGGGCGAGGTGCTCGGCCTCACCTTCACGCGCAAGGCCGCGGGCGAGCTCGCCGCCCGCATCCGCACGCGCATCGAGCAGCTCGCGGCCGCCGGTCTCGTGCCGGGCGACCACGACCCGTTCGAGGCGCCCGACGTCGCCACCTACAACTCCTTCGCGAACGCGATCTTCCGCGACAACGCCGTGCTCGTCGGCCGCGACGGCGACGGGCCGGTGCTCGGCGAGGCCGGTGCCTGGCAGCTCGTGCGGCAGGTCGTGACGCGGTCGTCCGACGAGCGGCTGCCCGACCTCGACAAGAACCTCGACCCGGTCACCTCCGCGGTGCTCGGCCTCAGCCGCGCGATGGCCGAGAACCTCGCCGAGCCGGAGCGGGTGCGCGCGCTCGCGGGCGACATCGCGGCACTCGCCGACCTGCCCTACGGCGACCGCTTCGCGCGCGACGCGGACCTCGCCTTCACGGGCCAGGTGGCCGCGCTCGACGTGCTCGTCGACCTCGTGGCCGAGTACGAGCAGGCGAAGTTCGCCCGCAGCGCGGTCGAGTACTCCGACCAGGTGGCGCTCGCGCTCCGCATCGTGCGCAAGGCGCCGCGGGTGCGCGAGGAGCTGCGCACCCGCGCGAAGGTCGTCCTCCTCGACGAGTACCAGGACACGTCGGTCGTGCAGACCTGGTTGCTCGCCGAGCTGTTCGCGGACCACGCCGTCATGGCGGTCGGCGACCCCAACCAGTCGATCTACGGATGGCGCGGCGCCTCCGCCTCCAACCTCGAGCAGTTCGCGCGGCAGTTCGGCGCGACCGGGCCCACCTACCCGCTCTCGACGAGCTGGCGGAACGGCCACCGGATCCTCGACGCGGCCAACGCCCTCGTCGCGCCGCTCGCCGCCGTGTCGAAGGTGCCGGTCGCGGAGCTGACGCCGTCGCCGGTCGCGTCCGACCATCCGGTCCGCCTCGCGTTCGAGGAGGACATCGAGACCGAGGCGCGCACGGTCGCCGAGTGGTTCGCCGCGCGCGTCGGCACGATCGAGCGCGCGGTCGACGACCCGCCGTCGGCCGCGCTCCTGTTCCGGGCCCGCGCGACGCAGGCCGTCTTCCTCGCCGCGCTCCGCGATCGCGGTGTGAAGTACCACGTGCTCGGCATCGGCGGCCTCATGGCCGAGCCCGAGATCGCCGACCTCGTCGCGATGCTCGCCGTGCTCGACGACGCGGGCGCCGGTCTCGAGCTCATCCGCGTGCTCGCCGGCTCGCGCTGGCGCATCGGCGTGCAGGACCTGCACGCGCTCAACCGGCTCGCCTCCTGGCTGCGCGACCGCGACCACACCCAGCGCGCCTACGAGCCGGAGCTGCAGCAGCAGCTGCGCGCGAGCCTCACCGAGGGCGAGGCGGGCTCCATCGTCGACGCGCTCGACTTCCTCGCCGCGGCGAAGGAGGGGCACTCGGCGCTCGAGCGGTTCACGGAGGTCGGCCTCGCCCGCCTGCGCGACGCGGGCACCACCGTGCGCCGCCTGCGCGCCCGCAGCCACCTCCCGCTCCCGGACCTCGTCACCCTCGTCGAGCAGGAGCTGCGTCTCGACGTCGAGGCGGTCGCGAACGAGTCGCGCCGGGTCGACGGCGCGGCGATGGAGGCCTTCCTCGACGCGATCGACGGCTACCTGGCGCTCGACGAGAACGCGAGCCTCCGCGGCTTCCTCGCCTGGCTGCGCGCCGCCGAGGACCGCGAGGACCTCGCCCCGCGCCCCGAGGATCCCGAGCCCGGCACGGTGCAGGTGCTCACGATCCACGGCTCGAAGGGCCTCGAGTGGGACGCGGTCGCCGTCCCGCGCCTCGTGCAGGACGAGCTGCCGATGAAGCCGGTCGACGGCACGAACGGCTGGCTCGCGTTCGGCCAGCTGCCGTGGCCGTTCCGCGGCGACCAGGCCGATCTGCCCGAGTTCGCCTGGCGCGGCACGACGACCCGTAAGGAGGTCGCGGCCGCCCGCAAGGACTTCAAGGCCGCCGTCGCCCGGCGCGTCGACGACGAGGAGCGCCGCCTCGCCTACGTCGCCGTCACGCGCGCGCGGCACGA
>Ga0247757_10002245_pt1 | contig 10283 bp, 6 predicted proteins | sample UWRJL126311R4_FD_180929 | JGI IMG/M metagenome (GOLD analysis project Ga0247757, IMG submission 180929) | Plant litter microbial communities from Arlington Agricultural Research Station in Wisconsin, United States - UWRJ-L126-311R-4 | ecosystem: Environmental > Terrestrial > Plant litter >...
CTTCTTGTGGATGCCCTTGCGCATAGTGGCGTTGATGGGCATGATGAAACTACCGCCACCCATTGGAAGTAAGGCAACACCTGCAATAGGATGTTTATCGAGTTTTCCTTTTACGCGGAAAGACCGTTTGTTGCCGGGGCTGAGTTGCCGGGCAATATCAGCAGGCACCTCAATATATGTCCAGCCGGTTTTTTCTCCCTGGTCTTTAAATTGCAGTATGGTGGTAATATAACTAACCATAAGTAGCAATTTAAAAAAAATAGCGTTCTCTCCGTGCAACTCTGTGTACTCCGTGCCTCTGTGTTTAAAAAACATCATTCAACACTGAGGCACGGAGTACACAGAGGTACACAGAGGGGATGGAAAAGCAAAAGGCCGGACGAGCCGGCCTTTGGTACAGTTTTTCTGTCACACATTACTTCTTATCACTCTCCTCATTTCTGAATATGACGATTCCGTCGAACACATCCACCAAAACTGTTTTGCTTCTGTCGATATCACCCGCCAGTATTTTTTTACTCAGTTCATTGATGATCTGTTTTTGTATCAATCTTTTTAATGGTCTTGCACCAAACTGCGGATCATATCCCTGGTCGGCCAGGAATTCCAGCAGGTAATCGCTGAAGGTTAAGTTGATGCCATTCTCCGCTACCAATTTCCTGATGCCTTCCAACTGTATCTTCACAATACCCGTGATCTGTTTTTTCAGCAATGGATGGAACATGATGATCTCATCTACCCTGTTCAAAAACTCAGGCCGGATCGTTTTGCGAAGCAAATCCATCACCTCTACTTTTGCTTTCTCGGTTACTTCGTCAACGTTGTCTTCTTTTACATCTTCAAAAGCATCCTGTATCAAATGACTGCCGATGTTGCTGGTCATGATGATGATGGTATTTTTGAAATTCACCACCCTGCCTTTGTTATCGGTCAGGCGGCCATCATCCAATACCTGCAGCAATACGTTCCATACATCCGGGTGTGCTTTTTCAATCTCGTCGAGCAATACCACGCTGTAGGGTTTGCGGCGAACTGCTTCTGTGAGCTGGCCACCTTCATCATAACCCACATAGCCGGGAGGCGCGCCCACCAGTCTTGAAACCGTATGTTTCTCCTGGTACTCACTCATATCGATACGCGTCATCATGCTTTCATCATCGAACAGGTATTCTGCCAGGGCTTTTGCCAGTTCTGTTTTACCCACACCTGTCGTACCAAGAAAAATAAAGGAGCCAATTGGTTTTTTGGGATCCTGCAATCCTGCGCGGCTTCTGCGGATGGCATCAGCTACAGCGGTGATGGCTTCCTCCTGCCCTACCACACGATTATGCAATTCTTCTTCGAGATGCAATAATTTCTCGCGCTCGCTCTGCAGCATTTTAGAAACAGGAATACCTGTTGCTTTGGCTACATTATCAGCAATATCTTCTGCGTCTACCTCTTCTTTCAACAGGCGTTTATCGGTAGATGATTCTAATTGTTTCGTCAGCTCAACGATCTTAGCTTCCTGCTCCTGTACTTTGCCATAGCGAATCTCGGCAACTTTTCCATAGTCACCATTACGTTCAGCCTGCTCGGCCTGTAACTTCAGGTCTTCGATACCGGCTTTGGCGCTTTGTACCTGTTCTACCAGTTCTTTTTCCTGCTGCCATTTGGCTTTCAGCGTATCACGCTCTACACTTAGGTTGCTGATGGTGATATTAAGTTCTTTCAGTTTGTCTTTATCGTTCTCGCGCTTGATCGCTTCCCTTTCAATTTCGAGCTGGCGTATCTGCCTGTCGAGTTTATCGAGTTCTTCGGGCATCGAATTCATTTCCAGGCGCAGTTTGGCTGCACTTTCATCGATCAGGTCAATTGCTTTATCCGGGAGAAACCGATCCGTCATATAACGGCTGGATAACTCCACCGCAGCAATGATGGCTTCGTCTTTGATGCGCACATGGTGGTGTGTTTCATAACGGTCTTTCAATCCACGAAGGATAGAGATCGCGTCTTCCATGGTCGGCTCATCGATGATCACTTTCTGGAAACGGCGTTCGAGGGCTTTGTCCTTTTCAAAATATTTCTGGTATTCGTTCAAAGTGGTGGCGCCGATCGCCCTGAGTTCACCACGGGCAAGAGCGGGTTTGAGGATATTGGCCGCATCCATCGCACCTTCTCCCCCGCCGGCTCCAACAAGTGTATGGATTTCGTCGATGAACAAAATAATTTCTCCGTCACTATCCTGTACTTCTTTTACCACACTTTTCAAACGCTCTTCAAATTCGCCTTTGTATTTGGCGCCTGCTATCAACTGTCCCATATCCAAACCAAAAATGGTTTTGGAACGGAGGTTATCTGGTACATCACCGTTTACGATACGCATGGCCAGCCCTTCAACAATGGCTGTTTTACCTACACCAGGCTCACCCACCAGTATCGGGTTATTCTTGGTACGGCGTGTAAGGATATGCAGGGTTCTCCTGATCTCTTCATCGCGACCGATCACGGGATCGAGTTTGCCATTCCTTGCGAGGTCGTTCAGGTTCTTGGCATATTTGCTTAACGCATGCAACTGCGTTTCGTGTGTTTGCGATTGTACAGTATCGCCTTTGCGGAGATCTTTGATGGCGGTGATCAATCCTTTTTCGGTAAGACCCGCCGCTTTCAATGTTTTGGCGGTATCATTGTTTACCTGCAATAACGCAAGCAGTAAATGCTCGGGACTCACAAACTCATCCTTGAATTCTTTTAAAGCTGCATTGGCTTTTAGGAATACATTATTAAGATCGCGGCCAATGTTCTGCGCAGGCTCGCCTCCCTGTATTTTGGGCAAACGGTCGATGCTTTCATCGAGTTTTGTTTCGGTGAAATTAAGATTGACATTATTGCGCTTTAACAGGTAGCTGATGGTGCTTTCCTTATCCGCCAGCAATGCCTTTAACAGGTGCTCGGTTTCAATACTGGGATTACCCTGGTTGAAAGCCAATTGCTGTGCGGCCTGGATGGTTTCCTGCGCTTTAATTGTATAATTGTTTACATTCATATTGGTAAATTGGGTGATGTATTGCGTTTGGTTTAGCGAACGCTCTCTTATCCCAACAAAAACTATTCTTACCCCTAAAAACTGAAAATATGTCTGTAAAATTCCGTGTAAACTGTATGAAAGTCAGTCTATTCCTGCTTTTCATGCTATTCTTTCAGTTCAGTTGGTCGCAATACAATTTCAGCGAAGTTGACAAAAAGCTGGAAGCGGCTAAAAAAGAGCTGGGTGGAAATGTGGCTGCATTGATTTACGCGGATAACAAGATCGTTTACCAGAAATTTTATGGCACCGATTTTAATGCCAAAACGCAGGCGCCGATCGCCAGTTGCAGTAAATGGTTAACAGCGGCGTTGGTGATGACCTATGTAGACGAAGGCAAATTATCGCTGAACGATAAGGTGAGTAAGTTCATTCCCATCTTCACAAAACACTCAAAAGGATATATCACCATACGCGATTGCCTCGCGCACTTAACAGGGATTGAATCCGAGCCGTTCCGTTTATTTGGCCGCAAGAAATATGCTTCGCTGGAAGAAGAAGTAAATGAGTTCGCGACAAAAAAAGATATTGAATCAAATCCCGGACTGGAATTCCGTTACAGCAATATAGGACTGAACATCGCCGGCAGGGTGCTGGAAGTACTCACACGCAGGGGGTTTGAACAGTTGATGCAGGAACGCATTACCCGCCCGTTGATGATGCGCAATACCAATTTCTCCAGTTTAAATGCGGTTAATCCTTCTGGAGGCGCTGTTTCAACTGCTGCTGATTATATGAATTTCCTGATCATGATACTGAACAAAGGTGTATTCAATGGCAAACGCATTCTCAGTGAAAAAGCGATTGCTGATATGCAAACTGCGCAGACCACGCCATCTATGATCAAATACGCGCCGGAAGTTGCCAAAGGATACAACTATGGCTTTGGGGAATGGATACTTGATACGGATGAGAACGGTAATTCAACTGTAGTGGCAAGCCCGGGCTTATTCGGCACCTGGCCAATGGTTGACAAATGCCGCCAGTATGCCTGTATCTTTTTCACCAAAGGAGTGCTGGGTGAGGAGAAAAAAGAAATCTACCTCGACATCAAAGAATCGATCGATGCGCAAATAAAGAACACCTGTAAATAGCCCGCATGAAAGACCTGTTCGGACATGTATACGAGCATCGTTCCCAGCCACTGGCTCCGCGGAAAGTATACCTGCACCGTTTGTACCGCAATATCCGGTTAGCCGGGATCATCATGTTATTGTGCTGGGGGATCGGGATTGTCGGTTACAGGTACACTGCGCCAATGAACTGGATAGATGCCGTGCATAATGCGGCAATGATACTAAGCGGCATGGGTCCTGTAGCCGAAATACCCACCGTAGGAGGAAAAATATTTTCATCGTTGTATGCCCTGTTCAGCGGCGTGGCATTCATCACCAATATCGGCATCCTGCTTACTCCGGTAGTGCATCGTTTTTTTCACAGGTTGCACGCGGAGGAGAAATAATCAGGACGCTAATGGCTGTTGGCTATTAGTTGTATGCCGGCATCTTTTCACAACTAATAGCCAACGGCCGATAACCGTTCTCATTCCTTCTTAACGAAAACCACCCTGCTATGATCCGCTTTATAGATCGCATCGTAGTATTTTACTAATTCAGGATAGTAGCTGGCGGGGAAAAATGCGCGGTTAACAGTTTCTGTGCGTATCATCTCCAGTCTGCCTTCGGTTAATTTGTAGCTGATGCTGTATTTACCAAACTCAGTGGTGATATTAAGGTCTTTGGGAACGCTTTCAGGTGTGTAACCAGCAGGCAGACTGATAGTCACGGTATCCGCATCAGCATAGGCTGAAGAGAATTCGATCGGGAATTTCCGGTTATCCGTTGCAGACAATCTGATCGTTGACCTGTTGAACAGGTTTGGTGTTACAAACAAACGTTTTCCGGAAACGGTAGCATAATTGGGTGCTGTTACATGGAGGTATTCGTCTACTACCGGGAGTTTGCCTTTCACCTGGTTGTAAACCGATTTATCTACCTTGTATGTTGCGAGACCGAGTGCACCACCGTTGAGAAACTTGTCTCTTACTTCCGCAGTTTCATTGATCAATCTATGCGCCTGCTCCTGTTGTGTGCCGGTAAACCGGGTATTAACGTCTGCAAGCATGTTTCCTTCCGGATCAATACTTGCTTTAACACTGCGGAGCTGTTGATTATGCGTTGCCTGATAGACCGGTGTTTGCACAACATGACCGCCATCATCATCGATCAGGAATGCTTTCCTGTCGCCGGTAAAACTGCCCATGAACCCAGCCGATTCGGTTTGGCTGGTGCATTCCAGCCAGGTAGTATCTTTTGGTCCGGGAACACAGGCTACCACGTGATTGAAGTAGATCGGCGCCGGAAAATCCTCCCGCAATAATCTTTTTCCTCTGCCGCCATAAATAATCACATAGTTGGCTTTGATACCCGCTTCTTTCAGCAGGCTGATCATATAGTTAGACAATGCCTTGCAATCGCCATATTTGTTGGTAGCTACATATTTTGCATCAAATGGTTGCCATCCACCGATACCTAATTGTATGCTGATATAACGCGTATTGTTCTGGAGGTATTCGTACAGTATCCTGATCTTCTCATCGCGGTCTGAAACTTTGTCAACAAGCGCATGTACCTGTTGCTTGATATTATCGGGCAATACATCACGATTTTTATTTAACGCGGTTTGAAATTTCCCCAATTCGAGCCAACTGCTCATGTTGCCTGTATATCCACCAAAAGAAAAATCATCGGCGCCTATATACACCATCGGAACCAGTGTGCTGAACGATGGCTGAAACCTTTCGGTAACGAGTCCTTTGTACTGTTTCAATTCCCAGCTGTATACATCCATCTGCGCTTTGCTGACGGATCCGGGCGAAAGCAGGTTAAGTTCCTTTACGCGCAGTTTGTACCCGGCAGGCACTTCTACAATATACTTGCTTTGCTCAACAGCGAACTCATCATCTGATACCGGGCGCCATGCAGGCAGGAAATAAGAACCCTTCATCTGCTGCTCATCTTCGTATTCGATCGTATAAGGATATTGGCGATGATGGAAATTGTGGGTTTTGATCCGGTCGTCCAGCATCAGGCTGAATCCATCCCCGCCCGACACGTCTTCAATATCTTTCCGTTTAACTGATTTGAGCTTTTTTCCCTGCGCATCGTACAGGTTGCCGGAAATATCGCTGAGTCCTTCGAGACTGCTGTAGCTATTGCTGTATTCGGCATAATCATCACCCTGCTCATTGAGTATGGTGATGGCATATTTGTGTTTTACAATGATCTTACCCAGCGCCTTGATGATCACATGTAGTTCTTCTGTACGTTTTACAGCGTTCGCATTCTCTTTAAGTGAATCAGGTATGCGGCTCACATTATAGTCCTGCGCCTGGCCGTACTGAAGAAGATAACAGCATACTATCAAACAAATACAATACTTCATGATTTAATTTTTTTGAAAACGATCTGTTCACTTTGTTTTTTTATCGCAAGCGAAAAGAATTCCCGTAAGTCTTTATAATTGCCTGATGGAAAATTCGCCTTGGCGATCATCATCCTGCACTGCATATGTATTTTCTGGCCGGTTACCGAAAAAGAACATTCAAAAAGCCCTTGCCGGTAATTGAGTTTCTCCTGAACGGCCGGGGGTAATTCATCTACTTTGTAACCCCTGGGAATTTCCATATCCATTACAAAACGCTCATCAAAAACATAAGGCATTTCCACAGGGTAAACGCGGGCAGCAGCCGTGAAAGGATTTTTCTTCATTGCCTCATTCAATAATGGGCTGAAATAAATGATGCCCTGGTCGTTTAACCCCATCTTGAAATCGTAGTTTACTCTTACCGGGGCATCAAGGCTCTTTAGTGAATCCAGGTGCAGGCTCCCGATCCTGATATCTTCACCAAGGGCCTTTCCTATTTCCTTTGCATAATCCTCTTCCTTCATCCCCGACATTTTTTCCCGGAGATTGTAGGATTCGTTATCGCCCAGAACGGAACTAAAATAGCCATCCATTCCACCATTCGGGTTATTCACGATGGTTACGCGTGACTGTTTGGTTTCCTGGAGGGAGTCTGAACTGAAATTAACGCTGTACGGAGCGGCGGTGATCACCCATGCCAATCCATTATAGACCGATGGATCAAGTTTACCAAAACCAAGCCTGGGTCTGGATGCATCGAGATAAACGATTTTCGACTCAATATCTAACCGGCAAATCAAATAGTTGAATTTTTCCAGCACAGGATAGGCGTGATGGACCAGGCCCCGGTTTCGCAGGCTCAATAATACCGGTTCTGCACTGATATTTTCATGACGTAGCATCGCCAATAACAACAGGTTTAGTTCACTAACGGTACCCGCTTTCTTATTGAAAACATTTCTTAATGAATTTCCATCACTGATATCCGTTCCATAAGAAGAACTGCAGGTAAAATTATCCCGTACAAAAGCGTATATCTTTTGTGCCTTCTCTGCATAGGTGGTAGCTCCTTTTGTCAATTTTGCCAGATCATCGTCAAGCCAGCTATTGATATCGAGATAGGCTTTTCCAAAGTCTTCTCTCTGAAGCATTTTTTCCGCCACTTTTGGCCAGGTTGCCATCACCTCCTCGGTGGATTCCGGGAATATGTATTTCGACAACTGGAATTCGATTTTGGCAATATGATTGTTGATCGATGAGGTAAAACTCTCCTCCTTCAGCGCCGGGACATCCGTCAGTACCCAGCTGAAATTATTCACGTAACTGGTCACCAGGAAAGATTGCTCCGGACGTGGATACGATGCCGGTTGTCGCACATTAAACGATACCGGTCTAGGGCTTGCAGACCGGTTTGTACTGAGTGACAAATAACCTTGTATAAACGAATTGTAAACAATAAACTCCGGCAAAGCAACCCTGTATTCGCTTAACAGGCAAGGATACGCTCCCTGAAATTCCCATGGCTGCATATTAAACAGGAATTCCGATTTAATTGTGTAAGCATACTCAATAATGGAACCGGCTTTCAATACAGGAAAAGTAAATTTCTTTCGGGTGCTTTTCTTCACCTTCTCTTCGAAAATGTCTTTGCGATCCAGTTTAGTAGTCACAACTGCACCATTTTCGAGGTTATAGGTCGCGACTTTCAGATCATCCAGTTTTTCTGACTCTGTGCCATTCGAATAAAGGAAAATAGATACAGCACCGGCATCAAATCCTTTGGCATTGATGATCTTGATGCGTTTATGCCGTTTATATATCATCGTAAACCAGCCCTGGCTATTCCCCTCAAACGATGTATTTCCCAAATCGGAAAGAACTACCGCATTGGCATTGGAATCAACCACCGGAGAATTCACCACAAAATCCGATGCTGTGATTTTTCCAAACTTAATATCGGCCCTGGTTTGTGCGCTGACAGTACCATTCCAATAAAACACCAACAATAAAACACCCAAAAAGGTTTGCTTTCGCGCCATCATTATGTATTATGACCTTTTTAAAAAAATTACCACTAACCCACAGGCTGCGGGCCTTCACGCACATAACATCAGGCTTTCTGTTTTTTAAAAACCACCTGCTCACTTTGCTTCTTGATCGCAAATGCAAAAAATTCCCGCAATCCATCATAATCCTCCTGGGTGAAAATGGATTTATTGATCCACATCCTGCAACGCAGTTGTACCTTATCCGGAGTTTTGGCGATGATGTATTCGAACATGCCTTCATCTTCGTTGTATTTAAAACGAACAGATTTAGGTATTTCATCAACCACATACCCTTTCGGTATTTCCATGTTCAGCAATATGGTCTCGTCAAAAGTATAGGGCATTTCTACGGGATATAAGCGTGTTGCCGCCGTAAAAGGGTTCTTCTTTGTTGCTTCGCCCATCAATGGATCAAAATAGATCATATCTTCTTCATTGAACTTCAGTTTCACGTTATACCGCAGGCTCACCGGCTCCTCATATAATGTCAGTGAGTCCATTTGCAGGTTGGAAACAACCGTTTCCATTCCTATTGCTTTGGCGATTTCCTTACTGTATTCTTCTGTTTTGGTTTTCTGCACTTTTTCCCGCAGGTTCTGAGATTCATAAGTGCCCAGTACTACTGTGGATGATCCATCCATACCGCCGGTTGAATCGTTGATGAGCAAGTAGGAAGTAATTTTGCTTTCCTTGAGTGAATCTGTAGAAAAATCTATTTTGTATGGTTCCGGCGCCAGCACCCATGCTGCACCGTTGTAACAGGCAGCAGGTAGTTTTCCAAAACCCGTCATTGGATGGGAAGCATCCAGGTAAACAATGCCCGAAGGAAGCGATACCTGGCAGACCAGGTAGTTAAACCTGTCCATCAACGGGTAAACCGGATGCACCACACCCCGGCTTCTGAGACTCATCAGCACCGGGTCAGCTTCGATGTTCTCATGACGAAGCATGGCCAGCAGCAGGAGATTGATCTCGCTCACACGTCCGCTTTTCTTTTTAAATTACATCCTTCAGCATATTGGGTTCACTCAGCCGATAGCCATAGTAAGAAGTACAGGTGAAGTTGTCGCGTATGTATGCATAGATCTTCTGTGCTTTTTCTTCCGGCGATTTGGCTCCTGCGACGATTTGTTTGATATCATCATTCAACCAACTGTTAGACTTCCTGAAACCGGCACCGAAATCCTCGCTCTCGAGCATTTTCTCCGCTACTTTCGGCCAGTTAGGCATGTACTCCCTGTTCACCGCATCCCTGATAAATATCCTGGATAACTGAAATTCGATCTTGGAGATATGGTTGTCGAGGGTGGAAGTAAAACTTTCTTCCTTCAGAGCGGGCACATCTTTTATCGCCCATTTATTATAATAGATCTGCCCGGGAATTGAACCAGACCGCGTTGCACCTACACCGCCTGCATCTCTTATGATGAAATTACCTGAACGTGTATCGTTCTTTTGTTCGGTAAAAGGCAGGTATCCCTGGCTCAGGTATACGTAGTTGAAAAATTCAGGAATGGATACCTCGTACTCACTCCATAAACAAGGGTACTCCCCCTGGAACTCCCATGGCTGGAGATTGGTCAGGAAGTCGGATTTAAGCGTATAAGTATACTCAATAACAGAGCCTACTTTCAACGCAGGAAGTGTGAATTTTTTCTGGGTGAAATTCTTTCGCGGCTTTTCTTCCAGGATGTCTTTTTTCTCGAGCTTGGTCGTAACAACAGTCCCATTCTCCAGGTTATGTG
>Ga0247757_10002246_pt1 | contig 10278 bp, 12 predicted proteins | sample UWRJL126311R4_FD_180929 | JGI IMG/M metagenome (GOLD analysis project Ga0247757, IMG submission 180929) | Plant litter microbial communities from Arlington Agricultural Research Station in Wisconsin, United States - UWRJ-L126-311R-4 | ecosystem: Environmental > Terrestrial > Plant litter >...
TGCCTCTGCCTCTGCCTCTGCCTCTGCCTCTGCCTCTGCCTCTGCCTCTGCCTCTGCCTCTGCCTCTGCCTCTGCCTCTGCCTCTGCCTCTGCCTCTGCTTCTACTTCTACTTCTTCTTATCCTCCTCCTCTCCCTCCTCCTCCTCCTCCTTCTCCTCCCTCCTCCTCCTCCTCCTCCTTCTCTCCCTCCTCTCCCTCCTCCTCCTCTGAGTCTTATGTAGTAGTCCAACATGTTGTCTCCTCACCTGTAAAAAACAAAACAACAAAACAACAAAAGCCTACCGCCGGTACTCGCTGCGCCGCCCGTCGCGGTCCCTCTCGGAGATGGTGATGCGCTCCCTCGTCACCCGCTCTCCGTAGTCATGATGGCTGCCCGAGCCGTAGTGGTCGCCTCGGCCGCGACTCAGGCTCCTCTCGCGCACTCTGCTCCTGCTGCGCCGGCGGTCGTAGCGATCGTGGTAGTCGCTGTCGCTGGGCGCGGGATCCACGTACCGGAAGTGTTCGTAGCGCGGGCTGCTGCTGGCAGGGCTGTGTTCGCGCAGCCGGTAGTCGCGCTCGCGCAGCACGTAGTCGCTGCGTCCGAGGCTGGCGCTCGACACGCTGGACCGCGGCGACACCTCGACGACGTGGTGCGCCGCGTGGTGCGCCGAGCGGTGCGACACCGAGGGCGGCGGCGGTGGCAGCGGTTGCGGTGCTGGCTCGTAGAAGACGGGCACGGGTTGCGGCGCGGGGATGGGCATCGGCCTGGGTGCGGGCACGGCGAGGTAGCTGGAGCTGGGTCGAGGGGACTCCCGCACGATTTCCGTGCGCGAGACGCGCCGGACAGACTCGCGCCGGCGTGGAGAGCGGTCGCGCTGCACCACTCGGTACGGCACGACGACGTCTTCCTCTTGCCGCACCTTGACGAGACACATGGCTGGCTGGCTGGCCGGCTGGCTGCGGTGGGCCCGGGCTGGAGGAAGACGGACCACGTGGGAAGGAGAGGTGGAAAATGCTTCGCGAGACAGGCGAGGGGTTGGCAAGCCTAGGAAATGGCAAGAGAAACGTCGCAGGACGGGCGGGCGCAAAGCCAGCAGCGGACGGGCTGTAGAGAGGAGCGGCGGGCCCCAGGGTGTTGCGGCCGCTTCATCGACGTCGGCCTGCCCGTGAGACAGGACCAACCCCCAACCCCCATGCTCCCCATGCCTTGGAATCGCGTCCGCCCAGGCCCAGAGCAAACCGCTCGTACAATAGCTCCCGCAGCGCCGCGTGACGCCGTGGCTTTTCGCTTGTCCGAGTCTCTGCCGGCGACTAACCTAACCAGTCGCCAGCAGCGCCTGGTCCTGGTCCTGGTTCTGGTCTTCGTGTGGTTGAAGTTGCACGCTCACAATACGCATCACCATCAGCCATGCACACTCATCAGCTTCTCTCAACCGTAATGGAAAACGCTACAGCTAGAAACCACATGCCGGCCATGTCACATTTGCCAACCAACCTCTATGCTCCTCCAACGCCAACGACGTTGAGTCTACGGGAAGTCGAGCCTCAGGCGCCTACTAATCATCCATTGGCTTGTCTTCGAGTTGTACGCCCCTTGGTCCAGCCTCTTCTCCAGCCAGTGCCCTCAGACTACCCGTGGAATCTCGATTGCCTCGCGCCAGGCTGCCAGCATGTTTTCTCGGAAACGGCACACGCGTGCTCGATGGCGCAGGGTGCTCCGGCGACGCTTCTGTCGTTGCGCCGTTCGTGTCGGCTGGCTCAGCCACCGGACTTTGCTCCACACTTCCGGGCACCTCTAGTGAATTTCGCGTTCCTCGACGCGTCTCGGTCGGGGAGGACGTGTTGACTGGGAACCTGGTCTGGCTGCGGTCGCGACGATGGGATCCGCCACGGGGACCTGGTGCAGGTGACGCAGCCCGAGGCGAACGCTGGGCGGCGATGGCCCGATTTCGTTCTTCGTAATTAGCCCGCCTGTTGCTCTCGTCCGTCGAGATGGCACGCGGCCGTTGGGCACCTGAAGACGAATGTGTCAAGGAGCTAGCCCGCTTCAGTTCCCCAAAGATGGCATCTTTGTGGGCGAATAGATCGCGGATCAACCGGTAGCTATATCGCTCGTTCATGGTCAGACTTGACTCTTGCCGCGGCCGCAAAACACAGGGCGCCAGCGTATTCGCGAGAGCTGTGACGTAGGCGTCATCTGCAGATGTTAACTCGATGAGACGCGTAAAGTGCGTGCAGATGGCATCCAGTGTTGCAATGTTGGCAAGTCGAAGCTGGCCTAGGGTAGACTGAATCACCGAGATGCGGGTTTCTTCCGATGTCTCGGCAGCCGTGGTGCTGTAGATCGTCTTGACAATTTCGTAGACGTGCGAAGAAACGAGCGAATCTATGAATATCAGTATGCGCTTGAGAAATGCTGCAAGGCATCAACATACCAGGAAGCTCAAGCAAGTACAGCTTTAAAACATTGGCAATGATGGGTATGTCATACTTTTCGAGCACTTCGTGGGGGAAGTTTTTGCCCGTATTGATAGATGCCCGCAGATTGTGAGTCTGTGCAAGTGGAACATCGACAAGCCAAATGCCACGGCGAGCTTCATCGCCTTCGAGGTCGGGATAGTGATTATCTAGAAAAGTGAGAACGGTGGTTACAAGAATAGGAACCCGTTTTCGATCAGAACGGGCCCGCGCCTCCAGATCCACGCCAAACGTTTGCTCTGTCTACATGTCAGAAAGCGGTCCTAATCAGTTTGTCTTGGGAACATACCATCAACAGAATTGTAGTAGTTTTCGTAAGTCGTTACCTTGGGAACAAAAGGACCAGTCCTATAGTTTTCGAGCATGTACCGAAGGTCGCCCAATGGCTGAACGGTCTCCTGAAACAGCATCATCTTATCGACCGTGCTTTGCAAGCTAGGTATGACATTGCTGACAGCACCAGAAAAATCTAGAATGACGGCTTTGATGGCTTTGAGTCTGTCCAACTCGCATCGTTCCATAAACCGCAAATGATCCACCATGGCCTCTTCAAGGTTGCACCGTAGAGAGTCAAGTTTCTTCACAGATTGCTTGTAGCGCTCATCGGCCTCACGCGCTTCTCGTCGAAGTTTTTCTGCAGGGGTTTCGTTAGGATACTGATTGTTGAGGGGGTTCCAGCCTTGGAGGTACTCCTGCACAGTGCCCACTGGCGAGTCTACAGTGAAGCTATCAGTGGACATATTCGTCGGCGCGCGGTCGAGGGGTTTCTTCTTCTCGGGGATTCCAGTGATCTGGAATACCTTAGCCTTCCACTGGTAGTTCATCCGGGAGCTGTTTGCAAAGGTATTTCCGACATTTCCAACCAGACGAAGGAGGCCGTTGGAAATCATATCTTGACCAATGCGTTCTGAGTAGCTAACACTGGTGGCACCCATGTGTTTCTGGATGTATTCGGTGATATCGGAGCCAGTTGAGCAGTTCTGGTAGACACCAAGGATGGGCACCTTGACCTCGCTGATCTTGATATTGTCCAGCATATGAGTCAGTATTTTTTTGATCTGGTCGGGCTGATATGTTTCGTCACCCAAATCCATAGGCTCCTCCTCGTTCTCTTCAGGCTCGGACATTTTGATGGTCGGTACCTTGACCTTTGGACTTTGCGCAGCCTCACTTTGGGGATCTTGGAAAGCGAGCTTGTCCTCCTCTTCCAGGTCTTCGACCAGTCTGCACTTGTTGTAGTACTGCGACCGAAACTTGCGCACAGCCTCAGCTTGCCGATCATGCAGCTTGATCCGAGACTGTAGATCGTCCTGCGAGTTCTGCACACGAGCAGCGTGCGCTTCGCACCATCGGCTAAAGGGGTTCACAACAAGCTCACGGATGTTGGAGGCAATCTTGCGATGGTTAGAAGCGGCAGTTTCCATTTCGGCACGCACGCCTTCATAAGCCTGACTCTATCAGTGATTGCGTTCGCCGTTAGGGGCATTGATGGGCTCACCTTGCGCACACTGGCGCCTTCATCTCTACTGAAGCCGCCGGCGACGCGTTCTGTGGCGGGCGTGATGCCAGCTAAGCTGTTGCTGTACAGCTCCTCAGCGTCGGCGCGCATGCGCGCGACGGTTAGAATTTGCTGGTTTTCTTGGACGCCCTGTTGAAGCTTGCCGAAGAGCACACCCAGTCCTATAGACGTTAGTTTGTGGCTGCCGTCGGCCGTGGTCTCTGCAACGTACCGCCTGCATAGTCACTCGACCAGAACGACCCTGCAAATCCCGACGCCATGCTGGAGGAATGTGTTACAAGCGACCAGAGGAAGCTAAGGACTCGTCGCCAGAGGCCAAACAGAAAACGACGGCGCACGCGTGCCGGGTTGTGTTTGGTGCGGTAGCGAGCGTGGAGAGGGAAGTCTGGGGAAAGAGAGCACTATAGCTGTAGTGCAGGGCCGGCGCGGATCGCAAGGTTGGTCTGAGTGGTGGACAGGGTGGGTGAGGCGGATCAGTTGCCGGTAGAAGGGGCGGAGAATAGGAGAATGGAATGGAATGAAATGGCTGCCTTCAGGAGATCTTTTTTTGTCGTCGTCGGCGTGCGAGCTGAGAAACGGCGCTCCAGGCTGGCGCATCCCTGCTGCGACAATCACCAACACGCGATCTTGGCTGCCGCTCGTGCTAGTGTCTTATGTCACCCGTTGCACGCCGCTCGCTGGCCCTGGGCCAGGCGCCTGGCGCAGCCTTGGGGCCGTTCACTGGCTTCGCAACTGTGCAAACTCTCCCCGTTGGCATGAGTCTTGCGACCGGCCTGCCGTCGACTTGGATCCCGTGTCTTTCGCACCGTGCTGCTACTGGCACCGTCCAAGCTCCCACCGGTCACGGGGTCGTCTCCGCAGTAGCAGCCCTCATGTAGGGCTGTGTGCGCACGCATGCACCTACACATACCACATCTCATTTTGACATTACAAGAAAATGGCCACGAGTGACGAGAGCAGGCTCGACTACGCCGCTCACGTTCGATATTGGCGTCGGAACCTAAAGACATTCCTACCCCACCACTACACGGGAAATGACTCCAACCGCATGATGCTGGCCGCATTTATCATCTCCGCCCTAGATATACTGGGAGATCTCCAGGCCGCACTCTCTCCAGAAGAACGCCGGGGATATGTAGATTGGGTCTATCGTTGCCAATTGCCAGAGGGTGGCTTCAGACCCGCACCCGCCACGGACTTTGGCAGCTTGCGAAACGAAAGCAATGAGATTTGGGATCCTGCTCACCTTGCCGGCACCTTCTTCGCCTTACTCATCCTCGTCAATCTTGGAGACGGTCTGGACAGAGTCAAGCGTAGGGAGACTCTGCTGTGGTTGATCAAAATGCAAAGACCAGATGGTGGGTTCGGAGAGACATTGGGTGAAAATGGATCTGTCGAAGGCGGCAACGACTCGAGGTTTGGGTTCATGGCAATGGCTATCAGGTGGATGCTTCGTGGGCATCTCGAGGGCCCGATAGATGGGGTGCCTGACCTGGACATCGACAAATTTGTCCATTGTGTACGGCTAGCTGAAACATATGACGGTAGCATATCCGAAGCACCGAATCACGAGGCCCACGCCGGGTTTACTAGTTGTGCCATCAGTGCTCTGCACTTTGCCGACCGACTTCCGCTTGAGAGGTCAGATGGCCGAATGCGCGGAGTTACCAATCTGCCCATGACTTTGCACTGGCTTGCCTCGCGGCAAACCCTTACCCTGGACGATGAGGATGCCGTTGATACGCACATGGACGAGACCGACTCGTCCGCAACCTGTCACGATGCACATAGTTTCGTCAAGCTGCAGAGCTACCCTTCTACAGCCGATCGACTTTTCCTTGAGAACCAGACAAAGAGAAACTGCGAACTCCAATGGGTAGGCGTTAATGGGAGGGAAAATAAGATTGGAGACACCTGCTACGCCTATTGGGTATGCGCACCTCTCGAGATCCTAGGCCATCTACATCTCGTCGATCGCAAGCCTATCCGGCGCTGGTTGCTTGATAAAACGCAACACGCAGTTGGCGGCTTCGGCAAGCTGCCCGGCGACCATCCAGACATCTATCACTCATTCTTAGGCTTAATGGTGCTTTCTATTTTCGGAGAAGCAGGGCTTCAAGATGTTGATACTGCACTTTGTATAACGAAAAAAGCGAAGAGGCACTTGGAGTCTTTGCCTTGGAGGCAGCAGTTGTTGAACAGTGCAAGGGCGATATAGAAATTGACGGTCGGTGCTATCTCTCTTTACCAATTTTACCTTGCCTGCAACCCCCCGTAGCACCGAAGTGGCTGTGGTGCTGGGCCCCGGAGCTATCGATAAGCCGCACCTCGAACTTCGTTTCGTTCAAACCAAAAAGTTTCGACCCAACTGCTCTCGCACACCCACCCTTATCTTGTTCTTATGTGCTCCTAAACTTTTTTTATTTGGACATCTCTTCTGGCCGAATATGGCACCTCCGTCTAAGAAACGCAAAACAAGCTCTACCGCGCCTGTGGAAATACCTTTCGACCCAGCTGCCCGCGAAGAATACCTGACCGGCTTCCACAAGCGTAAGCTTGCGCGCATCAAGCTTGCCCAAGAAGAGAATGCCAAAAAAGAGCACGCAGAGAAATTACGTGCGCGCGCAGAGGTACGTATCATCCTTCGTTTTATGCATGGCGACTAACAGGAGCGGCATTATAGATGCGCAGACAGCGCAAAGAAAACCTAGAGAAGCACGTAGAAGAAGTCAACCGGCTTGTCAAGCAAGCCAACGGAGATGTCAGCTCCGCCGAAGAAAGCGATGAGGAGGCAGAGTGGGACGGGATTCCCGATGCGCCTGCAAATAACCTCGAGGCCATATCTCAAGAAGACGAGTATGTGGAGGAAGACAAGTATACGACTGTTACTATAGAAAGCGTAAACATATCTAAACACGGTTTCGAGAAGCAAAACGAGAAAGAACAAGACAACGCAGGGGGTGAGGATGGTAAGAAAAGCAAGGTGCAGATGCAGGAAAGGCCCAAGAAGAAGAAGAAAAAGATAAAATTTAGGTATGAGACAAAAGCAGATCGGAAAGCAGAAAGAGTGAAGCAGGCCGTCAAAAAAAAAAAGCTGGCGGCGAAGAGGGCAAGCTAGAGTATCAGATACCCACGTTACATCCGGTACAATTTTGCTGCCAACAGGCCCATTTCTGTTTCTTCTTCATCTGGATAATCCAGGCGATGTACGGATGGGCGTTTTGAATGATGAAGTCTGACTAACATTCCATGCATGGGGGGTTTTTACTAGAGATGCCTAGCATATGTTGTCTGGTCTAGCATGACTTAAAATATGGAATATGTACCCTCCCCTTACGTTCTTTCCGAAGAGGACACCACGATGCACAGCAGAGCTTCTAGTAAAGGTTCGATTCACACTCAGCCCATATTACGCCTGACACTTGAGCCGTTACTATCCGCTCAGCATTTCACCAGACCCCAGAATCAACAACTGCTACAGTAAAGATAGCGCCAGGAGATCAAAGGTTACCAATCTCAGCAGCAAAATCATCCAGCTCTTTCTTGGTTTGCTCATATTTCTTAGCCATCTCTTCATACTTGGTCTCCCATTGGTCGCGGGCCTGCTCGAGGGCCTGTACTTTGCGTTCAAAGTGGCCGGACTTGACATCGGTCTGTCGTAGCCTAAAATCTCGTCAGCAGGCGAACCTTGTCAGGCAGGAATTTGTTTGCACGCCTCTGAAGTAGGGTATACGCAGGAAAATCTAGATAGAGAATGGACGTACTTCTCATTGAGCTCACGAATCGTCCTGTCTGACTCCTCAGCCTCTTCCTCAAGAACCTGAATCTTGCGCTGCATAGCTTCTACTTGAGAGCTTGCGGCGGCGCCGCCTGTGGCCTCGTCTTTGTAGGTTTTGACTGACGATTCGAGCTTCTCGACTTCGGCTTCGAGCACTTGGTTTTTATGTGTGAGGGAGGTGATCTCCTGCTCCTTTTGTGTGTTTTCTGCCTCCAGCGTCTTGAGCTTGGCCTTGTACTCCTCGGCTTTGGAGGCACTCTCATCCGCCTCGATGCGGAGAGCATTCATACGCTGTTTCGGGCGTTCTTGTTAGCTACGGCAGAACAGTAGGCGTGGTGGCGAGCACAGCAAATGACGCTTCCACAAGGTCTGCAGGCAACTTTGTGGTGGGGTGGATCAGGAGCACTCACCTGCTTGATCTGATCCATGATTCAGGCGGTGAGAAAGTACAGAGAGGGAGAGTAGGCGTTGAGGGCACGAGGAGCTTCGCTAGCTGCGAGGGAGCAAACAAAGGGTTGTAGGGGGCGGTGTGGGGCGTGATTGTCTAAAGCAGTGTGTCTGTGGTCTGCGCGCTGCGATAAACGCGGACGAGGGGCCGCTGACACGTTCGGTAAGAACAGGGTAGCCCGCCAAGCGAGGCCGGCAGGGGTAGCCCATGTCGCGCTTGCTCCTGCTGCCCGTTGCCGGGGCACGTCGGTTGTGCCTCCAGTGTGAAAAGAAAACACACAGCATAAGCGCAGCATACACGCGGAGCCCCCACCAGACACATCACACAGTTCGCTCCATGTCATACGCGCCATGGAAATTGTCGCTGCAAACGACCAGGAAAATCTAGTGCACACTGTGCAGCCAGGCGCCGGCGGCAAGCCGCTCAGGCCGCTGAGGCCGCTCGGAGCCAAAACACCTGCTCACAAGCCTCCGAAGACGCCGTTCAAGGTTCCGCTCAACAATGAGAATGCTTTGGGTAAAGGTGGCAAGTCTCTATCGAAGACATTTGCTGGCAAGTTGGACAGCAATGCCTTCGTCACCCCCGCTGGTTAGTCTGCCCCTACGAAGACAACGACCATGTACTAACAGGTATCACAGGTTCTCGCACTCGTGCCCCACTGGGTATGAAAACGACAAATGCAAAAGCGGCCGCATTTCAGACACCTGCGCCTTTGTCTGCCTCGGTAAAAACGCAAAAGGCCAGCCCTCGTCTACGCCGCGCCAAAGTGAAGGTCCATCAGCCGGAAGCACTACCTATTGACAAGTATGACGTACCTGAAATTGAATACATGCCCCCAAAAGAGGTACCGCTGCTAGATGATATGGACGATTACCTACCACGCGACTGGAAATTTCCCATGTTCGAGGCGGGAAATGCCACTAAAGGAATTTGGGAGACATACCATAACCCAACTGAAGATGATGGCCGCACCAAGCTCCAACGAGAGTTCGAAGAGGGGCTAGAGCGAGATAAAAAGACTCATAGTACCAAATTCGATGATCTATTCAAGAAGCAATGGGAACTGGACCAAGCCGAAGCTGCCCGATATTTAGGTGCCGCGGCGCCCAACAAGACTGAGATCAAGCAAGCGCCAAAACTTGTGAATTCTACGAATGGTCCGTCTACTTTGAAGGCGACGTCTGCAGCTGCAGCTCTTGCGAAGCCACAGAGATCGGCGCTTCCGCTTCCCACTGCAGCGACCAAGGCACGTGTTGCTAGTACCACAATATCTACAAAGAAGCCCACCATCAAGCCCTCGACCACACAACATGCAGCAGCAGCGGCTGCATCTAAAAGTACTATTGGGTATGCTCAAGGCCGCGGGACAACCACGAACAAAGCCACTCGCAAGCCCCTTTCCAATGTCACCAAACCAGCTTCTTACGAACATGCAATGGCACATCGCCCCTTCAATACTTCTGCAACGCATACTCGCGATATCAGCACGATTTCTTTAAGCTCCAAACCTCGTGGCGCTTTTTCACGCTCCAGTTCCACTTCGACGAACGCCACTCTTGTTGCACCGTCTCATGGCTATGAGATCCACCCCACTGCCGAGGACGTGGAACGGGAGATCGGGCTCATGATGCTTGGCGACGAAGCTGACGGAGAGGACGCATGGATCAATAGCTTCGTGACCCAACTGAATTGCGACGATGTCTTCAATGAGGATCTCGATGGTTTTCAGCTACAACTTCCAGTAGGTCTGTAGGAGCCTCATTGGCTTATTATCTCTATCAGACAGTCTACCCTTTTCGGGTGTCTAGAATAGTATATGACCTACTTAATTCATCGTTCTTTATTGAGAGTGCCTTTGTTGTCTTTTTATGCCACGGACAATCATGGAACTGTCGGAGTAAAACACTAAATCACGCCATATTCTCGAGTTTGAACCTCAGACTTGATCAGGTAGTTGCATAAGCTTTTGATTGATCATCCGTTCACGGAAATGCTAATTTTGAGCCCTTTGATGATATCTAGGTGTCGCGCCGCTGAGCTTCATTGCAGCATCTCGTTCGCTTCTCTGCCCTCCGA
>Ga0247757_10002247_pt1 | contig 10277 bp, 11 predicted proteins | sample UWRJL126311R4_FD_180929 | JGI IMG/M metagenome (GOLD analysis project Ga0247757, IMG submission 180929) | Plant litter microbial communities from Arlington Agricultural Research Station in Wisconsin, United States - UWRJ-L126-311R-4 | ecosystem: Environmental > Terrestrial > Plant litter >...
GCTCGTAAGTAAGAAGAGAGCCGATGAAGCTAAGAGGAAACTGACCAGCAACAGATACAACTTTGCAACGATTGAGTTCGCTCGTGGCATACATATCACACAAGATGATAAAGTAGTGCTCGAAACATTCGAGGATATTGCGGGCAAACACACCATCTTGGTTCAAGATCTATACTCTTTTGAGAAAGAACGCAGGGCGAGTGAGGCAGATCCAAGTGTTCAGCTTATCAATGTCGTAGCTGTCATGAAAGGCCTCCTTGGGACAAAAGGCTATGATGCACCAATGATCGCGGTGAGGGACATGATCATCCAAGCCGAAATCGAAGCGGTACAGGAGTACGAACGTCTCCGAAAGCAAAAGAACCTCAACGAAGCCCAAGTAGACTATGTGGAAGGGCTTTTTCAGTTCATGGCTGGGCATATATATTTCTCTGCTACTGCACCGCGATATGGGTATGTGTATTAACTGGTTGCATCGATCATTACTTTACTTGTGGATATCTATCTTTATCACTTACCATATCTATATATATTGTTGTCTGACAACCACAGTACCGCTCAGCAGATATTAGCATCAGCGCCTGATACCCTATACAGTAAATTGTGAACGCATGGCGCCTTATTCATTGGTCGAGCGTCTCTTTGTGAGCTCGCCGACTTCAGGCTCTTGCAGTCACTTTACGCTCAGCTTTTCTATCATTAATGTTTTATTTGTTCCAGAGAAGTCAGGTGACTGAGACTGCTTCTTTATGTCTTGTAATATTTGAACACTAGCCTTTGATGTGCGCACAGCCTCACAGGCATCAGCTAGGCCATGAGACACTCCAAGGTACAATTCCTTACATGAAAATATATCGTCATGTGCCCCAGCTCTGCTGAGTACTGGTGCTGACTGGCTAGCTGTATTTAGACCAAGGACAGAGAAGCCTGACATAAGCTCTACCATTGTTGTCAGCTCAGTAAGACGTGAGCGAGCGTGAACGAGACTGTTTCCGATAGCTGAATATCATCATAGAAGGGCTTTATGCGGTACAGCATCAATAGTGAACCGTAAATCTCCGGTATAAATACTGCTACGCCCGAGCCTATATGCCCTACAATCAGTCTTTTGTAACCACACACAAGACTTCCTTACAGCGTCAAATTTGTTCCAGAATGCAACCGCCTACGACCCCAAATGACCACTCTGAGGTCTTCGATTACATCGTCGTTGGCTCTGGCCCCGGTGGCGGACCGCTCGCTGCAAACATCTCACGCGCGGGCTACACCGTTCTCCTCCTCGAAGCCGGAGACGACCAGGGCAACAACCTCGACGAAGCAATCCCAGCTCGCTTTCTCAACTGGGAAGAGAGCCCGCTCCAACGCTGGGACTTCTTCGTCAAACATTTTGATGACAAGGCCCAGGCTGCACGGGACCCAAAGATGACTTGGCGTACCCCTGACGGGGGAATATTCGTTGGTACAGATCCACCAGCCGGCTCGGAACAGCTGGGAATCTGGTACCCACGATCCGGCACATTGGGTGGCTGCGCAGCGCATAATGCAATGGTTGCTGTCTTGCCTCCGGATGAAGATTGGGAGCATATCGCGGACCTGACTGGAGATGAATCGTGGCGCGCAGAGAACCTTCGGCGCTTGTTCCAACGTGTCGAACGAAACAACTACCTTCCTAAGGGTACTCCGCTCCATGGCTTTGATGGCTATTTCGAGACCAATCTTGGTGATGATTCGGCCTTGAAAGCTGTGGCACCCGTTGTCTCTGCTGCATTGGCTGTCAAGACTGGTCATCGTCCACCACCCAGCCCACCCTTCAAGGGGTTGGAAAAAGACGTTAATGGATTGAATCCAGCGAGAAAAGACACTGTGCATGAAATTGCAATGCATATGACAGGCCGCGGCAGGCGCAGCAGTCCAAGAGACTACATCGTCGCCACGGTAAATGCGAGAAATGCGCAGGGAGGGAGGAAATATCCACTATTTGTCCGCACGCAATCTTTTGCGACCAAGATTTTATTCGATACAAATAGAACGGATAAGAAACCAAGAGCCAAGGGGATAGAGTATGTTGATGGACAGAGTGTCTACCAGGCTGACCCAAGGTGGTATAAAGGAAACGTTGGGTTGAAAAAGCGCGCTTATGCCACTCGGGAGGTGATTGTTGCATGCGGCGCATTCAACACTCCTCAGCTACTCAAAATCAGTGGAATCGGTCCAAGAAATGAGCTGGAAAAGCACGACATTAAGGTTGTGGTAGACCTGCCCGGTGTTGGAACAAACTTGCAAGACAACTATGAGTACAGCGTGGTGGCAAAAGGGCAAGACGCATCACTCAGCAGCAACTTGAAGAACAGTACCGGACTCGCCGCCGGGGATCCTCTACTCGCCGAGTGGATTCGTTCGGGCACAGGCCCTTATGCTTCCAACCTCGTCCCATTCGGCCTCTTTCACACATCGTCTGTCGCAGAAGATGGGCGCCCTGATCTTCACATGTTTGGCGGTGCCTTCAAGTTCACGGGGTTCTTCCCTGGTGATTCGACTGCAGCTATTGCCCCTGATAATTGGTCCTGGGATATACTCAAGATCCGTCCTCGCAACACTGGTACCGTCAAGCTTCGCTCTGCGGATCCTTTCGAAACACCAGATATTGACTTCAATTACTTTCCTCGTGACTCCAATCATGCTGCAGATAGCGAGCACGACCTGGAGGCCATGAAGCAAGGTGCAGACCTGGCGCGCCGTATCAACAAGGCAATTAAAGGATCTGCGGCGCCATTCGAAGAAATAATCCCCGGTAAAAATGTGGAGAGCGACGCTCAGATTAAAGAAGCTATACGCGACGCATCCTTCTCCCACCATGCATCTGCTACTTGCGCGATTGGCGCAGACAGTAACAGGATGGCCTGTCTCGACAGCGCATTCCGCGTTCGCGGCGTCGATTCGCTCAGAGTGGTAGATGCTTCGTCGTTCCCACGGGTGCCAGGTTCGTTTCCAACAATTGCTATTGCAATCTTGGCCGAGAAGGCCACCGAAGATATCCTTCAAGATGGAGAGGTGCTATTTGGAAGTGACAAGGTACTCAGCGGTGTAGCGCAGTTGGAGGCGTAAGGAAGAACAGGGCTAAGGTTGGATTGTAACTGGTATTCCGCATACTGCTGCCATCTTGATCAATTGAACTATGTAGTCATGATACTTTGGCGCCGCGGATACATAGCGTCCGCTCGTAGTATAATAACTTGTTCACAGCCAAAGAAAACTGCTCTTGACCAGGTTTTGATGTATTTGATGCCCTCAAGAAAGCACAGACATAGTTCGGACTAGAAATTTTATCGCAATTATAACCCCCGGGATCCGTTCGGATTAGATGTCAATCATGGAGTGGAAGAGGGACAGAGCCCAGGTGACTCCCACTTAGTCGCGAACATCCAAAGGGGAGATAAATCCACTCTCGGTGCCAAGGATGCTCTAGGAATAGTACCCAGCACCCAAAATTGTTCAACAGCGTAACAATGGCAGCAGGAGAGAGGGCGGGAGGGCACCGCGGATGCGAAACTTGATGGATGATGTCATGGGTCCCGCAATCCAACGTCAACCTCCGCTTCGGCCGAATGTGCCAAAGGTACAAAGAAACGTGAGCTTTCCCCGTCTTAACAAAATCGGCTTGCATCCTTGCACTTCATGCATCTTGGCTATCACAGTCCTGCAAGCCAAAATTATACCACATCATCATCGTCAATGGCACAGCGACCCCAGCCCATCCGTGCCGCTTCACATCCTGGTCCCGCCCCCAAAGCCAAACCATCTGGGCGTGCCTTTGGCACAAACTACCGCGTGCGACGCACACCCCCGAGCTCGCCGCCGAACGGCCGCGTGCAGCCTCCTGCGCAATCGCATAACACTATCCATGCACATACTGCTGTCCGCGACTTCGCCAAGCTGACATCTTCGGCCGCCCACTCCCAACCCACACGCCGGAAACCAGTCTACTCGCTGCACGAAGCCGATCCGGCTTCAAGAGAGCGTCCCCAGGTCATCTATACCGAAGAGGAGTTGCTAAGGAGACTAAATACCATTGGCGAGGACGATGAAGTCGACGTGGACCGGGTGAGGACTGTGGATCGTGAAAAGCAAAGAGAGTGGGAGGCTGAAAGAAAAAAGAAGGAGGATAAAGAAATGGATGAATGGAATCACAAAGAGGCGAAAAAAATGCACAGAAGGCTGGGCTCGGGCCGAGGGTTGAGCTGGAAAGGCGTGAAGCACGCAGTGGGTGTTGGTGGCAAAGTATAACAACCTATCCGTGTTCCACTCTCTTATCGAATAGGCCATCCACACATCGCTTCAAAAAAGGGGACCAAATGGATAGACACTGGGTGGATATCGGTACGCATTTGTTCTTGCGAGTTTTGTAAAGTAAAGAGCTGGGAAACCCATTACTAAAATTAATTCATGATTCGGGAAGGACATGGCGCCACTATTTCTTCGATTCCATTGGCACACATTCTATTGGCCGAGTATATATGTATCCTCGTGCTGCTAATCGTAGCCATTCAAGCTGGACCGCGCGGTACAAGTCGTAATTTTAGATCCTCACCTCGACCTAGGGTAACGATACCAGGCGACGGTCGGGTCTCATCGCCCTTGGGGAAACGGCTCGATTCTACAGTAATCTTATGCTTCGCAAGCAGAATGGAAACGAAAGCGTTGACAGACCTCCTAGAGAAAATCCGACCTGGACATAAAGTGTGGCCGCCTCCCCAAGGACGGAACGAGAGGCTTTTGGATAGCTTGCTATCGATAAATCGGTCCATCTTCAGCAAATCTGGTCTATCGCCCCAGACTTCTGTGTCGTAGTGCAATTCTCTCATGGGAAGCTGGAGTTTCATGAGCACGTAATCAAAGAGAGGAAGTATGGCAAGGAAACGAACCATGACTTTGTTGCCTGGTTTTAGCATCTTTCCCCCGACTTCTGTTGGTTCTACTATGGTGCGAGGAAGGGAACTTGTCACTGTAAGTCTCAAAGTCTCGTTGACGAGAGCATTCAGCTTCGGGCACTGTTCCTGTAGGTATACCTCGTCGACCTGGTTTTGCTCTTGCCTGACGGCTGGAAGAACCTCTTCACGTATCTCTTGGAGAAGAGTTGCGTTGTGAACGAGATACGATACCACCCAAAACGCTAATTTATACAAGTTTCCTAGCCTAATCTTCAATCAGCTTTCTGACAGGACATACAAACAACTAGAACTCACGCCATGTAGTGCAACAGAGTAACGAGCGCCATTTCGTCCTTTGTTAGCTCGATCTCCACGAGCAGTTCCTCAAGTTTCTCAATATAGTAGTTTGCCCCTACACGCTGGCTCTGTGGTTGCCGATAATAGTCCGCAAAAGCGCCGGTGAGGTAATTCTTAGCTTCGGCCATATCCTGTGAGAAAACAGGAGGAATCTTATAAAAGAACTTCCAGCTGCAAAACTCCCACTGCATGAATGCCTTTACGAGGTTAGGTGATTGCTTGAGAAGTGCCGGGCCAAAGTATGCCTCAGTGGGTTCAGTAATGAAGATATCCAGGCAAAGGTCGCGCAAAGAAACAACGGCCGAGTCTTTCGATGGATGACTAAGAATGAACGTATCCGCCTGGTCTTTCAAATTCAGCTTCTTGAAAATGCTTGGAAGCATTCTTTCTTTGACAAACTTGTCAGCTCTCTCGCCGGTGCCAAGTTGGTGCTGATGCAATTCTATGGTCATTTGCGTAGGGGTGAGCGGACGGCGCTGACCAATATTGTAGCGCGCTTTCGGATGCGGCTCGAACATTGCTTTGCGGCTCCTCTCAGACAGTCCTCCAAGTACATACATTTCTAACGCGATCGGGTCCAACGATATTGTCTTGGAGTTTTTCCATGCGTAGTTGATATCTTCTGGGGCAGTCGCAACGTAGATTGTTTGCCCGGCTACCACAATGGTGAAAGGCTGCCGTGAGGGCGCAAAATGGTTTCTTGCGACAGGTCAGTAGCTACTTCTCGTAGTGTAAAACACAGAAGTCCACATATACCTTCCCTTCTCAATGACACCATTGAAGTCCATAAAGAAGCCATAGAGATGTCCTGATAAACATGAGTCAAATATTGCGCTGAAGGGAAACCGGAAGTACTAACCAATATCTGAAATAATGTCAGCGAGCTATCTAGTTTATGTCTATGCGCTCACTTACAGGGGATCCAGTACGGGAGTTCCTTTGGCTCGTCGGGATGTAAACGTGGCCGGACTGTGAATCGCCAAAATCTCCACAGGAGCAGAAGGCCTATGGTAATGGCGGTAACCCTAATGGGCGGTGTCTTCACTACGAAATCCATTCTGAAGAAACTAAGAGACCTGTCGTCTGCAAAGGCAGCCTTGGGAAAGTATTTATGCAACTTTATGTGGGATCAGGTCAGCGATATACCCTAGTTATGGCTTGCCAACTGCTTACGCCCGTGACTACGCCGCGATTCCTGGTGCTCCACCTCGCATTTCGCATATGATCGGCAGTGTAACTTAGAAGCTGCTTGTGTCGTTTTCGAGCTCTAAAGGTCCAATTGAAATTTTTAGAACAAGTAAGAAGCACAGGCACATGGATTCGTACTTTAGTTCGCCGTATTTAAACAATTCGGCCACTGAAGGGGCCTTCAGCTACAGTGCGTATTGGCCCCCACATGGTTGTGATATCCTCGACGCTAGCTCGTGCTGGCAGCAACGCCAGGATTTAACTCGCGCGAAAGGGAATCCAACAGACAGCCGAGGACCTCGAACCCGAGTTGGACAATGTGCATCACGACATATGCGGACTGTCTGAGGTTCGTCATCGTCGATCCATTACGCATAGAGTTTCTATTCCCTGAGGGATTGGTGTGAACAGGAGATAGTGAGACTTTCGTGTATAGGAGATGCTACTCGCCCTGTCTGCTAATGCTCCATTCGCGTGAATATGGGTCTACTTAAATCCGCTACGTTTGCGTCTAAACGTTACTTCGGTTTGTCTTATCAGCCTCACTTAGTTTACTCCAAGTGTCCAATCCCGTTCTTTGAATCGCCGCCGCATCCTATAAATTTGAGCTTTGCCTTCGTAGACTAGAATTGGTCAACGTAAACTTACAAGCAGTTCCTGCGGCACTTGAGGGGCCATTGTGGACTTGACTGCCTCTGCATGGCCACCGTACCAAAACTTCCCACTCTCTCGTTTCGCAATCTCGTCCACCACAGCCGTCGCATAATGCATAGTCTGCATTCTTGAAACTCCATCATCTCCACGCGCTCGTGCGGTAATAATGCCTTCAATGGGCTTGTATAGAGACCCTTCCGGCAGCGCGTAGTCGGCAAAGTATGTTTGCCCTTGCGAAATGACCGCGCCCGTCACCACCGTCATCACCTTGACGCCAAAAGGCGCTACCTCCAAGCGCAGATGGTCTGCAATGATCTCGATCGCTCGCTTCGAAGCAGAGTACGTTCCTAGCATTCCTCAGCCTCTACCAAAGAGTCGAGCGATTATCCCGACGTACCCATCCAGGGAGTGGTTGCATACCCTGCAATAGACGCAATGAACACAAAACTCCCCTTAGCTTTAACGACTAAAGGAGAAAAAGCTTGTGTCACCGACAGCGGTCCCCAGACATTCGTATCGAACAGCTTCCTCGTTACTTCGATGTTCTCATCCAAGATGGGCTGGAAGTGGTTCCGTGCCGCACTGTTGACGAGATAGTCCAGGGTTCCCGTCGTTTCCGACACCACGTCGACAGCCGCTTGAATTGTTTTCGGGTCGGTGACGTCGAGGTGTAGTAGGATGACATTGGGAAGGTCTTTGAGTTGTGACATCTTGGTTATGTCTCTGGCAGTCGCGAATACATGGTAGCCACGCTGCTGGAAGGTTAGGGCTAGAGCGGATCCGATTCCACCATCGCTACAACCCGTGATCAGTACTGTTTCTGAGGGCATTGTATACAAGAAGGGAGAGAGTAGAAATTGGTCCCTTGGAGAAAATGTAGCGCGAAAGGATGATCGCGGAAGTTTAGGAAGGAAGGTCCCGTCCAAATTATGTAGCGCTAGTTAGGCGGCTCAGCAAGGCGTTTTCCTTACTTGACTGAGTTTCATATGTGGAATCCATACAGGATACCGCGCTTACGTGAGATGTGTTTCGCCGTAACGGCGCAGTATGCCTATACCTGTGAGTACATCACTAACATGGCATTTAACCATGGCCTGAATGTTGTCCAGCTTACCTACATCTCGACGTATTTATCCCCTTCACTATTCGTATGAGAAAACAGCTGAAGCAACAGTTGGATCTTGTCCGCTTGCAGTAGCAACATGACAGTAGGCGGGCACTTGCCTGAGTTACTGACATTGCTTCGTGCCTCTTCTTCTACTACCTGCATATGTGCTAACAATATGCTAACCCATCATCTACATACTCATAGTCTTTCCGTCGCCATTTTTCTCTTGTCTACCTTTACACATCCAGTCACGTATCAAACATACCAGTTGTAGTGGCACTGTACACATCTGGTGTCATCTATGCAGCACTCTACAGCTCGTCTCTAGTCCTCCCTGCGCCCTCTAGATCTGGCATACTCATGATTTTCACTACTAAGCTTGTCCACCCCGTAAAGTGCTGCGTGCGCTGGCCCTTGCCCGTCTCTGGGTTATACTGCTCCCACGCGAAGCCCGTCTCCTTCCAGCTCTCGTAAACGGTGTGGACGAGATTCTTTCGAAGATCCGTGTATAACTTCTTTGCCCTTGTCTGCTGAGGTCCTTTTTGTTGCGCGATGTTCTAGCAAAAAAAGCAAGTCAATATCAGCGATGGCTGATGAATAAGGAAAAAAGGAAATAGAGAAAATGGAAAACTCACAAGAAGCTGCTCAACGGCGAGATAGTTCATATTCATCCAGATAGGGCCGCGCCAGTAGTCCTCCTCGGTATGGTAAAACTCGCTGCTCTTGCTCAAGCTGCGCAGTCCGTGCTCACTCCATAATTCATCCTCGTTACCTATGAGGTCAAGGATAGCGCCTAGCTTGGGGTGATCCTTGTCCATGAGGCCAGTCAGGAAGGGGAACAACGAAATGTAGCCCTTGTGACAAACGAGCTTGTTCTCTTCGTAGTCGTCGATGGTCGCGTCGCAATACGTCTTTTCTGTCGCCGACCAATGGAGATCGTCAATGTTCTTAGTGATGGCTTCTTCGAACTTAGCGAACTCAGTGGCATCGTCCGTCTCGTCAAGGTAGATGGCGATACGGCGGATGGACTTAGTCATTGCTCCGATCCAGCTTATCAGGTCCAGGTGAAGTTCTCCTGGATGCGGGGGTTGGGCGCGAGGATAATCATCCAGGCCAGAGGTTAGGATGTGTTGGGGAGTGCGGCCACGCCAGCGATAACCTTCTTTCGACGAGAAAGCCTCACGCTCATAGCTCTTGATATCGCCCGCTTGTGTCCGGCGGAACCAAAAGTAATGGCGCTTCAGTAGCGGGTACAATCTACGCAAATACTCTAAAGCCGCTTCGCGGTTCGCTAGCTGCATGTAGTACGACTTCTCCGCAAGAACATGCTGATTACTCGCGTCTGACTTAACGGCGTCCAGTTTGTCGAGGAAAGATGTGATAACCATGAAGAGTGTGGGTGGGTTTGCGTAGTGGGGATATTGGACCTGGAACTCTGCTGGAACTTTGCTGCGGGCCTCTGCGCCGAGAATCTGCTCACGCGCAATCCAGCCATCTTCATCCATCAAATTGAACCAGCTCTTCATGATATCAAGGGTGAGATCCACATCCCAATCAATCACAGGCAGCAGGTGAAAACCTTCATCCCAAAGGAAACCCCTTGGAAAGAAGGGCCGCGATGGAATACTAGTGAAGAGCTCGGAAGGGCCCTCAGGCTGGGCGGCGTTGCGACCGCGGGCCTCTGCTGCGTCCTCCCAGAAACCTTCGTTGTCCTCTTCGTATGCAGGGTCATCGGAGCGGTCCACGCGAGAGTCGCCATAGAAGTAGCCGATACCACCAAGCAAGTTGGAGAAGAGTGACTTTGAGAACTCATCGTAGCGCTCTTTGACAAAGGGTGTCTGTGGTTTGAAGATTTCATTGAAGCGGGTCGCAAAACCATTTGTTATTGACTTGATTTGCAGCGTGAGGTCTTCTGTGGTGACAGGCTGGGGGGCGGATGCAGATGAAAACAGAATGTCAAATTCGAATGGACCCTCGAAGACCTTCTGTACCAAATGGACATTGCCCTGTCCTGGTTGGTGTTTGATGGTGTAGAGCTGAGC
>Ga0247757_10002248_pt1 | contig 10274 bp, 4 predicted proteins | sample UWRJL126311R4_FD_180929 | JGI IMG/M metagenome (GOLD analysis project Ga0247757, IMG submission 180929) | Plant litter microbial communities from Arlington Agricultural Research Station in Wisconsin, United States - UWRJ-L126-311R-4 | ecosystem: Environmental > Terrestrial > Plant litter >...
CCGAGTACTCCTTGTTGTGCCGGCCCAGGTAGCAGGGGTCGTGGTAGGTGATGTCCATCCCGCCGTCCGTGGACTTCACCGGCACCAGCTTCTTGTCCCGCACCAGCCGGTTCAGCAGCTGGGTGTGGTGCAGCACCGTGAAGTTGCCGCCGACCTGCGGGTACTCCCGGCCCAGCGTGTTGAAGCAGTGCGGGCAGGTCACCACGATCTTGCGGTCCACCCGCTCGACCCCGTCGAACAGGTCGTTGAGGGTCTCGACGTTCTGCGCGGCGAGCTGCTGGAACAGGAACTCGTTGCCCGAGCGGCGAGCCGAGTCGCCGTTGCACGTCTCACCCTCGCCGAGCACCAGGTACTTCACGCCTGCGGTGGCCAGCAGTTCGGCGACGGCCTTGGTGGTCTTCTTCGCGCGGTCCTCGAAGGCGCCTGCGCAACCCACCCAGAACAGGTACTCGAACCCCGCGAACGAGTCGACGTCCTTGCCGTAGACGGGGACGTCGAAGTCGACCTCGTCGATCCAGTTGGTGCGGTCCTTGGCGTTCTGGCCCCAGGGATTGCCCTTGTTCTCCAGGTTCTTGAAGAGCACGCCGAGCTCGCCGGGGAACTCGGACTCCATCATCACCTGGTAGCGGCGCATGTCGACGATGTGGTCGATGTGCTCGATGTCGACCGGGCACTGTTCGACGCAGGCGCCGCATGTGGTGCACGACCACAGCACGTCGGGGTCGATGACGCCCGCCTGCTCCAGCGTGCCGACCAGGGGACGGGTGGCTTGCAGCGGCGAGTCGGCCGGGATGCGCTCGAAACCGGATTCGGGCACGTGCTCGTGCGCGTGCTCCTCGCTCTCCTTCTCACCGCGGACCTCCTCGCCCAGACCACCCTCGGGCGTGTTCTGCAGCGCGGATTCCTTGCCGTCGAGGAAATACGGCGCCTTCGCGAACATGTGGTCGCGCAGGTTCATGATGACGAGCTTGGGGGACAAGGGCTTTCCGGTGTTCCAGGCCGGGCACTGCGACTGACAACGCCCGCACTCGGTGCAGGTGGTCATGTCGAGGTAGCCCTTCCAGGTGAAGTCCTCGATCTTTCCGCGGCCGAGTACCGCGTCCTCGGCGGGATCCTCGAAGTCGACGACCTCGCCCTTCGACTCCACCGGCAGCAGCGGACCCAGCCCGTTGGGCAGTCGCTTGAACGTCACGTTGATCGGCGCGAGGCCGATGTGCAGGTGCTTGGAGTGCAGCACGATCAGCAGGAACACCAGCATGATCGCGATGTGCCCGAGCAGCGCGATCGTCTCGATCCACTCGTTGGCGTGCACACCGAGCGGACGCATGATCGCGCCCATCAGCTGCGAGAAGAACGCGCCGTTGCCGTAGGGCAGGTTGCCCGTCACCACGGCCGCGCCACGCACCAGCGCGTAGGTCCAGATGACGTTGAAGATCATGAACAGGATCAGCCAGGCGCCACCGGTGTGCGATCCGTAGAACCGGGAGTCGCGGCCGTGCTTCTTCGGCTCACGCACGATGCGGATGATCGAGAACGTGATGATGCCGGCCAGCACCGCGACGGCGAAGAAGTCCTGCAGGAAGCCAAGGCCGTCCCAGCGGCCGATCAGCGGGATGTGGAAGTTGTGCACCACGAGTAGGCCGAAGGCCTCCAGGTACACGGTGGCCAGCACGAAGAAGCCCCACATCGTGAAGAAGTGCGCTATGCCGGGAACCGACCACCGCAGCAGCCGGGTCTGGCCGAAGACCTCTTCGAACTGGGTGGTGATCCGCTTCTGCAGATGGTCTTTGCGATTGTTGGCTTCGCTCATCGGCTGACCGGACCGGATCAGCTTCGTCAGCCAGAGCACGCGCTTTGCGGCCAACAGCCCGACGACGACGATCATCAGCGCCCCGACGATGATCCTGATCAGCATCTGGGTTTCCACGCGCATCCTCCGGTTCCGGTTACCAGCGGGTAACTTAGACCTTGTTACTGGCGGGTAACTTTAGCTCGCTGCCCGCTCATAGTTGCATCACCCGAGCACAGAGCGCTACGAAGGCTCACCTAACCCGTTGGTTGGGTCAGCGAACGGGCGTCAGCATCACCCGCAGCATCGACAGCATCTCCGAGCGCGATTCGGCGCCGAGGCGCCGCCGGATCCGGGCGACGTGGTGCTCGACGGTCTTCGCCGAGATGAACAGTTGGGCGCCGATGTCGCGGTACGGCAGACCCTGCAGGAGGAGCTCGGCGACCTCCCGTTCGCGCTCCGACAGGGCGGCCGACGAGCGGGCGGCCGGGGCGACGAGAGACACCGGTTGTTCGGCGGGCGCCGGCTCGTCGGGCAGCTCGGGTGCGGCCACCGCGTGCTTGAGATCGCGCGCGAGATGCAGCATCGCCTGCGAGACGCGCGGGTCGGTGGACTGCAGCGCCGCCTGGCCCGCCAAGCGGGTCGCATCGGAGGTGTGGCCGAACTGCGCCAGACCGCGCGCCGCGGCGGTCACCTCGTCGATTTCGACCTGGTTGGCGAGCACCCGCAACCAGGTCCGCCCAGCCGTGGCCAGCGCCTTCGCCAACGCGGAGTGCACCGCGGCCGCGGTCAGGGCCTGCCCGTGGGGGGCCACATCGTCGGGTGCATTGGCCAGGATGCCGGCGTGCACGCCCGCCCAGTGCAGCGGCACCGACCACAGCACCGGGTCGCCGAGAGATGCGAGGAGCCCGAAGGCCTCGTCGATCGTGTGGCGCAGCCGGTCCACCTGGCGCATCCGCGCGGCGGCGACCCACAGCTCACCCAGCGGCAACACACCGAACAGGTCGGTCGAACTCTCGGCCAGCACCTCCACCGCCGCGTACCAGTGCTGCTGCATGGCACCGCCGTCGCCGCCGCGGCGGGCGATCGCGGTGTGCAGCGCCGCGGCCCACAGGGCGTCCCGGCGGTGCAGGTTCCGATCGCTGACCGTGGCGGCGGTGCCCGTGGCGGCCTGCAGCTGCCCGTCCTGCATCAGAGCCCAGCCCAGCAACAACCGGTGCCGGGGTGTGACGAACGTCGCCTCGGTGGCACCCGATCGGGTGTCGTCGCGGACCGCACGGCCGATGACGGAGCGGGCGCGCACCGCGTCGCCGCCGTGCAGGGCGGCCAGTGTCACGAGAGCGGGAGCGGTGTCGGGTGTCACGATCGAGGCGTCCGGCGCGGCGTTGATCGCTCGGCTCAGCCGGGCCAGCGCCACCGGGTACGGCTCGTCCAGCGTCATCACCAGTCCCTCGGTGACGGCGCGGGCCGCGCGGGCGGTCGACGTCGGCGGCCCGGCGTCGGGGTGGCCGGTGGTGGCGCGGGCGGCGGCGGCGTCCCCGGCGGCCAGGGCGGCGATGGTCGCGGCGGCGCCGACGACCGCGTCGGGCGCCGGGCCCAGCCACCCGAACAGGTCCCTGGCCTGGGTGGCACTGCCGTCGTGCAGGGCGATGCTCGCCGCGATCCGGACCGCGGCGGCGCGCTCGTCTCGATCGGCCGAGCCCAGCAGGTCGTCGGCGAGCCGGGCCGCGGAGGCGCAGTCCCCGGTGAGGGCCAGGGCGTCGGCCAAACGCACGCTGGGCGCCGACCCCGCCTCGGCTGCGGCGCGGTAGAGCCGGGCGGCCCGCGCAGGCGCGACGGTGCCGCGGGCGCCCAGGTCGGTCAACGCCCGGGCCAGCCGCTCATCGCGCAGACCGTGTTCGGCCAGCCGCAGCGCGAGCTCCGGGCTGAGGGTTGACGACTCCAGTTGTGTTGTCAGCACCGCGATCTCGATCTCGTGATGTCGCGCGGCACCGACGACCGAGGCGGCCGCATCGTGCACCTCCCGCAGGAAGCCGGCGGGGTGCGACGGATGCAGCAACCCGCCTGCGCGTGCCCGGTCGACGGCCGCGAGGGCGTCCGCCGGGGTCATCTGCAGGCCGGCCGCGACGTCGTCGGGGCCCAGATCGGCGGACAGCGAAGACACCAGCAGGGTGTCCAGGAGGGCTTCGTCGAGGCCACGCAGGCGCTCGACAAGCGCGTTTCTGGCCGCCAGGCGCACCGCCGGGGCCCCGTCACCGACCGCGGTCAGTGCCGGACGCAGCACGAACGGCAGGCCGGCGGTCGCGGCGAGTAGCAGGCGGACCACGTCGGGTCCGGGCGCCTCGCCCAGCACAGCTGCGGCGATGCGGCCGACCTCGACCGGCGGCAGCGGACCCAGCGCGACACCCGGGTTCTCCCGCTCCAGCGCGACCTGCAGACCCCGCAGTGCCGGATGGTGCGCGAGCGGTTGCGCGGCCACGATCAGGGCGGCCGAGGGGTCGGCGACCAGGTCCGCGAGCGCCTGCAGACGTGTGGTGTCGAGCAGATCGGCGTCGTCCACCACGACCGCGACGTCGGTCAGGCTGTCCCCGGGCCCCGGCGGGTGCGACAGCACCGGGCGACCCGCGGCCCGCAACACCCGGCGTGCCACCGCCAGCACCGCCGACTTGCCGGTGCCCATCCCACCGGTGACCAGGAGTTTGATCGCGGCGAGCGGATCGGCTTCCAGTGCCGCGATCGCGTCGCGTGCGGCCGGTGGCACGTCGGTCGGCCGGTGCGGCACCGGACTGGACATGTCCGCCGTCAGGCGCCGTCGTCCGGGACGACGATCGTGGTCGTCGGCTGCTCGACCGTGGGAGGCGGGGCGACCGTGGTGGTGGTGGGCGGCGCGACCGTCGTGGTCGGTTGGGTCGTCGTCGGGCGCGTGGTGGTGGTCCGCGTCGTCGTGGTCGTCGGTGTGGTCGTGGTGGTGCTCGGTGTGGTGGTGGTCGTGGTCGTCGTGGTGGTGGTCGGCGCCGTGGTGGTCGTCGTGTCCGACGAGGACGGCGGCGGTGGGGGAGGCGGCGGCTGGCTGACGGTCGTCGTCGCGACGCCGTTGGGGCCGATGGTCACCGTGGTGACCGGGGGCGGCAGCTCGGCGGGCGACGGAGCGGCCGACGGCGGCGTCGCGGTCTCGGTGACCGGTGTCTGATCACCGTTCGAACTGGTCAGCGTCACCGCGAGGCCACCGGCGGCCAACAGTGCGGCCGCGGCAGCCAGCCCGAACAGGATCGGCGGGCGCTTGAACCAGGGCAGGGGGGCCAGCCCGTCCTGCCGGTCGTCCTCGGGTTCGAAGGCCACGGCGGGCCGCGCCGGATCAGCCGGCGGTGCGGTGTAGTCGGCGCCGGTGTAGGGCACCGGCTCCCCGTTCGGGTCGTCGTCCTGCGACCAGGCCAGCGCCCGGAACGTCGCCGAGGCGGCACCGTCATCGGCGGCCTGCCCCGCGCCCAGCCCCGCCGCGCCTGCTGCCCAGGCGACCGGTGCCATCGCGGTCGGCTCACCGGCAGCGGGGGCCAGGCCGGTGGGCGCCTGCGCGTCCAGGCTCTGGTTGGCCACCAGCGCCGCACCCGCCGCGACGTTGAGGGTCGGCTCCGGCGTGGTGATGACCGGCGCCCGAAGACGCTCCGAAAGCCGTTGCGTCACAACAGGAATAGCGGCACCACCGCCGACCGTTGCGACCGCTGCGATGCCGGCGGCCGCTACCCCCGCCCGCTGCAGCGTGTCGTCGATCGCGGTGAGCAGCCCGTTGAGCGGTTCGGTGAGCAGTTGCTCGAGCTCGGGGCGGGTGACCCGGATGTCGGACCGGTAGCCGGGCAGGTCGACCGGCACGACGGCGGCGGTCTGCTCGGACAGCTGCTCCTTGGCCCTGCGGCAGTCGTCGCGCAGGCGGGCCAGCGAACCGACCGCCGCGGTGCCCGCCGGATCGGCGCCGCCGGCCTCGGCGATCCCGGTGAGGACGTGATCGAGCAGCGCCTGGTCGATGGCGTCACCGGAAAAGTCCTGGTAACGCACGGTCTGGCCGACGAGGTCGAGGTTTGCGCCCGCGTCCGCGAGCGTGACGCTGGTTCCGCTGCCCCCGAGGTCGACCAGCGCCACCACGCCCTGGGTGGGCAACCCCGGTGCGGCCTGCAGAGCGGCCAGGGCCGCCGAGGCGTCGGGAATGAGGGCGGCGGGCAGGCCGTCGGGAGCGAGGATGGGACGGGACCGCAGAGCTCCACGCAGCGCGCCGATGGTGGCGGGCCCCCAGTGCGCGGGCACCGCGATCGCGACCGGCGCGCCCCCGTCGACCGACCGGGCCATCGCGGCCAGCGCCTCGGCCAGGACCTGCTCACCCCGGTGCGCCGATCCGTCTGCGGCAACGATCGGAACCGGATCGCCGACCCGGTCGACGAAGCCGCTGAGCACCACGCCCGGCGGAGTCCCGTCGCCGGGCACCCCGACCTCGGGGGCACGGTCGGAGTAGACCGTCAGGATCGAGCGGCGGGTCACCGGTGGGCGTCCGACGCGGGCGGCCACCAGATTCGTCATCCCGATCGACAACCCCAGGGGTTCGGTCATGTGATGTCCCTCCTCGGTCGGCGGATCGTCCAGACCGTCCACCACCTTAGTGGCCGGTTCGCAGGTCTTCGTGCAAGCGCCCCTAGTGTTGCTGATCCCCTAACCGGCGATCCCCTAACGGCCCCAATGCCATGGTGGGTTCTGTACCGATCCCACGGTGCCCGTGGGCCGATAGCATCGGGGTCACACCCGTCGGAAGGAGGTCGGTTCGTGGCGAACTCACTGTTGGACTTCGTGATGTCGCTGGTCCGTGATCCCGACGCCGCGGCACGCTACGCCGCGGACCCGGCGCAAGTCCTCGCCGACGCCCACCTGCCGGACGTGACCACCGCCGACGTGCAAGACCTCATGCCGGTCGTGACGGAATCACTGTCGATGTCCGCGCCGGCGCACACGGCGTTCGGAGGGGAGCAGGCCGCCAACGTGTGGGCCAGCGGCGCGGCCACCGCGGCGTTCGATGCGTTCGACGACCCCTCGGTGGCCGACGCCGAAGCACACGTTCCGACCATCGTCGACCATCTCGACCAGCAGTGGGACGTGCCGACCGTGGCCGAGCCCACGATCCCGGATCAGCTGCCTGTCGCGGAGCCGGTGGTCGACGACCACTGGGCCGCCGCAGCGCCCGACGTCCTCGACGACCTGCCGCTCGAGCACGGCCCCGACCCGTCACTGGAGCATCCGCTCGATCACGGGCCGGGTTTCGACCTGTTCGACTGACTCTTCCCGTTCGACCCATGACCCGCGCGGACATCGTCCGCGCGGGTCATCTGCGTTTGCGGGCTGTTCCCCGGCGTCCCCGGCTCATCCCCCTAATCCCCTAACGGGGGTAATGCAGAATCCCTAGCGGGGGCGCCGAGACGACGGGTGCCGACCCCGTTTCCGGGTCGTCGCGAAGTTCCTAACGTGGTGTGCAGATCGCCGGGAGGCCCGGCGGAAGCACAGAAAGGCACTCCGATGACGACCCTGATCGACTTCATCCTCGACCTGTTCCGCAGCCCTGCCTCGGCGGCGTCCTTCGTCGTCGACCCCGACGGCGCGCTGCGCGATGCCGGCCTGCCCAACGTCACCGCCGCGCAACTGGCGTCGGTGGCCGCCACCGCGGCTCCCGCCGGATACGCCCTCGGCGGCGGCGACCCGATCGTCGGCCTGCAGCGCGCGGTGGCCGACCATCACCAGCTCGCGTCGAACTTCGCCTCACCGTTCTCGCCGCAGACATCGCTGGCCCCGACGTGGGCCCCGAGCTTCGCCCCCGAGACCAACACCGACCTGGCGAGCCACAACAACATCCCGGTCGCCAGCCCGGTGCAGGACGCCGGCGCGAACGCCCAGAACGGCGCCTTCAACCTCGGCTTCGGCGACATCACCTTCGGTGACAAGAGCACCAACACCGCCACCAACGGCGGCGTGGTGGTCGACGGTGACAACAAGGGCGACATCGTCAGTGGCGACGGCGCGGTGCTCGGCGACGGGAACACCGTGAACAACGGCCACATCGTGGCCGGTTCCGGTTCGAACGTCGCGGTCGGCAAGGACAACGCGATCGACGACGACTCCAAGACCGCCGGCGGCGATCTCATCTCCGACAACCACTCTCCGGTGCTCAATGACGTCGACACCAGCGGCGGGCACGGCGGCGGCGCCGAGGGCGGTGGCAGCCTGCTGGGCATCGGCTCCGGCAACGCGGCCGGCGGCCACGGTGGGAACGGCGGCGGCATCATCATCACCGACACCGACGTCAACACCGGTACCAAGGTCGATGGCAACTACGGCAGCGACAACGTCGAGGACAACAGCCAGAGCACCTCGGTGCACAACTCGACCGAGACCTCGCACGACACCGCAATCGAGGACCACTCGTCGAACTACGAGTCGAACATCGGCTCGGGCAACCACACCGACACGTCCCTGTTCTCGGGTAACGACACCGGCTTGCTCTCCGGCAACGACACCGGACTGGCCTCGCACACCGACATCGCGTCGCACAATCCGGCCGTCGTCGACGCCTTCTGATCCACATGTCGAAGCCACGGGCGGGGACCACACCGGTTCCCGCCCGTGGCGCGCTTACCGTTGACCGAATGCGCCGCCGAGAAGAGGGGCCGTCATGACGACACCGCAGCGGGTGCTGGCCGAGCTCATCGACCACACCACCGCCATCGCCGAATCCCGGCAGCGTGGCGACCTGGTGGCCCGGCTCGCCCGCGCCAGGGCCCGCGCCGACGATCCGCAGATCCGTGTCGTCATCGCCGGCCAGCTCAAACAGGGCAAGAGCCAGCTGCTGAACTCGCTGCTGAACATGCCCGTCGCCCGCGTCGGCGACGACGAGTCGACGGTGCTGCCGACCGTCGTGTCCTACGGCGAGCAACCGGCGGCGCGGCTGGTGGTGGCCCGCCCCGACGGCGACGAACCCGATCTGGTCGACATCCCGACCGCCGACCTGAGCGCGGATCTGCGTCGCGCCCCGCAGGCCCGCGGCCGCGAGGTGCTGCGCGTGGAGGTGACCGCGCCGAGCCCGCTGCTCAAGGGCGGGCTGGCGTTCGTCGACACCCCCGGTGTCGGCGGCCACGGGCAACCGCATCTGTCCGCGACGCTCGGCCTGCTGCCGGATGCCGACGCGATGCTGATGATCAGCGACACCAGCGCCGAGTTCACCGAACCGGAGATGACGTTCATCAGGCAGGCGCTCGAGCTCTGCCCGGTCGCGGTGCTCGTCGCGACCAAGACCGACCTGTATCCACACTGGCGCCAGGTCGTCGACGCCAACGCGGCCCACCTGCGCCGCGCCGGTATCACCACACCGATGGTCCCGGTGTCGTCGATCCTGCGCAGTCACGCCGTCACGCTCAACGACAAAGAGCTCAACGAGGAGTCGAACTTCCCCGCGATCGTGAAGTTCCTGTCCGAGGACGTGCTGGGCCGCCAGAAAGACCGCGTGCGCGACCAGGTGCTCGACGACGTGCGCGCTGCGGCGGAGCATCTCCTGCTCGCCGTGCAGAGCGAACTCTCGGCGCTCAACGACCCGCACGCCCGGGACGCGTTGACCGCCGACCTGGAAGCCCGCAAGCAGGAGGCCCAGGACGCGCTGGCGCAGACCGCGCTGTGGCAGCAGGTGCTGGGCGACGGCATCGCCGACCTGACCGCCGACGTCGATCACGATCTGCGGCAACGGTTTCGGACCATCACCTTCCACACCGAGGGGGTGATCGACGGTGGCGATCCGACGGTGCACTGGGCCGAGATCGGCGCCGAGCTCGAGGATGCGGTCGCCACCGCGGTCGGTGACAACTTCGTGTGGGCCTACCGGCGTGCCGAGGCGCTCGCCGCCGAGGTCGCGCGCACCTTCGCCGAGGCGGGCCTGGACGCGGTCGCGATGCCCAACATCGACGCACGCGAGATGGGCGCGGACTTCGGTCAACTCAAGTCGCTGGCGCAGCTGGAGGCCAAACCGATCAGGACCGGCCACAAGATCGTGACCGGGATGCGCGGGTCCTACGGCGGCGTGCTGATGTTCGGGATGCTGACCTCGTTCGCCGGTCTGGGCATGTTCAACCCGCTGTCGCTGGGTGCCGGCCTGGTGCTGGGCCGCAAGGCCTACAAGGAGGACATGGAGAACCGGATGCTGCGGGTCCGCAGCGAGGCGAAGACCAACGTGCGCCGATTCGTCGACGACGTCGCCTTCGTCGTCGGCAAGGAGTCCCGCGACCGGCTCAAGGCGATCCAGCGCCAGCTGCGCGACCACTACCGCGACATCGCCAACCAGGTCACCCGATCGCTCAACGAGTCTTTGCAGGCCACCCTGGCCGCGGCCAAGGTCGCCGAGACCGAACGGGCAGGCCGCGTCAGGGAACTGGAACGCCAGCTCAACATCCTGCGGCAGGTCACCCAGCAT
>Ga0247757_10002249_pt1 | contig 10274 bp, 8 predicted proteins | sample UWRJL126311R4_FD_180929 | JGI IMG/M metagenome (GOLD analysis project Ga0247757, IMG submission 180929) | Plant litter microbial communities from Arlington Agricultural Research Station in Wisconsin, United States - UWRJ-L126-311R-4 | ecosystem: Environmental > Terrestrial > Plant litter >...
CAGAGAGACATCGTTCTCTTCGTCCCAGATGCCGCCCGTCGGGGGGATCTCCGGGTAGCCGCTCAGCTCGAACCGGATGAAGTACTCGTCCGGGGAACCGTTCCGCGGTGCTGCCGCGATCGCGAAGACGGCGTACGGCCATGCGAGGCGGACGAGCCGCCAGCGCCCGTCGGCGGCGCCGGTCCGGAAGCGAGCGCTTCCGAGGTGCGCTTCGACCAGGCGCTGGCTGGGGCTCATCGTCGCCATGTCAGCCCGCGAACCGGTCTCGCGGCAGCAGGTCGAGCTCCACCGTGCACGAGTGCGGCTGCACCAGCGATCCGATATGCACGTCGCCGTCCAGGAAGTGGTCGGCGCCGGGCACCGCGAGAACGTGGGCGACCGCCTGGTCCTTGGGCAGGTTCGCGCCCTTCGGGCCCACGGCCCATTCCTTGACGCGCTTGATGGTGGTCACCGGCGGGAAGTCTCGCCGGAAGTGATCTCCGTTGAACCGCACGTCCACAGCGATCGCGACACAGCGGCTGTGGTGGATATGGCGGTGGTGGTCGATGCCGGCCTCGACCAGCGTCAGGTCGAGCTGGATCTCCTCGTCGACGTCCTCGAGCCAGATGTGGCCCTCGGCGTCCTCGACCTCAATCAGCTCGCGGACGCGGATGCTCTCCTCGACATCGATGATCTCGGGGACCTCACGGCCCGGGCTGTGCTTGAACAACTCCACGGCGACCTCCTCAGGTGTCTTGCGATTTCCGCAACGCTGAGGACTCTAGCCCCGCACTTGCGAGAATCGCAACTAGACGCAGAGGTCTGCCTCCGTGCGCGGCTCGCGCCGAAGAGATCTGTCGGCGTCCGCCATGGCGCTGCAGAGGCGGAGCCCGTCACCGGGTGTGACGCTACCGACGGCGACCAGCGCCTGTAGAACGTCGAGGGTGTCGCGGGTCGAGACCCCATACCGAGCGAGAACGCGGTGGGCGTCGTGATCGTCGGTCAGCACGATTGACCCGGCCAGATCGTCGCGATCCTTCGCCGCGACGAAGGTCTCGCTCTCACCGAGATGCTGGAGCGGCTTCCCGGCGTCGCCGAACATCTGGAGCCGTCGGAATCGCTGCACGCGCTCGACTTCGCCCTTGCCGTTCAATCGAATCGGCTTCCCGAGCCACCCGTCGACCCAGATCGACTTCAAGACGGGGTGCGTGCCGGCGGAATTGCGGACTTCGGCCTCTACCGCCTGGACCCATCGACCGGATACGCCGACGTATTCGCGCAGCAACTCCAGTCGCTGCACCGCTGCGAAGTTGCACAACACAGTGGTGTCGGGGAAGAAAAACATGGCAGAGCCATTCTTCCCATAAACGGCCTACGGCAAGAACGAATCCTCGGAATCTTCGCTTGCTTCGCTATCCCCGACCGCGGCCAAGACACGGAAGCTGTCGTTTAGCAGCTCCCGCCAAGTTGATTCGGGTTGGCCGGTTAGGTCAACTAGTGGCTTGGAGCTGATATCACCCTGCCGATAGAGAGCCAAGAAGTCTGACACCAAGTGCGCCGGCGCCCACGACGCCTGCGCAATGGTCATCTCTTCGACTTCGGCTCTCTTGATGGACGGCACCGCAGCGATGGAATCTCTGGTCCGGAAGCTGCGGAACTCGAAGTAGCGATCCTGATCGATCACGCCCAGCTTCTTCAAGCGGGCGGCCATCGCGCTCGGTGAGACCCGGAATTTAGCCACTAATGCGTGGAAGATCTTCTTCGTGACGGGCTTGTCATTCGACACTTCGCGAACCGAGTCTTCCGGCATCAGGAAGGCGGCAGCGAACTGATTGGCCCGCTTCTCTCGATAGTCCTCGTTGACGCCCGGGTTGAGCTTCTCGGTCAGCACCTCGTTGTGAGCATCGCCCCAGAGGATGTGGCCTAGTTCGTGCGCGAGAGTGAAGCGTTTGCGAGTCCAGTTCTCCGTCGCCGACAGCAGCACCAAGCGGATCTGATCGTCTTGGAACGAGAGTCCATCGATGCCGATCGGGAGTTGCGATGTGCTCGCGATGTCTACTCGGAACTTCGTCTCTAGCTCGGCGAGGAGATCAACCGTGCTCTTCTCGAGCAGCGTCTTGCGATCGATTTTCTTGAGGGCAACCGCCGCCATGCGCTGTCCCTCGTCCACGAAGAAGCCGGTGCGCCTGATGTCAGGGAGCGCCGGGAGCTTTGATTCGCGCTTCTTGAACTCCACGAGCACGTCCACGGCGTCGATGTACTTCGCCGCCACGGCGTCGATGGCGTCGGTGTGATCCGTCGCCTCGACGCCGATCGCTCGGGCCGCCATCCCTACGAGGTGCGAGGAGGTTCCCGTCGCCAGCCAGTCGGCGTTCACGCCGAGTATCTCGCCCATGCGGGCAACTTCGAACGAGCTGAATCGACGCTTTCCGTTGAGGGACTTGGAGAGTTTGTCTTCGTCCAACGGGATCTCAGCGGCTAGCTGCTTGTGGGAGAGACCCGTTCTGGCAATCACTGCGCGGACTCGGTCCGCCATCCCGGTGTCCATACCGGTACAAGATAGCGCAAGATGCGATAATCGCAAGCGAAGCGTGCCGAATTTAGCCCGCTAAACCCGTCAGGGAGAAGCCCGCTAGAGGATCAGTTGGCCGCGCGATAGCGGTCGCTGACATCCTTCGGGATACGTCCACGCGCCGGCACTGAAATCCCTTGAGCCTGAGCCCATTCGCGGATCTTGGAGGCATCGGAACCGTTCGAAGAAGCCGTCTGGGTGCGGCGCCCTCGGACCTTACGAGCAACCCGGATATACGGCTCAAGATCGGCGCGAAGCTTCTCCGCGTTTGCTGCCGTGAGGTCAATTTCAAAGATCGATCCGTCGACGGCGAACTGGATGGTTGCAATATCTCCGGACTCTTCGCCGCTGAGGTCATCGACGTACTGAATGATTTGTTTCTTAGCCACGGCGTCACTTTAGGCGGTGCCTCGAATAGCTAACAAACGAGAGAAGAGAAACCCTGCCACGATCGCCGCGACTATGGTTCCCAGCACCGCGACGATGATCAGCAGCACCCGACCCACTATCGGCCCGATATCAATGCCGGATATGCGGGCTGCGAGCGCGAGACCGATCAACGTGAGTATCAGCGACCGTTTGGCTGGCCACGTCCCGCCACCATGACTCGTCAGTCACCCAACGCGCGAGCCAGGGCCGTTAGCGCGGTTGGGGCTTCGGCTCCGGATCGGCTGGCTTCCCGCTCCACCAGCCAGTCCTGCCCGCAGGTTAGCGAGTTTAAATCAGCTTTGTGCGCGGGTAGAGCCCCGCTCGTTTCGTCATGGGCGTTTTTGCATGCGGGGCTGGGCCCTCGGCGTCCTTGTGCTTATCAATTGGCTCGATCAGGCACGACGCTGCGATCTGGGGGCCGGCTTTCCCAGAGCGTCGCCACGAACTCCCGCGGAAACATGACACCAACTCGCACCGCTACACTTCCGGAGCGCCCCATCTTCCGCCCGAGAAGGAGTCGTCGTGCAGCTCCAGCTCACCAAGTCGCCATCCGCCGAGGACGTTGTCGACGCCCTTGTGGAACTCGGAACCGCGCCGACCGCGGAATGCGAACTCACCCTGCCCTCAACCTTCGTCGCCCGGACCCCGTTTGACTATGCCGACTACCTGCAGGTGGTCTTCACGTGGGGCGCTCGGCCGGGGACCAAGGTCCTCAGAGTGCACGCGCGCGACGCCGCGGGTGCGCGCGCTCAATTGAAGGGCGAGCACATCCAGATCGCGGCGGCGCTCGCAGATCGAATCGTCGATCTCGCACGCAACGAGGTCACCTCGGACGCCGTGGACGAATCAGCGAAAAGGCTCGCCCACAAGCGGGCTATCCAGCCGCGCGCAGCTGGGGTGCGGGCACCGGTCGAGCAGATGATCGTCGAGGCCTCGCGGTTTCCCGAGCTGGCCCACAGCCCCGACCTAACCGCGGCCGACGGCAGAGGAAGTCTGACGGTGGGATCGGAGGCGAGGGCTCTCTACGGCTGGATCTGGCCGAGAGACCGGTACGAGACTCTGCTCGCCAACGCGAGCTCTGGGGAAGTGGTCGTCAGCACTGACGGAACCAAACACGTCCAGCGCCAGCGATGGCCCGACGGCCACCCTTACCTGTCTTCTCCCGGCAAGAAGATTCCGTATCGGACCCTCGCGGAGCGTCTCGTCACGATCCATGAATCCGCTCAGCAGCGAAGATGGGCGTTTAGCTCTCGCCCACACCGCGCGGAGGACGATCTTGGCGCGGCCGTTTTCGAGCTGAGCCAGAATGCTCACAACCACGGCGCGAGAGACCGTCGCAATGCCTGGCTCCCGAATCAGGTGCGGGTGCTGCGGACCACTACGCGTCGATTCGACCGGGACTACTGCCGCGAAGTCGCGGAATCGAGCCGGGCGCTCGCAGGCTGGATGGCGCGACATCTCGACACAGTGCAGTCCGAGTCCTCGGAGATGGCCATCATCGACATCGTCGACAACGGCATCGGCCTCGCTCAACGCGCGGCGAGCCTTCTCGGTGAGTACGGCGACCTCGACGATCGGAAGGAGTTCGAGTACCTAAAGAGAGCGCTTGCGAAGTCCACGCGCCAGGGCGCCCATCGCATGAGCGCAGAGGGCCTGGCACGGGTGCAACTCTTAATGACGGACCTCGGCGGCGCCGTTTCGATCCGGTCGGGCCGCATTGCCTTGTTCCGCGACTTCATCCGGACCCCTTACCGCGTGGGACCCCTTGACCTCTTCAGCGACTGGATTCCCGACGACCGCGTCGCGGAACGACCCGCTCGGCGGGGCTCCGTCGTCACGATCATCATTCCGACACGCTGATGCGAGCTATGCACGCCTCGCATGTGACGGAGAGCCTGTTCTATTACCAGACCAGAGCTGACACGGGTCCCGCCGGAGGGCGGACACCGATCCTGATCCTCTGGTTGGGAATCGACATGCTCGTGACCGCCCAGTTACGGAGCGAGATCCGCGAAGCTGTGGAGTCGAACGAACAATGCCCCGAGACCTGGTTGGTCTACCCCGCGCATCTCGACAACGAGGTGGCCGCGCTGCTCGAGGGCGAAGTGCGCGACCGTTTTGCGAACGAGGTGGGATTCACCTATCGACTGATCGCAATCGACGGTCACGGTCGATGGGCGCAGACGGAGATGATCGGGGCAGAGACTGATCGGATCGTAGAAAGCGAGATCCCCGATCTCGCTCCCGACCTGTGGCGCCACGGATTGCGGCAGATCTTCCGTGAGACCGACGCACTGTTCTCGTCGGGACCGGGGTTCCACTTCGGCAAACCGAGCGGTGCGCACACCACCCACTTCCTGAGGGCATCTGAGACCGCGACGCATGCCCTTCATGCCAGCTTCATTGCGGCGTGCATGCTGACGGAGGTCGAGGAGATCCCGCTCCGGATGCTGTCGGACACGGCCGGAATCCATCCGATCCTCTTCCACCTCCGCACTCTGCTCCAGCGACTCCGAAGCGCACAAACCATCCCGATCGATTCGTTCGGTGGATACGAATCGTTCGACACATGGGTATCCCTCATCTCCACGGACGACTTCCTCGTGATCTCGAGCTCCACCTCAGGCGCTCTAGCCGCGAAGATCACCGAGCGACTCGGAGACACGACCCCTCCGATGGTGACCCTCTACTACCTCTCTGGCAGGACGCCCGTCCCCGACCGGGTCCTCTGCGACCTGACACTCCGCGGTGTCGACAGCTTCGAGACCTCGGGCGTCCTCGGCTGTTACTACCGGAGCCTTCCCGAGTCGCTCGGCTCTCGAGACGACTGCACGCTCTGCCGACAACGAGTGCCGCTCCTCCAGCTCGAGGGCGACAGCTTCCTTCCTCGACCGGACGGGCTTGAGCTCAGGATGATCACCGTCAGGGTGTTCGACCGCGGTCCGATCGACCCGAAGCATCGTGGCGATCGCCGCCAAGGCGCCTTTTTCTCCGACTTCTACGGTCTCGACGTGGTGCACATGCACGCCGGTGACGGCGCACCGGCCCGTGACTCACGGCGACAGTTCCGAACGCACATCGGACACCTCCTCGAGGGATCAGCGGAGCTCGGAGCGGAGTTCAGGCGCGAGCTGCTCCGGGTTCGCGACTCGCTCCAGGCTTCTCTCGAGATGCCGCAGATCGATGCGTTCGTCTCCACCGAGGATATTGACTCCACGAAGTTCGCCCGATGGCTCGCCGAGCACACATTCGTCGGTGAAGTTGCCAATCCCTCGCCCCGCGTGTTTTCGAGACCCGAGCTCTCGCTCAGCGGCGACGGCCTCGTCGAGACGCTGTCGTCCATCCCCAGCGGTAGTTCAGTGGTCGGTGTCTCTTCGGTTGTTTCTTCAGGCCGAGCGATCCTGGACCTGAGCCGGTCCCTTCGTGCGATGCCCGGCGGATCGCGCATCGGATATCTGGCAGCGATCGGGCATCCTCCGTCGCAGAACTCCTGGAAGATCCTGCTCAACTCGCTCCGGTGGGCGGAGGCCGATGTCAGGAGCGACTTCCAATTCGGCTGGGTCCTGGAGCGCGACCCGCTCGAGATGGCGGCCGAGACCGCGTGGACGGCTGAGGCGAAGCTCGCGGCACAGGTGGTGCGGACTGAGCCGGAAGGCTCTGCCTGCACCACCGCCGCACAGGCCCGGATCGAGCAAATCGAGATGCGACCCATCGGCTCGCGACGCCTGTTCGTTGACCCCGCCTTCGACGGCGTGGAGCACTTCGAACTCCGCCCGATCAACCGCGGGTTCATCGCGTGGGACTTCGACTACTCAGGCCGGATGCGGTTGGACCGACGCAGCGACCCCAGCCAGGCCGAAGTCTTCGCCGCCGTTTCGCACATGCTCCACCGTTCACGTTTCACCAACGCCGACTCTTCCACCGGACGACTGTCGAGCCGGCTGGCGCACTTCGTCCTCGACCCGGCGAACTTCGACCGCTACAACGATCCCCAGATCCAGGCGGCAATCCTCCGATCGGCCCACCCCGGAGAACTCGACTATCACAACGACCAGGACGGCAGCCGCGCCATGACCGAGGTCGTTCTCCACTCCCTAGCGAATCTGGACAGCGAGGCGGGCGCGGCGGCGGCTGAGTTCGTCATCGGGCTCCTCATTGGCCAGAATTCTGAACCGGGAACCGGCCTCATCCTCCGAAACAACGACTTCCGCGAGGTCCGACGTCGCCTGGAGGAAATCACCGGAGACGCTGACCGCGCGATCGGGCCCTACCTGAGGGGTCTCATCCGACTGCTCCTAACAGGCCAAGGACAGCGGCCGGAAAGCGATATCGCACCAACCGTGGGCGCCGAAACCTAGCCCGGCTTTGGTCGCGATCCGTGACAGCGGGCGCCGACCAGGCGCTTAAGCTTTCAGTCCGTTTGGGCGGCGGCGATGCCCGTCTCCCTGCGTTCCTTCGCGAGCTCGTCACGCCAATTGTCCCCGTCGATATTTACATAGACGAGCTCGAGCTCACCCTTGAGCAATGCGACGACGTGGTCGCGCCTGAGCTTTCCGATGAAGTAGCCGAGTTCGAGGATGACGTTCTGTCGAGGCATCGAGCACCAAGCATTTTCCCGACGTAGCGGGGGCGGGACTCGAACCCGCGACACCACGATTATCCCCGACCTCATGCCGCCCAATGACGGGGATGACGAATCGCCATGACTTGGAGCATCTTGGGTAACAGAAGGTGACTCAAGCAGCTTGCGATGCTGGTCAATGTGCGGGGTAAGTGCGGGGTCGAACGCGGGTACCGGTGGATTCGACTCGGCTCGACAAAAACCAGCTGAAATGGGTCGCGTCGCCCTCATCGAACGCCGTCCCGGTCCCTCAACAACGACCCGGCCAAGATGGTTGCGCACGACCGACGTGGCACAGTTCACCGATCGCAGGATTCCTGCCGCGCGACGGCTCGCCCGGCGCTGACGCTCGATTCGATCCAGGAGTGACCTCGCTGCAACGCGACCGCTCGCGATGGGATAAGACGGCTGGGCGCTGACGTGCTGCACCGAACAGGTGCCGACACGGACTGCGGTGGCGACTGCCGCCGCGAGGGTCTTGCTCTCGAGCAGCTCGGCGGCGAGTGCGCCGGCGAACCGGTGGAATCGACTGGATCACTTCGGCGGAAACCTCGCCGGCGTCCTTGCCACTGCCCCGATGGCGAGCACCGCGCCGAGAGTGATCGTGGCGGACCGGGCGATCACGGTGAGTGAGATCTGCGGATTGCCCTCGGCCGGGATGGTGATGACTATGTTCGGCGTCCAGGGAGACAAAGGTCACCAAGTATGTTTCACACACAGGCCCCTACCGGCATGCCTAAGGTGCCGCCGGAGTTGTGGATCCGAATCTGGAACATCCAAGTCACGCGCGATGGCTAGGCCCTGTCGCGCTCTTGGCGCCGTGACAAGACCTTATCCACCAAGGCACGTACAGCGAAAGCGGACTGTGCTTTCACCCGGGACTGGTCGCTTCCGATGATTATCAGGGGAAGAGACGCGACCGCATCTCCTCTGCGGAGAGTGATCCACAGTCCCGACCATTCTCGTTGGCGCCCTCGAATGGGCGCCTCTTCGACGCTGCCAACTTCTTCCCACCTGAATGAGAGTTCAGATGTCGAACCGCCAACAAGCTTGATGCCGGCAGTTGCACTCACCGCGACGCAGAGGTACTTCGGAAGATTTTCGACACCGATACCTCTTAACGGCTGATCGAATGCGTTCGGTCGCATAGCGGCAAACACTAATTCGTCGGGGCGCATAGCCGCCATCTTGTCTCGGATGCCGGTTATCCAGAGGCGTGTAGCAATCACTACCGTCGCAACCACGACTAAAGAGCAGACGACGAAGCCAGCTGGAGGAATTAGCGTCGAACCAAGATGTGAGTTCCCACTGAGGCGCAGCGCTATTACGCAGCTCCCGGCGATCGGAATAGCTACGAATAGACCGGACAGGACAATAACTATCACCCTACGCATCGCCCAGTACCCTTAATGCTCCGCGAGGTCGTGAACGGTGATGGCCCCGTCAAGGAACCAAAATGCGCCATTGCCGTATACGGCTCTGGCAACAGAGCTAAGCGACTTCGGCGCCATCACGTCGATTCCCTTCCCGGCAGCTCCTCCGATCGGCCCCATGACTGCCAAGACGATTGCCATCTGACAATTAGCGTCCGCTTTAATCTGGCACACCATTCCGGCAGCAGCGGCCGCCATTATCCAGGACACGGCGTCGACGAAAACACCCACTTCTGGGAACCCGGCGGCGTCGATGCCAAAGCCTACCGTGCCAACCCCCGTCGACCATGTCGACATTTGAACAGCAGCATTCTTGGCCTCAGGCGTCGACATGGTGTGCAAGAGAGATGGGCCCGGGGATGGTCTCCCACTGGCTGCATAACCTGGATTTGGGCCGATTACCGAGCCCGAGGAACGCTTTGTCAAGACAGGAGCGCTGGCAGGGTTTCTGTCAGGCGCGTACGCACCATTCCCGGTGTCGTATAGCGGTCTCATCCCCGAAAGATCCGAGTTATTCAGCGGGTCGTTCGGGTAGCTGTAGCAGTTGGAGTTACTTCCCGGTAGTGGATCCACACTCGCGAATCGACCAAGGAGTGGTAGGTAAATGCGAGCTCCCATCTCGATACTCGAGATGTCACCCTGATGTTCTGTTACCTTCCCTGCGCCGCCAGCCCACCCGCGGTCAGCTTCGGCGACGGGATCGTCATCCGGTACACCGTCGTCGGCTTGAGTCGTGCCGAGGCTGCCGGTGAGGGGGTCGACCGAGTCACCAAACGGGTCGTATACCGAACTCGAGCCACGAATGCCCGAGTTGTCGGCTAGCAAAGTCACGTCGCCATGAAGGTTGCCGTAACTCCACCCGCTCGCACTTGGTCGCGCTGAGTAAGTCGCACCACCCGGAAGAGCGATCTCTTGCTGTTGGACCGTTCCTGTCGAGCTCAACTCCGCCCACGCGCCGGTGCTGGCGCCGCTATATGCGTACTGCGTCGTGGCGGTCGAAGCCCCACCGGCGCTAGCAGGCCTGACCTCCACGGCGGCCAGATTCCATTGGTCGTTGCTGGTAGGCGCGGAATCACTGATGGACACCGCGGCACCGGCCGCGCCAGTGGTGCCGTTGAGGCGTTGGACCCAGTAATCCTCGCCCCACGCGGTGTCGCTGTCCTCGTGGATAAGGGTCTGCCCGGCGCTGAGGGTGCGCGCGGTGGCGGTGTCTTTGTCGCTTCCAACACCGAACACCATT
>Ga0247757_10002250_pt1 | contig 10273 bp, 13 predicted proteins | sample UWRJL126311R4_FD_180929 | JGI IMG/M metagenome (GOLD analysis project Ga0247757, IMG submission 180929) | Plant litter microbial communities from Arlington Agricultural Research Station in Wisconsin, United States - UWRJ-L126-311R-4 | ecosystem: Environmental > Terrestrial > Plant litter >...
GCAACCGGCGGTTCGGGGCCGCTCCCCGGGTGGCCGACGCGGGCCAGCCGGACATCGGTGCGGTGACCGTCTCGACCCAGAACAGCCCGGCCGCCGGTGAGGTGACCTGGCTGCGGGGCAGTGAGCTGCGCGACCCGCGCAACCGCTCGCTGGTGCTCGAGGTGGCCACCCGGCTGATCTTCCCGGTGATGATGGTGCTGTCCGCCTACTTCTTCTTCGCCGGCCACAACACCCCCGGCGGCGGTTTCGCCGGTGGTCTGATGGCCGGACTCGCCCTGGTGCTGCGCTACCTGGCCGGCGGCCGCTACGAACTCGGCGAGGCGCTCCCGCTGGACGCAGGCAAGATCCTCGGCGCCGGGTTGACGCTGTCGGCCGGTACCGCTGCCGCGTCCCTGCTGATGGGCGCCCCGGTGCTGTCCTCGGCGCTGATCCAGGTCGACGTGCCGGTGCTGGGGACCGTCAAAATCGTCACCGCCCTGTTCTTCGACATGGGCGTCTACCTGATCGTGGTCGGCCTCGTGCTCGACGTGCTGCGCAGCCTGGGTGCGCGCATCGACGAGGAGATGGGCGGGCGGCGCCGGTGACGATGAATCTCGTTGCGCTGCTGATCATCGGCGGGCTCACCACCGCCGGGGTGTACCTGCTGCTGGAACGGCACCTGACCCGGATGCTGCTCGGCCTGCTGCTCATCGGCAACGCCATCAACCTGTTGATCCTGTCGGTGGGCGGACCAGCGGGTAATCCGCCGGTCCGCGGGCGCACCAGCGGGGACGACACGACGACCGCGGACCCGTTGGCCCAGGGCCTGATCCTGACGGCCATCGTGATCACGATGGGCGTGGCCGCGTTCGTGCTGGCGCTGACCTACCGCTCCTACCGGCTGAACACCCGCGAGGAGGTCAGCAACGACCCCGAGGACATCCGGGTGTCGCAGCAGTCCGGCACCGAGGTCGGCGAGGCACTCGAGGGCCGTCTGGAACCCGACCGCACCCGCGACACCGATCTGCCCGACGAACTCGACGCGCTGCCAGGACACGAGGGGTCACGATGAACGGCGGTCATCTCGCCGCGGTGTTGACCCCGCTGCCCGTACTCGCGCCGATGCTGGCCGCGGCGATCACGCTGCTCGCCGGCCGCAAGCCCCGCCTCCAGCGCGGCATCGCCGTGCTGGCGCTGTCAGTGGTCCTTGTCGTCTCGGCGATGCTCGTGTACCTCGCCGACCGCAACGGCACCATCGCGCTGCAGGTCGGCGGCTGGGGGCCGACGGAGCCGGGGATGGGGCCGCTGGGCATCACACTCGTCGTCGACCGGCTGTCGGCCCTGATGCTGGTGGTGTCGTCGATCGTGCTGCTGGCGGTCGTGTTCTACGCGATCGGGCAGGGCATCCGGGACGGCGACGGCAGGCAACCGGTGTCGATCTTCTTGCCGACCTATCTGGTGTTGTCGGCCGGCGTGTTCATGGCGTTCCTCGCCGGTGACCTGTTCAACCTGTTCGTCGGCTTCGAGGTGCTGCTCAACGCGAGCTTCGTCCTGCTGACCATCGGCGCGAGCCGGGAGCGGGTGCGGGCCGGCATCTCCTACGTGATGGTGTCGATGGTGTCCTCGCTGGTGTTCCTGTTCGGCATCGCGCTGGTCTACGCCACCACCGGGACGCTGAACATGGCCGAGCTGTCGGTGCGCCTCGGCGGCGTCTCCGAGGGCACCCGCACCGCGCTGTTCGCCGTGCTGCTGGTCGCCTTCGGCATCAAGGCGGCGGTGTTCCCGCTGTCGACGTGGCTGCCCGACTCCTACCCCACCGCGCCTGCACCGGTCACCGCCGTGTTCGCCGGCCTGCTGACCAAGGTCGGCGTCTACGCGATCATCCGGGCGCACTCGCTGCTGTTTCCCGGCGGCGCGCTGGACGATCTGCTGCTGGTCGCCGGCCTGGCGACCATGGTGATGGGGATCCTCGGCGCGATCGCGCAGAGCGACATCAAGCGGCTGCTGTCGTTCACCCTGGTCAGCCACATCGGCTACATGGTGTTCGGCATCGCGCTGTCCAGTCAGCTGGGGATGTCCGGTGCCATCTACTACGTCGCCCATCACATCCTGGTGCAGACGACGCTGTTCCTGGTCGTCGGGATGATCGAGCGCCAGGCCGGCGCGTCGACCCTGGAGCGGCTCGGCGGGTTGGCCGCCGTCAGCCCCGTGCTGGCTTTCGTGTTCGTCGTGCCCGCCCTGAATCTCGGAGGCATCCCGCCCTTCTCGGGGTTCATCGGCAAGGTGGCGCTGCTGGAGGCGGGTGCGCAGTCCGGTTCGGTGCTGGCGTGGGCCCTGGTCGGCGGCAGCGTCGTCACCAGCCTCCTGACGCTGTACGTGGTCGCCAGGGTGTGGACGAAGGCGTTCTGGCGCTCCCGGGAGGACGCCCCCGAGGGGCACCTGTCCGGTGGCGCGCCGACGGCGCTGGTCGACTACGCCGAGGACGACGCCGACATCGAGTTCGTGGACCGCGACGACGTCGGCCGGATGCCGATCGGGATGCTGGTGCCGACGGCGGCGCTGATCGCCGTGGGTCTCGCGCTGACCGTGGCGGCCGGACCGATCTTCGCCTACAGCGAACGGGCCGCGGCCGAGGTGCTCGACCGGGGGCAGTACATCACCGCGGTGCTGGGAGGTGGGCACCCATGAGGGCGCTGACGCTGCGGGTGTGGATGGTGTGCTGGCTCGCGCTGGTGTGGGTGCTGCTGTGGGGCACCATTTCCGCGGCCAACATCCTGTCCGGTCTGGCGCTCGCCTTGGTCGTCACCCTGCTGCTCCCGCTGCCGCCGGTCCCGGTCGAGGGCAGGCTGCACCCGCTGCCCCTGCTGCGCCTGGTGGTGACGGTCGCGTGGTACCTGGTGGCGTCCTCGGTACAGGTCGCCGCGCTGGCTCTCAAACCGGGGCCGCCGCCCCTGACCGCGGTGCTGCGCGCGCACCTGGCCGTCAAGTCCGATCTGGTCCTCGTTCTCGCCGTCAACATCATCAACTTGACGCCGGGCACCATCGTGCTCGAGATCGACCAGCCCCGCAGGATGATCTACGTGCACGTGATCGACGTCGGGTCCGACCGCACCGTGCAACGCTTCTACCGACAGGTCGCGAGCCTGCAGAAGCTGCTCGTCGCCTCGTTCGAGCGCGAGTCGGACTGGCGCCCCGCCGGGCAGAAGGAGGACGCCCCGTGACCGTCGTGTGGATCGTCGCGGGCGCCATGCTGTCGGCGGCGGCGGTGGCCACCATGCTGCGGATGCTGCTGGGGCCCACCACCCTGGACCGGCTGGTGGCCCTCGACACCCTTGTCGCCGTTGCGATGTGCGCGATCGGGACCTGGGCGGCGTTCAGCCTCGACACCACGGTCACCTACAGCCTGACCGCGCTGGCGCTGATCACGTTCGTCGGCTCGGTCAGCGTGGCCAGGTTCCGCGTGCCCGACGTGGAGGACCCCGCGGAGAAGGGGCGGGCCGGATGAGCGCGTTCGACATCGCCGCCGCGGTGCTGATCCTGGCCGGGTCGGCGCTCGCGCTGACCGCGGCCATCGGCGTCGTGCGGTTCCCCGACACGCTGTCGCGGATGCACGCCGCCACCAAGCCGCAGGTGCTCGGGCTGCTGCTGGTGCTGCTGGGGGCCGCGCTGCGGCTGCGCGGGCACGTCGACGTCGGCATGCTGATCCTGACCGGGCTGTTCACCGCGATCACCGCGCCGGTGATCGCCAACCGGGTGGGTCAGCTCGCCTACCGCGAGCAGAACATTCGCGACGATCTGCTGACCACCGACGAGATGCACGATTTCGCCGCCGAACAGCAGGGCGGCGACCCGGACCGGTGAACGCCCCGTACGGTCACTCCGAGAGCTGGAACTCCACCATCGCGATGACGGTGTCGACGGCCTCCGAGAGCGCCGTCACCCGTTCGGCGACGGTCGGGGCGGCCAGCACGGCGTAGCGGTCGGCCTGGCCCATCGGGAGCCGTGTCGTCAACGTGTACAACCACTTCGCGGCGTCACCGGACTCGTCGGCGCCGTGCACCAGGTCGCGCGAGTTGACCTGCGCGCCGCGCGCCGACGCGATCCGTTCGAACAGGGCGACCATCCGGTCCTCGATGTCGCGGATCCTGTCGACGACCACCGGCTCGCCGGCCCGGTCGGGCCACAGCTCGATCACCGCCCGCGGGTATGGATCGTCGGGCAGCCATTCGACGACCCGGAACCGTTCGCGCATCGCGCATTTGAGGTGATACCGCCCCTCGCCGAGATCGGCGTGATCGACGATGTGGGCCAGGGTGCCCACGTCGCTGCGGCTGTCCCCGCCGCCGACCTCGCGGCCAGCCGCGATCAGCACCACACCGAAGACGGGGTCGTCGGCGGCCAGACACGCCTGCACGAGCGCCGAATAGCGCGGCTCGAAGATCCGCAGCGGCAGCTCTTCACCGGGCAGCATCGCCACCTCGAGGGGGAACATCGGGACCGTCGGCACGCTCAGATCACCAACTCGCCGATCAGGGCGTCCACCACGGCACGCAGGTCCCCGTCGTGTTCCTCGGCCACCCGGCGCTGCCGCTGGTACGACGCCCCGTTGCGGGAGATGTCGGCCACGGCAGCCAGTTCGTCGACGCACGACAGCGACTTCGCCACCGGCATCAGCCGTTCCAGCAGGTCGTCGAGGTCCTCGGTGACCAGGCGCTCGTTGCTGTCCGCGTCCAGGATGATGATCGCGTCCAGGCCGTATCGCGCGGCCCGCCACTTGTTCTCCTGCACATGCCAGGGCGGCATCACCGGCAGCGTCTCCCCCGCGTCGAGACGCCGGTCCAGATCGACGATCAGGCAGTGCGTCAATGCCACCAGCGCCGAGAGCTCCGTCAGATTGGACACGCCGTCGCAGATCCGCACCTCGACCGTCCCCAGGTGTGGGGAAGGCCTTATGTCCCAACGTATTTCGTTCATGTGGTCGATGATGCCGGTCTTCTTCTGGTCGGCGACGAACCCCTCGAATTCGCGCCATTCCTGGAAGTGGAACGGCAGGCCCGCGGTCGGCAGCTGCTGGAACATCATCGCCCGGTTGCTGGCGTATCCCGTGTCGTCGCCCTCCCAGAACGGCGAGGACGCCGAGAGCGCGAGCAGGTGCGGGTAGTAGTCGAGCAGCGACGAGATGATCGGCATCACCTTGTGCGCCGACGACACCCCGACGTGCACGTGCACGCCCCAGATCAGCATCTGCCTGCCCCACCACTGCGTGCGCTTGATCAGCTCGGCGTAGCGCGGCGCGTCGGTCAGCTTCTGCGCCGACCATTCGGCGAACGGATGCGTTCCGGCACAGAACAATTCCATCCCGCGCTCCCGCACGATGCTGCGCACGGGGCGCAGCGTGGAACGCAGGTCCTCCATCGCCTCCGCGGCGGTGTCACAGACCCCGGTCACGATCTCGACGGTGTTGCGCAGCAATTCCTTGTGCACGTGCGGGTTCTCGCCCAGCTCGGCGATGACCGAGGCGGCCTCGTTGCTCAGGTCCCGCGTCTGGGCGTCGACCAGAGCGAACTCCCACTCGACTCCCAGCGTCGGCCGGGGTGACCCGGCGAAGTCGATGCGGTCGGCCCGGCGCTCAGCCCCGAGCGATGACACCGCACGCCACCCGCGCTCCGGCGTCACCGGTCGCCATGGTGGTCTGATCCGGCGGTGGTGCGCCGTTGAGCTGCTGGTAACGCTCCGGCGGGATGTTGGCGAAGTTGTCCGCCTTCTCGTGGATGATGATCGCCGTGCCCGCGCCGCCGAGCAGCTCCTGGGCGGTGAACGCGTCGGTGGTGGTCACCAGCCGCGCCGACCCGTCCCCGCGGACCTGCAGCGAGGCCAGATCCCCGCTGGCGGGGTGGCCGCTGTGGCCGGGCACCTGGAAGTGGCCGCCCGCGGAGTTGAAGTTCGCCGGTGCGCCACCGGTGGGCGCCACCGAGTTGGCCTCGCACTTGCCCACCGAGTGGATGTGCAGGCCGTGGAAGCCGGGAGCCAGCCGGTTGGTGCCGACCGTCTGCACGGTCACGGTGGCGTACCCACCGGAGAAGGCGATGTCGGCCGTCGCGACCGTCGTGCCGTCGGGCGCCTTCATGTCCGCCTTCAGCTCCCCCTGGGTGGGGGCCTCGTCGGCGGGCTCACTCTGGCCTTCGGGGTTGCCGTTGGGGCTGCCCTCGTTGTCGGGCGAGGCCGGCGCCGGGGACCCGGTCCACACGGCGGGCGTGGTGCCGGGAGTGTTGGTCGGTACCTGCCCAGGAGGCGAGCAGGCGGCCAGCGCTAGTGCGGGCGCTGCGAACAAAGAAGCGGCGGCGACGGTCCTGAGCATGTGCAAGAGCCTAGCCGGTGACTGCGACGATCACGCCTGGTGGCTGGTCTGTCAGCTGGGGCACCCTCGGCGCCACCGGAGCCTCGAGGAGCCGCCCGACTTCTTCGGCGGCCTGCTGTTCACCCGCGGCGTCCCCGAAGAACACGGTCGTGACGGTGGTGTCGGGTAGCGCCAGGTTGCCCGTCTCGGTCACGTTCCAGCCGGCGTCGCGCAGGCGCCGGGCGGTCGCTTCGGCGGCGCCTTCTGTCTCGGAGATGTTGAAGACCCGGACGTCGGCCTTGACCGGTGCCGCCGAGGTGGTCGTCGTGGTCGGCGTGCTGGTGATCGACGTGGTGATCGAGTCGCTGTCGGTGTCGTCGCCGTCGTTGCCCATCGCCTGGAACCCGACGAGCAGGAACACCACGCCGAGGAAGAGCAGGACCATCACCATGGCCCGCAGGGGCAGTCCCGAGGATTCGCGCTGGTTCATCGGCGCCTACTGTATCGGCTCGCCGCAGGTCCTCAGGTCAGGTCGAAGCCGAGGCGCCGCGCGGCCCTGGCCTTCTGCCTGCTGGCGCGCAGCCTGCGCAACCTCTTGACCAGCATCGGGTCCGCCGCCAGGGCCTCAGGCCGGTCCACCAGCGCGTTGAGCACCTGGTAGTACCGGGTCGCCGACATCGAGAAGAGCTCCTTGATGGCGTCTTCCTTGGATCCGGCGTACTTCCACCACTGCCGCTCGAAGGCCAGGATGTCGTGTTCACGACGGGTCAACCCGTCGGCGGGTTCGGTGTCGTCCGCGGACTGCTCGGTCCGCGCGATCGCGCCGTCCATATGGCTTCTTGGACCCTTCCGACGGTCGAATGACAACACTGTGGTTCCGGCGAGTATTCAATCACGGCGGCGTCGTCGGCGGCGGCACCAGCGAGGGCGAGTCGGGTCACCGTCACCGCGGGTCAGCCGATTCCAGAAGCCTGCCGATTCCGGGCAGCGGGCTCGCCCTAAGCTCTCCGCTATGGCTGTTCGACCGATCTGCATCGTGGGGGATCCCGTTCTGCACACCGCCACCGCGCCGATCCCGGTCGGCGAGGACGGCACGCTGCCCGCCGATCTCGCCGATCTGATCACCGATCTGTACGACACGATGGATGCCGCGAACGGAGTCGGCCTGGCGGCCAACCAGATCGGCGTCTCCCAGCGGGTGTTCGTCTACGACTGCGCCGACGCGCGGGGCAAGACGGTGCGACGTCGCGGCGTCATCGTGAACCCCGTGCTGGAGACGTCCGAGGTGCCCGAGACGATGCCCGACCCCGAGGACGACGACGAGGGCTGCCTGTCGGTGCCCGGTGAGTCCTTCCCCACCGGGCGCGCCTCCTGGGCGCGGGTGACCGGTCTGGACGCCGACGGCAGCCCCATCACCTTGGAGGGCACCGACCTGTTCGCGCGGATGCTGCAGCACGAGACCGGCCACCTCGACGGGTTCCTCTACCTGGACCGGCTGATCGGCCGCAACGCGCGCAGCGCCAAACGCGCCGTCAAGTCGCACGGCTGGGGGGTGCCCGGTCTGACGTGGCTGCCCGGCGAGGACCCCGATCCGTTCGGACACTGACGGTGCCCGAGCTGCCGGTGCCTGGCACGCGGGTCAGCCTGCGCTACCGGTTGCCTGCCGGCCAGAGCCGGCCGTTCACCGACGTCGTCGGTCACGTCGTAGAGGTCGATCCCACGGTGCAGGTCCGTACCCGCCACGGTGAGATGGTCGCCGTCGCGCCCGCCGACGTGGTGGTGTTCCGGGTGGTGCCCGAACAGCCGGTGCGCGCAGGCCAGATCCGCAATCTGGAGCACGCCGCCGCGCTGGCATGGCCGGGCACCGAGCAGCACTGGCACGACGGCTGGTTCCTGCGCTTCGGCGACGGCGTCACGCGGCGCGCGAATTCCGCTGTGCCGCTGATGTTCACGTCCTACGCCGAGATCACCGCGGTCGCCGACTGGTACGCCGCACGGGGCCTGCCCGCTCTCATCTCCGCGCCCGACCGGTTGTTCCGGATTCCGGCGGGCACCCCTTCCGAGGCCGAAAACCTGGTCATGACAACCGAACTCGCACCCGGCGCCCCCGTCGAGGTGACCGTGTCCCCGAGCCCCGACGACGACTGGCTCGCCCTCTACGAGCGGGACGTGCCCGCGCCGGTGCTGACCGCCGTCGTCGACGGTGAGGTCGGGTTCGCGGAGTTGGCCGGCGCGGCGGTGGGCCGGGTGGCGCTCACCGAGGCCCCCGACGGCACCCGCTGGGCCGGGGTGTCGGCGGTGCACGTCGTCGAGTCGGCCCGCAGGCAGGGGCTGGCCCGCCGCCTGTGCCAGAGCCTGCTGGGGTGGGCGGCGGACCGGGGTGCCACCCGCGCCTACGTGCAGGTCGTCAGCGACAACGATGCCGCGCGGCGACTCTACGAGCAGCTGGGTTTCACCGTCCATCACCGCTCGCGGTACGTGCTGGCCGACGACCTACTGTGAACGGCATGCGCCTGGCGACCTGGAACGTCAACTCGATCCGCGCCCGCGTCGACCGGGTCGCCGACTGGCTGGAGCGCGCCGACGTCGACGTGCTCGCGATGCAGGAGACGAAGTGCTCCGACGAGCAGTTCCCGACGATGCCGTTCGCGGCGCTGGGTTACGAGGTGGTGCACAGCGGCTTCAGCCAGTGGAACGGGGTGGCGATCGCCTCCCGCGTCGGCATCGACGGGGTCACCGTCGGTTTCCCCGACCAGCCGACCTGGAGTGACAAGCCCGAGGTGGCCGCCGCCGCCGAGGCGCGTGCGCTGGGTGCCACGTGCGGCGGGGTGCGGGTGTGGAGCCTCTACATCCCGAACGGGCGGGCGGTGGATTCACCGCACTACGCCTACAAGCTGGAATGGCTTGCGGCACTGCGGCACAGCGCGGCGACGTGGCTGGCCGACGACCCGGCGGCCCCGATCGCGCTGGTCGGCGACTGGAACATCGCACCGACCGACGACGACGTGTGGAGCGTCGAGGCCTATGAGGGCAGCACGCATGTCACCGAACGGGAACGGGCGGCCTTCGACGCGATCGTCGACGCCGGTTACTCCGACGTGACGCGGCCGTTCACGCCCGGCCCCGGCGTGTTCACCTACTGGGACTACACCCAGCTGCGGTTCCCGAAGAACCGCGGCATGCGCATCGATTTCATCCTCGGCTCACCGGCACTCGCCGGCCGGGTCGAGCACGCCGAGATCGCGCGTGACGAGCGCAAGACGGGCAAGGAGCGTGTCGGCTCCCCCAGTGACCACGCACCCGTCGTGGTGACGTTGCGCACCTGAGCGACCGCCGCTCGTGACGGCCCGGTTGTGATTGCCCACAACCAGATCCCCCGAAAATCAGCGACCATCACATGGTTGTTGGATAGTGACGTGCGCCACTATTCAATCGATGACGCCCAATGTGCCGCAGTGGCAACCTGATCCAGACCAGGCGGCCAAGACCCAGCTCGCCGAGTTCGCGCGCTGGGTCGGGGTGGACGACCTGGACTACGCACAGTTGCACGCCTGGTCCGTCGCCGATCTCGGGCGCTTCTGGGCCGCCGTCGCCGAGTTCCTCGACGTCTCCTTCCACACACCGCCCACCACCGCGATCGCCAACGAGGCCGACATCTCCGCGACGCGGTGGTTCCCCGGTGCCACGCTCAACTATGCCGAACACGCTCTCTCGGCGGCCGCGGGCCGCGGCGACTACGACCTCGCGCTCATCTTCGAGCGTGAAGACGGGATGCGACGCACGCTGACCTACGGGCAGTTACGCACGGCCGTCGCCGCCGCGGCGACCGGTCTGCGCACCCACGGCGTGACGGCCGGGGACCGGGTGGTCGCGCTGGCGCCGAACTGCATCGAGACCGTGGTGCTGTTCCTGGCCACGGCCAGCCTCGGCGCCATCTGGGCCTCGTGCTCGCCGGAC
>Ga0247757_10002251_pt1 | contig 10273 bp, 11 predicted proteins | sample UWRJL126311R4_FD_180929 | JGI IMG/M metagenome (GOLD analysis project Ga0247757, IMG submission 180929) | Plant litter microbial communities from Arlington Agricultural Research Station in Wisconsin, United States - UWRJ-L126-311R-4 | ecosystem: Environmental > Terrestrial > Plant litter >...
GCCCTTGGCCGCGGCGAGGAAAGCATCCTTCTGGCAGATCAATGTGCCGCCGAGATCGGAGAGCTTGAGCGGGACGATCGCCCCCGGCACCGGCGCCGCGAACGCCACCCGCGCCTTGCCGCTGCCATTGTGAGTGAAGACGGTGGTGAACAGGCTCTCGCCCGTCACCAGGCGCTTGCCCGCACCGAGCAGCTTGCCCATGAAGCCGCCGCCCTGATCGGCGCTGCCGTCGCCGAATACGGTGGTCATCCCGACCACGGCGTCCTTCCACACCAGCGCCCCGGCTTCGGCCACCGCGCTCTCGCCCGGATCGAGCTCGATCTCGACGAACTGGAGCTCCTGCCCCTTGATCTCGAAATCGATATCGTCGGCGATGCCGGGGTTGCGGCTGTGGTGGGACCAGGGATTTTGCGTGGCCATGATATCTCTCCGGGCTTCGAAAGTTGGGGGCGCGCCTTTTTGTGCGTGCCTCGACTCGGCGTTACCAGCCGAATGCGAGCCCCGCGTTACGCCCAGCCAAGCAGCTGGAATTCCAGTTTGCAAGGGCCCGCCAGCCTCTTTCCTCACCCCCCAAACGGGGGGCTGCACCGATCCCTACCCGTTCTATTCAGAGCCGAATGGGAGATTGTCATGACATATTCGCTCGCACGCACCGCCGCTATCGCCTTTGCGGCCCTTTCGATCACGGCGCAGACGCCCGCGCGGGCGACGGCGCCGGATGGCGATTGGGTGGTGGAATCGAACGCGTCCTTCTGCTCGATCGGCACCAAGCAGAATGGCGCCCTGTTCATCATGATGACGACGAGCAGCGGGGCGAGCGGGCTGATGATCAAGCCGGTGGACCAGAGCCTGATCGCGACGGGGACCGACTATAAGCTGAAGGTCAGCATCAACAATTCGGCGGACATCGACACCACCGCCAGCGCCGGCGATTTCGGCGGCGTGAAGGTGCTCCACATCCGCGTCAACGGCGCCAAGATCGCGGCAGGCGAAGCCGATGGCTTCGCCTTCCGCGTCAAGCTGGGCGACACGGTGGTGTTCGACAAGGACATGCACGGCTCCCACGATGCGTTCGCCGCCTTCGTCGAATGCAGCAAGAAATTCGGAGCCTGACCCGATGCGCCCGATCCTCAGCCTCGCCGCACTCGCGCTCGCCGGAATACTCGCCGCTACGCCGGCGCAGGCCCAGCGCGAAAAGGTCTTTTCCGGGATCGTGCCCGAACACCCGCTAAAGGCATGGGCGCCCAATGAATGGCATGTCTGGGCGATGCCTGACGGCACCTGCCTCGCGCTGGCCCAGGAGCCGACCGACACGCCCTTCCATTTCTGGGGCTTCCGCCAGTCGCCGGGATCGCGGATCGACCTGATCTTCGGCAGCATCGACGATCCCCGGCCGCGCCGGCTGCAAATGTCGTTCAACGACGGCGGCAAGTTCGATTACGACGCGCGAGTCGAGCGTTTTTCGGACTGGGACGCCTATGTCATCTCGGTCCAGGGCAACGCGCTGTCGATCTTCCACCAGCAGACGATCATCGAATCCTTCGTGAACGGCGAGCGCGTGTTTTTCGGGATCACCAATTCGATGCGGAATGTGGAAAAGGCGATGGGGAAATGCCTGGCGTGGCAGCAGAGCCATTGACGCGCGCCCGGGGCCTCAGCTCGCCAGCGCGTCCACCAGTGACTTGACCTTCTTCTGCCGCCACTGGGGCAGCGGGGCGACGAGCCAATAGCCCATGCGTGAGGATTTGGCGTCGCCGACAGTGACCACGCGGCCCGAGGCGATATCAGTGCGGGCCAGCAGTTCGGGAACAGTGGCGCGGCCCAGGCCCTCCGCCGCGGCGTCGAGCGCCAGCCCCGCATCCGCGACGCGCACCAGCGACGCGGCGTCCTCCGCCAGGCAGCCGGGCCAGCTGATCTTCACGTCCGCGCCGCCGCCGGGGCGCTCGACCGTGACCATGCCGTCGCTTTCGAGTGCCTCGCCCTCATGCTCGCCCGGGCCCTCGCCCCAGCGGATCGCGAGGTCGAGATTGGCTTCGGTGAAATCGAAGCCCTCATCGGCGGCGACCAGCATGAAGCGTATCTCGCCATCGGCGCGGGCGATCTCGGCGAGGCGCGGCATCAGCCATTTGGCGGTCAGGTCACGCGGCGCGGCGATGGTGAGCGATTTGCTGCTCTGCCCCGCCTGCATCGCGCGGACCGATTCCTCGAATTGCAGGAAGCCCGCACGCAATGCCGCCAGGCCGGCCTCGCCCTCCGGGGTCAGCTCCAGCCCCTTGGTCGTGCGGCGGAACAGGACGACGCCCAGCGTATCCTCGAGCGCGCGGATCTGCTGGCCGACCGCCGCCGGGGTCACCGCGAGTTCGTCCGCCGCACGAGTGAACGACAGATGCCGCGCCGCCGCGTCGAGCACGCGCAGGCCGTTGAGCGGGAGATGGGTGCGCTTCACCCGATCACCGCGGGCGCCATCAGCGCGAATTTGGGGATGACCGCGTCGAACGCCGAACCATCCTCGCCGACCATCTGATAGCTGCCCTGCATCGATCCGGTCGGCGTCGTCAGCGGGCAGCCCGAGACATAATCGAAGCTGCCGCCGGGCGCGATCATCGGCTGTTCGCCGACCACGCCCTCGCCCTCGACGCTGTGCTGGTGCCCGCGCCCATCGGTGATGATCCATTGCCGCGTGAGCAGCTGGACCGTGAACGGCCCGTCATTTTCGATCCGGATATGATAGGCCCAGAACCAGCGGCCGCGATTGGGCTCGGACTGTTCGGGGAGGTAGCTGACCGCGACGCGCACGGTCACCCCGCGCGTCTCGGCCTCCCCGTTGAACAGGGCCTTCATCACAGGCCGATCACCGTCAGCGCCTGATCGAGATCGGCGATCACATCGTCGGGGTCTTCGAGCCCCACGTTCAGGCGCAGCAGACCTTCGGTCACGCCCATCTCGATGCGCTTGTCCTCGGCGACGCCATAATGGGTGGTGGAGCTGGGGTGAGTCATCAGCGAGCGTGAATCGCCGATATTGTTGGAGATATCGATAAGACCCAGCGCGTCGAGCAGCCCATGCGCCTGCTTGCGCCCGCCATCGACCTCGAACGCGAAGATCGGCCCGCACGCCTCCATCTGGCGCATCGCGAGATTATGCTGCGGATGGCTGGGCAGGCCGGGATGGAGGATGCGGGGCACGCGCGTCTCGAGGAAGCGGCCGACTTTGAGCGAATTCTCGCTCTGGCGGCGGATGCGCAGATCGAGCGTCTCCAGCCCCTTGAGCACCACCCAGGCATTGAACGCGCTGAGCGTCGGGCCGGTGTTGCGGGTGAAGGGAAGCAGGACATTGTTGATGAAATCCGCGCTGCCCGTAACCGCGCCGGCGAGCACGCGGCCCTGCCCGTCCATCATCTTGGTCGCGGAATAGGCGACTACGTCTGCGCCATATTCCATCGGGCGCTGAAGGACGGGCGTGGCGAAGGCGTTATCGACCACGGTAACGATGCCATGCTTGCGGGCGATCCCGCAGATCGCCTCCAGATCGGCGACATCCATCGTCGGATTTGCGGGGGTCTCGAAGAAGAAGACCTTGGTATTCGGGCGGATCGCGTCCTGGAACGCCTGTGGATCGCGGGCGTCGACGATCGTCGTCTCGATGCCGAATTTGGGGAGCAGCGTGTCAGTCAGCCAGCGGCACGAACCGAACGCCGCGCGCCCGCCGACAAGGTGATCGCCATTTTCGAGCTGGCAGAGCAGCGCCGCGGTCATCGCCGCCATGCCGGTCGCCATCGAACGGCACGCCTCGGCGCCTTCGAGCAGCGCGATCCGCTCCTCGAGCATCTGGACGGTCGGGTTTTGCAGCCGCGAATAGGTCATGCCCTGCTGCTCGCCGGCGAAGCGCGCGGCGGCATCGGCGGCGCAATCATAGGCATAGCCCGAGGTCAGGAAGAGCGCCTCGCTGGTCTCGCCGAACTCCGAGCGCACGGTGCCGCCGCGGATCGCCTGGGTCGCGGGCTTCCACTGGCTGGTGACGCTACGGTCCTGTCCGGTTCTACGCTTCATGGCTGGACCTTTGCAGGGGGGAGGCAGTCCGCGTCAACCATCAGCGTTCGCGGGGATGACGAAGAGCGTTTGGTCGGGTATCGAAACGCCCATGCTCGCCCGCCTCAAGGCCTTTGCCGACCACCTCGCCCGGAGCCCGCTCCACCTCGCGTTGCTGATCGGCATCGTCGCCGAACTGATCTTCGTTTTCCGGATCGGGGTGCCGACCAAGCCCTTTTTCGACGAGACGCACTATGTGCCCGCGGCGCGCGCGCTGCTGGCGCTCGACATTCCGCGAAACACCGAACATCCCCTGGTCGCCAAGGAGCTGATCGCGGCGGGCATCGCGCTGTTCGGGGACGATCCGTGGGGCTGGCGGTTGATCCCCAGCCTGTTCGGCGCTGCGACCGTGATGGGCGTTTTCGCACTGCTGATGCTGATGGTGCGCAACACCCGCGCGGCGGTGCTGGGCAGCGTGCTGGTGGTGCTCAACCAGATGCTCTTCATCCAGGCGCGGATCGCGATGCTCGATGTGTTTCTGGGGGCGTTCATCGTCTGGGCGATGGTGGTGTTCCTATGGGCCGCGAACGGCACGCCCAAACAGGTGCTGTGGCGCTGGGTACTGGGCAGCGTGCTGCTGGGGCTCGCGGTGGGCGTGAAATGGGCGGCGATCCCTTATGTCGCGATGGCGGGGCTGGCCTTCATCTTCCTGCGAATCCGCGACACGCGGCGGGCGAAGAAGAAGCTGTTCACTGCGCTGAGCAGCAAGAATCAGCCCCATTGGGCCGGGCTGGGCACCGTGCAGGGCCTGCTGCTGATGGCGGTGGTCAGCATCCCGGTCTATCTGGCGACCTTCGCGCCGGCATTCTTCTACCAGGTGAACCCGCTGACGCTGTCGAATTTGATCCCCTTCCAGTTCGACATGTACGCCCAGCAGACTCAGGTGCTGAGCCCGCACACCTATCAGTCCGAATGGTATCAATGGCCGCTGATCTCGCGGCCGATCTGGTATTTCTATGAGCCCGATCCGATCCAGCATGCCGGCGTGCTGCTGGTCGGCAACCCGCTGATCATGTGGGGCGGGGTGCTGGCGGTGGTGCTGTGCCTGATCGCGTGGATCGACACCAAGGCGATCCGGCCCGGTGCCGTCGCGCTGATGTGGATCGCGTCGGTCGCGATCTACATCGTCATCCCCAAATCGCTGGGCTTTTATTATTATTACTATCTGTCGAGCATCTTCCTGTGCCTGGCGCTGCCGATGAGCTTCGACTTGCTCGATCCGCAGCGCAAGATGGGGCTGGGCGAATGGTTCGCCGCCGCGTCGTTCCTGCTCTTCCTCTATTTCTACCCGATCATCGCCGCCGTGCCGCTGAGCGACCCGCAGGATTTCCACAAATGGATGTGGTTCAGCACCTGGCTCTAGAGGAACGCCCAGCAGAGCAGCACGAACAACAGCGTGATGCCGGTGATGCACAGGATGCACTGGAGCCAGCGGGGCCAGCGCTCGATCCACATGATCAGCGCGCTCGCGATAATCGCCGGAGCGAGGAATTCGAAAACCGCGCCCATCGCCTCAGTAGCGCCCCCAGGTGAAGCGCGAACTCAGCGCATAGTTCCACACCGCCGCGACCAGGATCCCCGCCAGCGCCGCGAAGCGCCAGTCGCCATGCTGCGTGTCGTAGAGGAACGCCGCAACGCCGACATTGGCGGCCGCGCCGACCGAGCAGACGAGGCAGAAGCTCACCCAGCCGCCGAACATCGCTGCCGCACCCTTCAACCGCTGCTCGCGATACGTCAGCGCGTTGTTGAGGAAGAAGTTGAAGGTCATCGCCACTGCCGTCGCGATGATCGTCGCAGCGAGGAATTGGGCCTTGGCCTCGCGGAACAATGTCCACAGCACGAGGAAATGGACCCCCGCGCCGATCGCCCCGATCGCCGAGAACATCGCGAACCGCACCGGGATGACGCGCCCGAATTTGCGATCGTACAGCGCGATCAGATATTCGAGCGCGACGACATGATCGAGCTTGGACTCGCCCAGCTCGCGCGTGCGGAACACATAGCCGAGCTCGATCGCGTGAAGCGGCTTGGGCGCGGCGGTCATGATATCGAGCAGGATCTTGAAACCGATTCCCGACAGCTTCGGGACCAGGCCACGCACCACCGCGGTGCGGATCATGAAGAAGCCGCTCATCGGATCAGTCAGGTCGACCTTGAGGATCGCATGCGATAGCCGCGTCGCGAGCGCCGATTTGGCGACACGGTCGCGGTCCCATTCGCCCGTCCCGCCGCCATCGACGAAGCGCGAACCGACCGCCACGTCGAGCGAGGCATCGCCCTGCAACGCGTCGAGCATCTTGGGCAGCAAGGTTTCGTCATGCTGCATATCGCCATCGATCACCGCCACCAGCGGCGCGGCGGTGGCGCACATGCCCTCGATGCACGCGGTCGAGAGCCCACGCCGCCCGATCCGCTGGATCACGCGCACGCGGCTGTCTGCCTGGGCGAGTTCGCGCACCGCGTCCGAGGTGCCGTCGGGACTGTTATCGTCGACGAAGATCGCTTCCCAATTGCGCCCCTTCAGCGCGGCATCGAGCGCCGCGACGAGCCGGGGCACATTCGCCCGCTCGTTGAAGGTCGGGATGACGACCGCCAGCTCGAGGCTCATCCGAGCGCCTTCAGCACCGCATCGCCCATCTGCGTCGTGGTCAGGCTGCCGCCCAGATCGGCGGTCCGCGCGCCGCCGTCCAGCGCCGCCGCGACTGCTGCTTCGACGCGTTCCGCCGCGGCCTCCTGATCGAGCGAATGACGCAGCAGCATCGCTGCCGACAGGATCGCGGCGCACGGATTGGCCTTGCCCTGCCCCGCGATATCGGGCGCTGAGCCATGGATCGGCTCGTACATGCCATTGTCCCCGCTCCAGGCGCGCAGCGAGGCCGAGGGCAGCATCCCGATCGACCCCGCGCACATGCTCGCCTGATCGGAGAGGATGTCGCCGAAAAGATTGCCGGTGACGATCACGTCGAACTGCGTCGGCGCGCGCACCAGCTGCATCGCGGCGTTATCGACATACATGTGCGTCAGCGCGACTTCGGGATATTGCGCCGACAGCTCGATCACGACATCGCGCCACAGCTGCGAGGTTTCGAGGACATTGGCCTTGTCGACCGAGCAGAGCTTGCCCTTGCGCCGCTTGGCCATTTCGAAGCCGACGGTGGCGATGCGGCGTACCTCGGCCTCGTCATAGGCCATCACGTCATAGCCCTGGCGGAGACCCGCGGGCGTGATGCGATGTCCTTTCTCGCCGAAATAGACATCGCCGGTCAGTTCGCGGACGATGACGATATCGAGCCCGTCGACCACTTCGGGCTTGAGCGAGGAAGCATCGCCCAGCGCGGGGAAGATCGTCGCGGGGCGGATATTGGCGAACAGGCCGAGCGCGCTGCGCAAGCCCAGCAGCGCGGCTTCGGGGCGCAGATGGCGTTCGAGCTTGTCGCACCGCGGATCGCCGATCGCACCGAACAGAATCGCGTCGGCGCGCTGGGCAAGCGCCAGCGTCTCGGGCGGGAGGGGATGCCCGGCGGCAAAATAGGCGGCGCCGCCCACGCGCGCTTCCTCGAAGCTCAGCCCCAGATCGAGCGCCTCCAGCACGCGCCGCGCCTGCGCCGTCACCTCGGGCCCGATTCCATCACCGGCCAGCACTGCAATCAACGGCATTGTCGCTCCCTCGAAAGTCGCAGGGCCCTTGCCTTCCCTTGCTCGCTTACGCAACCGCCCGCTTGAGCCGATCCACCAGCCGGTCGCGCGCGGGCGCGACATCGCCGGCGCGGGCGATCAGCAGGTCGCGGGCGAGGAAATGGCCGGTGAGCTTGAGCCCGTCGAGGATATCGTCCCATTCCGCCGCCCCGCCCTCGGTCAGGAAACGCGGCAGGCGGAGCAGGCGGTTCTCATAGCCGGTGGCGCCCGAACGGCTAACCGCGATCCCGCTCTTGGGGCTGACGAACGCCAGATCGTCATTGCTCCCGGTCGCCGCGCAATGCTCCAGATCGAGCCCGAAGCCGAGCTCGGCGAGCAGCAGCAACTCGTAGCGGACCAGTGCGACCGCCCATCCGCGCGCGGCGGGGGCGGCCTCGACTGCGCTCAGCACGCCATCGAGCGCGGCATGGAGCTGCGGATAGGCCTGTCCCTCGGGCAGCAGCGCCGCCGTCACCGCCGTCGCCCAATCGAGCGCGGCGGCGGGGAGCGGCTCGCGGAACAGCGGCGCGCGGCTGTGGATCAGCTCGACCGTGAGGCCCGCGAGCTGCTCCTCGGTGCGCGAACGCCAGTCGCCCAGGATCAGGTTGGCGGGCTGGAGCACCGGCTTCAACCGCCGCGACCGCCCACCCCGCACATAGCCAGGCTGCAACCCGTCGCTTTCGGTGAGCGCACGCACGATCGCGCCATGCTCCCCGTGGGCGCGGACGGACAGAACAATGGCTTCGGCGCGGAGGTGCATGGGGTGGGCCTACCCGATCCTCCCCCGGAGGGGGAGGTGGCATGCGAGGCATGACGGAGGGGGATCTCCGCGGGCAATATCGCTTGGGGCAAGCCCCCTCCACCGCTTCGCGGTCCCCTCCCCCTCCGGGGGAGGATTCAGCTTCCCCGCCGGACCTTCTTCGCCAGCTTCCCCAGCCCGACCGCGTTCACCGCCTTCTTCCCCGTCGCCACGGTCGCATTAAACCCGCCCAGCGCCAGCGTGGTGAGCCGATTGGCGAGGCTCGGTCGGAGCAGCAGCAGGTCGACGCATTCCACTCCGCCGGTCGCGAACTGGCGCTTGTGCTGCCCCTCGCCCTCAGTGAAATCGAACCGCGCATAGCGGCCCTCGTCGAACAGGTCGCGCATCGCCTCTAGCTGGAGCACCTGCCCCGGCGAAAGGTCGTTGAACGCCGGATCATGCCCGACATGCGCATAGATCACCGTGTCGCCCATCACCGGGCAATAGAGATAGGCCGCTGGCTCGCCGGCCACGTAGAGCAGCCATGCGCGCACGCTGTCCGCCGCCGCGAGCGTCACCATATCGTGAAGGAAATCGGCGCTGTCGGGCAGGCCCGATCCCATCAGCCGCTCCTGATAGGTGCGCAGCGAGATGCGGCGCGCGACATCGTGGAACGCCTCCATCTCCTCTGGCGTGCGGAAGGCGCGGATGTCGAGGTCGCCGCCGCTCTCCGCCGCGATCTTCTTGGCCTTGCGCCGCAGCGACTGGCGCGCGTTCGACGAAAGCCCCTCGAACCAGGCATCGAAGCCTAGGCCGAAATCAGTAAAATAGCGCGTGTAGCGCTGCCGCACGAAGGGCAGCATCCCGCCCGAGGCATAGATCATCGCCTCCTGCCGGTCCTCGGGCAGCGAGGTGACCGAATAGCCATGCGCGTCGCGATCGAGCGTTGGCAGTTGCGGCAGCCGGCCCTCGCGCGCGTCGTCGAGGCTCAACGGCACGCGCGACAGGCTGCGCTGGATCGCCATCAGCGTCCGCGCGCCGATTTCGAACTTGAGCGGCACCGGGCGAGCGGGCAGCGCCACGGTCACGCCGCGCGCTCCTCGACCAGGTTCGACCAGAGCTGCTCGGCCTGGCGCAGCGTCGTGCGCAGCGTGTTCGGCCCCAGCGGCTTGTCCTCGCGATCGAGCGGCAGATCGGGCCGCTCGGCGAAATGCGTCGTCATCAGCGTCCCCCGCCGTTCCGCCAGGCCGCGACACAGAGTCTCGAATCGGCGGACGTGAACCGCGTTAGGCCGCGTCCCCGCGCGGTTGGCAAGCTCGAAGCCGTGCCCGACGATGGTCACCGCGGCATGATTCTCGCGCACCGCATGGTCGAGCGCGTCGCGCATCTCGCCGGTGGAGAGCGCGCAGATCTGGAAATGGCGCAGGTGCCCGCGCTGATCCTCGATGATCGTCACGGGGATTTCGATGACGCCGCGATGCTTCACCGGCGCGATCTGCATCCGGTCGAGGCTGATCGCGCTCGGCCAGGGATGTTCGGAGCCGTTATGGCTGCTGTCATAGACGAAGTTGAGCTCGGCCAGCGCACCCAGCGTATCGTCGCTCGCCGAATAGCTGCCCGAACGGAACGCCACCGGCTCGGGCACGCCCGCCGCGGTGAGCATGTCGGAAGCGCCCGCGATCAAATCGACTTGCTCGTCGAAACTGTAATCGATCAGCTCGAACGCGGCATGCGTCGTGCCGCCATCGCCGCGGTGCGCGCCCGCCCAATT
>Ga0247757_10002253_pt1 | contig 10271 bp, 8 predicted proteins | sample UWRJL126311R4_FD_180929 | JGI IMG/M metagenome (GOLD analysis project Ga0247757, IMG submission 180929) | Plant litter microbial communities from Arlington Agricultural Research Station in Wisconsin, United States - UWRJ-L126-311R-4 | ecosystem: Environmental > Terrestrial > Plant litter >...
GCTTTTCCCGCCAAGGAGACGCTGCTGAATTACAAGTTGGACGACGTACGGGAGTGGCTGACGCCCGAATTCGCCACCGGGGCGATCGAGCTCTCGCTGGTCGGCGACCTGGATTTTGACCAGGTAATCACTGCCGTTGCCCAGACTTTCGGGGCCCTGCCCGCGCGCCGTCCCAAGCCCGATTACGCCGAAGCCCGGCGGATGAAAATGCCGCCGCAGCCGGTGAGCCGGGAGTTCACCGTGCCGACGGAAATCGACCGGGCCATCGTGGCCGCCAACTGGCCGGCGGGAGACGGCTTGAATGTCCCGCGGGCCCGCCGCGTGGCTCTGCTGGTCGAAGTGGTGAAGGATCGGCTGCGGACAAAACTGCGCGAGAAGATGGGCGACACCTACAGCCCGAGCGCCGGGGCGGGCCTCAGCGAGGAGTATCCGGGCTTTGGCTGGCTGAGCATGACCGTGACCGTCGATCCCGCGAAAATTCCCGAGGTGGTCGCCGCGCTCAAGGAGCTGGCCGGCGACCTGGCCGCGCACGGTGTCACCGAAGACGAGCTGGAGCGGGCCAGGCGGCCGCAGGCCACCGCCCTGCTGCAAGCCCAGCGGCTCAACGGCTACTGGCTGGGCGTGATGGCGCAGTCCCAGGAAAATCCCTGGAAGCTCGACGCCGCCCGGACGCTGCTGGGCGACTGGGACCGCATCACCAAGGCGGACGTCGATCGCCTTGCCGCCGAGATCCTCGATCCCGCCCGCGCCTCGATCTTCGTCTCCAAACCTGCGCCCAAGACGGCGCCTTCCTCCAATCCTTCGCAATCCAACTGACCCTTCCCATGTCCACGACCCTTTCCGCTCCGTCCCGCGGCCCTGCCCCCGACCTTCTCGAGCAAGCCCGCGGTCACTTGCAAGCGGTGCGCACCGAGATCGGTCGCGTGCTGGTCGGCCAGCACGCGATCGTCGAAGGCCTCCTCGTCGGCCTGCTCACCGGCGGCCACGTCCTCCTCGAGGGCGTGCCCGGCCTGGCGAAGACGACGGCCGTCAAGGCCCTGGCCGCGGCGATCAACGCCTCGTTCCGCCGCATCCAGTTCACGCCCGACCTGCTGCCCTCGGATATCACGGGCAACACCATCTACAATCCCGTCAACGGCGAATTCCGCACCAAGCTGGGGCCGATCTTCGCCAACCTGGTTCTCGCCGATGAAATCAACCGCGCCCCGGCCAAGGTGCAGAGCGCGCTGCTGGAGGCGATGCAGGAGGGCCAGGTGACCTTGGGCGACCAGTCGTATCCGCTGCCCCAGCCCTTCCTGGTACTCGCCACGGAAAACCCCATTGAGCAGGAGGGCACGTACCCGCTGCCCGAGGCGCAGGTCGACCGCTTCATGTTGAAGATCGTCGTGAAGTATCCGACCCCGCAGGAGGAACTCGTCATTCTCGAGCGCATGGCCACGTCCGCGCCCAACCTGAAGGTCACTCCCGCCATCAACGCGGGAGAAATCCTGCAGCTGCGCCGGCTGGTCGACTTGGTTTATTTCTCGCCGGAGCTGAAGGACTACATCGTCCGCCTCGTGGACGCCACCCGCGGTGGCGCCGCGATGCCGGCGAACCTGAAGGGCCTGATCCGCTACGGGGCCTCGCCTCGCGCGACGATCAATCTCACGCAAGCCGGCCGCGCCCACGCGCTGATCCAGGGTCGCGCCTACGCGACCCCCGACGACGTGAAGGCCATCGCCCCCGCGGTCCTGCGCCACCGCATCATCACCACCTTCGAAGCCGAGGCCGAGGGCCTGGATTCCGAGGTGCTCGTCAAGCGGCTGCTGGACGGCGTGAAGGTGCCGTGAGGCGCGGGTGCGCCTCGCGATAAGCGCCAAGCAGATTCCACCAAAACACCTGAAAACCTTCCGCCTTTCGTCTCCCGCAACTCAGGCCCGAGGCCTTGAGCCTAAAGCCCACCGCTTACGGCTTACCGCTGAAAAATGATTCCCGAGGAATATCTCCGCCGCATCCGGCAGATCGACGTCAAGACCCGCCATCTGGCGGACGACCTTTTCGTCGGCGAATATCATTCCGTCTTCAAGGGCCGGGGCATGGATTTCGAGGAAGTGCGGGAATACAGCGATGGCGACGACGTGCGGCAGATCCACTGGAACGTGACGGCGCGGACCGGCGTGCCGCACGTGAAGAAGTTCCGCGAGGAGCGCGAACTCAGCCTGGACCTCATGATCGACATCAGCGCTTCCGGCGAACTCGCCTCCGGGACGCAAAGCAAGCGCGAGCTGGCCGCGGAACTCGGGGCGTGCCTGGCGTACAGCGCCATTCGCAACCGCGACCGCGTCGGTCTGCTGCTGTTTTCCTCGCAGATCGAGAAGCGCGTCGTGCCGACCAAGGGCCGCGACCACATCCTGCGGCTCATTCGCGACATCCTCTTCACGCCGCCCACGCACCACCGCACCGCGCTGCGCCCGGCCCTGGAGTATTTCTACCACGTCCAGTTGCGCCGCAGCGTGCTCGTCCTCATCAGCGATTTTTTGGACGAGGGCTATGCAAAGTCGTTGCGCCTGGTCGCGCAGAAGCACGATGTGATCCCGATTGTCATCGAGGATGCCCGCGAGCGCGAGCTGCCCGACGCGGGGTGGATTATCCTCGAGGACGCGGAGACCGGCGAAGTGGTGGAGGTGGACACCTCGGACCCGCGGGTCCGGGCCACCTACGCCGCGGAATATGCGCAACGCCGGGCCGCCCGTGCCGCGGTCTTCAAGTCCTGCGGGGTGACCGCCCTCGAGATCCAGACCGACCAGCCGTATGTGCAACCGCTGCAGCGCTTCTTCGATCGGCGCATTCGTACCCGCGGCGCGTGACCATGAAACCACGCCAGCAACCGGCCGCCTCCCTTCTCTACCTGTGGGGCCTCGCTGCCACCGGGGCGGCCCTGCCGGCCGCCGCGCCGGACGGCCGCCTGCGGGAAAACCAGCAGCTGCTGGAGGATCCCGCGCTCGTGGATCCGGTCGTCGTGCCCTGGGCTTTGATCGGGCTCGGGGTGGCCGTCCTCTTCGTGGTCGCGCTCCTGGTTTGGTGGCGGCGCCGGCAGCGAGCGGCCGTGGCCGCCCCGGTGCCGATCGAGCCTCCCGAGGACGTGCTCGCTGCGCTTGACGCCGCCTGGGCGCGGGCGAACCCCGGGAATTTGGAAGCGACGATCACGGAACTCGCCGCGGCGTTGCGCCGCCACCTCGGCCGGCGGCTGGCGGCCAACTGCACGAGTCGCACGACGGATGAATTGCACCAACTCTTCTCGGCCGCGGGGCAGCCCCTCTTGACCGGCGTGCGGACGGACTTTTTCGTGCCGGCGGATTTCATGCGTTTTGCCGGCCAGCCCGGCACCCTGGCCGACGTGCGCCAGCTTTACGACGTCGCCCGGAGGTTTGTGGCTGCCGGGCAGGCCGGGGCGGCCACGTCCCCCTCCGGTTTGCCGGATCAACGGGAGCCGGCGGCCGCCGGACGTTCCCCGCTCGCGACCGACTCACGCCCTTCATGACCGGTCAATGGCACACTTTTCAGTTCGGCCTGCCCTGGCTCCTCGCGTTTTTGCCTCTCACGCTGGGCGTGCTGTGGTGGCTGGGCCGCGCCGGGCGGGTGCCCGGCTTGTTGATCTCCTCGATCGCGCTGGTGAGCTCGGTCAGCCGGCCCGTGCGGACCCGCCGCGGGTGGCATCGCCACTGGCTGCGCTGGGGCGCGGTCCTGCTGCTCGTCACGGCGCTGGCGCAGCCGCGGATCGAGCGTGGCGCCGCGCCGGAACAGGCCATGGCGATCGACATCATCCTGCTCGTCGATGCCTCGCGCTCGATGGACACCAAGGACTATGTGGCCGGCAAGGAGAAGATCAGCCGGCTCGACGCCCTGCGCCAGGTGGTCGGCAACTTCGTCAAGGCGCGGCCGCAAGACCGGATCGGGGTCATCGCCTTTGCCGAAAAACCCTACCTGCTCTGTCCGCTGACCCTCGACCATTCCTGGATGATGGATTCGCTGCGCAACATCCAGACGGCGCTCGGCACGGCGATGGGCTCGTCGATCGAGGCCGGCGTCGAGCTCCTGCGCGCCGGTGGCAACGAGAGCCGGGTTCTCATCCTGATCACCGACGGCCTGAACACCTCCGGCTCCGACCCGCTCAAGGCGGCGCAAGCCGCCGCCAAGGCCGGGGTGCGCCTGCACACGATCGCCGCGGTCAGCTACGACGACGTCCGCACCGACAACTTCCAGAAGAATCCGCTTTTCATCATGGCGAACTCCACCGGCGGGCGATTCTTCCAGGCCGGCAACACTCAGAGCCTGGAAACGATCTACGGCGAGATCGACCAGCTGGAGCGCCAGCAACTGCAACAGCTGCGCAGTCGCAATTACACGCCGCTCTACAGCCTCTTCGCCGCCGCCGCCGGCCTGCTGCTCTGCGCGGAAACCATGCTCGCCGCCACCCGCTGGCTGCGCGTGCCGTAAGCGCCCCCCGCGGACGAGCTCCATCCATGTCAACGAGAGATCTTTTTTCCGATTCATGATTTTCGCCAATCCATGGGGACTGTGGTGCCTGCTCTTCGTCCTGATCTGGGGAACGGGGTGGGGCTTGCTGTTGGTGCGCAACTACCGTCGCCGGGTGCGGCGCTACGCGGAGAATGCGCGGACCTTCGTCGGCGGACCCCAGGGCGCCGCGGCCACCGCCTTCACCTCCTACGGGCTGCTGTTTGCCGCGCTGGCGGGGCTGGCGCTGGCGCTGGCGCGGCCGCAAGGCGCCCCCGCGCCCTCGGCGAGCGCGCGGCGCGGCGTGAATCTGGCCATCCTCATCGACGGCTCCCGCAGCATGGTGTGCGAGGACGTGCTGCCGACCCGGCTGCAGGTGGCGCAACAGGCCGTGGAGACGATCGCAAGCACGATGGCGGGCAGCCGCTTTTCCCTCTTCATGTTCGGCGGGGCGCCGACCCTGCTCATCCCGAAAACTTTCGACACCGCGGCGGTGACGCTGGCCGCGCGGAGCGTGTCGCCGGACTTTGTCGGCAAGAGCGGGACCCTGCTGGATCCGGCGCTCCACCGGGCCACCGAATACCTCGGCCAGGCCGGCAAGCAACCGAAGGTGATCGTGGTGATTTCCGATGGCGAGGAAGGGGAGGGCGATCCCGTCCTCATGGCCATGCAGGCCTTCGCTGATCACCAGGTGCGCATCCACACCATTACCGTCGGCACGGCCGACGGCGGGCCGATGCCGTTTTATACGCGGAATGCGGAAGGCCGGCGGGTGCGCGCCGGCAGCCTCCTGAACCTGGCCGGGCAGCCGGTGACCACGCGGGCCAACCCGAAACTCATGACCGACCTCGCGGCGGGGGCCGGCGGCCGGAACCTGCACCTCACCGGCGGGGACATCGCCGGGCAGGTCCGCGCGTTCATGACGCAGTTCGTCGTGCCCGAGATCGTGCCGATCGAGGATGCCGCCACCGAGCAGCCCCAGGAATGGTGGTGGCTGCCGCTCGGGTTCGCCGCGGCCTGCCTGCTCGCCGAGCAGGCGCTGCGCCACCACACCGCCCGGCGCAGCGCCAACCGCCGGGCCCCGGCCCGGCGCGCAATCCTCGAAGTGCCCCCGGAAACCGGAGTCCTGGAATGAAACGGTGCGCCCTCCTGTTTCTCGCGTTGCTCCCGGCCGCCCCGCTGTGCGCCTCGCCCGGCAAAGCCCGGGCCCTGCTCGAACGCGGCGCCGCGCCCGCGGCGCTCGAAATCCTCCGCGCCGACCTGGTGAAGCACCCGCGGAACCCGAAGGCCAAATACAATTATGCGGTCGGCGCCTACTCCGCGAAAATGTACACGAGCGCGATCGATGCGCTGACCCCGCTCATTGCGAGCGAGGACCCGGAGCTCGGCCTGCGGAGCCAGTTCCAGCTCGGCAACGCCCAGTTCCGGCTGGCCGAGCAAATGATGGAAAACAACGCCGCCGGTGCCGCCGTGCGGTTTGAGGAAGCCGCCAGGCGGTTCGATTATGTGGCCACCCAGGCCGGCGAATTCCAGGCCCTGGCCCAGGACAACCGCACGCTCACCCATGGGAAGGCGGCCGCGGTGTACTTGCAGATGGCCCGCGCCCAGGTGGTCGAGGCGGATCAGGCGGCGCGGGTTTCCCCGGAGGAGGCCTTTCCCGGCTGGGAGGATTCGCTCGGCTTGTTCGACAAGGCCCACAAGCACCAGCCCGACAACGCCGCGATCACGACGGAGAAACAGGGCGTGGAGAACCGGCTGGCCCGGGGGCTCTATCAGGCGGCCGAACGCCGGTTGCAGCAGGGCCGCTCGCAGCAGGCCGCCTCCCCGGAGCACGCGGTCGAACTCTTCCGCCAGTCGATCGGCTTCTATGAACGCAGCACCGGCCATGGGCACGCCCAGGGGGAGTCCGGCGCGGCCGTGGCCCGGAAGGCGCTCGGCGGGGCCTTGCTGGATTACGCCGGCCGTGAGGTGAAGATCGCCGGTGAACGCCTCGCGGTTTCGGCCCAGGCGGCGCTCGACTCGCTCGGCAAGGCGGAGTCCGCCCTGGTGGAGGCGGAAAAACTCGGACAGGAACCGGCGGCGGTGGCCGCCGCGCGCCAGCCCATGCCCGATCTGTTTTATCGCGCGTACGTGAAGCGCGGCGACGAGCAGGTGACGGAAGCCGCGCAGGCGGCGGAAGCGGGCAAGGTCGCCGACCAGGCAGCCTCGCTGATCGACGCCACCAAGAGTTACGAGCAGGCGCTGGGTTACCAGCCCGGCGACCAGGCGACGCAGGACAAGCGCGCGGCGATTTTCCTCCAATTGAGCGAGCTTTATGAAAGGCAGGGCCGGATGCACCTGGCGCAGGCGAAGGCCAAGGCGGACGACGAGGCCGAGGGCAAGGCCGAGGAGGCCCTGGCCAGCGCGGAAAAATCCGTGCAGAGCTTCACCCTCTCGATCGAGTACAACCTGAAAAACGAGCCGGCCCGGCGCGGGCTCGAGGAAGCCAGGGCCCTTCTCGAGGAGTTGCGCAAGAAGATCAGCAGAAAGATCGCCCGCAAGAAGAGCGACGAGATGAAGGACGCCAAGAGCATCGAGGACCTGCCCAAGGATGTCGCCATCAAGCTCCTGGACTACCGCAACGACCGGCCCGCCATGAAAAACCCGCAGCTCTTCACCGCCCCGGAGAACAAGCCGCGGCAGGACTGGTGAGTTTCCCTTCCCGCCACAGCCCTTTTCCCCCATGACCTCCCGTCGCTCTTCCTTCCCGGCCCGCCTGAGCTCTCCGGTCTTCCTCGTGACCGTCCTCGTGCTGGCCGGCCTGGCTTTCGCCGGCAAAGCCTACCTGGACCGCCGCCGGGCCCTGACCCCGGTGGTGCGCTCGCAGGTCACCCTGGCTGTCGTCGAGAAGGGGGACCTCTCGCGGGTGGTGACGACCACCGGCCAGCTGAAGCCGCTGATAATCGTCGAGGTCGGCACGCAGATCTCCGGGCTGATCACCGAGGTCAACGTGGACTTCGGCACCCACGTGAAGAAAGGCCAGGTGCTGGCCAAGATCGACTCGTCGACGTACGAGCAAAATCTCCGGCAGTTGGAGGCGAACGTGGCGGCGGGCGAAGCCAACTGCGCCCTGCTGAAACTGAACGTGGAGCGGATGGAGGAACTGCGGACCAAGGAAATGGTGGCGCAGCAGGACTACGACCGGCTGGTGTTGGAGGAAAAGCAGGCGCAGGCAACCTTGCTGGGGCAGCGCGCCTCCTTGGAGAACGCGCGGCTCGACCTGGAGCGCTGCACCATCACCTCGCCGATCGACGGGGTCGTGATTCACCGCCAGGCCGAGGTCGGGAAGACGGTGGCGGCGAACTTCAATTCGCCCACGTTGTGTGTCATCGCCCAGGACCTCGCCAAGATGCAGCTCGCGGCGACCATCGGCGAGGCCGACATCCCGCTGATCAAGCCCGGCATGGATGCCTCCTTCACGGTCGAGGCCTATCCCGGCCGGACGTTCCAGGGGAAGGTCCGGCAAATCCGCACCCCCTACACGCCGACGGAAAATGGCGCGGCCAATCCCGGCTTTGGCGGGGGCCAGAACCCCGGCTACACGGCCATAATCGATGTGGATAATCCCGAGCTGCTGCTCTGGTCCAACATGCAGGCGATGATTTCGATGGTCATCGAGCACCGCAGCCAGGTGCTGCAGATCCCGAATGCCGCCCTGCGTGTCCGCCCGCCGGCCGCTTCGCCCGAAGATGCCCGACCGGGAACGATGCCGCCCGGCCGGGTGATTTTGGGCGGCGGGGCGGTCGCCGTCTCCCCGCCGGCCGCGGGAAAAGATTGGGCGGTTCCCCCGCCGGTGAGCGGCAGCACCGCCACCGTCTACCGGCTGCCCCATGGAAAACGCACGGACCCGCCGGAGCCGGTCCAGGTGGAACTGGGGATGAGTGACAGCTTTTTCACCGAGGTGGTGAAGGGTTTGAACGAGGGCGATACCGTGGTCACCAGCTTCGGCACGGTGAATCCCGCCGCACCGGGCGCGCGTTGAGGCTTACCCATGATGCCGGTCATTCAATTGGAGGAGGTGCACAAGACCTACGAAACCGGCGAGGTGCAGGTCCGGGCGCTGCGCGGCGTCTCGCTCACGATCACCCGCGGGGAGCTGGTCGCGGTGATGGGCGCCAGCGGCTCGGGCAAGTCGACGCTCATGAACGTGCTCGGCTGCCTCGACCAGGCGACGCAGGGACAATACCGGCTCGACGGCACGCCGGTGGCGGAACTCGACCGGGACGAGCTGGCGTTGCTGCGCAACCGCAAGCTCGGGTTTGTCTTCCAGAGTTTCAACCTGTTGGCGCGCACCACGGCGCTGGAGAACGTGGAACTGCCGCTTTTCTACGGTCCGGCCCGTCCGTCGCGCGAGATGCGGGAGCGGGCCGCGCACTGCCTCGAACTCGTGGGCTTGGCGGACCGGATGGAGCATTACCCCTCCCAGCTCTCCGGCGGCCAGCAGCAGCGCGTGGCCATCGCGCGCGCCCTGGTCAACGCCCCCGAGGTGATCTTCGCCGACGAACCCACCGGCAATCTCGACACCAAGACCTCCATCGAGGTGATGGGGCTCTTCCAGCGGCTGAACGAGCAGGGCATCACCCTCGTCATGGTGACCCACGAACTGGACATCGCGCGGTATTGCCGGCGCACCCTGGTCATGCGCGACGGCCGGCTCGTGAGCGATGCCCCGGTCACGGCCCGGCTCCAGGCCAGCGAGGAAATGAAACGTGTGCTGGCGGAGGAAGCCGCCGCCCAACTCACCGCCTGAACCGTGCAATCCTTCCGCACCATCCAGGCCGCCCTGCGCACGCTCCGTCGCTCGCCGCTGCGCTCCTTGCTCACGACCCTCGGCATCATTCTGGGCGTGGCGTCGGTGATCATCATCATCGGTCTGGGCGCGGGGGCGCGCAAACAAATCGCCGAGATTATCGCCCGCCTGGATAACGACCTGATCACGGCGAATTCGGTCGAGCGGCTCTACTTCCGGTCACCGGACCGGAACATGACTTACCTGAACAAGGTCCCGCAGCTCGTCCTGGACGATTACGAGGCGGTCCGCCGCGAGGTGGGGGGGATTGCCGCCATGACGCCGGAACTCAACGGCCATGCCGATGCCCGGAGTACGGGGAGCAATGTCGGAATCGAGGTGAAGGGCGGGAGCACGGATTATCTCGTCCTGGAAGGGCATGAACTGCTTTCCGGGGTGATGTTCGACGAGGTGGATGTGCGCCGGGCCGAGCGGGTGTGCGTTGTCAGCCAGGACCTGGCCGAAAAGATGTTTCCGGTGGACGATCCGGTCGGCCGCCTCCTGTTGCTCAACGGTGTGCCGTTTACCGTGCTGGGCGTATTTATCTCGAAGGCTTCCCCGTACGCCCGCCCGGACTCCACCGGTATCGCCGTCGTGCCGTATACCAGCTTCGAGCGGCGCGTCCAGGTCCTCCAGGAAAAGTCCGGAGGATACTCCACGATCACGGTCCGCGCGGCGGATCGTGGCAACCGGGAGGCCGTCCGCCTGGCGATCGATGACGTCATGCAGCGGCGCCGGGGCAATCGGGTGGCCGAAATGCAGGTGATCATCGGGACGCCGATGTCGGAGTCCCTCGCCGCCCAGGAGGAGTCGGGGCAGGTGATGAGAATCCTGCTGGCGTCGATCGGCAGCGTATCCCTGATCGTCGGTGGCATCGGGATCATGAACATCATGCTGGTCAGCGTGACGGAGCGCACCCGTGAAATCGGCTTGCGGCTGGCGGTGGGCG
>Ga0247757_10002254_pt1 | contig 10258 bp, 9 predicted proteins | sample UWRJL126311R4_FD_180929 | JGI IMG/M metagenome (GOLD analysis project Ga0247757, IMG submission 180929) | Plant litter microbial communities from Arlington Agricultural Research Station in Wisconsin, United States - UWRJ-L126-311R-4 | ecosystem: Environmental > Terrestrial > Plant litter >...
TGTACAGCTTTGTGTATGACCTGGCATCTCAAAAGGTTGCAGTATGCTCCAGTAGACGCAATACTGTATGTAGAATAAAAAATAACTCTAGGGATGTGCCTTCTCATTGGAACCTGGAAGCGGTCTTGAGGCAAAGCAACCCAGGACATCTTCTTAGAGAAATTAGATGACCATAAAAAGTGGATAAATTTTGTTCTTGAGTTGCCGTCACTGCTGCTGGAACGTCTATCCAAGATATCTGCTCTATCTATCTTCCTTTCTCTTTTCTTGTCTATGAGACTCTATGTTAGAAAAAAAAAACAAAAACAAACCCCACCCACACACCTGCTACGCCACGGGAGCTTTTTACTCAACCGCCCAATGCCGCTGTAGCCCACATCTACATGTTCAGTAGATAGCATTGGCCCTTTATAACCAACCTGACTCAATACTTTTTGTATGTCTTGCCATGATTGGCCCACAGGGTGTGTGGGAAAGAACTCTTTGTTTTTTTACAAATCCATCACATCCAAACCACACCTGTCCCCGGCGGGACTCGAACTCCGAGCGCTTTGCGCTCGGTTAGCATCCGGTTGCCTTATTAGGCGCTAATTCAGTTCTTGAAGATATTCTCAAATTTTATATTATATATAGGCCAATTTGTTGATTTTCCGTCCTTTTTGGCAGGTCGTCCGAACTTTGAGGTTACAGCTACCTCAGCAAAAGTGAGGGCGAGCGTCGCTGTGGCCGGATTTCCTCTAGTATGACGTTTTCATTGAGTGAAAGGTCATGGGCAAAAGGTGTCTGCCTGGGCGAAGCACTGCCAAGACCTTGTAATTGGAAATTCGTATGGAGCCGATGTAGGGTTCTTTATATCCTTTACCTTGACTTAAGATCGATAGCACTAGAACTGTCAAGAACATATCTGAATTTCTAATTCTACCAGCTCCATTTATAAACTTCCAACTCGAAAACAACTTCTTCACGTCTTCCAATTCGTATGACAGCCGATCGCACGACGTCACATAGACCCGTGGACCCACAAACGACGGTACCGACCCTTTCCCACCCCGTTTCTATCTTGTGCATCAATAGACTATCCACACTAGTCCTTTCTCCAACTAATAATACTTTTTCCGTCGATACGTTCAAGAGCAGGCTTCAAGTCCTGCACAAGAGGTGCAGCAGCATGTTTTGTGCTCCAAGCAAGTTTGACGTTGAAATGCACTTGTACCTAGTTGAGCAACCCTATTATGCTAATATACAGAGGGCTGTGACTATGCCCCATATCCAATACAGTGGGTGTACATTCTTATAATAGGTACCTAGCTCAAAGTATGCTGCAAGAAGCGTGGTAGAGTGGACGATGGCGTGAACCGCACAGAGACGGACAACCCATCGGTACAAAACTAGAAATGTCGCAAAATGCCAATCAGCGACCCACAATAAAAATATGTTCACGAGGAGAATAACACCGTGAGTGCGAATAGGTTGAAGGAGATGTGACCGGTGCGGTAGCCAACATAGGCCAGAATCTCAGAAGTCTTTGAGAATCCCCATGGAAGAAGAAGCTCGAAGTTACGATATGTTATGGCTCCGATAGTGATGTTCAGGATGGTAAACATGCTAATGTAAAGGCCCTGTCCCATGGTTGGGGCATACCCTATGAGATACGAAAGAGGTCATAGGTTATAAGTTCCTAGCGTAGAGGGATATATCAAGTATGGGTTTAGTTTGTCGGGGAGTATTGGCGTGAACGGAAGGCAAATAATAGCATATACCCCAACCGGTGCCGCAGCGTCAACTGCGACGATGGTGATTCTGAAAATAGCATCAGCGCTAGTCAAGGAATTCTTTCAGGACTTACACATAGGCTGGCTGAATCGTTTCCTCCCAATCAAAGAATTGACTGAACTTCCACTGAAACTCATATTCATCATCATATATATATAGGGAAGTAGCAATTGTATAGAATTGATTGTACTAAGTGTGTGTCTTCTGTGTAGAAGTCTATGTGTAGAAGACATGTTTGACGCTCTTATATAGCGAGAACCCATCATGTGGCATGGCCCTAGCTGCTTACAATATATGCTGTGTAGCTCAGCGTATTTTCCTTCTGGAAGACACTGGCTGGAGGCTGTGTGATATTGACCAACACTGCGCTATAAGTCCATTTTGGAGCCATGTCAGGATCGCCAGTTGCTTAGTCAGCCCGATATGCTTCCAGCTTCGAAACCGTAACGCCATCCTGTGGACATCTTGTGCTGAGACAGTAGACAAGGGTGTTTAGAAAGTTAGATCGTACTACCGCTGTCCATAACCTATAAAGCCATTTACATCACCTCTCGCAAAGCCATAGAAGAAGCAGAGGAAAGAAATCAAAACCGGAAACTGATTTTGCTTCATTATGATCGCTTTTAGGTGATCAATGTTGAAGTTGGAGCCCGTAAAAACGTAGGGCCGATACCTTGCTGAAAGCAATCCGGATAAAACTGGGTGCAGCAGCCTGTGAGTACATCAGAGAAAGCTCTTTTGTACATGATGTAGCATGTGGGCACACGCTTCTAGCTGGGAATGTTGCCTTGACTAATCCTGGATGAGATGGAATATACTCAAACCACCTCATCCACGCTGATTGTAGAATTGTCACTAAACAGGATCATTTGCCATACGCTCTAGGCTACTTGCTTATTCCAATAGTCTTGAATTGTTCAGCGGTAGAATACTTACTCATTGGCGTGCTCTCCATCGACTCCCTCTTTATCCTCAACGCCAAGGTCTTTAAAATAGTGTTTTCTTTTAGTGTGATTTAGCTCAACCATCTTTTGATAGCACGTGTTTTCCCCTTCCGTAACAGAAAATTGTTCAGAGTTCGCAGTCTTGCATCTTGTATCCACATTCGTTGAGCCTCCCATTCTCATGCCCCTCAAAACTCAGTCTCAAAACCCCCCACCCCCGGCACAGATCCACTCAGCCAATATACAAGGTCTGAAATATGAAAATTAACAAGTAGAGAAACAAACCGACCAACTCGAGCAGTATAAAATTCTGATGCATTTGTATGTTTCGTAACACCTTTACAGGCAGGTTCTACCGGCTTTCTACTTTCCCACTTCCCACGGTGATCCTTAACTGAGTGGGCTGACATTACTTCAGTTTTGACTAACCGTAACTTAGATGCTCTTAAAAAAATTTCCACATCGATCGGAAATGAAACTATTCAGTAGCAGGCTCCTTGCCAGCAGCTGCTTTTTCCTTCGCAGCGGGTTCTTCTGCCGCCTCCCTAGCCGCAGGTGCAGCCTCTACCACAGGAAGGAAGATACCTAAACAACAAATCAATTGAGTACTTCAAGGTCATATCAGCAGTACCACTCACCCCACTCTGCCTGTGCCGTGACATTCTTATTCAGATCCAACGTAACCTCGTTTTCCTCGAGTTCAAACTCAACCTCACCTAGCGTTTCGGAGATGACGAATGACCCGGTCTCCGCGCAGAACTTTCCGACCTTTGCCTTCGTAATATCCTTACCTTGTAATGCCGGGTCTGTTAAACACATTAGTTCACCAATCACTCTCACCTCAGAGGAAGTTGTTGAGCAACGTACTGGCAGTATCAAAGATATAATCGATTTTCGAGAGCGTGAGCCCCGCTCCCTTACTCTGCTTTAGATCTATGATGAAGGAATTAGGTTCCAGGGCTTCGAAACCTGTGGGAGGAGCGCCTGGGGACGTGTTCTGCGTGACGGTGAGTTCATCAGCAGTCGCAGCCTGGAATTCATATTCGAAGTTGCCGACGGTCTGTGAGTAGTTCAGTAAAGCGTCACTTAAGCTTTCCTGTACAGAGAAAGGCAAAAGAAAGAGAAATACATACGCTCTTGAAAAGAACATCTTGCTTCAGTTCACCCTGCATTTTGTTAGCTCTATTCTCGTTTTATTGTATCAGAAGAACGCACGCCCTGCATAGCGACTGCAGTATCGAACTCTGCTTCGATTTCCACTTCATCTACAAGCGTCAACATCGAGAATATCAATCATATTCTTTCGTGATCTTACTCTCTTTGTTCTCTCCTTCTTCACCTCCTGCTGCCTCTCCTCCCTCCGCAGCCTGCCCCCCTTCACCTCCCTCTGCAGCCTGCCCACCTCCTTGCACGGCACATGCCTCAGCTTGAGCCTGCATCTGTGCCTGGAGAGACTCGATGATAGCCCTTAGTTGCGCATTCGATGCTCCCCTTGCGCCGTTCCTTCGGTACAGCTTCATCGCAGCATTCTGCTCAGCCTTGGCATGGAGACTCGTTGGAAAAGCTAAAGTAGGGAAGGTATCTAGCACTAATATCAAAGTTACCAAGGAGATGAGAGACTTCATCATGAATAAGAATATAAGTAGTAACAGGTATGACTGTAGAAGCGAAAGTGGACCAGCCAGTAAACAGAGAAAAAGTGAATGGAGAGTTTGGTGGACTTAGTCGGAGAGTCTTGTACAGAGAAGACACGCCCTATTTATGTAGAGCTCGATGAGAAGTGCGGCCTAGTGCTCCGTCTCCCTAGTCGACTTTTCACGCGCACTCCATCCGCGCCACGGCCAGGACAAACTCCACAAACACTCCTGCTACAAGCTACAGCTGACAAGAAAGCTTAGCGTCCTAGAGGCGACTGTCAAAACATTGGCTGAACCGTGGGTCTGACAAGCCAGTCCAACTATATCCACTCTCTATCCCATCCACATTATCTGTGGGGATTTACAATTAGTTAAGTGAGTTGATTGGTGTATAATATAAGTGCACTTCCTGCGACGTACGAATGATAAGATTATCTTTCTGAGAAAGAAATTTTTAGCATCGGGTAACGGCATTTCGCTTGGCGTTGGAGGAGCATGCCGCGTACTTGGCTGTCTACCAAGGCTCTTGGTATGGCTTAGTCGGGCTCCCTTCTCGCCTCTGCCCAGGCCATGCCCAAGATGACACCCAAAATATCGTCTGATATACTATTCTTTATCTATCGCTTGCCTAAGGTAAATACTGTATAATAGGGAGTGAATATATTCAGCCTTACAGCAAGTCGATCAGAAGGATCGTAATAAACAGAACGTCACGAAAAGAAGAACTCGACGAATATGAACATTAAACTAGCGAACCTTTGATATATTACCCAGGTCTGCACTGTCCCTTTTCAAACTATTATCTACTTTAGGACCTTAAAAAGTTATGCGATCAAGAACGTAGCTATTACTTAAGTAACTTGATGATAGTTGAGTTTAAAAAAAGCACGGTAAACTAAGACGTACCAATTAAGCCAATATTTACCTAAGTCGATATGGTTCAACCATCACACGTACAGCCAGCCAACTAAAGGGTTACTTTAACGTCTTCCTCTAAGCGCTCTCCTGTTGATCTCCTGCTGCCTTCTCATCTCCCTACAGTGAGGACAGAGATTGCCTGGAATATACCGATTCTGGATGTTTATGCCTCGGCAGCTGGCAGTTCTCGCCTTTTGAAGGCATGCCTGGAAGTTGGATGCGAGCAGACCACCGAGGGTACCACAGCCGGGACACCGTTTAATTTGACGGATTTCCTGGCACCTGCTCCACGACCAGTAAGTAGAAAAAAGCAAGATAGCTGGGCAACTTTACATTTCGAATAGTTTGGTCCCCAAGTAGGGAGCTAGGTATCAGATCACAATTTTGATAGGCGGCTCTGGCTAGTATATACTAGGCTAGCTATAGAATCCGACTAATTACTTGAGTAAACAACTAAGGTCAGTAGGATAGGCTGGTGGAGATCTTGGAGGTGTATAAGTATAGGAAAATGCTTTTGCCCGCGTACACCTAGCTATTGGCAGTACGTATGAGAGATAATATGTGTTCTATATTTATTGGTCTAAGAGAAAATACCTCAAGCGGGGATCGTCGCTGACTGTTGCTATTAGGCTGAAAGGACCTAACCTATAGGAATTAATGAGCCTGGTTAGGCTTATGGCCGACCCGATTTCATGGCATAGGTTACTATCAAGTTGCACTGCACTCGTTAGCGTAGGTGAGGAATTGACTCACAATCGCATCTCACCCGAACGCCCACGAAGGGAAACCAAACACGCGACGCGCGATTTCCTCTTATCAATCCACTATTCGCCTGAGGCACTGCTCAAACTTCCCAAGCATCCCTACAAGCTCTTGGAAGATCTCGGTGCTTGGCGGAGCAAGAGCCCAGTGTTTCACCCTCCGTTGCGACGCGACTGGTTGGCTACACTTCGCACGTTCACTCGTGCGTTAAGTAGTATTTTTATAGAAAATGGTTGTGGACAGGATGGAGAATCGGATTCTTGCTAAAATAGATAGCGCGATATAAATGGACGAAGCGTCATGCATTCGGATCGTGGGTGTTCGCTGGGGTCAGCTCTAGCTTAAGTACCAGTTCGTCGCATCACGAATCTTCAGTCTCTCAAGAAGCTGTATTGATATATTTTACAGATCAACCTTAATCTTGAGAATCGCATGCACACGAAAATACCCTACATGTCCGTAACCTAAACATACTAAACGCCACCAGCCTAAAATAAAACCAGCCAGACAAACACTCTTTGTCCTTAAGTTCCACTTGAGACGATGCTCCCTAGAAACGCCAGTTTTCTGTCGTGCTGTCGACGCGGTTTATACTTACAGCCTTTACTATCTTTTTTTTCCAGCTAATCATGGTGCAGCTTGTTTATCTATGTAGATATCTCGTTACTATTACAAATGAAGTTTAGCGCATCGAACGACAATCTTATCGCGATCTTGTCTGGGCTATCTACCTTTTGGCGCAAAACGTATAACATCCCTCCCCATGTCGCGAGCTGCTCTTTGTCGCGAGCTAGATTTATGGTTTAGACTTGAAAACTATCACCCTCCCGAACACATATCCACATGGCCAACCTTTCACCGTTCTACAGTCATTTCTCCTCCAGGATAAAGATGCATAGCAAGAAATACGTAGTATTGGTCATGCTACTGATTGTTTCGTTGACCCCACCGATCGCCGCTTTATTGCTCACCCCTACTTAATCGCGATTATAGAAATCTTCTCGAGATTCGGAGAGTTAGGGAGAAAGCCGTATTAAAGAAGAATATGGCTGTATGTTTGACAAGCAACTTGAAAGAGCTTTAACTATGTTCCGGGAGTTTCGCCGACTGGAAGAGGGTGTGTTCAAATAAATGGTTTAGCGCATCTCAGTAAATTAGCGTAGTCGTACTGCTATTTCGGCGCGTGCGATGTTACCGAATTTAGCAGCACTCAACTGCCCTGGAATCGCCCAGGTGCTGCTCCCACTCGTTCCCCTTCCCATACTATCACCTACCACCACAATAAGCTACAATAAACTGAGCCAGTCGAGTACTTATAGAAGACGTTCCTTATGGCGTGCGTAGATCATTCCGCGCCTTAGTAAATCATAGCGGCGTCGCCTACACTACTCGCTTTAGCCGCCCACATCTCAAGTTTGGATATGCCGCTGGACGCCAACTGAGAAAAAGCCGCCTTCATGCCGAGTCAAGCTAAAGCCCATGGCGAACTTTAGGCTTCCAAACTGAAAGTTCAGATGACGGACACGCATGGTGTTGCAGCATTATCCAAATCTCAGTACGTATCGGCTAAATCAGGCCAGCCAACTTCAGCACGCGGTTCAGCCATCATGCTCTCGTACAGTACAGCGACGTGAACCGGTCTATTCTTGAGAAATTGTGACGTTTTAGATGCTACGTGTAGTATAACAGGTCTACAATCAATTTTATCACCGACTGAACATTATAAACTGAGTAAAATAGGTTCCTACGCCTAATAAGACTACAATACGATATCGTGTGGCGCCATTTGTGAGTATCAGCCTCAGCCCTCCAGTCTAGAATCCATTCGGCCAGCCATGCAGCCCAATCAGCTACACGATCTTCTAAGTTTTGAGCCTATCTTAGATGCCAAGGATAAACCATGGTGAACTTAGGCGCCGACCGTATCTAGCCAAGTCTCTTTGCCCCCACCAAACGACAAGCTGAAAGCTGGAACTCCCTCATCACGCACGAAATCATTATGCCAAGCTTGGCTGACACGACAGAGCCGCAAGGCTGAGGATGCATCTTTTCTTCCTCTATCATAAACGAAGATCAAGGAAGCGTCAAACATAGATTCAAAAATTCCGCTGTGTTTGAAAACGTTCTTGTCTTGAATGTTAGACAATCCCGGAAATAGTAGACGCTAAGAAAACGCGTGTACTGGCACCGACCATTCACGCCAAGATGTTGTGCAACTTCTGTTCAAAGATCTCCTTTCGGTCGCTCTCAGAATGCGGCTTCTCCTTTCGTCCAGATGCTGACCCGAAGATCGTCCAAGAATATGCGACGAAGCGGTTTTACTTCCACCACTGCTGCATCGCATGCGTCAACAAAGCCTCGCTCGAAGAAGGGTGCCAGCTCTGCTCGTTCCTCCTCACGTGCTTCGTGGGCAGGATCAACATTTCCCGGGATGACAAACTGGGTGCAGCCCTGGAGCTCCCTGGCGCTGGCGTGTGGGTTGTCCTTACTCAAGGCGCCGGCGCGCCGGCGACCACGATGGATGGGAGGAGGTTTGCCGCGAGGACGCAGGCGAGTAATTGGACTGGAAGCTTTACGTTCCACTATGACAAGATTGCGGCGCAGATTGATCTCACGTCGATGCTAAGTATATGAGCGCCACATCTATCTGCGTTCGAACCTGCTGACAATGTAATGAAGCTGGCTTTGACGACGAGATCCTGGTAAACTGTCCACCTTTTGTGCCGAAGGACACGCCGCTGGAGGACGACAAAGCGTGGCTCGAGAACTCGATGAAGATTGCCAAGGCATGGTATAAGAACTGCCTAGAGTCTGGCTACCACGGAGCATGCGCGTCGGTATCAACGAAGACGGTGAGACTGCCTGCCCGTGTCATCGATGTTGGTCCCCAACAGAGCCCTTCTGCCGTCTCACGCCACCCTTATTTTAAATCGAATTGGCATCTCAAGCTTCACACTGATTTTCAAGACCCTGGAGGCAGCAAATTGTTGAATCAATTAGTGGCCGGTCTTCCAAAACCCGACAAAGTCTGGGGAAAACACCCGAGAGCTTCTTCAGCATCTATTCAGCCACTAGCAGCTGAAATGTCAAAACTGACTCTTAAGTGTTTACAAGCAAAAGCTCTCACAGAATTCCCACACATCCTCGAAACCAACGGCAGGCCGGGCAGGTACCTCACGCTCAGCTACTGCTGGGGCTCAACGCAGAAGGGCAAACTGATGACTGACAACCTCGAAGACTACAAGCGATATTTATCGGTCGACAAACTATCTAGGACGATCCGAGATGCAGTCACCGTCACGCGCGCTTTAGGCTTCCGCTACTTGTGGGTCGATGCGCTCTGCATCATCCAGGACTCAGACCCGGACAAGAAATCACAACTTCCACTCATGGGCTCCATCTATCAAGACTCAGCAATCACCCTCGCCGCCGCTGTCGGCGACCACGCAGATGCCGGCCTCTTTGCGATCCGTGATCCGCACGCCTGGCGCCCATGTCCAGTCTATAAAGAAAGCCTACCCAACGGTAAGTCCTGCCAGATCTACGCCCAGCTCCCCCGCGACGAACTATATGATACGCCCCTCGACACGCGAGCCTGGATCTTCCAAGAGGATATCCTCGCGCGGCGGACGCTCAAATTCACACCCAAGGGCCTCCGCTGGTCCTGCGCCTCCTTCTGCATGGCTGAGGCGACGCCGGGCATCGGCCTGCATCCGCGGGCGCGCCCGCACCATAACCTTCGCGAATGGCTGAGCCAGCCGGACTGGAAGCCGAACTGGGCGGAGGCGCTGGATCCCAGGAGGAGGTACTTTGAGGACTGGTACGAGGCTGTGGCGAACTTTACCCAGAGGGGAATCAAGTTTTCGAGCGACAGGCTGCCGGCGATGGCGGGGTTGGCGGCGAGGGTGGGGAAGTTGAGGGGATATACGTATCTCCAGGGACTGTGGAAGGAGGACCTGGAGTTTGGCTTGCTGTGGTTTGTGAGCAAGCCGCGGACCCGTGGTGATCCCCTCAGCGAGATGCTGCGTGGGTCGGAGTACTACCGCGTCGTGCCCGCTTCTGGATCATCGTCTGCCGCGCACCTGGTTGCCAGAGGCGGAGACAGGACGCAAAAGTGGCCTGACACCTCGGCGGACTTCATGAGCGACGCGCCGGAGCCGAAAGCGTCCAGCAATTACTCGAGAGACCTGCTCGTCGTACGTGTCGCGCTCGGCGACGAGGTAC
>Ga0247757_10002255_pt1 | contig 10256 bp, 9 predicted proteins | sample UWRJL126311R4_FD_180929 | JGI IMG/M metagenome (GOLD analysis project Ga0247757, IMG submission 180929) | Plant litter microbial communities from Arlington Agricultural Research Station in Wisconsin, United States - UWRJ-L126-311R-4 | ecosystem: Environmental > Terrestrial > Plant litter >...
ACGATCGGGCAAGGACGCCCATCGCACCATCCCTAAAGATCGTTTCGACTGGGAAGCACATTTCGATGCTTCCGGATCGAGAAGGAATACGAGCCGAGTCAAGCATGGCTGTTTCATCGACGAGCCGGTATGTAACTAGTACAACTGTCTCTTTCATTCTAACCATCTTGTAGGGTATGTTCGATGCACGATTCTTCCACCTCTCCCCACGAGAGGCCGAAGATACCGATCCTGCTCAGCGTCTGGCGTTGATGACTACTTACGAAGCCTTGGAAATGGCTGGGTTCGTTGCCGATCGTACACCTTCGTCGCAACGTGATCGAGTTGGCGTATTCTATGGTACGACAAGCGATGACTGGCGGGAGGTCAATAGCGGCCAAGACGTGGGAACGTATTTCATCCCCGGCGGCAATCGCGCATTTGTTCCTGGACGTATCACGTATGTGTTGTCCTCCTTTCATCGTTTTACGATCGCTTAAATTCGACAGATTCTTTCACCGGTTCTCCGGCCCTAGTATCAGCGTCGACACCGCATGCTCTTCCAGTTTTGCAGCCCTCCACATCGCATGCCAGACTCTGTGGCAAGGGGGTTGTGATACTGCCATAGCAGGTGGTACCAACATCCTCACTAATCCTGACAACTTTGCTGGCCTGGACAAAGGCCATTTTCTTTCCACAACCGGAAACTGCAATCCTTTTGACGATGATGCCAGTGGGTACTGCAGGGCAGATGCTGTTGCATCACTGGTTCTTAAGCGACTCGAAGATGCCGAGGCTGATAACGATCCTATTTTTGGAGTTATAGCTGGCGTAAACACCAACCACTGCGGCCAGACAGTGTCAATCACTCGGCCGCACGAAGGTGACCAGGTCACATTATTCAAGAGAATTCTCCGGCAGACCAACACCAATCCGCTAAATGTGAGCTACGTTGAAATGCACGGCACAGGTACCCAGGCCGGCGACGCCACTGAGATGTCGTCAGTCCTTTCCGCCATGGTGCCAGGCCGAGGCCGTGCGGCCCAACACCCCCTCCACTTAGGTGCTGTAAAGGCGAACATCGGTCATTCAGAGTCTGCTTCTGGCGTATCCGCTTTGATCAAAGTCCTCATGATGATGCGACACAACGAGATACCACCACATATCGGCATCAAGAAGCGAATCAACAGAAACTATCCCTCGAATCTAACGGAACGCAACGTCCACATTGCCTTCAAGCCGACTCCTTGGAGAAAAGATGATTGTCCTGGTGGCAAGCGTGTCAGTTTTCTCAACAACTTCAGTGCCGCTGGCGGCAATACTGCTGTTCTACTTGAGGACGCCCCCGAAACTCGCCCTTTAGATGTACAAAGCGACACTCGCACGCTCCATCCCGTTGTTGTCTCAGCCAACAGTGTGAAGTCTTTGAATGCGAACATTAGCGCTCTCGTTAAATACCTTGACAAGAACCCCAAAACTCCGCTGTCGGCGCTGTCCTACACCACAACCGCTCGTCGAACACATCTTAAATTCAGAGCCTCATGTGTGGCCAGCGATATCACTTCAGTCAGCGCCACCTTGAAGAAGAGATTATCCGAGAATGACGCTGTATCTGCCATACCGCCCGCCAATAGGAGGCCAACAGTGGTGTTCACTTTCACAGGTCAAGGCACACTCTACGCTGGACTTGGAAAGCAGCTGTTCCAGACGTACAGTTCCTTTCGAGACGATATCCTTCGCTTCGACCGAATCGCACGGCAACACGGCTTTCCAAGTTTTCTGCCACTGGTAGAATCGGAGCCTCAAGAGCTTGTCATTGACGAAGTCGAAACTGTAGTTGCTCACGTTACCTTGATATGCGTGCAAATGGCCCTGTATCGTCTCTGGATTTCTTGGGGCATTGCGCCAGATTACGCTATCGGACACAGTCTTGGGGAATACCCAGCTCTTGTTGCTGCAGGAGTGCTGAGCGCCAGCGACGCAATATATCTTGTCGGTACTCGTGCGGAGCTTCTAGCCCGCGATTGTGTGAAAGGCACTCACTCTATGCTGGCTGTCAAGGCACCTCTGCATGCCATAGAGCGTACAATCTCGTCTTCTTCCTGCGACGTAGCATGCGCTAATTCTCCGGTGAATACCGTGGTTAGTGGGCCAAATCCTGAAATCGACCGTGTTACAGAATCTCTACGTGCCGAAGGGCTCGAGTGCATCCCACTCAGTATCCCATATGCCTTTCATTCCGCACAAGTCGACTCTTGGACTGACGAGTTCGAGCTAGCAGCAAGTAGGATAGAGTATCAGCCCCCGGTCATACCCTACATGTCTCCTTTACTTCAAAGGACTGTCTTAACAAAAGAAACCGGGGTATTGAACGGAGCATACTTGTCTCGCGCCTGTCGAGGTACGGTAAACTACCTAGGTGCCATAGAAGCCGCCCGGGAAGCTGGCACAATTGGTCCAGACACGCACTGGCTCGAAGTTGGATCCCATCCCGCTTGTTCGACATTCATCAAACGGACCATGGGACCTAGTTCGATTACTATTCCGTCTTTACGTCAGGCACGAGATCCGTGGGAGACCCTGGTGCCGGCAGCACAGGTATTCCATCTTAGTGGATTCGACATCCACTGGAGTGAGTATCATCGCAACTTTCCCAGCGCTCACCAGGTACTCCCTCTTCCCAACTACCAATGGGATCTCAAAAAATATTGGATTGCCTATCGAGGAAACTTCTGCCTTACCAAAGGAGACGTAGCCGCCCAACCGCAGAAGCATGCAGTAGCTCGCGAGATTACGTACTTATCCTCTTCGCTTCACCGCATTCTTGAAGAGCATCATGAAGCACGCGAGTCAACATTGCTAACGGAATCTGACATTCGCGATCCGCGCTTGTACCCGATTCTGGAAGGCCACAAGGTCAACAAGGCAGTACTGTGTCCATCGGTGAGTCCATAGAGAATCATAACTCCACAATAACGCTAACTGTAGCAGTCCCTCTATGCTGATATGGCCTTGACTGCCGTCCGCTACATGCTCCGCTCACTTGAGTTGTCTGCCGAAGAGATCGGTCTAAACTGTGCGGATATGAAGATAAAACTACCACTTGTCGCAACATCTGATACCCAGGACCAAATGCTTCGACTTTCGGCCAAAGCGCATTGGTCGCGGAACGAAGTATCCATCACGATATTCTCGGTGAACTCGACAACGGAGAAGATATCTGACCACGCAAGCTGCGCGGTGAAAATCACTCAAGCTCCTGCTTCGCTCCTGATGCAGGAGTGGAAACGCATCGGATACCTTGTACGGGCAAGAATCCAGTCACTCCAAAGGGGCGTTGAAGATGGTCACTGTCACAAGCTAAGGCGCGGCCTAGCTTACAGGCTGTTCAGCTCCCTCGTAGAGTATTCGAGTAACTATCAGGGCATGCAAGAGGTTATCCTCGACACAGACGAGTTTGAAGCTTGCGCCCAAGTCGTCTTTCAAACTGCCGACAACGGATTCGAATGGAATCCTTGCTGGATTGACAGCCTCGGCCACATTGCTGGCTTCATCATGAACGGTAACGACAACGTGCATTCGAAAGACTACGTGTTTGTGAACCATGGTTGGAGCGATATACGATGTGCGAAGAAGATGGAACATGGCAAGACGTATCAAACATACAACAAGATGCACCCCGACGACGATAAGGGCACCACGTATTCCGGCGATACGTACATACTGGAGGACGGCGCTGTGGTTGCCGTATTTGGTGGCGTCAAGGTATATTGTCCGCGCGTACCGCTGGCAGTCTAGCCGTTTTAACTGACTTTATCCTAGTTCCAGCGCGTGCCTCGCTCAGTCCTCGGCCGCCTCTTACCCGTCGATATCCAATCAGATACCACAGCCCTGCAGCAGCGCTCACCCGCAATGCAAATACAATCGGCACCACGGAGAAAAAAGGCTGGGCGTCCCAAAGTGGTCAAGCCGCAGTTTGTGGAGGATGATGTACCCAGTAAGCTGGCATCAATTCTGTCCGAAGAAGCTGGACTGGACCTGGCGGAGCTGGACATGCACACCCCATTCACGGATTATGGAATCGATTCCCTCTTATCGCTAACCATTTCAAGCCGGCTGCAAGAAGAAGCTGGACTAAACATATCGTCCTCTGCTTTCCTGGACTTTGCCACCCTGGCCGAGCTCGTTCGCCACGTAGTTCCTTCTGGAACTGGACCCCAGTCAAGCCTGGACTGTTCAGCATCAGTATCATCGGAAGAACACGTCAACGGCAACGAGACCGACGCCACTTCCGTCGCCAACGAGGAATGTGACACTATGGCCGTAGTCCGTGCTACTATCGCCGAAGAAGCAGGCGTTTCATTGGATGAGTTGACGCCCACTGCGGACTTCGCGGAAATTGGAATAGACTCGCTGCTTTCCTTGAGTATCATCGACAAGCTTCTTGATCGGGGGATCCAGCTTCCTGGCAATATATTAGCGGACAGCCACAATCTCCGCGAACTGGAAATCGCCATGGCTCGGTTAGGAAGCTCCGCCAAGCCGCGGCCGGCGATCCCGTCAGTGCAGCAAGAACACGGCCCGCCTTATGCCAGGTCAGTGCGTCTCCAGGGATCTTCAGGGAATGAGCAAAAGACGCTATTCCTCTTCCCGGATGGCGCGGGGGCCGCTACATCCTACCTGTCGCTACCTGCCATTTCTCCCGACGTCGTGGTCTACGGACTAAACTGCCCATGGATGAAGAGGCCCCAGGATCTGCGCTGCGACCTGCCGGGGTACGTGTCAAAATTCATCCATGAGATACGCCACCGTCAGCCCGTCGGGCCTTACTACTTTGGGGGTTGGTCAGCGGGCGGCATCCTGGCCTACGAGGCGGCGCAGCAACTGGCACGAAACGGTGAGCGTACCGCAAAGCTTATTCTGCTGGACTCACCTGATCCCATTGGCATCCAAAGCCCGCCCCAACGCATGTACGATTTCCTAGAGTCGCAGGACATGTTTGGGTTAAAGGGACGCAGGGCGCCTGATTGGCTACGCCCCCATTTTACTGCCTTCATCGCGATGCTGGATCAGTACAATGCGGAGCCCTTTGTGGGAGAGGAGGCTCCCACGACACAGCTTATCTACGCCCGTGACGGGTTGTGTAAGGGTGCTGGAGCTGCACGACCAGAGGAGAGGCCTGATGACCCGAGGGAAATGCGGTGGCTACTGAACGAGCGCACCGAGTTCCACGGCGGGGGGTGGAGAAGACTGGTTGGGGCCGAAAACTTGCAGGTCAGCGTGGTAGACCACGCGAATCACTATACCATGCTAGCAGAGGAGGCTCCTGCAGGGAAGGTCTCAGCATTACTTGCAGAATGCCTCGTAGGACGAGAATAAGGTAACCCAATTTAACCCTAATCTTCGGACAAAGAACAGCCTAGCGTGCACTGTGCCGTCTGACGCTCGATGAAGCACGAAGTCACCGTGGCCTTTCTCGCAAACACTACTATGCCTCTAGTGGAGCATCCTTAAAATAATCGTCCTCTCCACGCTCGTTCCTGCTCGTGAATAATCGTCTTCAGTTTACACTTGCCAATATGTCGGATCCCGCACCATATGAGTTCATGCGACAGGCGACGTCGATCTCAGCAGAAGGTCGCGTTAGGTTGCGGTCCGCCTGCGACGCGTGCTCAATAGCGAAGGTCAAATGCGATAAGAAGAACCCGTGCGAGCGATGTCAGATTAATGGCTTCAAATGCTCCTACAGCCCATCCAGGCGACACGGAAAGCAATCTTGGGCGAGGAGGATTGCGGAGCATCAGCAGCAGCAGCAACAGCAACAACAACAACAACAACAACAACAACAACAGTACCTGCACTCGTCCTTGGTCAGTCCGCGGGAATCGGCAATCCAAATGAGCCCTTTCATTCAGATGCCACATCAGTGCAATCCAAATTCCTCCACATCGCCTACTACGATACCGCTCGCATCACCGGACGATGCCATGTTAGCCCTCGGCAACGGGGAAGGTCAGCTCGATCAAGCATCGCTAAGCCGCTTCGAACTCGGCGAAGATCTCGACTTTCTCTCACAGTGGTGCGGCGTCGATTCCGGCACCATCAATCTGTCCTCATCTGCGGCGGACAGTACCTTTACGCCCACGACCTCAGAAGCAGATACATCACACAGCCTTGAACCACAGTCACCACCAACCCACGATTGCGAAGCCAAGGCTTTCACCGTGCTGCACTCGCTGCACTTCTGCACGATGATGCACTCCGAACGACCTGCCGCACAAAGCCAGGGCATACCTCATTTCGGTCGCGTTTCGAACCGGATGCCGCCACTCGACAAGGTCCTGTTCTTCAACCGCGTCGCCATCAGCACCCTGCGCAAACTGCTCGAATGCCCTTGCTCGCAGCAGCCATATATTGCGCTCATGTACATGACAATCCTCTCAAAGGCACTCTTCTGGTACCGACTAGCCGTCAACCCGCAGTATGAATCCCTCTCTCCTGCCGACATGTTGCCGGGCTCGCCGGGAAGTAGTCGAAGCAACCCGAGCATCTCCCCTTCTTCATCCACGGACGGCAGCGACGTGCCCGCAAAACCAGCAAACCTGACGGACCGCGCTGTGAAAGCGAAAATGATCCAGATTGGTATCTTCGATCTAGAGGAGGAGGACGAGAAGCTACTAATGCGCAGTGTCTTGTTGAGGGAAGTAAAGAAGGTTGAGGCGGCGGTCGAAGTCCTGAAGACGCTTGGCGCGGCCAAGGCCCGCGATGAGTACGGCGACGAGGAGCAGTCCATGTCGAGTTGGTATGCTGTCGGCGGCGTCAAGCTGGAGAGGGAAGTGCGGGACACGCTGAAGCAAGTCAAGGAGATGGGTGTTTGCAAGTCGTCCGGAGGCTAAAATCATGGCGCTTGGACCGTGGGGATGCAGGGCGGCGTCGGCAGGATCTATGCTAGTTCCCATGAGGGGCGCCATATGTACGAACGAAGGAGCTCGTATCCACCGTTGACGCCACAGCCAAGAACGCCATGGACTTGGGTTGCTGTTGTTGGGTCAGCACAGCGCACGAAGCGCAGCGAACGCGTAGCTGGTCAGGCGGGCCTGCTCGAGTCTGTGTCCTCTGGCGATACTGTTTCGCTGGCATGCCGAAGATGTTGAGCACGGAGCAGGGTCTGGTGGATTTGGAAGTGGGTCACCATCCATGGTGACGATACGCGAAGCTCCGCGTGACACGACAGATAGGCGCATACCCAGCGCACGTACGCGATCGCCACGGAGTATTTCACCCGTCAGACTAGATTCTACCACATGCAGATAGTAAGAATTGTACTAGTCACGGTGCTCGTGGTTTAATCTGAGCTTGCCCTTTGAAGGGAACGTGCGGCAAAGGCTCATGAAGAAGAATTTTATGGCTAGTGTTTGATTAAAGTTCTTTTAGTAGTCACATAAATTCCCAGTTCCTCCCATCGGGGGGCAATGTATGTAGTTGTGCATAGCACATGCCAAGCCTAAGCAAGCGCCAAGGAAAACGCCTGACCAGACCCCTGCTTTGGCGCGGCCGTTTCGTTGTCTAGACCACCATACGCATCTTGAGCTTGTCTTCGCCCACAATAGCTTCCTTTTTGCTCTCCAACTCATCGACGTCCCAGTTCGCACTAACGTAACGTCCATTCAGCCAGTCCCTCTTCTCCTTGACCAGCCAGACTAGGAAGGCTCCACACAGCGCGACATCGTCGGTGGCCATGGCACGCGCCTCCGGTGCCTCCATACCGATGGGAGGTGGCATTGTGGCCACGATTCCGGGATGCACGCAGTGGACCAAGAGGCCATCGGCGGCATATGCCTGGGCCAGGGCCTCGGTGAGACGGTTCACGGCCAACTCGGAGATGTTGTATCCAATGGCGCCCATGGCTCCGAAATGCGACATGGCGCTTGTGATGTTGACGATGGTCTTCGCGCCGTCGGTCTTGAGCAGCAATGGCAGAAGGGCCTTGGCGGTGCTGAACTTGCCGACGTAGTTGACCTGCATCGTCTTCTCGATATTGTCGATGTTGATGTCGTGGGGCTTGGCGAAGGCGGAGGCATCGACGCTCAGGGTGGCAGCATTGTTGACAAGCACGTCGAGGCGGCCGTAGGTTGATTCGACCGCGTCTGCGATGAGCTGTGCGGAAGCCGTGTCGCCAGCATCTGCCTTCAGAGTCACGACCTTGAGGTCAGACGCAGTGCCTGCGGCCTCAACGTTGGCCTTGGTTTCGCCGAGCGCCCCCTCGTTCGTGCCAGTGATGAGGATGCCTGTGGCGCCGGCCGCGGCGAAGGCTTTGGCGGATTCAGCACCGATATTGCGGCTTCCACCCACGATGGCTACGACAAAGGGCGTGGGAAGCTTCTGGCTCGACGGGGCGAGGGCGGCGGGGGCGCTGCTATGCAGCTTCGGATATGTGAAGGTCAAGCCTGTCCATGGTGGTGGTGCTCCAGCCATTGTTGCGGCGTGCGGCGTGCGGTGTGTGGAGTGTAGAGCGTGGGGTGTGGGTGTGCGGAGCGTGGTGTTCTGTCCTGGGAGCGTCTATGAACGAGGCTATGAGCGACAGGCACAGTGACGGAGACGACGAAGGGGTAAAAACAGCTGCCCGTATGGCTCTGTGCAGCCTCGCGGGCGGCTGGCGCAGGCGGCAGGCTCAGGCGGCAGGCTCAGGCGTTGGACCCCGCGAAAGGCTGCAAGGGCACAAAGCGCCTCTCCCGGCCGCACGGCGCCTCATCGCCGCGCTCGGCTTGGCATCCCCGAATCTTCATCCCCCATTGGCCCGGGCCAAAGCGAAGGATGCTCGCTGAGCGTGGACGCCGACACAGGCCAGCAAGGCCTTCTCACCGTGGGGTAGCAAGGTCTTCTTGACCGTGCCCCGTTGCCATGGCGTTGGATGTGCCAAACCAGTCTTCCTCCGTCTCTCAAGCTATGGCGCTTGGCTCCTCCACCAACTCCAGCGCCCGCTCCAGCGCCCGCTCGCTAGGCACGGCCCGCAGCCAGCCGGTAGAGGATCTTGCGCCTGCAAGCGGCGAGCCACCAGCCACCCTACAAGCCCCCCAGCCCTTGGCCCAGCCCTTGGCCCAGGTGGTCCCCACGACCGCTGTCCAGTTCATCGTCATCCTGATCGCCCTCATATTCGCCATCTTTTGCGTTGCGCTCGACAACACCATCATCGTCACAGCCATCCCGCGCATCACTGACGGGTACAGGACGCTCAACGACGTCGGCTGGTGAGTGCAATCGCCCCCCAAACACCTAGAGTGCAAATCTCTCCCGACCACTGCTCATCACCATGTGCATTCTGCATTAACACGCACGGGCAGGTATGGCTCTGCCTTTAATCTCCCAGCCGCTGCACTCGTGCCCTTCTTTGGAAAATTATACGCAACATGCTCGACAAAGATCACGTTCCTCGTCGCCCTCTTTATCTTTGAGGTCGGCTCCCTGATATCGGCCGTGGCGCCAACTTCTGCCGCCTTCGTCGCAGGTCGGGCCCTCTCTGGGGCCGGCTCGGCAGGTATCTTCAATGGAGCCTTGGTCACAATCACCATGATCACGCCCTTGGAGAAGAGGCCAGCGTACCAAAGCTTCATTGGCGCGACATACGCCGTAGCGACCATCACGGCGCCCTTGCTAGGCGGGGCTTTCACTGATCTGGTCTCATGGCGCTGGTATGCTCTGCATCTCACACGCTCAGTGATTGGACTAACATGACCAAGGTGCTTTTATATCAATCTTCCCATAGGAGCCGTAGCAGCAACCATGCTAATCCTTGTCCTCCGTCTACCATCTCCGCCCCGTCCGAAGCAGACTTGGCCACAAATACTCTGGAGTCTTGACCCCGTTGGCCAAATCTTATTCCTGACCAGCATCACCTGCGTTTTGCTCGCACTTCAATGGGCCGGTACATCATACGCCTGGTCGTCTGGACGCATTATTGCCCTTATAACAATCTTCGCCATTCTCCTCGTCGCCTTCGTCATCAACGAACTCTGGATGGACTCAAAGGCAACAATCCCGCCAAAAGTTGCGTCACAGCGCACAGTGGCAGCCGCCTCTTGCTTCGCCTTTTTCAACTACGCCCAGTTCTTCATCTTCGTATATTTCATCCCCATCTACTTCCAGGCCATCAAAGGTGTTTCAGCAGAGCGATCCGGTATCAATACCATTCCACTCATCGTCGCAAATAACGTCGCTTCCTTGACGTCTGGTATTTTGACGACAATATTCGGATCCTACGTGCAGTACTTCTCCGCTTG
>Ga0247757_10002256_pt1 | contig 10255 bp, 10 predicted proteins | sample UWRJL126311R4_FD_180929 | JGI IMG/M metagenome (GOLD analysis project Ga0247757, IMG submission 180929) | Plant litter microbial communities from Arlington Agricultural Research Station in Wisconsin, United States - UWRJ-L126-311R-4 | ecosystem: Environmental > Terrestrial > Plant litter >...
GCCGAAGTCCCTCGCGTACGGGGCCTCGAGCGGGGTGGACGGCGTCACAGTGCCGAGGTCGATCGCGATCGCCGCGTTGATCGGCTTCATGATCGAGCCGGGCTCGTACGGGATCGCAAAGGCGCGGGAGCCCGTCACCCCTGGGTCCGCGTCGCCGAACCGGTTCGGGTCGAGGGTCGGGTAGTCGGTCACCGCCATGAGCGCGCCGTCCGAGATCCGCACGACCGCCGCCGACGCCCAGGTGGCGCCGAGCGCGATCGCCGCCTTCGCCATCTCCTCCTGGATGTACCATTGGAGATCCCGATCGATGGTGAGCTGGAGAGTGCCGCCGTCGATCGCCGGCTCCTCCGTCACCTCGGTGTCCGGGATGCGCACACCGTCTTCACTGCGCTCGTAGCTGATGAGGCCGTCCTTCGCGAGGAGGCACGAGTTCTCGGACCGCTCGAGACCGGCGAGCGGCTCGTCAGTGCCGAGGAAGCCGATGAGGTTGCCGGCCAGGGCGCCATTCGGATAGGTCCGCGCCTGCACCCGAACGGCATACACCCAGGGGATGTCGAACGCGTCGATCGCCTGATACTGCGCGAGCGTGAGACCCTTCGCGAGCACCGCATAGTCACTCGTCGGATCGGCGGTCATCGTCGCCATGAGCACGGCCGGGTCCTGTCCGGTGACGCCCGCGATGTTCTGGAGCGCCTGCTCGACTGCGCCGTTCAATGCGGTGAAGCCGAGTGCGACCTTCGGGGAGACCGTGATGTCGTAGCGCTCGACGCTGTCCGCCAATACGTTGCCATTCCGGTCGACGATGTCGCCGCGCGCGCCGTAGACCGGGGACTCGAGTGCCCGTCGATCCTTCGCCTCCTGCGTGAGCGTCGTCGCGGAGACGATCTGGATATCGACGAGGCGAGCGGTGAACGCGATGACGACCGCGAACGTGACGATCACGGCGAGCCCGAAACGCCGTCCACCGCGACGATTGCGCATTCCGGTCTCCTCGTCAGGCACTCAGGTCAGTGTGTCACCGGGGCGGGAATGCCCACGGAGGCGGGCGGCGTTTCGGCCGCCTGTGTCGGCTGGGTCGGCAACTGGACCGGCGCGCCGTCGACTTTGGGGAGCACGAGCGGCAGACCCTGGGTCAGCGCGTTCGGGACCAGATTGCACGAGCCGCCGCATCCGACGCTGTCCGGCATGCCGGGAGCCGCGACAATCGCCCCGGTCGTGAGGTCGAGGAACGACGTGCTCGGTGCCGGGACCATGCCGAGCACCGCGGCGGCATTCGCGAGGTGCTGCGTCGCCGCGGCGATCTCGAGCTGCTCCCCGAGGCTTTCCGCGGAGCGGGTGAGGCCGCGCGCCTCCTGCTGGAGGTCGCTGATCCGGTAGGCACCGCCGCTGATCGCGATCGATAGCAGCAGCTGCGCGCCGACGATGACGAGCACCCCGGCGACCGCGACGAGCGCGTGCGCGACGCGCGGCCGCGCCTTGCGCTGGCGGCGGGTCGTGACGACCTCGGTGAGGCGTCGCGGGGTCTGGCGAGCGGGCTCGGGCCTGCGGGCCCGGACGAGCGGGATGGCGGCGCCGTCCTGAGCGAGCGAAGCGAGTCGAAGGGTCGTCATGCGGCAACGCGCAGACGCTCGGCGGCGCGCAGTCGGACCGGCGTCGAACGCGGGTTGCGGGCGCGCTCCTCGTCCGTCGCGAGCTCGGCGCCGCGGGTGAGCAGGCGGTACTCAGGCCGGTGCTCCGGCAGCTCGACCGGAAGGCCAGCCGGGGCGGTCGAACGCGACCGGGCGGCGAACTCCTGCTTGACGATTCGGTCCTCGAGCGACTGGTACGCGAGCACGACGATCCGACCGCCGACGCCGAGCGCATCGAGCGCGGCCGGGATCGCGCGCTCGAGGACCTCGAGCTCGCGGTTCACCTCGATCCGGAGCGCTTGGAAGACCCGCTTCGCCGGATGCCCGGCACGCCTGGCTGCCGCCGGTGTCGCGTCCGAGATGATCCGCACGAGCTGGGCACTCGTCTGAATCGGCTCGACCGCCCGCTCGCGGACGATACGGCGCGCGTAGCGATCGGCGAGCTTCTCCTCGCCGTACTTCCAGAAGATCCTCCGGAGTTCGCCCTCGGAGTACTCGGCGACGATCGTCGCCGCGGTCGGACCGGTCGTCCGATCCATGCGCATGTCGAGTGGGGCGTCCTGCGAGTAGGCGAAGCCGCGCTCGGCCTCGTCGAGCTGCATCGACGAGACGCCGAGATCGAAGAGCACGGCGTCGAGCCGATCGACGCCGGCCTCTGCGATCGCGCGCGCGATCTCGTCGTAGACCGCGTGGACGATCGTCAGTCGGTCCGCTGCGAACGCGAGCCGCCGGGTCGCGATCGCGATCGCGTCGGTGTCGCGATCGATACCGATGAGCCGCAGGGCCGGGAACGCGGTGAGGAGCGCCTCGGCGTGCCCGCCCAGCCCGAGCGTCGCATCGATGGCGACCGCCCCGTCCTGCCCGAGGACGGGTGCGAGCAGTTCGAGCGTCCGCTCGAGCATGACCGGTGTGTGGATCGCGGCGTCATCCATGGCGTCGTGGCGTGAGTTCTTAACCGTGACTCCCGGATCCGGATCCCCCTCCGCACCACCTGGCTCAGGGGAAGCGAGCCAGGGTGCGCGGCTGGAGATCCGCACCCGGGTGTCTAGAACAGGCCGGGGATCACCTCCTCGGCGGTGTCGACGTAGTCGGACTCGACTGAGGCGTAGTAGGCGTTCCATGCGTCGGTCGACCAGATCTCGGCGCGGTTGCCCGCGCCGATGACCGTGAGGTCGCGCTCGAGGCCCGCGTACTCGCGGAGCGCGGGCGGGATCGTTACACGGTGCTGGGCGTCCGGCCGCTCCTGGTTCGCGCCGCTGAGGAGCAGGCGGAGGAAGTCGCGGGCCTGCTTGCTCGAGACGGGTGCCTGGCGGATGCGCTCGTGGAACGAGTCGAACTCCCGCTCGGCGAAGACGTAGAGGCAGCGCTCCTGGCCACGCGTGATGACGACACCACCGGCGAGGTCATCGCGGAACTTCGCCGGGAGGATGAGCCGACCTTTGTCGTCGAGCTTGGGGAGGTGCGTGCCGAGCAGCATCGTCGCTTCCCCCTCCGGTGTCCGGCCAGACCGCTGGTTTCCTCCACTTTACTCCACTTCCCTCCACTTCCGCATTGATTCCATCGAAAAATGACGCAGAAAAAACGAAACTCCCCTGGAATCCCAGGGGAGTTGCAGGTGGAGGGAGCCAGTCAGCCCTCGTCGCGATCATCTCGGCGACGGTCCCAACGATCTTCGATCGACGAGAGGAACGAGGTCCGAGGCTTTCCACCGGTCGCCCTCGGCGCACCAGCGTCTGCGGCGTCGATCTCATCCGGCACGGTGCGCCGCATGGCCACGAGCACACCGACGACGAGGATCGCGAAGCCCGCGACGCCGAGCAGCGGGATCCGGATCACCATGCCGACGATCACGACGGCGAGGCCGACGAGCGCGATGATGACGCCGAGCGCAAGCGTGCCGTAGCTCAGGCCACGATTCGCTCCGGGCGCGACGACGTCGGTGTCGTGCTGGAGGAGGTTCCGCTCCATCTCCTCCAGGAGACGCTGCTCGTGCTCTGACAGAGCCATGGCAGTCCTTTCACGTATCGTCGTGAGGCCGATGATACGCCGGGACGCTGGGCGGTGCGACCCTTCGTCTCGCGAATGCGGTCCCTGAGCGAGGCGAAGCCGAGACGAAGGGCGCTCGGGGCGCCGCCCTAAGCTTGCAGCGTGGCAGACAGTTCGGGCCTGGCCGATCGAGTGCAGGAAGCGCTCGACGCCTTTCTCGAACGCCAGGCAGAGCACGCCGCATCGATCTCCAAGGATCTCGCGCCGCTCATCGACGAGGCTCGCGGCCTGCTCCCCGGCGGCAAGCGCTTCCGCGCGCGATTCTGCTACTGGGGCTGGCGGGCGGTCGCCGGCATCCCCGACGAGCTCGACCCGATGGCCCCGTCCGTCCCTGACAGCGACGCGGATGCCGTCGTCGGTGTCGCGGCCGCCCTCGAGCTCCTGCACGCCGCAGCCCTCGTCCACGACGACATCATCGACCGCTCGGCGACCCGACGCGGCCGGCCGTCGGCCCACGAAGCCTTCACTGACCTCCACCGTACGCAGCGCTGGACGAAGGACTCCGCGCGCTTCGGTGATGCGGCAGCACTGCTCCTCGGGGATCTCCTGCTCGGCTGGGCCGATTCGGCCATGCGAGAGGCGAGCGGCCTTCTCGCGAGTCGGCAGGCCGCAACCGCGGCGACCGCCGAGTTCGAGCGCATGCGCGCCGAGGTCATCCTCGGCCAGTACCTCGACGTGCTCGAGGAGCACTCCTGGATCGCGCGGCCCGATTCAGAGGCCGCGCAGCGCGCTCAGCGAGTCGTCGTCTACAAGTCGGCGAAGTACTCGGTCGAAGCCCCGCTCATCATCGGCGCGCTCCTCGGCGGGGCGACTGCCGCCCAGGTGGCCGCCCTCCGGGGGTTCGGGGTGCCGCTCGGCATCGCGTTCCAACTCCGCGACGACCTCCTCGGAGTCTTCGGGGATCCTGAGACCACCGGGAAGCCGGCGGGCGACGACCTTCGCGAGGGCAAGCGGACCGTGCTCATCGCGCTCGCCCGTGCAGCCCTCCCCGCCTCCGCACGCTCGCTCCTCGACGAGCTGCTCGGCGATCCGGAGCTCGACGACGCGCAGATCGATCTCATCCGGCGCACGCTTCGCGAGTGCGGGGCCGTCGATCAGGTCGAACGCGGGATCGACTACAACGTCGAGCAGGCGGTGAAGGCGATCTCCGGCGCGTACATCACATCGTCGGCTCGCCGCGAACTCATCGCCCTCGCCGAGGCGGTCTCCCGCCGCGACGCCTGACCAGTTGGGTCTTAGAACGCGAGCGCCTGAGCGACCCTGCGGACCTCGGCCTTGCGGCCGGCACGCAGGGCGGCGATCGGGCTCGTCCCGAGACTGTCCTCCTCGCCGAGCAGCCAGGCCATGGCCTCGGTCTCGCTGAAGCCATCGTCGAGGAGGAGCAGGATCGTGCCGCGGAGCTCGCGGAGCGGTTCGGACTCGCCGAGGAACGGCTCAGGCACCATGACCACGCCATCGATGCGACTGGCGAGCAGCGCCCGCTCCTCGATGAGTCGGTGAATCTGGCTCAGCTTCATGCCGTACCGCTCGGCGACTTCTGGAACGGTCACCCAGGTGACCTCGGGGAGTTGCGCCACGTTTCGAATATCTCACAGGCGCGTCGGAGGGGCGACCATCGGGGTGCTGTGCGATTCGATCAAATGTTTCGAACATGTAAACTCTTTTCACATAAGACGCACTGATTGACTTGCATCGCTCTATATGTCACCGTTGTCGACAGCACCGGGAACCCCTTCCCTCTCAGGCCGGAGAGCAGGACGCGAGTATGAGCGCAGCAGCGACGGGCAGTCTGCCCCCGCTCGACGCGTCGAACGCGCTGCGCGGGCTGAGTCCTCGCATCGAACCGGAACGTCGGCCGCGCCGGGAACGCCGTCACCGGGATGAACGCCGCCGCGTCAGCCCGATCCTGCCGCTCTTTCTCGCGGGAACCATGGCGATCACCGCGAACATCACCGGCGTCGTGGCCCCGGCCGAGGCTCGGACCAAGTCGCTGAAGCCGAAGCCCGCAGTCACCGACCGCGGGAAGACCGTCCGAGACGCCTTCGTCGAGGCGAGACGTGCCGCGACGGCCGCCGCGGCCGCGCTTCGCGCCACACTCGCCCCACCGACGTTCTATACCGTCGGCGACCAGGACTCGATCCCGGACATCGCCGCCAAGTACGGCCTCTCCACCGCGTCGCTCCTCGCCCTCAACGGGCTGAGCTGGAGCAGCGCGGTCCACGCCGGACAGATCCTGAAGCTCACCGCCTCCGGCCCGATCAGTCCGGTGGTCGTCCCGCCGGACCCGCCGCCAGTGCCGCAGGAGCAGCGCCACAGCGTCCTCGCCGGCGAGAGCCTCTCCTCCATCGCCGCGCAGTACGGCGTCGACGTCGCGTGGATCCTGTCGTCGAACGGCTTCAGCCCGAGCTCGATCATCTACCCCGGCCAGCTCGTCACGATCCCGAGCGGGGCGCCCGCCGCTCCCGCGCCGCCGATCGCCGACCCGGCACCGGAGGCGGCCCCGGCGCCCGCACCGGCGACCGGCGACCTCGGCGCCGTGCCGCTGACCGATGAGATGCGCGGGAACGCGGCGATCATCGTCTCGGTCGGGCGCTCGATGGGCGTCCCGGACTACGGGATCGTCATCGCGCTCGCGACGGCCGCGCAGGAATCAACGCTGCGCAACCTCGACTGGGGCGACCGCGACTCCGTCGGCCTCTTCCAGCAACGGCCGAGTCAGGGCTGGGGCACTGTCGAGGAGCTGACCAACCCGTGGGAGTCCGCTCGCAGGTTCTACGGCGGACCCGGCGTTCCGACCAGAGGCCTGCTCGATATCGCGGGCTGGCAGGACCTGCCGCTCACCGTCGCGGCGCAGTCCGTGCAGATCTCCGCCTTCCCGGACGCCTACGCGAAATGGGAGAGCGCCGCCTGGGCATGGCTCGCGGAGCTCGGATGAGGCTGCGAACCCCACGTCGTGTCTCCGGGGGCCCGCAATGACGGCCACTTACACTGCCGGAGTGAGTGAGAACGCGACCGCGGACCCGATGGTCGGTCGCCTTCTCGACGGCCGATACCAGATCCGATCCCGCATCGCGCGCGGGGGGATGGCGACCGTCTACCTCGCGACGGACCTCCGACTCGAGCGCCGTGTCGCCGTCAAGGTGATGCACGGGCACCTCGCCGACGATGCGGCGTTCCGGGAGCGCTTCATCCGTGAGGCGCGCAGCGCCGCGAGGCTCGCCCACCCGAACGTCGTCGCGGTCTTCGACCAGGGCGAGGACAGCGAAATGGCCTATCTCGTGATGGAGTACCTGCCGGGCATCACGCTGCGCGAGCTGCTCCAGGAGCACCGCATCCTGACCACCGAGCAGACGCTCGACATCCTGGAGGCGGTGCTCGGCGGACTCACCGCCGCGCACAAGGCCGGCATCGTCCACCGCGACCTCAAACCGGAGAACGTCCTCCTCGCCGACGACGGCCGCATCAAGATCGGCGATTTCGGTCTCGCCCGGGCCGTCTCCGCGAACACGGCGACCGGTGCCGCACTGCTCGGCACGATCGCCTACCTCTCGCCCGAGCTCGTGACGCGGGGAATCGCCGACGCGCGGAGCGACATCTACGCGGTCGGCATCATGATGTACGAGATGCTCACCGGCGAGCAGCCGTACAAGGGCGAGCAGCCCGTGCACATCGCGTATCAGCACGCGAACTCGACCGTGCCCGCGCCGTCGGCCAAGAACCCTCGAGTGCCCGCAGAACTCGATGAGCTCGTCCAGTGGGCGACGGCGAGGAAGCCGGAAGACCGTCCGGCCGACGCCCGCGCGCTGCTCGATCAGGTGCTCGACGCCCACGGCTCGCTCGCGACCTCGCTCGCCGGCACCGGCACGGACACCGGTCAGCGCACCCAGGTGCTGCCCGGCACCGGGCGCCGACTCCAGACGGGTGAGACCACGGTCTACTCCCCCGGTCCCCCCACCGCGGAGACCACGGTCATCGGCGGCGCGCGCCCCCGAACGGCGCCCGGCGCGCAGGTCTCCGCGAACACCGCGGCACTCCAGATCCGCTCGGGTCGTCGGAGGGCCGCGGCTGGCTCCTCCTCGTGCTCGTCCTCGCGCTCGCGCTCGGCGGCGGCGCGACCGGCTGGTGGTTCGGGATCGGACCCGGAGCGCAGGTCGGGGTGCCGTCCGGTCTGCGTGGTCTTGCGCCCGAGCTGGCTGAGTCCGCGATCGCCGATGCCGGCCTCGTCGTCGGGCCGCGCGCCGAAGAGTCATCGGTGGATGTCCCCCTCGGTCAGGTCGTTCGCACTGATCCGGCGGAGGGCGTCTCCGTCCTCAAGGGCTCGACCGTCAGTGTCGTCGTTTCGACCGGTCCGCAGATCCTCGACTTCCCGAACGTCATCGAGCTCCCCGTCGATCAGGCGCTCGCCATGCTCGCGGACTTCGACGTCGCCGACCCCGTGACGATGCAGTTCTCCGACACCGCACCGGGGAACTCGGTCATCGACGTGATCCAGGACTCCGACCAGACCTCGCTCGTCGGAGTGAGCCAGCTCGCCGAGCAGACACCGATCACGCTGATCGTCTCCGCCGGGCCGTTGCCGACGGTCGCGGGACAGACGCTCGACGCCGCGAAAGCCACGGTCGAACAGGCGGGCCTGGTACTCGGCGCGACCGACGCTCGCGAGTTCAGCGACACGGTGCCCGTCGACTCCGTCGTCCGTCTCGAGCCCACCACGACGCCGGTGCGCACCGGCGACACCGTCAACCTCGTGCTTTCGAAGGGCCCGGAGCTCTTCGCGATCCCCGATGTCACGGGACAGACCATCAACGAGGCGACCGCGACGCTCGAGGCTGCCGGTTTCGCAGTCGCGGACCCCGGAGTTCTCGACGCGTTCCGCGACGTCTATCGAGTGAAGGCGACGAATCCCGCCCCCGGCGAGATGAAGGCCAAGGGGACGACCGTTCAGATCACCAGCTTCGGACCGTAGCCCTCAGACCTGCCCGAGCTCCTCGGCGACGAGGAACGCGAGCTCGAGCGACTGCATGTGATTGAGGCGCGGGTCGCAGAGCGACTCGTAGCGGGTCGCGAGGGTGGCTTCGTCGATCTGCTCCGAACCGCCGAGGCATTCGGTCACGTCGTCTCCGGTGAGCTCGACGTGGATGCCGCCCGGGTAGGTGCCAATGGTGCGGTGCGCCTCGAAGAAGCCCTTGACCTCGTCGACGACGTCATCGAACCGCCGCGTCTTGTACCCGGTCGGCGTCGTGATGCCGTTCCCGTGCATCGGATCCGTGATCCACAGCGGCGTCGAGCCCTCGGCCTTGATCGCCTCGAGCAGTGGCGGCAGCGCGTCGCGGATCTTGCCGGCACCCATCCGGGTGATGAACGTCAGACGGCCGGGTTCGCGGTTCGGATCGAGCTTGTCCATGAGCGCCAGCATGGTGTCGACGTCGGTCGATGGGCCGAGCTTCACGCCGATCGGGTTGCGGACGCGGGAGAAGAAGTCGATGTGGGCGCCGTCGAGATCGCGGGTGCGCTCGCCGATCCAGATGAAGTGCGCCGATGTGTCGTACGGCGTCCCGGTCCGCGAGTCGATGCGCGTCATCGGGCGCTCGTAGTCCATGAGCAGGCCCTCGTGCGCGGTCCACAGGTCGGCGCGCTTGAGCTCGTCAGAGTACGCGCCGGCGGAATCCATGAACTTGATGGCGCGGTCGATCTCGCCGGCGAGCTGCTCGTAGCGGCGCATGAACGGGTTCGCAGCGAAGCCCCTGTTCCATGAGTGGACCTCCCGGAGGTCGGCGAAACCGCCCTGCGTGAACGCGCGCATGAGATTGAGGGTCGAAGCCGAGGTGTGGTACGCCTCGAGCATCCGATCCGGGTCGGTCGCACGCGACTCCGGCGTGAAGTCGTAGCCGTTGACGATGTCGCCCCGGTAAGCCGGAAGGGTGATGTCCCCGCGCGTCTCGGTGTCGCTCGATCGCGGTTTCGCGAACTGCCCGGCCATCCGCCCCATCTTCACGACCGGCTTCGCGGCGGCGTACGTGAGCACCACGGCCATCTGGAGGATCGTCTTCACGCGGTTCCGGATCTGCTCCGCGGTCGCGCCGGCGAAGGTCTCGGCGCAGTCGCCGCCCTGGAGGACGAAGGCCTTGCCCGCGGCAGCGACCGCGAGGCGATCGCGGAGGTTGTCGACCTCGCCCGCGAAGACGAGCGGCGGGAGCGTCTTCAGCTTCGCGGCGACCTCGGCGACGCGCTCGGAATCCCCGTACACCGGCTGCTGCTTGATCGGCAGCTCGCGCCAATAGTCGAGCCCGGCGACAACGCTGGGATCGGCTGCGACGAACGGTTCGGTGATCTCGGACACGGCGCACAAGTCTACGTGGGTCGAGCGGGTCGACGGCCGTCAGAGGGCCGGATCAGGAAGTGGCTGGTGCCGACTCGGCCGGAGCCCGGTTCTTGACCGAGCTCGCATACACATCGACGTATTCCTGCCCCGACAGTCTTGCGATCTCGTAGACGATCTCGTCGGTGACCGCGCGCAGGACGAAGCGGTCCGACTCGAGGCCGGCGTAGCGGGAGAAGTCGAGCGGCTCGCCGAAGACGAC
>Ga0247757_10002257_pt1 | contig 10249 bp, 13 predicted proteins | sample UWRJL126311R4_FD_180929 | JGI IMG/M metagenome (GOLD analysis project Ga0247757, IMG submission 180929) | Plant litter microbial communities from Arlington Agricultural Research Station in Wisconsin, United States - UWRJ-L126-311R-4 | ecosystem: Environmental > Terrestrial > Plant litter >...
TGATCTTTGATGATGAACTTACCGGCTCACAGATCACCAATATCGAAAAGGAACTGGGGGTAAAAACCATCGACCGCAGTGACCTGATCCTCGACATATTTGCCCGCCGGGCACGTACCGCCCAGGCCCGTGTACAGGTAGAACTGGCGCAATACCAATACCTGCTCCCCCGCTTAAAAGGTATGTGGAAACACCTTGAACGCCAGGGGGGTGGTATCGGTACAAGAGGTCCTGGTGAAACGGAGATCGAAACCGATCGCCGTATTGTAAAAGACAAGATCTCGTTGCTGCGCAAAAGGCTGGCCGAAATAGACAAACAGGCATTCACCCAGAGAAAGGAACGTGGCGAGCTGATACGTGTTGCCCTGGTAGGGTATACCAACGTAGGGAAAAGCACTTTGATGACATTATTAAGTAAGAGCGAGGTATTTGCAGAAAATAAATTATTCGCCACACTCGATACCACCACGCGCAAGGTGGTTTTTGAGAATACACCTTTTTTATTGAGTGATACGGTTGGATTCATCCGTAAACTACCGCATCACCTGGTGGAAAGTTTTAAAAGCACATTGGATGAAGTACGCGAAGCGGATATTCTTTTACATGTGGTAGATGTTTCTCACCCGCAATACGAAGAACAGATCGGCGTGGTAAATAAAACATTGCAGGAATTGAAAGCCTTCGAAAAACCCATACTCACCATCTTCAATAAAATGGACCTGTACGAAGAGAAATACTTCGACAAATGGCTGGCATCCGATGTAAAAGAAGAAATAAGAAGGGAACTGAAAGAAAAATGGGAACATGCCACCGACGGCAACTGCGTATTTATATCGGCACTGGAAAGAAAAAACATCGATGCATTACGCGAACTGATACTGAACAAGGTGCGCGATCTCTACCAGATCCGTTACCCATACAGACCGATACATTTCTAAAGCCTACCCAAAAATCTTTGCGCCTTATTTCCTCCACTTTGCGCCTTTGCGTGAAATTCTTTTGGTTTCACGCAAAGGCGCAAAGAAAGCAAAGGTGCGAAGGATTGTCTATAGTTCCTCTCTCCGTGGCCTCTGTGCCCTCCGTATCTCCGTGTTGAAAAAATCCCGCACCACGGAATCAGCAGCATTTACAATTCTTTCAACAACTGCAATCCATACTGCCTGTTCGACCCCTCGGTAAACCCGCCTTTTACACTCACATTGATACTCCATCTTGTTTCCCATGCCTTACCCATCCGGATCCCTGCACGCACAAGCGGTTCAAATCCGTCATAAAACACGGTACCAACAGAAGTTTTGATCTTTGTAAATCCATAAGCGTAGCCGATACCAACATACCCGCCCAGTTTTCTGCGCGATTCCTCTTTGGCGGAATGCAGTCCAAAATTCAGGTCCAATACAACAGGCGCTTCAATGGCAATCTGTGTACCCTTTATATTGTCCACTGTATCGATTTTGCCCCCGCTATGATCATAGGAATGATAGTTGCGCGAAACACTCCATCCCAGCATGAGTGGGGTGCCAAGGCTCAGTGAAAGATTTTTTGTCTGGAAAAGATTTGCCCGCCACTGGTATATAAGACCATATTGTCGCAGGCGAACACTGTAATGGGAACTGATCGTGGAACCATTATCGGTAGTGGCTGAAGCAAAGCCTTTTACGGTAGACTGGCTGGCGCTTAAACCCAACCCTTGTTCCACGATTACTTTCTGTGCGTTAGATTTGATGCCTATCATAATAAGACATACAATCAGAATACCCCCCGGTTTTCTCATAGATATCGGACTAGTTTTGGTTGGCAAATGTATAACTTGAACATATTATAAACAAAATATATGCCAATATGGGTCAGGCGAACTGGAAATGGCACAAAGTAGCTGCGAGTGAGCTGGAAATAGAATGGCAGGCCAATGATATGTGCCTGGTAGAGGCGGGCGACAAAAAGGTTACGCTGGCCCGTTACCAGGGCGCGCTCTATGCATTTGCCTGGAAATGCCCGCATGCAAGTGGTATTATGGCCGATGGACATATCAATGCCATGGGCCAGGTGACCTGCCCCCTGCACCGGTACCGGTTCGACATCAGAACCGGTCGCAATACAAGCGGCGAAGGTTATTTTATGAAAACACATAAAGTAGAAGAGCGCGAAGACGGCATTTACGTTGGCTGGGAAGACAAATCGTGGTTCAGTTTATGATTTTATTTGCTTTTAGATTTTGCCGGAATGCATTTTTCCTTATTTTTGCCACCCCTCAATTGGCAGCTAGCAGCTCTTGTGCTACGAATTGCCGAAGCCAGGGATAAAAAGCATATTCCTCCTTAGCTCAGTTGGTTAGAGCATCTGACTGTTAATCAGAGGGTCTCTGGTTCAAGTCCAGAAGGGGGAGCAGGAAGCCTTATAAATCGTTGATTTATAAGGCTTTTTTTATTTTTGAAGGTCTACTATCTAAATTGGTTTCCAAAAACTGCTCCGGCTTTATCGTATATTTGGAATACAAATATTTACTATGACAGAGATCATCATAGACAAGAAAAAATATGTGCTTGTATCTGCAAAAGATTATTCTGTTTTACAGAAAAAAGCTGCGTTAAAGTCAAAGGCCGAAAAAGTTCTTTCTTTGGAGGGTGCGCGTTCCTATAGCAAGAAGCTGATAAGAAAATGGGCAGCAGGAAAGTAATCATAAACGAAACGCAAATTTTGCTAACACCGTTCTTGCATAGTCATCTAACCACATATATTGTTATTTAGAATTAAAAATTTCCATAATCTCCATTAGATAATATGGGCCATAATCCTGATCAGTCCCTGTTAATGGGTATCTGTCGTCTAGTCCAAGGTCATAAAATGTATATCCTTCTTCTTTAAGCATGCGAATTACATTTTTGTTGTTTTCGAAATGAAAAGAGAAGAAAAAAACCTCTACCAGAGCTGTAGCTCGAACCGCGTTGTAGAAATGCCTATCATGAACGGGCAAAAGCCACGAGTAAACTGTAATCGCCTCTATCGGCCGCTTTCAACCCTTTTAAATAAGCCGCCCGGGCATCACTTTCGCTGGTCAGGCTGGCAGCTCCCCAACTGAAAACCGGCTGCTTGTAGATTCTATCGATTATAACATCAGCTATCAGGCGGCTATGCCTGCCGTTACCATTTGGAAAGCAATGGATGCTCACAATCCGGTGTTTGAAACGTATGGCAATTTCTTCGGGAGGGTAGGTATTGTTTTCGCGCCAATACCTGGCATCATCCAGCAACGATTTCAATTCGGTCGGTATTTGCCATTTGTCTGTACCGATATTTTTATTGGTTTTCCGAAACTCACCTGCCCAGACCCATACGTTACCAAACATCCGTTTATGCACCGTACGGATAAAGTCTTCGGTAATAATCAGCTCTGGCTTAAGGAAACGGACTAAGGTCCATTGAACGGCCTGTTCAATGTTCTGTTGCTCAAACTCATCTAACTCAGCACGGGTTGCAATGGTAGTGATAAGGAGACCCTCCTTTTCTTCCTCATCCAATGGGGTTTGGCCATTAGTGTATTCTAAATCTAATCCCATAAGATCTTAGGCATTTCATCTTTAATTGATCTTGCCCTTTCCTTGACAGCTGCTTCAATCCGTTCTTTTGAATTGCCCTGGTCTTCGAGCTTCATCGTATTGGCGGTACGCATCACTATTTGGGTGGCCAGCTCGGTAGCCCGTCTTTCAATGAGCGCATCTAATGATCCATCATTGGGAACGAAGCCATATACCAGCTGCATATCCATGGCCCTGGCTATTTCCCTCAGAGATTTGATCGTAATTGATCCTTCTTTTTCCCGCTTTTCCATATCAAGCACACCTTGCCTGGAAACCGATAATTTGTTTCCCAATTGTTGCATAGACATACCAATGGCAGTACGAATGGCTTTTATCCATCCTGTAGGTGGTATGATCACCTCTTTCAGGTATGCAAAGCGCGTCATTTTGTTGTCGAGCTGCTGCAGTTGAAGTAATTTTCCGGCCATGAAGTAAAGTTATAAATTGACTTTATATTCTCAAAAGTAAACATATTACTTAACATTTTACAACAAAAAGTAAAGCTATTACCTCACAAGACAAATTAACATAACAAATCCCTAGCTTGTCAAAACAAGGCAAATAGTGAATAATAAATTGTTAATCAATGAATTAATATCAATAAATATCATCTATGCCTAAGCGGCACATTAGCGTCAGCATTCAATGTGTCAAATAATAATCTGGAATAAAGGCCATCCGATGGGCAGCAGGAAAGTAACCGTAAAACAAGTGCTGTCGAAGGTATTGCATCTGTTTTTGGCTATGCGTGTTTAAGATGCCATCCCTCAAATGGTTTTACTGTAGCACAGTTTGGTCCCCCATCTTTACCAATTCCGGGAACACTGGCCTGCAGTATCGAATTGCCGGATAATGAATCAATGTCTTTCCAGGTAATTCCTGTTAAAGGAACTTTGAGCCGTCTCGACCAAATTGTATCAGGTTGGCCTGCACATGTACCTATGTCGATATACACAAACTTATTATCTGAAGGACCTTGAACAAAACTGCCCGACAACCTGGGAAATTTATCTTTTGATCTGTCCCCTTTTACATTAACCGTAAACTTAAAAGACAAATCGCTAGATACAGGAATCTGCTTTTGAACTGTTTCGTAATTGCTGCCAGATCCCTTTTGCAAGCCAAAGACCACACCTGGCGTAGGCTTGATCAGAATGATTTGAAGTGTTATTTCTGATTCCATTTTTTCAACAAGTCAGTAGTGTTTAATAAGGTTTCCCGATGTTTAATTCAAATGACGTGCAGCTTATAAATATACGAAAAAGATAAGCCGGTCGAAACACCCCTTTGTAAGTTGCGCATAAGCCAGATCGCTCGAAAGTATAACGACAGTTGTGTCAGTAATTGCCCTTAATTTTATTCTACTCATTTGACAATGAAAGCAATCACTCCCAAACAAACCAGGACAAAATTTCTTTTCAGATCGATTTTATTGTGTTTACGGGATTTCTTATCCTGTTTTCACTTACAAAGGCTTTTCTTCCAAATGGTTTAGAAAGACTTGCGCATGGAATTATTGGAACGCTTGCGGCTTTGGCAACAACGGTTCTTTTTTTAAAAATCCATCAACAAAAATTCAGCAGTATTAGGTTGGTATTTGAAAGAAATACGCTTGCTAAGTTCTTTCTCGGCATCATCGTAGGTGTTTTAATAATGGGATTACTGGCAACAGGTGTTCTATACTTTACCCATGCGAAGGTTGAGGTTAACCAAAACAGCAACCTTTTCCATTTCCTTTTGGTCACTTCTCCGCTCCTTTTTTTAGCATTTATGGAAGAGCTCGCATTCAGAGCATACCCGCTTGAAATCTTAAAAAATAAAATAGGAGTTGCGCCGGCAATCGGTATTACATCGATTCTCTTCGCTCTGTATCACCTGGCCAATGGATGGACATTCGCAAGCGCATTTTTAGGGCCTGCTATCTGGGGATTATTATTTGGATTGGCCGCGATTTATTCGAAGGGTATTGCAATGCCAACCGGCATTCATTATGCCGCCAATTTAACCACGTCTGCATTGGGCGATAAGAATACTTCTTCGAGTTTATGGATTGTGAAACAAACAGATACAGTCATAACAACATACAAGGGAATTGATTTGGCAACAATATTGCCTTCGCTCGTTCTTTTGATTCTCGTAACAATTTTGTTTCTTTTTTTACAGGCCAGAAACAAGCCACTTAAAAGGCAGTAACATATTTCAGAACCAATACTTTTAGGATTGATTAGCTTCTGAAGCAGCAAGACCGCAGTTGTATAGCCCTAAAATAGCTTTAGTCAATTGTTACTAAATGATTGTAAAAATTTTCAATCTCCGTGCGGGCAAATAAAATTTTAAATTCAAAACACCCGAGCAGTTCCTCCGGGTTCTTTGCAGCATTCATTTTTTGAATAAAAGAACTTTTCATTTTTTCGTTTACCTGTCCCTCACTGTTGATAAACTGACCCCAGATCCCCGAACTGCGGGGAAAGGGGATTTCTTCAACCTTCATATCCGATGTAAACGTTTTAGGAAATAACCGCTGGTAAGACCGGAGATTATATAACCAGGAACCGCCTTTCACTACTTTGGCTTCCGGATGATTTTCGCGGATATGTTTAAACATGCTCCGCAAGTCATCCAATCTTGCTTCTTGCCTTGCTTTCGCCAAAGGACCTTCACCGGAATTATCCCGGTTTTTGAAATGAATTTTTATTACCCCACACTCATCATCAAGTTGGTTAACAAAATCATACCTGAAGCAACCAAAATATTGTTTGCCCGCTTCATTATTATTGTTGTTTCTAAGATACAGGTCGTACGCAACTGTATCGGCACGCTCTTTATTGTTATTGATTCGTTCACAGAGCTCCCGCCATGGAAGCGTTCCGGGATCGAAAGACCATTCCATCTTATTTATTTTCAGTACCCGGGGATCGTGTATTCTTCTCCAGAATGAAGTGAATTTCATCAGTGCCTGCTCTAAAGGAATATTTGAGATCCGGGCAGCCCTTTCAGCGTATGCAAGTTGCAGCGAAAAATACGGTAAGGGAAGTTCGGGGCCGGGGCTCAATTTCATGATCAGGCAGGTTTTGCATGGCACATAACTGAATAAATATACCGAAAGGCGGTCCCGTTATATAGTAGGTTATTTGATCAGCAATTTCCGGGCAAATTGAAACAATGGTTTGTCTCCGCAAGAGCCATAAACGCCAACCTGCCCATTCATCCCTCAGCCAGGTAACCCGCTTTTGAAACCCGGTACTGCTTATACAGGATAGTTGCCCCCATGGCTATAAAAATAAAAATGAGTACATAGAGCCTCACCGGGGAGGGTCTATGATCAACCAGTGCATTCACCAGCGAAAACCATCCCACCAGCAAAATGGATACCCCAAAAAACACCACCACCCCCTTCAGTTGTTTGGCGCCGGGCGTAAGCACCCAGATGGTACATACAACCGCCCCCAGCAGATCGGAAAACAGCAGGAAAAGAAAATACCCGCTAAAGAATTTAGAGAGGCCCAACGAGAGCCATGGTTCTGCCAGCACCAATATACCAACCCCCGTTGCAAACAACAACGCGGTAATGGCTGCCGACCGGAAACAAAAACCGGAAAATGTATTTGCTTTTAAAATGTCAGCCATGGTGGTAAATCTTTCCTAATGCTAGCAAGATTTTTTAACAACAGCAAAGCAGGGAGAACAAATATGATGAGCGGCATCAGCCGCTTTTATATTGGCAAAAAGGCGGTTGGTGTAATTGATTTTGAAGAAGGGAATGGCCGGGTAATTTTACGGTACAATCCAGTTCCGCATGTTTGATCAAATGAATAATACGCGCCGAAGGATCCTTTTCCTGTTTCGTGCGGGGGATGGACGGTTGATTAAAAATGCCGTAATTCTGTTTGGCACTTATGCATTGTGCGTGCTGGCAATTATGTTGTGTGAATTGGTGATGGAACTGCTCGCTCGTAAGGCAGGAGTCACGTCTGATTCGCATAAACTACAGTCTCTCCTGGCATGGTTTGACCTCAACTTCTTTTTGATCCTGGCGACAATGGCGCCGATGCTCGAAGAAATGATTTTCCGGCTGCCTATGTGGTACAAACAGGGGTTGTTCGCATTCTCAACATTTGTGGTTGTTTACTTATTCATGTGTATTGAATATCAGACAAGCAATACCGACCTGAAAACTTATATACAAACCGCACCGGCATACGCCGCTGCGGTTTGTGGCTATTTGTTTGGTCCGGCTACCTTGCTGCAACGATGCGTCGGCGCGAAACTTCGTTATGCTATTTATATCAGTTCGGGAATGCTGGGGCTTATACAGCAAGGTGGGTATTTTCAATATCATCTTCCGGGACTTTTCTTAGAGACATGGGTGCTCGGAAATTGACCTTATTTCGGTAGAAGATTGATTGTAAGTGAAATTCGTATAGAGAAAAGGCCATTTGGAATAATAGTAATCGGTAACTATTGCATTTTGGATAATTTTTTTTTAACATTAAACTAAAATCCATATCCCATGAAACCAGGACCTTCTTTTAATAAGATCAGCTCCGCGTCAATTGTTTTTGGAATTCTCCCTCCTTAGTCAATAAGAATTTACAGTACAGCGGAACAGGCACGACCTGCATCTTAAAATATTTGCTAAGCAAATCCGCTCCTGATAAATCATCCGGTCATAGTTGAATACAATCTGAAAAATCATTTTTTTTTCAACAAAAAACAATCCCATGAAACCAGAACCATGCCCTTTAAGACTTTCTCTACAAAAAATCGTTATTGCCGAATTGTGCCGAGATGAAACTCCCGTTGCGCAAAACGATAACGACAATAAAAACGGACACACAACCGGCTCTTGCTTTGGCTGTGAAACCATTGAGCGCACCCTCTGTGAAACAACTATCATATTTGGCGATTAAGTCGAAATGCAGGGCCAGGCTGTCATTAAACAAGTTGTACGATCATAAAAACTGATCTATGAAAACAGTTTTAGTAACTGTCGGAGCAATCATGTATTTTTCTGCAATAGGACAATGCAACTGCGAAGAAAATCTGTCTCAGCTTAGAATGATGATAGCCACAGATTATCCAGGGTATCTAGACAAGACGACAAATTCGAACTATAACCTGTTTGCAGATAGCCTCTTTACGGAGTCAAGAAAAATTAGTGATGAATACAATTGTTACCTTATACTCCGATCACTTGCGAATTTTTTTAAAGACCCTCACCTCCTTGTAACGATTAACAATGTTCCGCAAAACCAAGGAAAAATTCGAAGTATTTTCTCAACCATACGTCCGCCATTCTTAGGTAACTCCATCAATGTGTTTAATAATAAGTCACTTCCTATTGAAGGTATTTGGGAAGCAAGAAACCAAGGCGCAGACTACACGGTGCAAATACACAAAAACAATTTTGGCCAGTATATTGGATCTATAGTAGGCGCAGATGAGATTTTTTGGCATCCGGGACAGGTCAAATTCATCATCAATAGCAGAAAAGACAACTTGTACCGGATTACTTTTTTTCTGCGAGATCACACTCCCGTTAAGGTAAATGCGATATATGATTCGATTGGGATTATAGATATGAAAGCTTATGGGATCTGGCAAAACGTAAGTTCAAGAAAAAACAATCAATCTAAAATTGATTCTGTGTTAAAATCAAAGCTAACAATATACCTAAAAGCTGTGGACTCCAATACAACTTATTTGCGTATTCCCTCTTTTTCAGCAAGCAACCTAAATCAATTTGACAGTTTGATAAAAAGCAATAACGATCAACTGCTAAAAAAAACATTGATAATTGACCTGAGATCTAACGGAGGCGGCTCAACTATTGTGTCAAGCGTGCTTCTAAAATATATCTATGATCGGCCTATTGTGTACCAGGGAAGTTCGTTCTTAAATTCCGAAAAAAATCGGGAAGATTTGATTAAAATATTTGCAAAACCAGAGTATAAGAACAGCTACGAGGAGTTGATTAAAGAAAAGCTTGATTTAATTCAAAGCAGCCCGATAAACACATGGGTTCCTTTTAGCCAACTAAAAACAGAAAAATTAGATTCGGTCTATCCTCTGCCAAAACAGGTTTTTATTCTTGTAGATAGATTTTCGGCAAGCGCGACAGAATACTTTTTAATGGAGGCAAGACAGAGTAGTAAAGTGAAGATCGTAGGGCAAAATACACGAGGCGCTGTCGACTACACTGACATCGGCTTGCCTAGGATACTATTAGATTCCCTTTTTTATTTGCAGATACCAATGATTCGAAACGATAGATTAGAAACCACCAAGCTAGATAATATCGGAATAAAGCCAGACATATCAGTGCCTGAAGACGAGGATGCGTTAGTGTTTCTGCTTAACCATTTAAAAAATGAGTGAAAAGACTATTAAATTTTTAGCGGTAAACGGAGCGGTTTGGATGTTGTATATCGCCATGAATTACTATCTGGCATATTTTCAAAAAACCAATCCTGCTTTTTTGATAGATTATATCACCAAGTACTCCTTGGTGATAATTGTCTTTTACGCTAATGCTTTTTTGATTCTTCCCCTCCTCTTCAAAAAAAAGAAATACTTGTTGTTTGCAGTTGCAGAAATAGCTCTAGCTATCTGCCATTTCTATTTATTTGTTTTATGTTATACCTCAATATTGCCTCGATTTTTTAATTACA
>Ga0247757_10002258_pt1 | contig 10248 bp, 10 predicted proteins | sample UWRJL126311R4_FD_180929 | JGI IMG/M metagenome (GOLD analysis project Ga0247757, IMG submission 180929) | Plant litter microbial communities from Arlington Agricultural Research Station in Wisconsin, United States - UWRJ-L126-311R-4 | ecosystem: Environmental > Terrestrial > Plant litter >...
CGTGACTTGCCCATTAGAACGAGCCGTACCGGATAAGGTTGCGTGAAGGTGAACGCGCGCGCCAATCGCCGCATTTGCGGCACGACGCATCTGGATTAGACTGCGTGGCGATGAGCCCGCGCTACCTTCTCCTGCTCGCCGCGCTGCTGCCCGCGAGCGCCGCGCCGATGGTCCGCACCGGGCTGGAGGACGAGGTGCTCGGCAAGATCAACTTCGTGCGCACGCATCCCGGCGAGTTCGCCGACCAGCTGGCGACCTACCGTTCCTATTTCCGCGGGCTGGAGGTCCATGAGCCCGGCAATCCGGTCACGATGATCACCCGGGAGGGCGTGACGGCTGTCGACGACGCGATCGCGCAACTGCGGGCGCAGTCCCCGCTCCCGCCGCTCATGCCCTCCGACCTGCTGAGCCTGGCCGCGCGCGATCATGCACTCGAACAGGGGCCGCTGGGCACCACCGGGCATAATTCGGTCGACGGCGGCGGACCGGGCCAGCGCGTCAAGCGGCGCGGCGGGGATATCTATGTCGCCGAGACGATCAGCTACGGATCGGACACTGCGGACGATGTCGTGCGCCAGTTGATCGTCGATGACGGCGTGAAGGGACGCGGGCATCGCCGCATCATCCTGTCGCTCGAATACCATTATGCCGGCGCGGGATGCGGGCCGCACGCTCATTTCCGGGCCATGTGCGTGATCGATTTCGGCCGAACCGCGGACGGAAAGCCCTGAACGCCCAGGGTTAACCGGGTTTCTACGGATTGTTTTCGCACTGCTTTAAGGCAAATAGCCCAAATCATTGATTTCCATCCGCGAATTGTTCCGGATCGAGTTCCCGGGGGGGAATTCCCGTGCGTCGTATTGCCACTTTCGCCGCCGCGCTGGGCGCGTGCTGGATCGCGCTGACCGCAGCCTCGGCGCCGCCCCTCGCCGCGCGGCAGAGCCTGGAGGCGGGCGTGCTCGCGCGGATCAACTATGCCCGCCAGCACCCGCGCGAATATGCCCAGCAGCTCCGCGAATACCGCTCGTACATCCATGACGGCATCCTATTCCTGCCCGGCGACGAGAATGGCATCTACACCCGCGAAGGCCGCAGCGCGGTCGACGAGGCGATCGATTTTCTCGAAAGCCTGGCGCCACTCCCCGCGCTGACCGAGGGCCAGATCCTCAGCCTCGCCGCGCGCGACCATGCCGATGACCAGGGCCGCATGGGCTATGAAGGCCATGTCTCGAGCGACGGCGCCAATCCCGGCGAACGCGTGAAGCGGCGCGGCGGCGACAGCTTCGTTGCCGAAAGCATCTCCTACGGGTTCGCCGATGCCGACGCCGTGGTCCGCCAGCTGATCATCGACGACGGCGTGCCCGATCGTGGCCACCGCAAGCTGCTCTTCACCGGGGACTTCCGCTACGCAGGCGTGGGGTGCGCCGAGCATCGCCGGCTGCGCTATCTCTGCGTGGTCGATCTAAGCGGCACCGCCAATGGCGCGCCGGTGATCCCGCAATGGGCAAAGGCCCGCGGCGCGCAGACCTTCACCTATCGCGGCAACTGAGCCGCGGGGCACCTGTCGCGGCAACTGAACCTCAGAGCGTCGAGCCATAGGTGATGCTCTGCCGCTCGCCCGGGGCGATGTTGAAGCGGTGCGCGGGGGACTGGAGCCAGCTGCACGACTGGCCCGTGCACGTGCCCGTGCGGCCGACCATCAGGTCCCAGCAGCCCGCGCCGAGCGTGAACGACATGCTGGTGCCGTTGGGGATTTCCGGCTGGCTGCCGCCGAGCCGATTGAGCCCATAGCTGAGCGCGCTGCACCGCGAGAGCGTCACCACGTCGATCCCGACGCCGCTATTGTTGCGGATGACGAAGGTCGCGGGCGACTCCCCCTTGCGCAGCAATTCGCCGCCGGTGACGCTGGCGCACGAGGAAAGCGTAAAGGTGGCGGCGGCAAGCACCGCGGTGGCGCGAAGCAGTTTCATCGAGATACTCCCCCTATCTTCCTGACAATGCAGGCTAGGTGAAGCTCTTTCGCGATGCAAACACTCCCCATTTGGGGGCTGCGCGCGCGCGGGGCCGGTTGACACGGTTGACACCGCTATTGCGGAAACCCGGGCTGACCCGGCGAGACGGGTTCCACAGCGATTTCAAAGAGCGGCCAGGCGCGAATCACCGTGGCCGAGCGAGCTAAGCGTTTGAAATCCAACATTGCAACCGTTGCTTGCGGCGCCTCACTTCCGCCCGAACAGCTTCTCGATATCGCCATGCGCGAGCTTCACCCAAGTGGAAGCACAAACGCCGGCGGGCTTATGCCCTTTGAGGGAGGTCAAGCGACGCTATCCATGTCTTACTCATAGTAAGATTCGAGGGTGCGAACCTCGCCGGTTTTTCCGTCGACGATCAACACTTGCGGACCATCTACCAGTCCGCCTTCCTGCGAAAAGCGATCCACGACGACTGTCCAGTTATCGGGATCATCACCCGCTCGATGGGCTTCGGCCACCTCAAGACGCCATCCGCACAGGTCTTGTTGACCGATATAAGCCGTAGCCAGAGCCTTTGCCTCATCAAGGGAAATATCGGGTTTTCTTCGTTTTACCGGCATTTAAGTTCCCAGTGAAAGTAGGTGCACGTTCTGTAAGGCTAAGTTATTCATTTACGGCCAAAAAGCTTCTCAATGTCCAAATGCGCGAGCTTCACGAAGGTGGAGTCACAATCGGCATAGCTCTTCGTCATCCATTTCAGCCTTTGCCGCCACCGAAGAGTCGCAAGATGCGGCCAATGATAGACCGCGAACTGGATGGCTTTACCGCCTCCTCTTCCGGAAACCGGAAATCGGGGTTTATCAGCACTTCGGGCGCGGGCCGCTGAAACGCGGCTGCGTCGGCGGCTTCCAATAGCAACTGATGTGCAAAGTCCGCCCCGCCGTGCGTCTCTGCCTGATTTTCGAACCCGTAGCCGTTGTGCTCCAATATCATCGCCGCCGCCAAATACAGCCCAGCGCGAACTTGATCGGCGTCCGAGCGAAATGTCAGCGTGAGAAAGAAGTCACCGTTTGAAATTGTGAAATTTTTCGACGCACATTCAGCTATATAGCCAAATAGAGAATCGGGATCGTCCGCGTCCGTCGCTTGCTCCATGTCCGCTTCAAGTGTGACTGGTCGCCCCTCGAAAATGACATGTAGCCCCTCTCGGAAATTCTCGACCTTGAACGAAACAGCGGGAGCTTCAACCAAACGCAAGGGGTAGCCCCGCCGCTCTAGACTTAATTGGACGCTTTCGGCTGTCGGCCAATCTCGGCGGTGCACGGCCACAAAATAATCGAAGCTCATTCCACCCTCCCCTGACGCCGACCATCGGTCGATAGTGGATTTCACTTCCGTCCGAACAACTTTTCCACATCGCCCATAGAAAGCTTCACCCAGGTCGGCCGGCCATGGTTGCACTGGCCCGAATGCGGGGTGACTTCCATTTCCCGCAGCAGCGCGTTCATCTCCGCTACCGACAGCACCCGTCCTGCCCGCACCGAGCCATGGCACGCCATGGTCGAGGCGACGTGATCGAGGCGTTCCTTGAGCGATAGCGCTTCGTCGAAGCTGGCGAGTTCGTCGGCGAGATCAGTGACGAGGCCGTGGACATCCCCTGCCCCCAGCGCCGCCGGCGTAGCGCGGACGAGCATCGCGCGGGGGCCGAAGCGTTCGAGCTCCAGGCCGAACTGGGCGAGCTCGGGGGCGCGGGACTCCAGGCGGTCGCAGGCGGGTTCGTCGAGTTCGATCACTTCGGGGAGGAGCAGCGCCTGGCTGGCGACGCCCCCGCCCTGCATCGCGCGGCGCATCCGTTCGAGGACGAGGCGTTCGTGCGCGGCGTGCTGATCGACGATGATCAGCCCGTCTTCGGCCTCGGCGACGATATAGGTCTTTGCGACCTGGCCCCGGGCGACGCCGAGGGGGTGCTGGAGGGTGCTCGGGACGGCTTCGGTTGCGGGTTCGGCGCGGGCCTGGGGCGGCGGTGTGAAGAAGGTGGGACGGCGTTCGTGGACGCTGGCGCCGCCTTGCCACGCACCATAACCGTCATCCCGGCGAAAGCCCGGGTCCAGAGTCTCGGGCGACGTCCCCACTAACTCTGGGTCCCGGCTTTCGCCGGGATGACGAGAAGAGAGATCGCCCGGCTGCCACATCCCCAGCGCCCCCGCCGCAGGGCGCTGCACGCTGCGATGCCCCGCTTCATCCAGCGCGCGGCGCAGTCCGCTGACGATCATCCCCCGCGCCAGTGCCGGATCGCGAAAGCGGACCTCGGTCTTGGCGGGATGAACGTTCACGTCCACCGCGTCGACCGGAACTTCGAGAAACAGCGCCACCACCGGATGCCGGTCCCGCGCGAGCATTTCGGCATAGGCGCCGCGCACCGCGCCCGCGAGCAGGCGGTCCTTCACCGGGCGGCCGTTGACGAAGAGATATTGGTGGTCCGCCACCCCGCGATTGAAAGTCGGCAGCCCGGCGACGCCGCCAAGGACGAGGCCTTCGCGCTCGAAATCGATGGCGACGCTGTTGTCGAACAGCGCACGATCCGTGAGCGCGGCGACGCGTTCGGGTCGCGTTTCGCCACCTTGCACCTGCAGGACGCGCCTACCGTCATGTTCGACCGAAAAGGCAATGTCGGGCCGCGCCATGGCGAGCCGCTTCACTACGTCGAGGCATGCGGCATATTCGGAGCGCGCCGAGCGGAGGAATTTGCGGCGGGCGGGGACGCGCTCGAACAATTGCTCGACGCGGACGCGGGTACCGGGCGGAAGCGCCGCCGGGCCCTCGCGCTCGACCATGCCGTTGTCCACCACGCGCGACCAGCCTTCGGCGCCGCGCACCCGGCTTTCGACGCTCAGCCGCGCGACGCTGGCGATCGAAGGCAACGCCTCGCCGCGAAAACCCAACGTGGTGACTTGATCGATCGCGTCATCGGGCAGCTTGGACGTGGCGTGGCGCTCCAGTGCGAGCGCCATTTCGGGGGGGCTCATGCCGCACCCGTCATCGACGACTTCGACCAGTTCCGTGCCCCCCGCGGCAAGGCGGATCGCGATGCGCGTCGCGCCCGCGTCGATCGCGTTTTCCGTCAATTCCTTCAACGCACTGGCGGGTCGCTCGACCACTTCACCGGCGGCAATTCGATTGATCAGATGCTCTGGGAGACGGCGTATTGACACGCGTGTCGCTCTAGACCAAGCGAAGCCATTCCGCGACCCGTATCCGCCAGAAATTCGAGGCTGGAGTCGATCCTTGAAAAGGGTCTGGCCGCTTCGAAGGGTCGAGGGATAGTATTTTGTGCGCACAGCGACGCTGACCGGGTCAGCGCGCCAGGATTGGACGATTGATGGCGTTTTTCTCTCGCTTCTTCAGAATGATGTCTCACGACATGGCGATCGACCTCGGGACCGCCAATACGGTGGTTTACCTCCGCGGACGCGGGATCGTGCTCAACGAGCCTTCGGTCGTCGCGGTCGAGACGCTCAACGGCGTCCGCCGGGTCAAGGCCGTGGGCGACGACGCCAAGCTGATGATGGGCAAGACGCCGGGTTCGATCGAGGCGATTCGCCCGCTTCGCGACGGCGTGATCGCGGACATCGATGTCGCCGAGCAGATGATCAAGCACTTCATCCAGAAGGTGCATGGCAATCGCCGCTTCATGCGCTGGCCCCAGATCGTGATCTGCGTCCCCTCGGGATCGACTTCGGTCGAGCGCCGCGCAATCCGTGACGCTGCGCAGAATGCCGGCGCTTCGCAGGTGTTCCTGATCGAGGAGCCGATGGCCGCCGCGATCGGCGCCGACATGCCGGTGACCGAGCCGATCGGCTCGATGGTCGTCGATATCGGCGGCGGCACCACCGAAGTCGCAGTGCTTTCGCTGCGCGGCCTGGCCTACTCGACCTCGGTCCGCGTCGGCGGCGACAAGATGGACGAAGCCATCGTCAGCTACGTCCGCCGCAACCACAACCTCCTGATCGGCGAAGCGACGGCGGAGCGGATCAAGCAGGAAGTCGGCGTGGCGAAGCCGCCCGCGGACGGCATCGGCCTGACCATCCACATCAAGGGCCGCGACCTGGTCAACGGCGTGCCCAAGGAAATCCAGATCAACCAGGGCCAGATCGCCGAGGCGCTGTCGGAGCCCGTCGGCACGATCGTCGAGGGCGTCCGCATCGCGCTGGAAAACACCGCGCCCGAACTGGCGGCGGACATTGTCGATCAGGGCATCGTCCTCACCGGGGGCGGCGCGCTGCTCAAGGGGATCGACGAAGTGCTCCGCGATGAGACGGGTCTGCCCGTCACCATCGCCGAAGACCCGCTGACGTGCGTGGCGCTGGGTACCGGACGTGCGCTAGAAGATCCTGTGTTTCGTGGTGTGTTGATTCAGGTCTGAGAGAGTAGGGGAAAATGGCGCCGTCACGCGACCGGCGCCCGGGGTTTTCGCGGCGGGCGCAATATGGGCTCTTCCTTACCTATGTGGGCGCGATCAGCGGGGCGCTGATCGGCGCGGGCTTGCTGCTGCTCTCGACGTTCAACCCGTCGGCCTATGCCGCGGTGCGCAGTTTCTTCGCCGAAATCACCACGCCGGTCTCCTCGGCGCTCGATTGGGTGAAGCGCGGCGTCGCGGGCGCGCCGGGCGGCGTTTCCGAGCATTGGAACGTCAAGGCCGAGAATGACCGGCTGAAGAAGCAGCTCGCCGATAACGCGACCTTGGTCGAACGCGCGCGCACGCTCAACCAAGAGAATCGCCGGCTGCGCGCGATGCTGCAGCTGCGCGACGGGACTGCGGATTCCGTGGTCGCCGCCCGACTGGTCAACAGCTCCGCTTCGAGCACGCGGCGCTATGCCACGCTCAACGCCGGATCGTGGCAGCATGTCGAGCGCGGGCAACCCGTGCGCGAGCCCGACGGGCTGATCGGCCAGGTCGTCGAAGTCGGCCCGAACACGTCGCGCGTGCTGCTGATCATCGATTCGAGCAGCAATGTGCCGGTGCGGCGCACCCGCGACGGGCTTCCCGCGATCGCCACGGGGCGCGGCGACGGGCTGCTCGATATCAAATCGGCGTCGCTCACCAGCGGCGATTTCAAGCCGGGCGATGTCTTCGTCACGTCGGGCACCGGTGGCGTCTATTCGCCCACCATCCCCGTCGCGCGCGTGATCCGCGTCCAGGGCGACGCCGCGGTGGCGCAGCCCGCCGCCAATCCCGACGCGCTCGACTTCGCATTGGTCCAGCGGCCCTTCCTGCCCGAGCCGGCGCCCACCCCCACGCCGACCCCGACGCCCAAGGCCGAGTCCAAGTGAGATCGGACCATATCCCGCTGAGAAATACCGAGGAGCGGACGCGTTCCTCCTGGGCCGCTCCGGTCTCGATCATCCTCGGTTCACTGGTTACCCTCCTGCCCTTCATCGCCACCTTCCCGTTCCTTCCGCCCTTCGGCCTGTTGATGCTGCTGGGCTGGCGGCTGACGCGCGCCGAAGCCGTCAAGGTGTGGATGGCGGTGCCGCTGGGGCTGATCGACGACATGGTCAGCGGGCAGCCGCTGGGCAGCGCGATGCTGCTCTGGACGCTGTGCTTCCTCGCGATCGACATACTCGACACCCGGCTGGTGTGGCGCGATTTCTGGCAGGACTGGCTGCTCGCATCGGGCGCGATCGGCTTTTGCCTGATCGCGGGGAGGCTGGTCGCGGCGCCCTTCTCCGCGCATGTCGACACCGCGCTGATGATGCAGATCATCGTGTCCGCGCTGCTCTTCCCGGTCGCTTCCCGCTTCTGCGGCTGGCTCGACCGCGATACGATCCAGCGCTGAGCCATGGCGATGCGGATCACCGAAGCGGCGCAGGCCTACAGCTTCTCCCGCCGGGCACTGATGCTCGGCGGCATCCAGGGCGGCGTCGGGCTGATCCTCGCGGGCCGCATGACCTATCTCTCGGTGTTCGAGAATGACAAATACCGGCTGCTCGCCGAGAGCAACCGCATCAACCTGACGCTCACTCCGCCGCGCCGCGGCTGGATCGTCGACCGCAACGGCCGCGAACTCGCGCTCAACCGCGCCGCGTTCCGCGTCGATCTCATCCCCAATGAGATCGAGGACAAGGACGCCGTCCTCAAGACGCTCCAACAGGTGCTGAACCTGACACCGGAGGAGCTGGCGCGGCTCCAGACCGACCTCACGCGTTCGCACGGCTTCCGCCCGATTCAGGTCGCCGACAATCTCGATTGGGAGCGGTACGCCGCGATCAGCGTCCGGCTGCCCGAAATGCCGGGCGTACGGCCGACCCAAAGCTATGCCCGCTATTACCCGCTCGGTGCGGGCGTGGGCCACCTCCTCGGCTATGTCGGCGCGGCGTCGGCCGAGCAATACGCCAAGGAAAAGGATCCGATCCTCGTCGCCCCGGGCTTCAAGCTGGGCAAGGACGGCATCGAGAAGACGATGGAAGACGTGCTGCGCGGCACGCCTGGCGCCAAGCGCGTCGAAGTGACCGCGCACGGCAAGCCCGTCCGCGAGCTCGAGACGCGGCCCGATACGCCGGGCAAGAACGTCAAGCTGACGGTCGATATGGGCCTGCAGGAATATGCCGCGCGGCGGCTGGGCACCAACTCGGGCGCGGCGGTGGTGATCGACGTGTCGAACGGCGACATCCTCGCGATGGTCTCGATGCCCGCGTACGACCCCAACAGCTTTTCCGACGGCATCAGCCAGAGCGAATGGAAGATGCTGAGCGAGGACGATCACGTTCCGCTGATGAACAAGGTGCTCCAGGGGCTCTATCCCCCCGGCTCGACGGTCAAGCCGATGAACGCATTGGCTTTGCTCCAGCTCGGCGTCGATCCGCACGCCAGCGTCAATTGCAGCGGCGCGATGCAAGTCGGCAATGGCGTGTTCCACTGCCACAAGCGCGGCGGGCATGGCGGCGTGAACATGCGCCGCGCGGTGGCGCAAAGCTGCGACATCTATTTCTACGAAATGGCGCGGCGTGTGGGGTACGACAAAATCGCCCCGGTCGCGCGGTCGCTGGGCATGGGGCAGAAGTTCGACCTGCCCTTCACCACCCAGCGCAGCGGCACCGTTCCGGACAATGCGTGGAAGCTCAAACGCTACAAGGAAGCCTGGACCGTCGCGGATTCGCTCAACGCGTCGATCGGCCAGGGCTATGTGCTCGCCAATCCGCTGCAGCTCGCGGTGATGGCGGCACGGCTGGCGTCGGGCAAGCAATTGGTGCCGCGCATCCTCGCCGACGCGCCGAAGGTCGAGGCCGCGCCGCTCAACGTCACGCCCGAGCAGATCGCCATCGTCCGCGACGCGATGTTCGCCGTGGTCAATGACGGCGGTACCGGCGGCGCATCGCGGATGCAGGTCCCCGGCGTGTCGCTCGCCGCCAAGACCGGTACCGCGCAGGTCCGCCGCATCACCAAGGCCGAGCGCGGATCGGGCGTGCTCAAGAACGCCGCCCTGCCCTTCAAGCTGCGCGACCATGCGCTGTTCATCTGCTTCGCACCCGCTGACAATCCCAAATATGCCGCGGGCATCGTGCTCGAGCATAATGGCCACACCGTCCGCAACCTCGATACCCCGCTGATCGGGCGCGACATCATGACCTATCTGTTCGATAAGGAGATGGCGCTGAAATCGCTCGCCGAAGCCGAACCGACCTGGGGTGGCGATTACAAGACGCGCGGCATCGCGGAGGCCAAGGCGTTCGAAGCGACGCAACAGGCGCCGCCACCGCCCGCCCCCGAGGACACCGAGGCAGCGGCAAGCAACGTCGCCGACTCCGCCGCCGCCGCCACGACCAACACGATCGACACCGATGCCGCGGACACCGGCAGCGCGGATACCGACGAATGAGCACCTTAGGCCCCGGCTTCATCCCCGCCCCGCTCGCGCAGCTGCCGTGGAAGATCATCCTGCTGGTCGCGCTGATCGGCCTGTTTGGGCTCGCCGTGCTGTTTTCGGCGGCGGGAGGCAGCTTCGATCCCTGGGCGCTGAAGCAGGGCATCCTGTTCTTTGGCTTCCTCGCGGTGGCGATCATGCTGTCACGCGTGCCCGAGGGGTTCTGGGCGATGGCCGCCTTCCCGATGTACGGAGTCATCGTCGCGATGCTGATCGGCGTCGAGCTGCTCGGCGCAGTGGCGGGCGGCAGCCAGCGCTGGCTCGATCTGGGAATCATCAGGCTCCAGCCGTCCGAGCTGATGAAGCCGGTGATCGTGCTCACCCTGGCGCGCTTCTATGAGATATTGCCCGCG
>Ga0247757_10002259_pt1 | contig 10238 bp, 10 predicted proteins | sample UWRJL126311R4_FD_180929 | JGI IMG/M metagenome (GOLD analysis project Ga0247757, IMG submission 180929) | Plant litter microbial communities from Arlington Agricultural Research Station in Wisconsin, United States - UWRJ-L126-311R-4 | ecosystem: Environmental > Terrestrial > Plant litter >...
GGCCAGCGTCGCGCCGAAACCGAGGGCGGCCGAGGCCGTCACGATCACATCCACTCCATCGACGTCGCACCGTCTCACCGTAGAACCTTGCGCTCGAGCCGCCGTCTCGGCCGCCGCGCAGGCCGCGTCGCGACCGGCGGGCAGCAACGTGGCGGCGGTGAGCGCACCGAGGTCGGCAGCGGCCGCCGCGCGGTGCCGGGCGATCACGGCCGAGCCGAGCACCGCGCCGCCGGTCATGAGCAGGCCCAGCGCGCAGATCAGTGCGGCCGCCACCAGCGTCGCCGAGCCGCGGTCGTCACCCCGCCGGTTCCAGCGCCGACACTCCCCGCGCCGCGATCTGCAGGCCGGGGAGCAACGGCGACCGCGCAGTGACCGTGGCCACGACGTAGTCGCCGTCGCGATCCACCTGCACCGCGGCCCCGCGCGGCGCGACCCGCTGCGCTGCGGCCACCGCGGCGTCACCGTCGCCCCGCGCGGCCAGCCGGGCCGCCTCCCGCGCCGCGTCGACACACCGGACCTGCATGGTGACGGCGGTGAGACCGGCCACGCAGAGCACCAGCACCGCGACCAGCGAGGCGATACCCAGCGCGGCCTCGACGGTGGCGAACCCGGCCGATCCACTCAGACGTTGGTGTTCAGTGCGCGAGTGATGATGTTCGTCAGCGCCCCGACGATCGAGTCGCCGGTGACGACGGTGTAGAGAATCGCCCCGAATGCCGCGGCGGCGATGGTGCCGATCGCGTACTCGACGGTCGACATGCCGTCGTCGGCGGCGGCGAGCACGAGCAGCCGTGTCCGCAGGTCGGTGATTCGTCGTCGGACCATGTGTTTCCTCCTCGGTTGTTGGCACAGCAGGTGTTGGCACAGCAGCGGGTGTCGGCACAGCGGCGGGTGTCACAGCACCCCTGACCGCAGGACATCTCCTGCCAGCCCGGCGACGACGGGCACGATCCCCAGGCAGAAGAACGCGGGCAGGTAGCACAGCCCGAGCGGGCCTGCGATCAGCACGGACGCCCGCTCGGCGCGGGCACGGGCGGCGTCCGCGGCGTCGGCACGCAGGGCCGTGCCGAGATCCTCGACGCCCTGCGCCAGCGCGGCACCCGACGCCGCCGATCGGCGGGCCATCCGCAGGAACGCCCGCACGTGCGGGGCGCCGGCGGCATCGGTGTCGTCGAGGACGGCCCACGCCCGCCCCGCGTCGGCGCCCAGGGCGAGCAGGTCGGCCGCGCGCCGCAGCACCACAGCCAGCGGGCGGGGCGCGGATCCCGCGACGGCGGACGCCGCGGCCGACACCGCCATGCCGGACCGCAGGCAGGCGGCGAACACGTCGAGCGTCGCGGCCACCGCCAACGGATCGTCGGCCGCGGGCGGCCGGGACGCAGTGGCTCCCACCCGCCGACCGGAGCGCATCCGTGCGTGGGCCGTCCGCGGGGCGATGAGCACCGCACCCGCCAGGCACACGGCCGCCCAGATCACGGCAGCACCCGGGCGGTGATGTGATCCGACCACAGCAGGCCGGCGCCGATCATCGCGATCCCCACACACAGCAGGATCCCGCCGAGACCATCGGAGAACAGGAACGCCAGCGGGTCGGCGCCGATGGCGCAGCCCAGCAGCACCCCGAGGACCGGAAGCCCGGCCAGCACGCTCGCGGTCGCCCGCGCGCCGGCCATCCCGGCGTCGACCCGCGACCGGAACCGTTCCCGTTCGGTGAGGTCACGCTGGGCCGCCTGCATCAGGGTGGCGATGGCCAACCCGTGCGTCTGGGCGAGCTGCCAGCACACCGCCAGTCGCTCCCAGTGTCCGGGCACCCCGAACCGGTGGGCCTCCGCGCGCAGCCCGGCCGCCACATCGGCCCCGAGCAGCGCCCGCGCGGCAACGCTCGCGAGCGACCGCGCCACCCGGCCGTCGGCTTCGCGCGCCGCGACCCCGATCGCCGCGACGGGGTGGGCGCCGACCCGGAGTTCGGCGACGAGCACGTCCAGCGACGCCTGCAGGTTGGCCGCCTCCCCCGCACCGGCCCGGATCCGTGCCCGGCGCCGCCGACGCACCAGCAGAACCCCCACCAGCACACCGGCCGCCAGCACGGCAGGCAGCGGCAACACCGAGGAGAGCACCACCGGGATCGCTGCCACCCACACCGCGGTGGGTGGCGCGACGCGGCGCCGGGGTGACGCCGCCGGGACCGGGACCGGGCGCCGCGGCGCGGGGACCACCAGCAGCGCCACCGCCAACAGGATCGCCGCCGCCGTCACCGCCGTCTCCGCTGCTCGACGAGGCGGCGAAGGTCCGGGTAACCGGGACCGCGACCGGTGTCGGCGTGCCAGCACGACAGCACCTCGACGCGGCCATCGCCGGCCCGGCTGAACACGCCGATCTCGCCGAGTCGGCGCCGGCCCGCGATGTCCCGCGACACGTGCAGCACCACGTGGACCGCCGCGCCGAGCTGGCTGTGCAGCGCCGCGCGATCCAGCCCGCCGAGTGCGGCGAGGGCCTCGAAGCGCGCGGGCACCTCGGCCGGGCTGTTCGCGTGCACCGTGCCCGCCCCGCCGTCGTGGCCGGTGTTCAGCGCGGTGAGCAGATCCACGACCTCGGCCCCGCGGACCTCACCGACCACGATGCGGTCGGGCCGCATCCGCAGCGCTTGGCGCACCAGGTCGCGCACCGTCACCTCGCCCACCCCTTCGACGTTGGCGGGGCGCGCCAGGAGCGTGACCAGGTGCGGGTGCTGCGGCGCCAGCTCGGCGGCGTCCTCGACGCACACGATGCGCTCGTCGGCGGGCACTGCACCGAGCAGGGCGGACAACAGCGTCGTCTTCCCTGCGCCCGTTCCGCCGGACACCAGGAACGCCAATCGCGCGGCGATGACGTCCCGCAGCAGCCCGCCGGCCTCGTCGGTGATCGCGCCCGCCGCGATCAGCGCGTCGAGACCCTGCGTGGCGGGGCGCAGGACGCGCAGCGACAGGCAGGTGCCCGCCGCGGCGATGGGCGGCAGGACGGCATGCAGGCGCACACTCAACGCGTTGCCCGAGGCCGACTCGAGCCCGCCGAGATTCCCGTCCACCCAGGGCTGCGCCTCGTCGAGGCGACGGCCCGCCGTCAGCGCCAGCCGCTGCGCCAGCCGTCGGACCGCGGCGTCGTCAGCGAATCGCACCGAGGTCCGTCGCAAACCTGTGCCGTCGTCGACCCACACCGCATCGGGGGCTGTCACCAGCACATCGGTGGTGCCGGGCGCCCACAGCAGCGGTTCGAGGATGCCCGCCCCGACCAGCTCGGTCTGCAGCTCGCGCAGGCTGTTCAGCACCGCCGCGTCGCCCATCACCCCGCCCGACTCGGCCCGGATCGCGGCCGCCACCACGCTCGGCCGCAGCGGCGCGCCGTCGGCGGCCAGACGTTCCCTCACGCGGTCGAGCAGCGAGGCGTTCACGCCGCCAGCTCCAGCTCCGACTGCGGTTTGGTGTCGAGGACCGCGAGCACGCTGCGCGCGGCCGTCGCCAGCGGCGACCGTCGCGGCAAACGCAGACCGCCGCGCTCGAGATGGGCGGCGATGCCCGGCTGGGGTCGCATGGCGGTCAGCAGCGGCAGCCCGACGATGCGGGCGACATCGATCGGCCGCAACCCGCCCGGCGCGGGACCGCGCACCACCAACCCGGTGTTGGGGTTGGCTCCGACGACCCACCGCGCGGTCGCCGCGGCCGCCGCGCAGGACCGCACATCCGCCGGTGTCGCCAACACCACCAGATCGGCCTGCGCCAGCGCGGACTCGGTGACCGGCTCGGGCCTGCGGGCGACGTCACAGACGACGGTGACGCCGCCCCGACTGCCGGCGTCGATCACCGCGTCCAGCGCCGACGGGTCGATACCGGCACCCGGGTCTTCTCCGGCGAGCACGCGGCCGCCGGACAGCAGTGCCACGCCGTGGCGCGTCGGCAAGGCGTCGCGCAGCGCGTCGTACGTCAAACGTCCACCGGCAGCGGCGAAGTCCGGCCATCTCAGGCCCGGGTCCGTCTCGCTGCCCAGCACCAGATCCAGCCCGCCGCCCCACGGATCGGCGTCGACGAGCAGGGACTGTCCCGCCGTCCGGGCCAGGGCCACCGCGAAGATCGAGGCGCCGCCACCGCCCCGACCGGACAGCACCGCCACGACGGGTCCGCGCGGATCACCGCCGCCGGAGTCGTCGACGGCCTCGGCCAGGGCCGTCATCACGTCCGTCTCCTGCGCGGGCAGGGTGACGACCCGGTGGGCTCCCACCGCCACCGCGGCTTCCCACTCCGCGGGGGTGGGCGCGGCTGCGCTGACGAGGAAGACCCGCCGCCGCCGGGGCAGGCCCCGGCCGGCGCACCGGCGGGCTGCGGCGGCGTCGACCAGGACGGCCGCCGCCCCGGTCCAGACGCGCCGGTTCGACGGATCCGCCGCGCGGACCACCTGCACGGCCGCGGCGGCAACCACCCGGTCGATCATCGGGGTGAGCGCAGGGTCCTCGACGAGGATCAAGATCGTGGGGGCGCTTGTCATGATCCGAGCGTCGCCCGCGACTTCGCCGAGCGCGAGGGGCGCGCGCCGATCTGTGGATCGATGCGGATTTGTCCACAGGCGGGCGGAAACTTCGCCGAAAACGGCGCTCCGCAACCACGGGGAAAGGGATACGACCTATCCGCATTGCGAAAGGTCCAGAAAAGGGACGACCCCCGCCAGGGGGGGAGGAGGCGGAGGTCGTCGTGTATCAGCCCCGGGGGGTCGGGCTGATGCACACCCGGCATAAGCCGAGTGATGCCCACTATACACACGCCGCAGCGGCGCAGCGCAAGACCGCACCGCAGAGAACTCAGCCGAATCTCAGAAAAGGTTGCAGTCCTAGCCACCTGTCGTGAACTGCCAATTTGTACGATACGGCCGTAATTGTCACGCGGCCTGGACCTATGCTGGCGCAGTGACCTCATCCGACCCGGTGACGGGCTTCCGAGACGCCGACAGCCCGGCCGATCCGGACCGTCCGGTGCGCACCGCGGCGTTCTTCGATCTCGACAAAACCGTCATTGCGAAATCGAGCACATTGGCTTTCAGCAAACCCTTCTTCAGCCAGGGGCTAATGAATCGACGCGCCGTTCTCAAATCGGCGTACGCGCAATTCCTGTTCACGATGTCCGGCGCCGATCACGACCAGATGGACCGGATGCGGTCCTACATCACGACGATGTGCGCCGGCTGGGACGTCGAACAGGTCCGCTCGGTGGTCGGCGAGGCACTGCACGACATCGTCGACCCGCTCGTCTTTGCCGAGGCCGCCGAGTTGATCTCCGATCACAAGCTGTGCGGTCGCGATGTGGTCGTGGTGTCGGCCTCAGGCGAGGAGATCGTCGGACCGATCGCCCGCGGACTCGGCGCCACCCACGCGATGGCGACCCGGATGGTCGTCGAGGACGGCAAGTACACCGGTGAGATCGCCTTCTACTGCTATGGCGAGGGAAAGGCCGAGGCGATTCGCGCCCTGGCCGCCCGCGAAGGCTATGCGCTGGAGCACTGCTACGCGTACTCCGACTCGATCACCGACCTGCCGATGCTCGAGACGGTCGGCCATCCGGCCGTCGTCAACCCCGACCGGGCACTGCGTAAAGAGGCCGGGGCGCGAGGCTGGCCGGTGCGCTCGTTCTCCAATCCGGTGTCGTTACGGGATCGGCTGCCCGCCCCCTCGGGTGCCGCGGTGGCGACGACGGCGGCGGTCGGCGTGAGCGCGTTGGCCGCCGGGGCCCTGACCTACACCCTGCTGCGCCGCTTTGCGCTCTGAACCGGTAGCTGGGCACTCCGGATAACGAATCGGCACCTTCGTCGTCGTTGGCTCTTGATGTGACCGCGGTCACGGAGTACAAAGGAAGCACGGACGCCGAGTGAGGCCAAGGCCGAGCCGGAAGAGAAGGCTCGGACTCCCGATCGCGGCTCCTAGCACGAGTCCCGGAACCCACGCGGCGCACATGCCGCGGAACAGGCAAAAGTGTTGCGGGCCTGCGTAATTGCGAAGATCGGATGACGCGACGATCCTTTGGGTGGGGTTGCAGTCACAGCGGATCGCAGGGACGCCGAGGCCACCCACGCAACCCCATACGCACGCATGGTAACCGGAGGCTCGTGCTGGCGGGCGGCGCGCCGAAGTACTTTTCGAATTACTTCGGACGCCGCCCGCTTTTTACTTTGCTGGGGGCTGATCGGCCGACTGCCCGACCGCGATCGACAGGGCCTCGCGCGCCCCTGCGTGCAGCGCCTCGTTGCTGAGCACCAGCCACGCCGTCAGTCCGGCGGGCGTCCCCGACGCGAATCCGCGCGCCGCCGCGGCGTAATCGCCGGACCGTCGCATCCAGTGCATCTCCGGGACCCCGAGCCCGTGCGGGTCCAGGCCGCTCGCCATCGTGATGAGCCGCGACACGGCCCGCGCCACGACGCCGTCGGCGCTGCCGAACGGCGCCAGCGTCAGGAGCTCGCCGTGCGCGACCGCGGCCAGCACCGTCGCGGGCACCCGCGTACCGCCGGTGGCCAGATCGGCGAGCAGTTCCAGCCGCCGGCCGACGTCGATGTCGGCGCGCGGGCGACCCAGGGCGTCATCGCCGACGAGGTCGGCGGCGGCGAGGCTGTGCAACCGGGCGATGGCCTGCAGCGGCGCCCGCTGCCACACCCCGATCAGCGCGCCCGCTCCCCCCTCCAGCGCCTCGGCCACCCGCAGGGCACCCGCCAGCACCGGGTCCCGATCGGTGTCTTCCGCGGTGAACTGCAGCGGTCCGCCGTCGAGCACCGACGACGCCCGCGCGGCGCGCAGCGCGGCCTCGGCGGCCGACGCGGGCCAGCCGCGCAGGTTGGTGCGGTGCCGGTGCGCCCGCCCCAGCGCCTCGCGCGCCTCCTCCCCGGCCTCGGCGACGCCGGGCAGGCTGGTCAACGGGGCGAGCGGATCGGTCACGCCAGCACACGGTAGTGGATGCAGCAGGTGCCGATGGGCGCGTCTGCCGTGACGTTCAGCGCGGCACAGCCACCGTCCGCAGCGCTCGTGTGAGTTGCCAACGTCGTTGCAACCTTGGGTGACTACCCTCACTTCCATGACCGAGACGCCCGCCGACGTTCAGGCTTCCTACCCTCCGGCCGCCGAGTTCACCGCGCAGGCCAATGCGACCGAGGCGCTCTACGAACAGGCAGCCGACGACCGGCTGGGGTTCTGGGCCGAGCAAGCGCAGCGGCTGACCTGGGAGACGCCGTTCACCGAGGTGCTGGACTGGTCGGACGCGCCGTTCGCGAAGTGGTTCGTGGGCGGCACGCTCAACGTGGCCTACAACTGTGTGGACCGGCATGTGGAGGCAGGCAACGGCGACCGGGTGGCGATCCACTGGGAGGGCGAGCCCGTCGGCGACGCCCGCGACATCACCTATGCCGAGCTCAAAGACGAGGTGTCGCAGGCGGCCAACGCCCTGACCGACCTCGGGCTGCGGTCCGGTGACCGGGTGGCCATCTACATGCCGATGGTGCCGGAGGCCATCATCGCGATGCTGGCCTGCGCGCGGCTGGGCGCCATGCACTCCGTGGTGTTCGCCGGGTTCTCCGCGAGCGCGTTGAAAGCCCGCATCGATGATGCGCAGGCCACGATCGTCATCACCACCGACGGTCAGTACCGCCGCGGTCAGGCGGTGTCGCTGAAGGAAGCCGTGGACGAGGCCATCGACGGGCTCGGCGAGGACAGCCCGGTCGAGCACGTGCTGGTGGTCCGGCGCACCGGCATCGACACGCCGTGGACCGAGGGCCGCGACCTGTGGTGGGACGAGGTCGTCCCCAAGGCCTCCACGGATCACACCCCTGAGGCTTTCGACGCCGAGCATCCGCTGTTCCTGCTGTACACCTCGGGCACCACCGGCAAGCCCAAGGGCATCATGCACACCTCGGGCGGCTATCTGACCCAGGCCTCGTACACGCACTTCAACGTCTTCGACATCAAGCCCGACGACGTCTACTGGTGCACCGCCGACATCGGCTGGGTCACCGGGCACACCTATATCGTCTACGGCCCGCTGTCCAACGGCGTCACCCAGGTCGTCTACGAGGGCACACCCGCGTCCCCGACCGAGCACCGCCACTTCGAGACGATCGAGAAGTACGGCGTCACCATCTACTACACCGCTCCGACACTGGTGCGCACCTTCATGAAGTGGGGACGCCAGATCCCGGCCGAGCACGACCTGTCGAGCCTGCGGCTGCTGGGTTCGGTGGGCGAGCCGATCAACCCGGAGGCGTGGCGGTGGTACCGGAAGGTGTTCGGCGCCGACAAGACCCCGATCGTCGACACCTGGTGGCAGACGGAGACCGGCGCGATCATGATCTCGCCGCTGCCCGGCGTCACGGACTGCAAACCCGGTTCGGCCATGCGGGCGCTGCCGGGGATCTCGGCCAAGATCGTCGACGACGACGGCAACGAACTCGCAGCAGGCACCGACCACGGTGAACAGACCAGCGGCTACCTGGTGCTCGACCAGCCGTGGCCCGCGATGCTCCGCGGCATCTGGGGCGACCCGGAGCGGTTCAAGGAGACCTACTGGTCCCGTTTCGCCGAGCAGGGGTGGTACTTCGCCGGCGACGGCGCCCGGTACGGCAAGGACGGCGAGATCTGGGTGCTGGGCCGCATCGACGACGTCATGAACATCTCCGGCCATCGCATCTCGACCGCCGAGGTGGAATCGGCCCTCGTCGGGCACTCCGGGGTGGCCGAGGCCGCCGTGGTCGGCGCCTCCGACGAACAGACCGGTCAGGCGATCTGCGCGTTCGTGATCCTGAAGTCCAGTGCCCACGGTGGGGAGGAGTCGATGGTCGACGAGCTGCGCGCCGAGGTGGCCCGGGAGATCTCCCCGATCGCCAAACCGCGCGAGATCCACGTCGTCCCGGAACTGCCCAAGACGCGCAGCGGCAAGATCATGCGCCGGTTGCTGCGCGACGTGGCCGAGGGCCGCGAGCTGGGTGACACGTCGACGCTGGTCGATCCGAGCGTGTTCGAGGCGATCCGCGCGAGCAAGTAGGTCAGGACACCGGCACGAAACCCGAGCCTGGCCGGTTCTTCGCGGTGATGTCGGCGAGCTGGGTGTTGATCGACATGGTGACCGCCGGGGTGTGCAGCGGGATGAACTTGACGACGCAGGTGGGCAGATCCTCGGAGAACGCACCGTGGATCATGCCGACGAGCTTGTTGTCGACGGTGACCGGCGCACCGGAGTCACCGGGCTGACCGCACACCTGGTTGACGATGGTGCCGGGCTGCTGGCCGGGACCCCAGGTCACGCCGCAGGAGTAGCCGGTGGTGCGGCCGAGTTTGCAGGCCACCTGGCCGAAGACGGGGTCGGTACCGAGGCCGTCGATGCGGAACCCGTTGACCTCGCTGACCGGGTGCACCTTGGCCGGGTCGAATTTGATCACCGCGTAGTCGAGGACGTCGTTGCCGGCGACCATGGTCCCCACGATGCCGGCTTCCTGGTCGGCTTCGGATGCGACGACGGCGCCGGGGCCGCCGCAGTGCGCCGAGGTGAACCCGATCAGGTTGCCGCTCTTGTCGTTACCGATCGCGGTCAGCGTGCACAGGGTGTCTCCGTCGACGACGATGCCCGACCCGCCGCCCAGGGTCACCGGCGCCGCCGCGTGGGCGAGGCCACCGGAAGCACCACCGAACAGCAACAGCGCGAACACCGCCGAGCAGACCGCACGTATGCGCGCGCTGCGGACGACAGGCCGGTCGCTGGTCTTCACGAGTGCCCTCACGTCTCCCCACGTCTCCTGATGGCCATCCCCGACCCAGCCAGAACCAAGGCAGTCTAACGTCACCGCGGAATCGTTTCGTTCCACGCCACGTGGCAACATGAGTCCGCGAACGACCAGACACATGCGGGAAGGGAAGCTCTTGTGAGCGATCGCAAAAACGGCGCGCCGGCGACGGTGACATCCATACCGCTGGTGGATCCGCATGCGCCGAAGCCCGACCCCTCCATCGGCGACCTGGTCAAGGACGCGACGGCCCAGGTCTCCACGCTGGTCCGGGCCGAGGTGGAACTCGCCAAGGCCGAGATCACCCGCGACGTCAAGAAGGGGCTGACCGGCAGCGTCTTCTTCATCCTCGCGCTGGTGGTGCTGTTCTACTCGACGTTCTTCTTCTTCTTCTTCGTCGCCGAACTGCTCGACACCTGGCTGTGGCGGTGGGCGGCGTTCCTCATCGTGTTCGGCATCATGGT
>Ga0247757_10002260_pt1 | contig 10232 bp, 13 predicted proteins | sample UWRJL126311R4_FD_180929 | JGI IMG/M metagenome (GOLD analysis project Ga0247757, IMG submission 180929) | Plant litter microbial communities from Arlington Agricultural Research Station in Wisconsin, United States - UWRJ-L126-311R-4 | ecosystem: Environmental > Terrestrial > Plant litter >...
TTTTTTTTTTTAACTCTCCGATAACAATTTATAGAAGCAGGAAAACGAGACGGAGGGGCTACCCTGGTTCACTGTCGTGTCGGCGTTTCCCGTTCCGCAACTATTTGCATTGCCGAAGTGATGAACGAACTCGGTCTTTCTTTTCCAAGGGCCTATTGCTTCGTACGGGCGAGACGTCTCAATGTTATAATTCAACCTCACCTTCGATTCACGTAAGCATGAAACCTGATCCGTCGCGGACGGTGCGTTGACACGAATAGATACGAACTTTTGAAGTGGGAAGAGTACCAGCGTCAGCGACGCAATGAGCCTCTTCGCCGCGAATTGGAGTGGGCAACGGTTGCGCGCGAGATCGCGCTGATGAACAAGCCCTACTCCCGATAATTCCGCACACACACACGCACACACGTATATTTCGAACCACGTGGGATTCGATCTAACGACACGATTTTACGACATGATGACTTGGTAATACGACGATCTCCGGAAACCAGATCCGTATTGCAGATGATGCTTTCGACAAATGACCTCTGTTACATATGATGACATGGGGTTCGATTTGTCAATGGGACGTTTTTTTTTTTTTTTCCAAACTGAATTTCCATGAATTTGTCCTCGGGGGAGAGCTTTTCCATCTTTCGGCGAAATTCTCGGTCAACGTCCCTATTCTTTCCTTTCTAGTAATCTTTCACTTTACTTGTTCACGTTTCACTTCTTTCACTTCTTTTTCTTCACTGCTTGTCTTCTGTCGTCATAGTTTGTACGCCTGTCCTGTTTCGTGCACGTAGGCGCTGATGGTGGCCGGTGGCCAGCTGCTGCATTTGTGGGAGACTTGTCGGGCTGGATGTTCGGGCGAGCTAGAAGCCATCCATCTTCTACCGGGAAAGGCTCTGCGGTTCCGATGTGTATTAGTCTCGGCAAGACGATTGCTGGCGTTGGATGCGCTTACGAACATGAAGGTACATATGTCTAATGCAAGGGGATATGGCTTCTCAACCTTGATTTTCATCTAGTGTTTCCATGGCGTGAAAGCTGAACATACGTTAGTCCAGTAATACCTGGCGATGACACCCATTGACAATGCACGCGAAAGCACGAGAAGCAACACATGCAGGGACTTGTCACATGGGACTAGATAGAGGTGCACAACGCCAGCTCGGCATCGCTCATCGCTTGACGAGCATGGAAAGTAAATAGCATCGGACTTGAAACGGAGTATAGAATCATGTCATCCATGAAGTAGCCCCAGACTCGACGGTCTCCAGTACAATGAAAGAAGGAAAAGTCCATCGCATGTCAACCAACGCCAGAGTGCAATGCAGAGAAAGCGCAGAACAGATAGACAGGGGGCTTTATAAACAAGCTAACCTCGGGTGGAGAGGAGAGAACAGGAAGCTTCATTCGGTCAAGTCCTTGGATGCACCGATGAGTTCGTTCGGCTCTAGCAGACTGCGAACTTGGTGAGTGGATTGCTCGTCGGACAGAAGTGCAGGGTGCAGACTTACGAGTACTGTTTGAACAGGGTGCCCTCACCCCCTTTCTCTAGGTCCACATTAAAGACGTAGTAGTTCCCCTCGCTGGTAACGACCATGACCTGCGGGCCGTTGTTGCTCAACGCGACCACCGTCCTCATTGGCCCCGTATTCGAACTGTTGGCTGACCGCGGAATCTTAACCCATGCGAAATCGCGCGATGGCTCCCAGATTTCCGCTACGGCGCTTGGAAGGTATCCTCCGACCGTGGCTGCGAATGTCTTCCCTACGTTCTGTGACGTCCGCCGTATCATGCTGGCGAAGGTTGGATTATTTGGTTTCCTTTCTGGGATCGCGGCCTCGGTCATGCTGTCTTCGTACTCTTCCGGCACTTCTTCGCTCGCGCGACTGCTGCTTCTACCCCGTGATGAAGGTGGCCTGCCCGGTAATGAAGTTATGCTATTACTCCTACCCGCATTAGGGGTACCAAGTCGGAAAATATGGACGGTTTCGGTCGCGGAAGACACACAGAGGAGTGTGGATGTCGAATTGAAAGACATGCTGTATATCCTTGCAGGTATCGATCCTCTCCTAAATTGATATAGCTTCTCTCCATTTGGCACTGAAAAGACACGTATGATGGTGCCTTTTTCGGAGGCGGTCGCTAGCAGGGTACCGTCGCCGTTTAACGTGATGCAAGAGAGGGGTGAATTGTGCGCCTCAATCACATTGACCGCTTCGAGCTTCGCAGCATCATAAACAAGAACCTCGCCTTTCTCAGGGGCAATATGTTCGGATTTCGGCGGCGCATGCGACGGAGGTTGGAAGGTGGCAGGCGCAGCCTTCGTCGGTAGCGGATAAACGAGGTAGTTGTTTTCCGACGACGCGGAAAGTGCGCAGATTGCTGCGATATGTCAGTGTATGCATATCCACCTAGATGTGAAATCATACCGTTCGGATTCGGCGATGTCTTCTCCGTCTTCAGCATGGCCATGTTACTGATATCGTAGATGTAGAGCTCAGACTCCAAAACCACCACCAATCTTTTTCTATTCAATCGCATAGCGAGGATAGCGGTTCGGAAGGTCATTTCGCATATGGTCGACTGTCGCTGTGACCGTCAGTTGCAGGTCTTGGGACCCGACCACTGTCACTGACCTTCGTATTCTGTATCCGCAGGACTCTTGGCGACAATGTGAGGGCAACCAGCGAGGTGGAGAAGAGCATCTCCAAGCTAGACACATCCCCATCGGGCGACCCGGAGTGCTTGCTGAAGGGATCGGTCGTGTATACTCGGTAGCCTTTGGTGGTGCCTAGAATGAGCTCAGCTACAGCGCATACTCGGATGCGATCGCTCTATCATACCGACACCCAGATGGCTGTGATCCTGGTTGAAGGTGACAAAATTCATCGACGCCATACTGATGGTGGAATTCCTGCAATGTTTTTGGGTTGCCGGCTTTTGGTCTGGTGGAGCTGTCTGAGCTCTACAGCTAAGATGGGCCGGGGTGCTCGCGGGGGTCAGGTGGTGTTATTGCGCGCTGGAGGACTCGAAGTTCGATGGAGTGAAGAGCGCAAGCGGAAAGACATGTGTCGGTGTCTGGGCAACAACGGGGCTTTGCGCAAGGCAGCCGGCAATGCAGAAGCAGTGATGCCGTTGAGTGTCTGCCTGCACGTCAACTGATGGAATGACGCTTGCGAGCACTGGAGCACATGCGCTCGACAGGGTCAGGCCCCCGCTAATGTTGGAAAGAACCATCGGCACGCTAGCCACAACGGGCGCCATCGCATCTGCCAGTACCATCAAAATTCACGACACATCCCTCGGACACAGTGCACACGCTATACTCAAGAGTCACTAGGATGCCGACAACTCCAAAGACCCGCCCGAAAAAGGGTGGTGGGGAGAAGCATCGATCGAAGCAGGAGAGAGTCGACGATGCTGTCATGGGTGTGAGTGAGCAACATATATCCATTTTCGCCTCGTGACTACACATCTCGTGAAGTTACGGTATGACTAACACATGACAGACAAACGACAGCAGCATTGTGTCTAAACGTAGTGTGTGCAAAGTGTACATGTCAGATGAGCCAGACTACTACGCACCTTTCACAACGAGGTACATTCGAAGAAGCCCTTTGATCAACCGTGGATATTGGCTTCGCATGTATGCCATAGAGAAAGTGGTTAAACAGTTCCTTGAGCTTCAAGATGGAACGACGAAAGTTATTGTGAATCTTGGATGTGGATAGTGAGTAAGAGCGGCCAGGATAAGAACACTGTAGGTCAACCCACTTACCACGCTAATAGTGATCCTCTACCTTTTCAGTTCTGGCACAGACACGCTTCTATAACACAGGACGCAATATTTGTAGACGTCGACTATCCACCGCTAATTGGAAGAAAACGCGATCGCATACTGACCGACGATGTCCTGCGAGATGCTTTGCTACAGACCAACATGCACCCAGCTCAACCGCCTATCTACATCCGCAGTGATAGATACCTAGCACTTGGCTGCGACCTCAGAGATCTGACAGCACTTGAGCGGCTGTTGAAAAGCGAGATTAACGCGGCATGCTCTTCCTTCCTGTTTGTGGCCGAAGTCTCTGTGACCTATATGCCTACATCCGAGGCGGATGCCCTCATTCGGTGGGCGAGTTCTTTTACGCACGGTGCGTACACTGATTTGAATAAATTCGCGCCAGCTCCTGATAGTATGCAGCTCGCTTCTGCCTGTTGGAGCAGTACCTACCCCAGGGCTCACGTCACCCTTTTGCACAAACTATGTTGAGGCATTTTGACAAGTTGCATACACCTATACACGCGGTAAAACACTATCCTTCGCTAGTGCAACAGGAATCCCGGTTCATAGCTGCAGGGTGGCCTGCCGTGGAAATCACTCGTAACCTATGGGACTTGTGGTCTGACGATGCTTTTATCCCCTCCACGGTGAGACGCGGGTTGGATGCAGTCGAGCCCTTCGAGTAAGTGTATGTGACCATTTTTCTTAAGCCACTGACATTTTTAGTGAATGGGAAGAGTTTGCACTCTTCGCTGGCCACTATTTTCTTTTGGTGGCTTCAAATTCCAAGTTTGCAAAGCCAGCAGCGACAAGTGATGCAAACCCGGCTACTCGGGATACAAACGACGCGAACAAACTAGTTGTCACACTAACACATCATGAGGATTTTTCACTGGCTCCCTTTGACCTGCGTCGTTTTGGTGCTGCATTCTCCATAGGCTACGATGCTGTGGCATTCCATGGCGGCCAGGGTGTTCAGACACGGCTCGCAAGTGTCGAAGTCTTGACACGGGTCATTCAAGAGCCCAACGTTTATAACTGTGCGCCAGCACCGCCGCAGGCACGCATGTGTCACACTATTACGAATGTCAACGACACTACTGCTCTCTTGGTAGGCGGGCGCACATCCCCCTCACAGGCGCTGGCAGATTGCTGGCTAGTTGAGCACGGAACGTGGAAAAAAGTCGGTGACTTAAGCCCAGCTCGTTTCAGACACAGTTCTGTTCGGGTAACCCTACCGTCTGATGGGGTTGCCGAACTCCGCGTTGAGGCTGTGATGATCTTTGGCGGTAAAACCAGCGACGGTACCTTGCTCGATGAATGGGCGATATGGACTGTGGAGCACGGGTGGAGGGTTCTTAGTGTTGACGGCCCGCGTCCTTCTGCACGTTTTGGCGCCTTAATCTGCACAATGGACTCGGCTCAGAGCTGGGGTGTTATATTGGGCGGAATGGCCCCCAGCGGCGTAGTTCTTGAAGACTTCTGGGAGTGGCACGTTACCGCGGCACCACACCCGCAGCTAAGATTCTCGAACCGCACGGATGATCTCTGCAGCCGCCTTAATAAAACTGCTTTTGGCCGTTTCGGAGCCAGTCTCCTGCCATTCGGGAATTCTCGGCTGCTAATTGGGGGTGTTTCCAAGAGAGGCATTCTCACCCTAGCTGAAGACCTCGTGGCAATTTCTCACAACCCTGACAATAATGCATATGCAGTTACGAATCCTACCGTATTCCTACCACAGCCAACTTGGCCTCTCCTTGTAGGTACCAGTGCGGCTGCAGTATCTGAGACCGAGGTGCTACTTGCAGGTGGTGGGGCAGTATGTTTCTCAATGGGTAGCTTCTGGAACACGGGCTATTTCACGATCACTGCAGAAGTGGTTAATGAACGGCCATGGGCGGTTGCCGTCGCCCAGGATGTAGATACAGCAAAACCAAATGAGCAGCAGCCACCTCCTGAAACTAACAGGCGGTCTAGCAAGGCAAAGAGAATGCGGTCCCCTTTGCCTAGGAAAACTGTCATTCCTCAAATTCAACTAAAGTCATCGGAGGACTTTGCCAAACTCCTTTTGGAGTCCAAGCCTGCTATTATTCAAGGCCAAGATATCGGGCCATGTCAGCAGTTATGGGATCTGGAATATCTAAAGCAGAAAATCGGAATAGATCGGGATGTCGTGATCCATGATTGCGAGGCGGATCGCATGACGTTCAAAGACAAAAATTTTGCGTACGTCAAAAAACCGTTTGGAGAGTTCATCGATGGCATCGCTTCTGGCTCTCGTGCTTACTTGCGCGCCGTTTCTTCAACCCAGCCTACTAGACTTCCAACTAAGTTAGAAGACGATTTCCCTGCCATTGCATCAGATTTCCAGCTCACGCGGGTCTTTGATGCAATCAGGGCTAATATTCACAGCACACCCCTGCGCATCTCAGGTCCAGTCGGCCTTTGGCTTCACTACGATGTGCTCGCTAACGTATTGTGCCAGGTAGGTAAAGTTTGTAATACAAACTTGCAGATGACTACTAATTCACTCTCACTAGGTTCGAGGCTCCAAAACTCTCCATCTCTTCCCGCCTTCTGACGTCAAGTATCTCTCCTACCCCCCAGGAGGCTCGAGCTCCAACATAGACGTCCTAGCCTCCAAAGATAATAGGCTGGGCCATACGCATCCGCATATTGCGCACCTGAAGCCTGGCGACATCCTCTTCATCCCACCGATGTGGAGTCATACCGCTACGCCAGAAGATGGTGTTAGCGTTGCTGTCAACGTTTTCTTCAAGAACTTGGAAAATGGCTATGCGGCTGGGAGGGATGTGTACGGGAACAGAGATTTGCAAGCATATGAAAATGGGAGACGAGATGTCGAGCGTATCGCTAAGGCATTCAAGAATATCCCCGAGGATATAACGAAGTTTTATCTTGATCGTTTAGCTATGGAGCTCCAGGGGAAAGCAGATACAGCTGGCATTAAATCTTCTAGGTGAATAAACTTGAATAATCAACGTTATCCGGAAGAAATTTATTTTGAAAGTGAAAATATGATTATGTGACTGTCTCGTGAGAAGTAAAACATGGATAATGCAGCATTTTAACCTATTTTCCAAGCACGGCTGGATATTTATAGGTGAGTGAGAATCTGATCAAGTTCGTCTAATGGGGTAAGTGAATGTGATACATTCATTCCATCGCTGGGAAACTTAACATGCGCCTCCATCAATACTGAAAAAGATAAGTAGTTCGATGTAACTAACAAAAATAAAGTATATCACGAGTGTCAAGGCAGTTTCGACGACGCGAAAGCAGCGTATCGATTTTTTGTTACTACTTTCAATTGCCATTGCTAACGATTTATACATATCACGAACTTTGTGGTCGCCGTCCGTGATTACTTTGTTTTGCCGTGGCTAAGGGAACGTGCAACCTGTCTGATTACCGAAAGTTCTGAGATATAATAGGCTCAATAACTGAGATTGTGGCCTCATTGATGAGGAACTTTTAGATATAGAGGGGTTTGTGTTTAGATTTGAGATTGCTTGTCACCACCCCGCTCACTTCGCTTACTTTGTAACGGACGTAAGGCTACAGCTGTAGGGCGTTATTGGTTCAGCCTTGTTGCACGCGCCTACACCAGACACTTCAACATCTTTTTAAACACAGCCTCCCAAATTGCATGACTCCTCTACAAGTTTGATTAGTTGTAAGATTTCGATCCTTTTGGAAAACCATGTGTTACCAGGTAGAGGAGATATTCTGTGTATGCTGATGTCTGCGTGACAGGCATCTTGACGAGTGTGCTGCGAAGGCCGAGGAGAAGCATGAAATAACGCTGAAATTGGTGACCAAATCATTCTTTAAAAACCAATCTCAGGCGACAGACCAGTCTTCTGTTCATTCATCTACAGAACAGGAAAAGGACGATGAAAGGAAACCAAGCTCAGCTCCCGAGCCCAAGACGAGCATGCATATGCGTCGCACGATTTCTAAAGATATGTCCACCTCTCGAGGAATGAAGCAGAACGATAGGCTGGTAGCATTGCGGAGTCCGCGGTCGCTCTCGCTTGACCTGCGCCGATTCAAAGCGAGAGATATATCCACCACTCACGAGCCTGAACCCAAAATGTATATATGTTATACAATTTCCCAAGACACTTCGACTCCTCAAGGGATGAGGCAGAGCGATAAGCTGTTGGCATTGCGGAGTCCTCAGCCGTTCCAAGTCGACGATCCAACGACTAGCCCTAAGAAATATGGATCTTAATATGAGGATGAAAGTTAATACAAGAGAGGGTTTCATGGATAATGGGCTGATGAGCTGGCCAGGAAGTTATTTTGTAGCTCCGTCGTTTCTAACAAAGGCCGGAATCGCTGATGCCTTGATTTGGAGTTGGCTTAAAGGCGCTGAGCAGCCGATGGAGAAAACTTTGGATAGTAAGAGCCTCAAATTCAGGCAACAGACTGCAAGGGAATTTTTCTCACTCACATTGAGCTGCCTCGTGATTCAGTGACTGATGAAAGTCCCGTGACTTCCCCGCTGGTTTGCGGTGGCGCTAGCCCCGCTTGGTTGACGCGACTGACGTCTTCGAGCCAGCCTAAGCGCGCCTGGCCCTATACATGACTTCCTTTCCACAGACTACACTCACGCCAACACTACATCCGCTATACTCTCGTACACATAATCTGCCTCAGAGCACCAGAAAATATGGTTGCGCCAAACACCGCGGGCAGCCCGCTCAGCGCAACGTCCCTCTCCACCTTCATGGCGTCTAGCCTGCCCAAAGCCGCGGGTAGCCAGGTCAAGAACGCATGCGAAGCTGTCGCGCTCGCAGTGCACGCTGGAATGATCGCGGTGGGCTTCAGACTGATAGGCCTGGGTGAAGACCATAGGATAGGTGAGTTGATGGCATGATATGGAGCTCTGTCGTGTTGTGCTGATGCCCAGCAGAAGCGGCAGCAGACGCGCATAACCCCCAACCATTACCGACAGAATGGAATGCACACAACAGCTACGCCTTTCGCTATGCACACTCACAGTCCGCCATGGAGTTTCTCATAAAGGTCGATAAACTAGGAGGCAAAGCCGTCGTCTTCGGTCTTGCCGTGGGAGACGACAAGACGGCAACTTTTGACATCGCGACCAAGGACTACATATCGGAAGGCTCCCTCCCCTTCTCGGCATCGGAAGCGGACGACGCAGCTAGCAAGTTACTGTCTGTCTTCATCTCAGAGGGTCGTCTTGCCGACTTCGGCTCCCTTCTGAAGCTCTCCATCATCCAGAAACTGGCGCCTGGCCTGAGAAAGGAGGGCTACGAGGACTCGAGCACACAGGAACCCGTAACCGAGCGACCGCGGGATGGACCGCGACCAGGCGAGCCGGATCGGGCCCCACGCCGGCCAGAACCACCCGTAGACCCGGAACCTGCTCGTCCCCATCCCTTCGACGACCCCCTGGCGGAGCCACGCCGCCCTAGGGGTCCGCTCCCTGAACCCATGCCCGGGTTCGAGGATGAATACGAAATCAATCGGCCACCACGCGGTAATCTTCGCGATGGCCGTTTCCCTCAAGGTATCGGCCACGACGACCTCTACCCACCTGGTCTCGGCCCACATGATCCTCTCCGTCCCCATCTCGGCGGCGGACTACCCCGCCCAGGTGGCATGGGTGGCGGTATGCATCCCACTCTCGACGATCCTCTGTTTGGCGGCCGAGGAGGCCAGGGCGGATATGATCCGATGGCACCTCCAGGGTCTCGCTACGATCCTGTCTACCCTGGAGACCAGCCCCGAGATAACCGTGGCGGCCCCCGATTCCCGGGCGGTGGTGGATACGGCGGCCCTCCCAACCCTTTTAGCGGGTTCGGAAGCGGCGACTTTATATGATTTTTCCCTTTGAGCATTTCGCCATCATGTCTTGCATCCCGTGACGACTTGGAAATAAGGCAGGGATGTGTTGAAAAACTCGATCAAGGTATGCACACGCATTTTACGAATCCACGACAACTCACCACCCCTCGGCCGTTGTATGATATATTTGGATATGGGCTTTTACGCTCATGAACGGAAAGGATGAAAACAAGGCGTATCATGTTCTAGATAGCTGGATGAAAAAAAAAACCCCCAATTGACTCCATATAGCCCTTCATGTCACACCAGTGTCTTTCTCCCCACGCAAAGTGTCTCTCCGCGTAAGGCTGAAATCATCGGGGTACCGACCCCCAAACCCCCCCAACGGCACTTGGAGGTGGGTAGGACAAGGCAAACCTACATGAGCGCACTCCACTGCTGGCCCTGCATCCGCCGCTCCGGGAGCGTTGCCATTTTGCTACGCCGCATCTCCCCAGCGTGCGCTCCCCCGTCGTCCCACGAGGCGGGAAGCGCAGTCCCACGAGGCGGGAAGCGCAGTCCCGGCTTGCGCAATACAAGGCAAAACCCCCCAACGGTGCCGGGCCCAAAAAAA